>ERZ1464652.76-NODE-76-length-17985-cov-11.374122_pt1 | contig 17985 bp, 16 predicted proteins | sample MGYA00563980_ERZ1464652 | MGnify/ENA primary metagenome ERZ1464652 (study PRJEB39283, sample SAMN07833576) | human skin metagenome | isolation source: Scalp | host: Homo sapiens | place: India: Bengaluru | collected 2015-07-04 ...
TATAGCCTAAGAAGGCCTACGATATGAGCCTCGGTCTCGTGGTCTCGGGATGTGTATTAGAGACAGGGACTCGTGGGCAAGCTTCGGATCGATGGTCTCCATTCGCGCGCCCTTGTGCTTCTTATTATTGACATCGGTGAAGTCGTAATACTTGCCGCCACCTGCGGTGGTGGTGGTCAGGTACAGCGCCTCGCCGTCCTTGGGCTCGAGAACGTCGCCGCGCTGCGGCTTCTTTTCCGGCAGGACCGGCTTATTGTTCTTCATCAGGTGGCTGCGGGTGTAGATGTGGTCGTGGCCGGAAAGCACGGCATCGACATTGAGCTCCGAAAGCACCGGGGTGAGCTTCTCGCGCAGGTTGGTGACGTCCTTATCAAAGTGATGCGAGCCCTGGGAGTACGGGCCGTGGTGCATGCCGACGACGATCCAGTCATTATCCGCGCCGCGGGATTCGATAGCCTCGCGCAAGAACTGCTCGTGGCGGGCGATATCGGCGTCGGAAGAAGCGTTGGAGTCCAAACCGATGAAGAGCACGTTATTGCGCTCGAAGTAGTGGTCGCGAATATCGTCCGCCTGGTGCGGGTTGGAGAAATGCTCATCATGATGCTTCATGGTGAGGTTATAGGTCTCGTGGTTGCCCGGGACCGTATTGGTAGGGATGTGGCGAATCTCCGGGGCGGAGAAGTATGCATCGTACTGCGGTACCTGCGCGCCCCACCCCTCAACCTGGTCACCCAGGGACCAGATCATGCTGGCATTGGGCACATGGGAAGCCGCGTGGCCAATGGTCTTGCGCCACTGTTCGGCTTGGTCATCTACTTTGAGGTTCACGCCGATCTGTGGGTCCGCAACGGTGAGGAAGGACCAGTCATCGCCATTGGATCCGGTGTTGAAGGTCTCTGGTTCGGACCAGCCGCCTTCCTCGGAGCCGACGCGGTAGGAGTACTCGGTATCCGGCTGCAGGTCGGTAGCGGTGGCGAACTGGGACTTATACAGCAGGGCGCCGTAATCGCGCTCGTCGGCGCGGAAGGTCTTGGTGCCTTCTGGACCGGTGACCTCGAGGACCTCGTCTGCCTTGGACTTCGTGCGCCAGGTGACCATGACCTGGGATTCATCCTCACCCGGCTGCAGGACGGTGCGGTAGATGGGCGAATCAGCGGCCAGCGCCGAGGTGGCGGGCACGAGGGCGGTGGCACCACCTACGGCGAGGGCGGTAACGAAGGAAGCGACGAAGCGCGATGAACGGAGCATACAGTTTTCACCTTTTGAGTCTTAGAAGAAGCGGTACGGCTCCCTAGAACACCATAAGAATGTGAACACCGTATTACGGGCGGACGAAAAACGCTTGAACCCTACCTGTGAGAGGCGGGGTTTAGAGGCTCTTATCAGAATTGATAACAGCCGCGCGCCAGAGGGCGTACTCCTCCGGGTTGTCTTCGCGGTAGTTCTTGACGGCGCGAATGCCCTGCTCCACGGACTCGATGACGGCATCGATGGTGGTATCTTCACCCTCAGCGTCAACAAAAATGACTGGGCCGCAGATGGAGCGGATGGGGTCCTGCAGGAAGGAGGCATTGCCGGTGGCGGCCGCGTTGCGCGCCAGGGAGGCTACCGGGTTGGGCTCGGCTCCTTCGGCCTTGGCTTCGGGGTTGTAGAGCGCCGCATAGGTGGTGCCATCTTCTTGGAATACAACGGAGACGCGGTCCTCGGTGGTGCCGCCCAAGAACTGGTTGGCATGCTCCAGCTCGAACTCCAGCTTGCGGCGGGTGAGATCAGGGTTGACAAGGAAACCGACGGTCATGAGAGAAAGCTCCTTCAGAAAGCCAAGAGGGCATGAACGCCTTTAGAGTACCGGCCCCGCGCCCCGCCTGCAGCGCGAGCGAGAAAAACTTTAGGTTAACTGCGGCTCTTCCACGTCCATCTGGGTATCGGTGCCTACGCCGAGACCAGAAGGCTGGGCACCTTCATGGATGAGTTGCGCGCCGATGGCCGCGATCATCACACCATTATCGGTGCATAGGGAAAAGCGCGGCACACGCAGCTCTACCCCAGCGGCGGCGCAGCGCTCGGCGGCGAGCTCGCGCAAGCGGGAGTTGGCGGCCACGCCTCCGCCCAGCAGCAACACGCGGGCTCCGGTGTCCTCGCAAGCACGAATGGCCTTAGCGGTCAAGACATCGGCCACGGCTTCTTGGAAACTGGCGCAGACATCTTCCACGCTGATGGTCTCCCCTGCCTTTTCGGCACGCTCCACGTAGCGGGCCACGGAGGTCTTAAGCCCGGAGAAAGAGAAGTCATGGCGGTGCGGGCCGCGCAAATCCTCGGCGCGGGACATGCCGCGCGGAAAATCGATGGTGGCTTCGCCGCGGGCGGCGAGCTTATCAATCACCGGGCCACCGGGGTAGCCCAGACCAAGGAGGCGGGAGACCTTGTCGTAGGCTTCACCGGCGGCGTCGTCAAGCGTAGAGCCCAGCTCGCTCATGGGCTTGCCGACGGCCTTTACCTCCAACAGCTGCGTATGCCCACCCGAGACCAGAAGGGCCACCGAGTGCGGCAGCTCTTCGCCTTCCAAGTTGGCCACGGCAACGTGGCCGCCAAGGTGGTTAACGCCGTAGAAAGGCACGCTCCAGGCCGCAGCATAGGCCTTCGCGGCCGAGGCGCCCACCAGCAGTGCTCCAGCTAGGCCGGGCCCTACGGTAGCGGCGATGGCATCCGGCTTGGCGATGCCCGCCTCATCTAGCGCAGCCTGCATCACCTGCGGCATGGCCTCAAGGTGGGCGCGGGAGGCGATTTCCGGGACTACGCCGCCGAAACGCGCGTGCTGCTCCATGGAGGAAGCGACGGCATTGGCGATGATTTCCATATGGCCGTCCTCGCGAAGCTCGACAATGCCCACGCCGGTTTCATCGCAGGAGGACTCGATGCCCATGATCTTCATGACTGCTCCTTAATCTTCTTGGCGCTCGGACTGGCGCGGGCGCACCATCACGTGCGCATCCGCCCCGGAAGGTTGGTAATAGTTCTTGCGGATCCCCTGCTTGGCAAAGCCAAAGCGCTCATACAGGCCAATGGCTGGATCATTGCCCACACGGACCTCGAGGAACACTGGGGCGTCCTTAAGATCCGCGATATGGCAGATATTATCCATTATCATCCGCGCTATGCCGCGGCGCTGCGCAGCGGGGTCGACGCCGATGGTGTGGATTTCAAATTCCGGGTCCGCGGCCGGGCCCATCATGCCGATGCCCGCATAGCCGAGTAGCATCGCGGGTTCCTGCGACTCAAGCGTGCCTTCTACCCCAAAATAAAAGTTGAAAGGTTGGGCCATTTCTTCCTGGAAGACTCCGCTAGACCATGGGGTCTCGCCGGGGAAAAGGGCTTCTTCTAACTCCGCGCACCGAGGCGCATCGGCCGGGGTTAACTCGCGCAACTTCACAGTTCGACCTTGGGGATAGCGGCAGACAGCTGTTGCTTCTTCGGCGGGACCGCGTCCGGACGGCGCAGGTACAGCGGCACCACGGGGGCCGGTTCCGTATTGAGATCAGCTACAGCAACGAGTGCCGCTGCGGTGGGATGGGCCTCGCGCCGCGGCAACGCGGCAAGCTTCTCCGGAAGCTGTGTGGCGAGACACTCGGGAATGATGACCTCGGCGGTGGAGGTAAGTTCCACCTCGATCTCCGCCGGTTTGGTTACCTCAGGGCCAAAAATGCGCTGCACACCGGAGTCGGTGGCGCGGTACGTGGCCCAATAGATCTCTTTGCGGCGCGCATCAGTAGCCACCAAGGCAGTAGCCTTGCCGTCCGCATCTGCGGGGTGCGCGTCGAGGCCTGCAGCAAGGGCAATAGCATCGTGGGTGCATACACCGTGGAGGGGGATCGAGAGGGCGTCGGCAAGAGCGGAGGCCGTCGCCATGCCCACGCGCAATCCAGTAAAGGGGCCGGGGCCCACTCCGGTCACCACCGCATCTAGGTCCCCATACGCTAAGCCCGCCTCAGCAAGAACGTCGGTAATGGTAGGGATAGCCAGCTCATTGTGGGCGCGGGTATCCTCCAGCACACGCTGGTTGGTCTGCCCCGTAGCGGTATCCACCACCCCGGTAACCAAGGCGGTGGTGGCCGTGTCGATCGCGAGGACGCGCATTAGCCGACCAGCTTCCAGGTTCCATCCTTACGCTCGAACGCCAGCGGCTGAGCTCCCTGGACCATTGGAACGCCGCCATCAAGGCTCTGGCCCTGCTGCTCCATGGCCTTGACCTGCATGTCAATCATCTCGCATACCTCGATCTTTTCCGGATCCAGCTCCTCGATAAACGGCTTAGCGCTCTGGGAAATGGCGACAGCGTAGCTCTTGCCCTCCGGGACCTTGCCGTCCTCAAAGGAAATGTTCTTGGTATCGATCTGCGCCTCTTCGACCTTGTCTTCCTTCATGCCTGGGCAGATGAAGCCAATGGCAGCGTAATCCTTGCCGTAAACATCGGAAGGAATAAGGCTCATTACGTCCAGATTATTGGGTGCCTTTGACAGCGTGGAAGAGAGGTTACCTTCCAACGGATTGTCCTCGCGCAAGGTGGATGCGGCAAGAAGAACCATCATGACAACAATAAAGATGGCGATGATGACGGCGGTAAGGTTGCGAGCGAATTTAGTCATGGGGTGAGTAAAGCTCCTTGAAAAGTTTTTAGGTTTCAGGCGGGCGGCGGTCTGTCTGGCAACCGATGCTACCTGGCTAACCGCAACACAAAACCCACAGGGTTATGCCTGCCAGTGTAGGTGGGTGCCCCTGTGGGTGAGTAATTAACGCGATGTATTGGCGCTATAGCAACAGCAGAAGCAGCACCTGTGAAGCGATAATCTTGCCAATAATCGTAGTGGGATACACCGTGGCCCAACCACGACCGGCCAGCTCGGTGCCGGTTTGATCGCGGATATACGCAAAGACCGCCGGGTTGGTGGTCATACCAGCTGCGCAGCCCATGGCTTCGTCCCACTTCAGCTTCAGCACCAGCATGCCGATGACACCAATAAGGATGGCGGAGGTCAGGGTGATGATAAGGCCCACGCCCATAATGGTCAGGGAGGAAGGATCCGTCAGGGCCTCACGGAAAGAGGCACCGGCCGAGGTACCCACGCCAGCCAGGAACAAGGTAAGGCCCATATTGGACAAGGTCTCGCGGGTGTGAAATGGCATCTGCCAGTTCAGCCGGCCGGTGCGGTTGAGGTAGCCCAACAGCAGGCCGACCACCACGGGGCCGCCACCGAAGCCCAGCTGCAAGGTGGAGCCGCCGGGCATCGGAATCGGGATGAGGCCTAGCAGCATGCCCAGCGTCAGGCCGATGGCCATGGACAGCAGGTCAGCATTGCCCAAAGCGGCTTCAGAGTCACCGAGGTACTTGCGCACATAAGGCAGACGGCTCGGGCTGGTTACCACGCGAACACGATCCGAGTAATTGAGCACAGTATCTGGGTGCGGGACTAGGTCCTTATCACCCTTGCGGATACGAGCAATGATAAAGCCGTGGTCGAGGGCCTTAATCTCACGGACGGACTTACCAGCAATCTCAGGGTTGGACACGGTAACGCGGGCGTATTTTAGGCCGGCATCCTCGGTAAGCTCCACCGGGTATTCTTCACCCAAAATTTCGATGGCCTTATCGACGGCCTCTTTTGAGCCATTGAGCAGATAAGCTTCACCCTCGCACAGCGGCATCTCCGGCACGGCAAGGCGGTGGCGCTCCTCGTCCGAGATGATACGGGTAGCAACCACGGTCTGCCCAGTAACGCGGTAGATGTGACCAACGGAATCATTGAAGTTTTTAGTCAGACGCACGCCTTTAACCACCAGCTCTGCGGGAATCATGCCCTCTGCGCGGGCATCCTCCTCATGGTTTACTTTGACTACCTTGGCGCCAATAGCGGCGACCAGGATCGCACCGATCACCGCGCCGGGGTAAGCCAAGGAATAGCCAACAACCGGGGTGGAATCGCCCACCATTTCCACCACGGCGGCCATACCTGGCGTGGAGGAGAGCGAACCGGCGAACATACCGGTGGCTTCTGGGACGCTCAGGCCAAAACCACGGATGAGGCCGTAGCTTACCGCGACCAGGATGACCAGCATGCCCAGCATAAATACGGTGAGCTTCCAGCCGCGAGTCTTAAACTCGCGGACGAAGGAGGGCCCGAAGCTTAGGCCAATGGCATAAACGAAAATCGCCAAGCCAAATTGATAGACCAAAGGCGGAATTTGGATATCAGGATTGGCAGTAGAAAGTCCCAGCGCTACAAACATCGCAGCCGCGGCACCGAGGGAGATGCCGAAGATCTTAATCTTGCCAATCGCTAGACCCACCGCCATGATGACGAAGAGAGATAGCAAAGGACTAGAGGCGAGAAAATTCAACACCTCAATAGAATTACGTACTGGTTATACCCTGGGCAAGTTCTCCGCGTAGGAGATTCATCACTTATCCGCACTTCAGGCGGACATTTGCGCTAGTAACCGCCCCGCCACGACCACGTAAAGCGGCGCACATCCTCGTCTGCACCCGCATATTCGGCCGGCTCGCGGTCGATGTTGATAAACAGGTAACGCTCCGCAATTTGCTCCACCAGTCCCCCGCCCCATTCGGCGATAACCACGGCGTCTTCCAGCTCCGTATCCAAGTCTAAGGCGTCAAGCTCGCCGAGCGGATCTCCGGAATTGGCTCCTCCCTCATCCAACAGGCGGTAGGCATCCACGTGCACGAGGTCCGGGCGACCCACCGTAGTGCGGTGTACGCGGGCAATGACGAAGGTCGGCGAGGTTACCCGCCCCTTGACCCGCATGCCCTTGGCGACGCCCTGGGTAAGCGTCGTCTTCCCCGCACCCAACGGCCCGTCCAAGATCACCACATCGCCAGCCTCGAGCGCCGCACCCAGCTCTTCGCCGAAGGCGTAGGTTTCTTCCACCGTGGATAGGTCGCGACTGCCAGATTCCGGAAAGCTACTGCGCATCTTCTTCTCCTATATATTCGCGTTCGGTGCGGCCATCGGGCAGGCAGACAACCTCGTAGTTAATGGTGCCTGCTGCCGCGGCGAGATCCGTGGCCGATACTCCCCCGTTACCAAAGATTACGGCTTCTTGGCCTGGCTCTACGCCATGCGGGTTATCACCTAAGTCCACCACGATCTGATCCATACAGATTCTTCCTACCTGTGGGTAGAGGTGCCCACCAATGCCCACGTGCAGGTCCCCCTGATAGCCGCGCGGCAGGCCATCTGCGTAGCCGCAATCCACCGTGGCTAAGAAACCCGGTTTATCCGCCTTCCAGGTCAGTCCGTAGCAAGTACCTTCCCCCGGTTGAATGGGCTTTACGTTAAAGATCTGCCCGGACCAAGTCATGGCTGGGCGCAGGCCATGCGAGCGACCTTCAATAGGCTCCAAGCCATAGCACGCGGCGCCTACGCGCACCTGCTCAAAATAAGAAGAAGGACGCGTCAGCGCGGCCGGCGAATTGGCGAGGTGATTGACTGGGCACTCAAGCCCAATCTCGCGCGCGAGCCGCAGGGCCGTGCGGAACGCCTCTTCTTGGGCGTCATTGTGCGGATTATCCGGCTCATCGGCGCAGGCAAAGTGGGACATGAGGCCGAGTACCTTGATGTGTGGGGCGTCGCGCAGCACCTTAAAGGTCTCTGCCCAATCGTCCTCATCCACGCCGGCGCGATGCATACCGGTTTCCACCTTGACGTAAATCTCCGCGGGAATTTCGGACTTGACCAATTGATGCGCTTGCTCGAGGGAGTTGACCGCCACCTCAATGCCGCAGGCAAGCGCCTCTTCGAGGATTTCTTCCGTCTGCCAGATCCACGCCACGATGGGTGAATCCACGCCTGCGCGGCGCAGCTCCACGGCCTCCCGCAAGGTGGCCACGCCAAAGCAATCCGCGCCCGCACGCGCCATCACCGGTACAACCTTAGCCGCGCCGTGGCCATAGGCATCGGCCTTAACCACGCACATGAGCTTGACCTCAGGCCCGACTTTTTCCTTGATGAGCCGAACGTTATACGCAATAGCAGAAAGATCGATCGTGGTTTTCAGCATGCTCACCATTGTGCCACTGCTCACCCTTTTGCTGAATTCGGGCGGGGTGCGCCGCATTCACTCGCGATAGTTTCACCTTGAAGTCGGATTATCCAACGTCCTCTATGGAAACCTGCCTAGTAAGTTCTATCCGCGAGCAGAAATCTTCATCATGGCTCACCACTAATAATGCGCCCCGATAGTTCTTCAAGATGGAGACCAACCAATCAACAGTTGAAATATCAATGTTGTTAGTGGGCTCATCGAGCATTAGCAATTGCGGCGCCATATCCGCTAAGAGCACTCTGGCGAATTCCGCCCTAAATCTTTCGCCTCCCGAGAGGGTCCCTGTCAACGCATGCACCGAGTCAGATTGAAATAACAACTGAACAAGCTGATCGCGGATGAACTGCGGATCCTCTTGTGGATTCGCAGTGGTAACCACATCCCATACGCTGAGAAAAGGATCTAACCCAATTCGTCGACGTAAGTACCCCAAGTTGTCGATGACGTAGCCCGCTTCACCGGAGTTAATTCGGTTTAAGAGCGTGGTCTTGCCACTTCCATTTGGTCCTGACAAGCGCACGCGTTCTGGGCCAACAATCGATAACCCGGGAACTGAAATAACCCGCTTTCCTTCTGGCAGCTCAGTCTGTGGCAGCTCGATATACACCGAGTCATCATCTCGTATGTTTCGCTCAGCTCGAGTTATAGAGCGTTGGGCTGCTTCGACTGCATCTGAATGCAGCTGCGCTCTGCGTGATGCCGTCTTTTCGGCGCGCTGTTTATCAAGCTTCATCGTCATGCCAGGTTTGCGCTTCGACTCTGCGAACTTCCTTCCTCGGCGCGAATCACGCGCAATCCGTGTTTGCATCGCTTGTTGTTCGCGCAGCTGATGCATATAAGTCGCTTTGGCGGTAGATACTGCTTTTTGAGCAGCTTCCTGTTCTGCATCAATTGTGGCGAGGTAAGCGGAATAATTGCCTTGAAAGAAGCGTAAGTTCCCATCCCTTAATTCCGCTACCTCGGAAACTACATCCAACAGGTCTTTATCATGGCTTACCACTAACACGGGCGCCGTGGCATTTACCAACATATCTTTCAGATGCTTCTTTGCAGTTCCGTCGAGGTTATTGGTCGGTTCATCGAGGATAATGAAATCTGGCTCGGACAAGAACACCGCCACCAAAGCGACGCGGACCGCTTCCCCTCCAGAGAGGCTTTCGATAGGGCGGTCCAACGGGATATCCAATCCAGCGGCGGAAAGGGCAGCGCTAATGCGCTCACCAACGTCCCATTGCTCCTCAATTCACTCATAGAGTTCGGGGTCATACTCACCAGATTCGACTGCGGAAATCGCCGCGAGCACTTGGGTAACGCCGAAGAGGTCTGCCACTACATCATTTTCATTCCAAGCAAGGTCTTGTGGCAAGTACGCTACCGATTCTGGCCTTTCCACCGTTCCGGCAGTAGGCAAGATATGTCCAAGGATGACGTTTAACAGAGTTGTTTTCCCAGCACCATTATCTCCAATAAGCGCAGTTAAAGGGCCAGAAAAGGAACCGTTTAGGCCAGTGAAGCAGGTTGTGCCATCGGGCCATACTAGAGAAAGGTCGTTCAATAAAATAGGCATGCTTAAATCCGTTCTTCCTTCGGTGTTTTACGCAAAAACACAACGGATGAGCACTGCCTATTCCTTTCACCGACAACAATTGCTCCTAAAAGCATAACAGTTTCAAGCTGCAAAGAAATGCCAAAGCCCCCTTTCCTACCACGCAAGAAACGCGGCAAGTAAGGGGGCTTAACTGGGAACGCTTGGTGTGGACTACTCCACGGTCACAGACTTAGCCAAGTTTCGTGGCTGATCCACGTCGTAGCCCTTGGACTTGGCAACGTGGGCAGCGAAGATCTGCAGCGGCACGGTGGCCAGCAGTGGCTGCATGAGGGTCGGCGCCTTCGGGATGCGGATGACGTGGTTAGCGTAATCCTCCACGGCGGTATCGCCTTCTTCAGCAATCACGATGGTGATGGCACCGCGGGCACGGATCTCTTGGATATTGGAGACAACCTTGGAATGCAGGGAGTCGCGGCCGCGCGGGGACGGCACAATGACGAAGACCGGCTGGCCTTCCTCAATCAGCGCAATCGGTCCGTGCTTGAGCTCGCCTGCGGCAAAGCCCTCAGCGTGCAGATAAGCGATCTCCTTGAGCTTCAACGCACCCTCAAGTGCCACAGGGAAGCCGACGTGGCGGCCCAAGAAGAGTACGGATTCGGAGTCCTTCATGGAGTTGGCCAGGTTGGCCACCTGGTCTTCTTCGTCGATGACGCCTTGGACCTTCTCCGGCATGTGGCGCAGTTCAGCAAGAACGCTCTGGATCTCATCGGCGAACATATTGCCGCGCAGCTGAGCCAGGTAGAGGCCAAGCAAGTAGGTAGCGGTAATCTGCGCCAGGAAAGCCTTGGTGGAGGCCACGGCGATTTCCGGGCCGGCGTGAGTGTAGAGCGCGGCATCGGATTCGCGCGGGATGGACGAGCCCTGGGTATTGCAGATAGCAATAACCTTGGCCCCCTGCTGGCGGGCGTGGCGCACGGCCATCAGGGTGTCCATGGTCTCGCCGGACTGGGACAACGCGACAACGAGGGTCTTCTCGTTCACGATGGGATCGCGATAGCGGAACTCGTGGGCGAGCTCAACCTCGGTAGGAATGCGGCACCAGTGCTCGATAGCGTAGCGCGCCACGTGACCGGCGTAGGCTGCGGTACCGCAGGCAATGACGATGATCTTGTCGATGGACTTCAGCACGGTCTCATCGATACGCAGATCATCGAGGGCCAGCTGGCCCTGTTCATCGAAACGGCCGAGCAGGGTATCGCGCACAGCAGCGGGCTGATCGTGGATTTCCTTTTCCATGAAGGAATCGAAGCCACCCTTTTCAGCAGCGGCGGCATCCCACTTGATTTCAAAAGGCTTGCCCTGTGCGGGGTTGCCCTCATAATCGGTGATCTCTACCTCGTCAGCGGTGATGGTCACGACTTGGTCGTTGTCCATCTCCACGGCAGACTTGGTGTAATCGATAAAGCCGGATACATCGGAGCCGAGGAAATTCTCGCCCTCGCCCAAGCCGATAACTAGCGGGGAGTCGCGGCGGGCGGCAACGATGCGATCAGCTTGCTCGGCGTGGATGGCCAGCAGGGTAAATGCACCCTCGAGGCGGGCGCAGGTCAGCTGCATAGCCTTGGTGAGGTCACCGGCTGCCTCGTTGTGGAATACATCGCCCAGCAAGGTGGCAGCAACCTCGGTATCGGTCTCGGAAACGAAGTTATAGCCCTTGTGCAAAAGCTCGGACTTGAGCTCGGCAAAGTTCTCGATGATGCCGTTGTGCACCACGGCGAGCTTTCCGCCATCGACCACGTGCGGGTGCGCATTCAGGTCGGTGGGGCCACCATGGGTAGCCCAGCGGGTATGGCCGATGCCCAGCACAGAGTCAGGCAACGGACGCGCTTCAATCTCAGCATCCAGCGCAGCGACCTTTCCAGCCTTCTTGCGCCAGCTGATGTCCCCATCGGCGTACATTGCTACGCCAGCGGAGTCATAGCCGCGGTATTCCAAACGGCGCAGCCCTTCCAGAACTACGTCGAGGGCGAAGTAATCACGGTCACCACCAGCGTGACCAATATATCCAACAATTCCACACATGGTTGCTGATTTTACAGCACAAGGGGCAAAGCTCTAGGCGGGCGGGGCGTCGGCAAGCAGGGCACGACACCCCACCCGCTAGTGCGCTGGGAAAACTAGCGCGTCACCTGCTCCAAGAGTTCCAAAATGTGGTGGTAATCTTCGCCGGTAGCGCGGGTTAGGCCAAGCTCGCAGGTGCGGTTGGTCGAGGCGTGATACTGCGCGCCGATTTCCTTGACTTGCGCTGCCTCGGCGCGGGTAGCGGCTTCTGTAAGCTCCGGGTGGAGCATGCCGCGGTCGCCAGCATAACCACAGCAATTCCAGTCAGTAGGAATGTGGACCTCGGTCGCTGCGGCGCGGGCTACCGTTTCTAGATCCTCCATCATGCCGAGCTGGAAAGACGAGCACGTGGGGTGCACGGTCACGGAAGCCACCGGGTTCTGCACATCGAGCTGCGGCAGGAGGGTATCGGCCGTAAAGCTAATGGCGTCAATGACGGTAATGCCCACGGATTCCAACATATCCTTAAAACCGGCGGTACAGCTGCTGGCGTCCACGATGACCGGCAGGCGCGCACCATCGGTGGCCTCCATGACAATATCGCGCACGCGCTGCTCCATCGCATCGTGGCCGGCCTGCATGCCCTTGGACGCCCACGGCGTGCCACAGCAGAGCTTGTCGATGCCCTTCGGAACCTCCAGCGCTACCCCGGCGCGCTCCAATAAAGTAACGAACGCATCGGTAGTACCCTTGCCACCACCCTGCGGGCCAAACATGGTGTTTACGCAGGCTGGCAGGTAAATTCCAGTGGTCTGCGCGTAGCGGTCTCCCACGCGCCCAGCTAAGCGGCTGCGGGACTGGCCGCCCTTGCCCAACTCCGGTTGGTATTGCGGCAGGTTATCCTCACCAAGGAGGCTGCGGCCAACGTCGGTGACCTTCTTGACCAGCTCGGTGGGCAGCAGGTGCGCACCGGTAAGCGCCAGCCCGGCACCTTGGCTGACCACCTGCCAGTTCTTGGCTGCAACTCCCCATAGCTTTTGCTGCGCCGGCTGGGCCTCCTCGCGGCGCAGGTGCTTGATGAACTTACCGGTATCGATGCCCACTGGGCAGGCGGTGCGGCACATCGAATCCACGGCGCAGGTTTCGATGCCCATGTACTCGTATGCCCGATCCAGCTCGGCCACGAGTTGGCTGTCGCCGGCTTCTTCCGCGCGCTTGCGGGCGCGGCGCACGACGATGCGCTGGCGCGGGGTGAGCGTGAGATCACGCGACGGGCAGACCGGCTCGCAGTAGCCACACTCCACACAGCGGTCTACTTCCTCTTCCACGGTGGGGTTGAGCTTGATGTTTTTGATGTGTGCATCGGGGTCATCGTCCAAGATGACGCCGGGGTTCATCGTGTTGGTGGGATCGCAGGCCCGCTTGAGTTCCTGCATTACCTCGTAGAGCTCATCGCCGTACTGGCGGCGCACATACGGCGCCATGGCGCGGCCGGTGCCGTGTTCCGCCTTGAGATTGCCCTCGGCCGAGAGGACCAAGTCCACCATGCCCTCGTTGAAATCGTTATAGCGGCCGATAGCATCATCGCCTTCAAAGCGGTCCGTAAGCAGGAAGTGAATATTGCCGTCCTTGGCATGGCCGAAAATGACGGCATCGTCATAGCCGTAGCGGGTAAATAGTTCCTGCAGCGAGGAACAGGTATCAGCCAGATCGCCGACGGGTACCACGATGTCTTCCAAAAGGGCCGTCGTACCGGACGGGCGTGCCTCTGCTACCTGGGCGTAGAGGCCCTTGCGGAAGTTCCACGCGGCATTGCGAGCGGCGGTGTCTGCAGAGAAAGCGGCCGGGGACTGCAATGGCAGCTCGCGCAAGAGCTGCGAGCCCTTGCCCTCCTTATCGCGCAACTCCTCTTCTGCATCCGCATGATATTCAATGAGCAGTGCGGCCTGCTTATCTACATCAAAACCGGTAATGGCCTGCGGAACCTTGTCAAAGCCTTGGCCCACGCGAATGGAGGCGGAATCCATTAGCTCTAGGGTGGCGGCCCCAGTATCCAGCAGGGCCGGCAGGGATTTCGTGGCAGCGGTGAGGTCATCAAATACAGCCACCGTGGTGGTGGTCAGCTTAGAAATCGGCACGGTGCGGAATACCGCTTCCGCGATGAAGGCCAGGGTTCCCTCCGAACCAATAAGCAGGTGCTCAAAAAGCTTGACTGGGCTATCAAAGTCGAGGAAGGAATTGAGACCATAGCCCATCGTGTTTTTCAGCTGGAAGTGGCGGCGGATAATATCCACGGATTCCTGGTTATCGCGCACACGGCGCTGCAGGCGGATAAGCGTGTCCACCAGCTCCGGTTCCTGCTCTTGGAACTGTCGGTCTGCGTCCGGATCGGCAGTGTTGATTACGGTGCCGGTAGGCAGCACGAAGGTCAACGATTCCAGAGTGTTATACGTATTGAGCTCAGTGCCGCAGGCCATGCCGGAGGAGTTATTAGCCACCACGCCGCCGATGGTGCAGGCAGATTCACTTGCTGGATCCGGCCCCAGCTTGCGGTTGCGCAGGCCCAGGCGCGCGTTGACCTGGCGCACCGTCGCGCCGGGCTGGACGCGCACGCGCTTGCCCTCATCAAGAACTTCGATATCGCGGAAGTGCTTGCGCACATCCACCAAGTAACCATCGCCGGAAGCCTGACCAGCCAGAGAGGTGCCGCCGGAGCGCAGGGTTACCGGAACATTCTGCTGCCGGCCGGCACGGAAGATCGCGGCGACATGCTCGGCCGAACGAGCCTCAATGACTGCCTTAGGGGTGTATAGATAATGCGAGGCATCGGAGGCATGCGCCACGCGGTCGATGACCTCAGTCTTTACCTCCATCCCGTAGCGGTTAGAAAGTTCTTCTACATCAACGACGCCGGTAGTCATGTACCGCAGCCTGCCTTCCCAGAAATAAAAGAGTACGTAGTTGTTCACACATTGCACTCCCCTGCGCGCACAGGCGCAAGTTAGGAGGGGCTTAGCACGCCCCGCCTTCCACACCCGCGGCCCGCCCAGTTCCGGTACAGAATTTCTCTACTAAACGGTTACCCTTTCCCCGCCTGGCGGGGGATCTTCATCTATCCTGGAATGCGTGTCTGCGAATTTGAAGAAACATCTAGCAACGTTGTCGAAGCGTGGCCGCAACCGAGTTTTGGTTGGCGACCTTGACTATGCCGGAATCACCGGCAAGGTTTATACCCCCGCGGAGGGCCAGAGCCTGCCCGCCGTGGCTTTTGGCCATGACTGGATGCACAAAATTAAGGATTATCACGCCACCCTGCGCCACCTGGCTAGCTGGGGCATCGTCGTGGTAGCCCCCGATTCTGAGACCGGCCTCTTCCCCGACCACCGCAACCTAGCTGCGGATATGGAATCCGCATTGCAGATTGCCGCAGGGGTAAAGCTGGGCGCCGGAAACATTACGGTCTCCCCGGGCAAGCTCGGCATGATTGGCCACGGCATGGGCGGTGGCACCGCCGTGCTTGGGGCCTTGGACAATAAGAAGGTTGCCGCTGTAGCCGCTATTTATCCCTCGGTCACCTCCCCCTCTGCGGTGCAGGCTGCCCGCCGCATTGACACCCCGGGCCTAGTCATCGGTTCTGGCCAGGACGACATCTTCAATGCTGGCAACCCCGCCAAGCTCGCCCATAATTGGAATGGCCCGGTCTGCTTCCGCGCCATCGACAAGGGCACACACGCCGGCTTCACCGAGGATCGCCTGCGCAAGCTGGCCATCGGCACCTCCGCTTTCCAGTCTGGACCCACCGAAATCGCCCGCGGCTTGGTCACCGGCTTCCTGCTGGCCACCCTCAATGACGATTCCACTTACGCCGCCTTTGCAGATCCAGAAGCAAGCGCAAAGAAGGTCGAAAGCTTGGTAGGCGAGGACTTGGCCGAGCGCGCCGGAGTTACCCGGGACGCTTAAGGCTTTAGCCTCGCCGCAGCACAGATTGCACCTGCCCCGACGCGTTCCGCGAGCGCGCCGGGGCAGCGCCATATCGGGGCCTTGGCATCGCCGCTTGTCTACGCCCCACTTGCCCCTCCTCCCTCCGCGCTTCCTGCATGGCCTTATCCGCGGACTTTTCTAGCTCGTCCTGCGCTTTCGCCAGCGTTTTTTCAAATTCCAGCAAGCGTTTAGCCGTCCTTTCCCGAAAGCCCTGCGCAAACTCTGCAAAGTCATTATTCATTACCACTGCCCTGCCTTTCGTGCCTTAATGGATGGTTCTTCTGGCGCGGGTGCCGCCTCCGCCTGTGGTGCTGGCGCCGGTGCCGGTGCAGGTGCTGGGTCCGGTGCCTGGCTCGGTGCTGGGCCCGACTCAGGTGCTGGCTCAGGAGCTAGTGCCGACGTCTCTACGGGACCGGCGGCTTGGAGGTGCGCCACCTTCTCCGGTGGCGGCGTTGGTTCCTCTACCTGAGACAGCTCTGGGGGCGGTGCTATAACCTCGTCATCACCAGTTGGTTCTGGTTCAGGGCAAGGCTCCGGTTCCGGTTCCGGCTCTGGTTCTGGCCTAGGCTCAGGGCAGGGATCAGGTTCCGGCTCAGGTACTGGATCGGGTTCGGGTTCTTGCACCGGACAGTCCAGTTCGGACATATTCTCCAGACACTGTGCAGCACCTTCCACAATGAGGCCCACGCCAACCAATGCGATTCCGGCACCGACTAGGCCGAGGCTACCGCTACAGGAGGACTCGATCTCACAGCCTTCTGGGCTGTCTTGACTGTTATCCACGCATTCTTCAGTACTCTCCGCGGTATTGTCTGGGCACAATGATTCCTCGCTTGCGCCCGATTCATAAGCGGGCTCGGTATCCATTTCTGGCTTTGGCTTCGGCTCTGGATTAGATTCTGGCTCCGGGCACGGCTCCTCTACCCGCTGCGGCTGTTCTGGTGGTTCCTGCGGCGGAATGATCTCCGCCTGTGCTGGCCGAGTGGTCTCTACTTCACGTTGGGAAGGCGCTGGATGCTCGGTCATTGTTTGCTCAGTGCATTCATGGCAATGGCACTCAGCCCTATGCTCGGATGCATTCTCCGTGTGCACTTCCGTCTTGGCTGCAGGCTCGGGATCGGGTGTGCTTGGCTCCGGTGGAGGGCATTTCTCCAGTGGAGGAGGCGGTGACGAAGGCGGCGTCGGTTGTGGTGGACACTCCACTCGGGCAGGCTCGGTGGGCTGCGGGGGCGGGCACTCTTCTTTCGGGATTTTCTTGGTGGGCTCCGGAGTATCCGGGCACTTTTCTACTGGTGCGGGGCAGCCATCATCTGTAGGTTTTACCGGTTTCGGACATTCTTCCGGCAATGGGCGCTCACATACGCACTCGCAGCGCGATTCGAACTCGTTATAACAGGATTCGATCGCATCATCGCGGTCGCGGCAGGTGCTGGCGATATTGTGATTTGTCTCTTCAATAATGCGCCCACCGATGGTGGAAAGAATCGGGATGATGAACCTGGCTAAAGGGTGTTTGGTGGCAACCATGGACAAGATATTCAACAGTGGGATGACCGCAGAGACGAGCTCGGTAAGGGCCGTGTCAGAGACATCGACGACGTCAGCAATAGCGCCCGAACATTGCTCCGCCGAGCTAGTCAGATGTGCGGCCTCCTGACGATCAGTAGTGAAATCATCCTGGACACCACACAGGTGCTCGCGCATAGCGCCTTGCGCAAGCTCGGAATCATCTTGTTGCAAGTACCGCTCTAGGCCGGACCCGCCTCCCTTGGGGCGGTTGCCGCCAACGGCCGCAACGGTGTTTTTCACTAAGTTCTCGGGCGCGATGCCATCAACCGCGCCTACTAACTCCCCCAGGAGATTCATCGGCATACTAGGGCCTGAATAGCTGCCTAAGCAGGCGAATTGGAATTGGGAAATAGCGTTGGAATAGTCCCCCAGCAGAGATTTTGTCAGCGCACTCACTTGGCGTCCGCCTCCCCACCGCGAGCGAATGAGCCGGCAAAGGACTCATCAAAATCGGCAAAGGCGCGCACCTGTTCATGTGCGGCGTGGGCCGTGGCGGATAAATTATCCAATCTTTGCCCACCGCGCTCATGTATCCGCGCCAAAACATTGCGGATGTGCTCTCCGTGGCTGCCGAAATTACGCCCAGCCGCGGCCACAGGAAAATCTGGCACCTCGGCCCGGTGGGCATCGCGCTGCTCGTCGTTATCGGCCACACCCTGGTGTAATGCGGACATCGCCTCCGACGGGCGAAGAACGAGCTCAGACAT
>ERZ1464652.82-NODE-82-length-17429-cov-10.096754_pt1 | contig 17429 bp, 14 predicted proteins | sample MGYA00563980_ERZ1464652 | MGnify/ENA primary metagenome ERZ1464652 (study PRJEB39283, sample SAMN07833576) | human skin metagenome | isolation source: Scalp | host: Homo sapiens | place: India: Bengaluru | collected 2015-07-04 ...
CCTTAAAATAGGGGGTACGGCCGGCCGTTAGTGTGAACTGGTCGCGCAGCCGGAAGCACTGTGTGACATCGACGACATTTCCATCGACGCTACGGAGGACAGAGGTGCCGCTGAATCGGATAGTTCGTCCTGTCGCGGAAGGTCATGCGTTATCCAGAAGCTCAGGTTGGCGGACCAGTTCAGTCCGGTAAAACGTGAGGTCTGACTTTCTAGAACAGTCGCGAACCCCGTAATCCCGGCCGGCTCCTCCAGTTCCAACTGGAATCGTTTACGGTCGAGTCCACCCGCGTATCCGGTCCACGATCCGCCCGCACCGACCACGCGGTGGCAAGGGGCCACGATGCTCACCGGGTTACGCCCATTTTCCTGGCCGACGCGCTGGGCGAGCCTGCGGTTGCTCAGACGTTTCGCGAGTGCACCGTAGGTTGTGGTCTCGCCGTAGGGGATCTCGCGCAGCATAGCCCACCCTCGCTCCGAAAACTCGTCCCCTGTGTCCGCCCCGGAGGATCGAATGTCTCGCGCTCACCGGCGAGAAACTCGTCCAGCTCTACCTTCGCAAGTACAGTCATTTCATCCGTGTCCGCGTCGACACGATCTCCGTACATTGAAGCCTCTGGAAGATGCCAACGCTTCGAAAACAGCCCAGTCAACTGCTTGCCATCCGCGACCAATGTCAGGGCGCCTAGCGTCGTCTCAATTTGTGTGTCGTAGGTTCGCCATGTTTACTACCTTTCCTCATTCACCGTGAAGATGCTCTAGGAACAGAAAACGTGATATGACAACTACTTTTACTCAATCGATCATGATCTGCCGTCATCAATGAAAGAAACAATTTGGCACTGGCAAGGTAGCCGCAGCGTAGGAGGCTAAGGACCCGCACAGGCACTTTCGGATGCTGAGCGCGTGCGCATGCTGGAGAAAGAAAAAGCCAAGTTGCGTGCAGAGCGAAATATTTTACCGAAGAGACACGCTGGTGATCCGCTTCGCGGACTACTTATAAACCAAGGCCCCGCACACAAAGAATCGGGACACTCTCATCGAATATGTATTTAGCTTGAGCGTGTTAAGTTGTTCGAGTGTGGGGTTAGGTTCATAGGTAGTTGTCGAAGCTGTCGGGGTAGGCCACGGCCATTTGGTTGATGGCTTGTTTCCAGCCGAAAACACGGGCTCCTTCCATGAGTCTGCCGACTGTCGTTGAGACTCGTTTGGACTGCTTTGCCCTCTCGGCTATGCCACCGCGATTCTAGAGGGAACCGAATGGGTGGACTCCGAGGAGGACGTGGATGAGCTCACCGGTTACCACTCAATGCGACAAGGCCCTGCGTCGGTTGTGCTGCATTCGGAGTCCAAAGCGGAGGAAACCGCAGTGCTTGCTGCGCACATCAAGGAGTGGACCCAAGGAGAGGAGGACGTCTCAATCGGTGTGCTCACCCGCACCAATCAGCGTGGTGAAGAAATTGCCCGCCAGTTGGTCGAGCACGATGTCGCTGTCAGCGCTGGCCGCCGTACCTCGCAAGAGCGCCCCGTGGCGGTCATGACCATGCATAACGCCGAAGGCTTGGAGTTTACCCACGTTATCCTCCTCGACGTTAATGCCGAGGCTCTCCCGCAGCGCTATCTGTTTAAGGGGCTGGCCCCCGCCGAAGTCGACGAGGCGCTCCAGCGCGAGCGCGCACTGCTCTACGTTGCGGCTTCACGTGCGCGCGATATGCTGCTGGTCAGCGTGGTGGGCGAGGCATCGGAATTGTTGCCTGCGTAGCGCATCTCCTCTGTCGCCCTTGGGCTGTGGGCTGCGCGGCGGGTCAGCTGGAGTACTCGAATTGCCCGTACCTACAGCAAGCTTTCACCACCCAATTCATGCGCCAAGGCGGCGTCGATGGTGGGGTAGCGGAACGCATGCCCGATGTTTTGTAGAACCGTGGGGCTTACGCGTTGTTGCGCCAAGGCCAACTCTTGAGCGCCCTCCTTGCCCAGCAAGATTGCGGGACCGAAGGTTGGAACGGGGAGCAATGCCGGGCGGTGTAGCTCTGCGCCAAGGGCTTTGACGAAGTCCTTGTTGGGCACCGGGTTAGGCGAGGCCGCATTGACCGGGCCTTCCAATGAGTCGTCCACGATGGCGCGGAAGTAGGCATCCGTCAGATCATCGAGGGCGACCCAGCTGAACCAGAACTCACCGTCGCCGAAAGGGCCGCCCAGGCCGGTGGAGAAGAGGGCGCGCAGCAGTGGCAGGAGGCCGGAACCGCCCGACATGGCGATGCCGGTACGAATATTGACCACGCGGGTGCCCGCGGTGCGGGCGGGCTCGCAGGCGCGCTCCCAGTCGACCACAACGTCTGCGAGGAAGCCCTCGCCAGGCGCGGATTCCTCGGTGAGGACTTCATTGCCGCGGTCGGCTCCGTAGTAGCCCACTGCAGAGGCACAGATCATGGTGCGAACGGAAGGAGTTGACCCCGCTAGCCGTGCTAGGCGCTCGGTGGGGCGTACGCGGGAATTGCGTATATCGGCCTTGTGCTCCTCATTGAAACGGCCGAAAATGGGCTCGCCCGCAAGGTGGACGAGGACGTCCACGCCGTCTAATAAGTGCGGATCGGGGAGGTTGGTATTCCAGTGGCGCTGGCCACTGGCCGCCTTACCACGCACGAGCTGGATCACTGTATGACCGGCGGTGCGTAGCTGCGCAGTAAGCGCCGTGCCAACACTGCCGCGTGAACCTGTCATCGCAATGGTCAATGGTCGGGTATTAAGTCCCGCATCGCGCAGGCGCTTGAAGAAAGCAAAGTCTTCAATCAGCTGATGCTGGCGGTAAGCAAAGACTGATTTCAATGCGGCGGAAGGAACGCGCGTGTCCACTTTATCGGTCACCCGGGTACCGGCTGGGTCCTCGGTGAAAGTGTGGGTGTGGCGCCACTGAGTCAGCTGGCGCAGCGGGAAATTGACGCACTCATCACTAAAGGAATAGCCCTCCTGGTAACGAGACAATACATGCTGCGCCTTCCACTGCAGGCCGCCAGGAAAGCGCAGAATGGAAGTGCCATCACCCAGGCTCTTTGCCTGTTGTACCGGGGTCATAAAAGCAAATGGGGCGTTGAGCCGGGTGAGAGCGCCCGGGCGGGTATGCCAGGCCCAGACATCTGTGCGCGGAGCAGGGACTACGTGCTGTGCGGAAAAACTCACCGTCGAAGTACCTTTCTGGGTTGTCTCACCCGGATGGCGGGTGGAGTGCTAAAGTATCTTGTGTCTAACACCATAGACACTTTTGAGACCATCAACCGGCATCCTTTAAAGACCGCACCGTGAGGCGGGGAAGGAGGTCACGATGAGTGAAACTAACGCTACCGCGACGCAATTGGAGCTTTTAAGCTCCGATGATGTTTCGCGTACCGTTGCACGCATCGCGCACCAGATTATTGAAAAAACGGCGCTCGATTCCGCGGAGGCCCCGCGGGTCATTCTGCTTGGTATTCCCTCTGGTGGCGTACCACTTGCACAGCGCCTAGCACACAACATTGAAGAATTTTCCGGGGTCGCAGTCCCATGGGGCTCCCTCGATATCACTCTTTACCGCGATGACCTTTTAAATAAGCCGCATCGCGCACTCCAGCCGACGACGATTCCCACCGGCGGCATCGATAGTTCCACCGTCATTTTGGTGGACGATGTGCTGTATTCCGGCCGCACTATCCGCGCCGCCTTGGACGCGCTAAGCGACGTAGGCCGTCCGGACATTATTCAGCTGGCCGTCCTCGTAGATCGCGGCCACCGCGAGGTTCCTATCCGCGCCGACTATGTGGGGAAGAATTTGCCCACCGCGCGAGAAGAAGATGTCACCGTATACAACAGCGAGATTGACGGCCGCGACGCGGTCGTATTGACCCGAGCCGCCGCAACTATTAGTGGAGCTGGCTCCGAAGCGGGGGAGGCATAACCATGAAACACCTCATCGATGTGGCCGAGCTGGATCGAAACGAAATCATCGGTCTAATGGATGAAGCGGATCGCTTCCGCGAGGCCCTCAACGGCCGCGAGGTAAAGAAGCTGCCGACACTGCGCGGACGGACTATCTATACTCTCTTTTATGAAAATTCCACCCGCACCCGCTCTTCCTTTGAAACGGCCGGCAAGTGGATGTCCGCGGACGTCATTAATCTGTCAGCCTCCACCTCCTCGGTAAAGAAGGGCGAGTCCCTGAAGGATACGGGTCTTACCTTGGCCGCCATTGGCGCCGATGCGATCATCATGCGTCACCCTTCCTCTGGTGCGCCGCAGCAGCTGGCCCAGTGGGTAGCCCCTAATGGCAAGGGTCCTTCAGTGATCAACGCGGGCGATGGCGCGCACCAGCACCCAACGCAGGCGCTGCTCGACGCCGTGACGATGCGCCAGCGCCTGGGGCTGCACAGCGAGGAAGGCTTTGCCGGCCTGAAGGTAAAGATTGTGGGCGATTGCCTGCACTCGCGCGTGGTGCGCTCCAACGTAGATCTGCTCACCACCCTCGGTGCTGAGGTAACCCTCGTGGGCCCGGCCACCCTCATGCCCTTTGGGGTAGAGAACTGGCCAGTGCGCGTGTCCTATGACTTTGATGCAGAGATCGCTGAGGCCGATGTGGTCATGATGCTGCGCGTGCAGCAAGAACGCATGAATGGTGGCTTCTTCCCGTCCCATCGCGAATACGCCAACCTCTTCGGCCTGTCCAAGGACCGCGCAGCGGCCATGCACAAAGACGCCATCGTCATGCATCCAGGTCCAATGCTGCGCGGCATGGAGATTAACTATGGCGTCGCAGATTTGGACAAAACTGCGGTCCTTCAGCAGGTGCACAACGGTGTGCACGCCCGCATGGCGGTGCTGTTTACCTTGCTGACCAACGGCGAAAACGCCGGCATTTAACATCGCGACCCGCAATCAACCTTAGGGAGAGACAATGACTACTTACCCAGAAACCGGTCGCCTTTCCGCGCCGGCGGAATCCCCACTTGTGATTAAGCATGTGCACCTGTACGGCGAAGGCGAGCCCACCGATGTCGTGGTCAAGGACGGCATCATCGCTGCCATCGGCGCCACGGCAGAAGCCGAGGACGCACAGGTCATCGACGGCCAGGGCAACGTACTTCTGCCGGGCTTGGTGGATATGCATGTGCACCTGCGCGAGCCCGGCCGCGAGGACACCGAGACCATCGAGACCGGCTCCAAGGCTGCCGCCAAGGGCGGTTTCACCGCCGTGTTCACCATGGCTAATACCAACCCGGTGACTGACCAGCCGATCATCGCTGAGTCCGTATGGGCAAAGTCCCAAGCATTAGCGCTGTGCGACGTCCACCCGGTGGGCTCAATTACCAAGGGCCTGGAAGGCAAGACGCTGACTGAATTCGGCATGATGGCCCGCTCGGATGCGAAGGTCCGTATGTTCTCCGATGACGGCAAGTGCGTCCAGGATCCGCAGCTGATGCGTCGCGCCTTGGAATACGCCAAGGGCATGGACGTGCTGCTGGCTCAGCATGCCGAGGATGATCGCATGACCGGCGGTGCTTCTGCCCATGAGGGTGAGACCGCAGCCAAGTTAGGCCTGCGTGGTTGGCCGCGCGTGGCGGAAGAATCCATCGTCGCTCGCGACGCTCTGTTGGCGCGCGACTATGGCAACCGCGTACACATCTGCCACGCCTCGACCCAGGGCACCGTGGAGCTACTTAAGTGGGCCAAGGAGCAGGAGATTCCGCTCACCGCCGAGGTAACCCCGCATCACCTGTTGATGACCGATGACAAGCTGCGCACCTACGATGGCCTCTTCCGCGTCAATCCGCCGCTGCGCGAACAGCGCGATACCGCGGCACTGCGCGAGGCGCTGCTCAACGGCACCATCGATTGCGTTGCCACCGACCACGCCCCGCACGGCTCCGAAGACAAGTGCGTGGAATTTGAAAACGCCCGCCCGGGCATGTTGGGCCTAGAATCTTCTCTGGCCGTCATCGCCAAAATCTTCGTCGAGTCCGGCTTGGCCGATTGGCGCTTTGTCGCCCGCGTCATGTCCGAGCGCCCCGCAGAAATTACCCGCTTGCCAGGCCATGGCCGTCCCATCGCAGAAGGCGAGCCGGCTAACTTGACCATTGTGGACCCAACACACCACTGGGTTTCTGATTCCTCCAAGTTGGCCTCCAAGTCCGAAAACAACCCGTACGCTGGCGAAGAATTTGGTGCCCGCGTTACCCACACCATTTTGCGAGGCGCCGTCACTTTTGACTTGGCAGCCTCCGAAGAAGACTAACCTTGCACACTGAAACCACCTATATGGCAGAGAAAGGCCACGACGTGACTGATAGAACCCCAGCAATCCTCGTTCTCGCGGACGGGCGAACCTTCCGCGGTTATGGCTTTGGCGCCACCGGCACCACCTTGGGCGAGGCCGTATTCACCACGGCGATGACCGGCTACCAGGAAACCATGACGGACCCGTCCTACCACCGCCAGATCGTCGTATCCGCCGCGCCACACATTGGTAATACCGGTTGGAATGATGAGGACAACGAGTCCCACGGCAACCGGATCTGGGTTGCTGGCCTCGTTATCCGCGACCTTGCACAGCGCGTATCCAACTGGCGCGCAGAGCGCAGCTTGAGCGAAGAGATGGAAAAGCAGGGGGTCATTGGCATCCGCGGCATCGATACCCGCACCTTGGTACGTCACCTGCGCAACTACGGCTCCATTGCCGCCGGCCTGTTCTCCGGCGAAGATGCTCAGCGCCCAGTAGAGGAGCTGCTGAAGGAAGTTAAGTCCCAAGACGCCATGGAAGGCGCTGATCTTGCCGCAGAGGTATCGACCGACGAGCCCTACACGATTGAGGCTGTAGGGGAGAAGAAGTACACCGTCGTTGCCTTTGACATGGGCGTTAAGACCGCGACCCCGCGCCACTTTGCTCAGCGCGGAATTGAATCCATCGTCGTGCCAGCTAATACCTCCTTTGACAAGGTGCAGTCTTATAACCCGGATGGCGTCTTCGTTTCCAACGGTCCGGGTGACCCGGCTACTGCAGATGAGATGGTCGGCGTTATCAAGCAGGTGCTCGAAGCAAAGATTCCGTTCTTTGGCATCTGCTTTGGCAACCAACTTCTCGGCCGCGCGCTGGGTCTAGACACCTACAAGATGAAGTTCGGCCACCGCGGCATCAACGTGCCGGTGCGTAATGGTGTAACCGGCAAGATCGACATCACCTCCCAGAATCACGGCTTCGCGCTGGAGGCGCCGGAAGGCTATGACCTAGAGGACAAGAACGCCGAGTTTGCCACCGACTTCGGCCCCGCACAGGTCACCCACATCTGCCTTAATGATGACACTGTAGAGGGCGTGGCACTGCGCAACGGCATGGCCTACTCCGTGCAGTACCACCCCGAATCCGCTGCGGGCCCGCATGATGCCAACCCGCTATTCGATCAGTTCGAAGAACTGATGGCCAACCACACCCCAAATAAGTAGACAACCAGGAAAAGGAAGAATAACTATGCCAAAGCGCAACGACATCAACCACGTCCTGGTCATCGGTTCGGGCCCAATCGTCATCGGCCAGGCCTGCGAGTTCGATTACTCTGGCACCCAGGCCTGCCGCGTGCTCAAGGAAGAGGGCCTGCGCGTAACGCTGGTCAACTCCAACCCGGCCACCATCATGACCGACCCCGAGTTTGCGGATCATACCTACGTCGAGCCTATCGAGCCGGAATACATCGAAAAGATTCTGGTTAAAGAGCGCGAAGAGGGCAATCCCATCGACGCCGTGTTGGCAACCCTGGGCGGCCAGACTGCACTGAACGCCGCAGTTCAGTTAGACCGACAAGGAATTTTGGACAAGTACGGCATTGAGCTCATCGGTGCCGATATTGACGCCATCGAGCGTGGCGAGGATCGTCAAAAATTCAAGGATATCGTGGCCTCCATTGGCGGCGAATCCGCCCGCTCCGCCGTGTGCCACAACATGGATGAGGTCCACGAGACCGTCGACAAGCTCGGCCTGCCCGTCGTTGTCCGCCCCTCCTTCACTATGGGTGGTTTGGGCTCCGGTCTGGCCTTCAATAATGAGGACTTGGACCGCATTGCCGGCGGCGGCTTGGCTGCATCCCCTGAGGCCAACGTGCTCATTGAGGAATCCATCCTGGGCTGGAAGGAATACGAGCTCGAGCTCATGCGCGATGGCGACGACAACGTCGTAGTTGTTGCCTCCATCGAAAACGTCGACGCCCTAGGCGTTCACACCGGCGATTCCGTCACCGTCGCCCCGGCATTGACCCTGACTGACCGTGAGTACCAGAAGATGCGCGATTTGGGTATCGCGATTATCCGCGAGGTCGGCGTCGATACCGGTGGTTGCAATATCCAGTTCGCGGTAAACCCGGATGACGGCCGCATCATCGTCATCGAGATGAACCCGCGTGTTTCCCGTTCCTCCGCGCTGGCATCCAAGGCCACGGGTTTCCCGATTGCCAAGCTGGCGGCCAAGCTCGCCATTGGCTACACCTTGGACGAGGTGCAAAACGACATCACCGGCGAGACCAAGGCCGCATTCGAGCCGACCTTGGACTACGTCATTGTCAAGGCCCCACGCTTTGTCTTTGAGAAATTCCCGGGCGCCGATGACACCTTGACCACCACCATGAAATCTGTGGGCGAGGCCATGGGCATCGGCCGCAACTACATCGCGGGTCTCAATAAGGTCATGCGTTCTTTGGAAAACAAACCGAACGGCTTCTGGACCAAGCCAGATGAGTACTTCGCCGGCGAGCGGGCTACCGACCTGCAGGCGGTGCTCAAGGACCTGGAGCGCCCAACCGAGGGCCGCATGTACGACATCGAGCTGGCCCTTCGCCTCGGCGCTTCTGTAGACGAGGTACACGAGGCCTCCGGCGTTGACCCCTGGTTCATCGCAGAGCTGGCTACATTGGTGGCCTTCCGTCAGGAGCTTATCGACGCCCCAGTGCTCACCGAAGAGCTTTTGCGCGAGGCCAAGGTCTTTGGGCTTTCCGACGCCCAGATTGCAGCCCTCCGCCCCGAATTCAACGGCGAAGATGGCGTACGCAGCCTGCGTTGGCGCATGGGTATCCGCCCCGTGTACAAGACCGTAGATACCTGTGCCGGCGAATTCGAAGCACAGACCCCGTATCACTACAGCTCCTATGAGCTTGACCCGGATGCCGAGACCGAGGTTCGCCCCGCACCGGAAGGCTCCAAGGGCAAGGTCATCATTCTGGGCTCCGGCCCTAACCGCATCGGTCAAGGCATCGAGTTTGACTACTCCTGCGTTCACGCGGCTCTTGAGCTCTCGGAGCAGGGTTACGAAACCGTCATGGTCAACTGCAACCCGGAGACCGTCTCCACTGACTACGACACCGCCGACCGCCTCTACTTTGAGCCGCTGACCTTTGAGGACGTCATGGAGGTCTACCACGCTGAGGCCGCTTCCGGTGACGTTGCCGGCGTGATTGTTCAGCTGGGCGGTCAGACTCCGCTGGGCCTAGCCGCCCGCTTGGAGGAGGCAGGAGTTCCTGTGGTCGGCACCAGCCCCGCAGCTATCGATTCCGCTGAGGATCGCGGCGAATTTGGCAAGGTCCTCGACGAGGCAGAATTGGCAGCACCGGAATACGGCACCGCTACCTCCTTCGCAGAGGCCCGCGAAGTTGCCTCCTCGATCGGCTACCCAGTCTTAGTTCGCCCATCCTATGTCTTGGGCGGACGAGGTATGGAGATCGTCTACGACGAAAAGGCGCTGGAAGATTACATCGAGCGTGCTACCGAGCTTTCCCCGGATCACCCGGTCTTGGTGGACCGCTTCCTAGACTCCGCTATCGAGATCGATGTCGACGCGCTCTGCGACGGCAACGAGGTCTACTTGGGTGGTGTGATGGAGCACATCGAGGAAGCCGGCATCCACTCGGGTGACTCTTCCTGTGCACTGCCGCCAATGACCCTGGGACCAGAGGATATTGAAAAGGTCCGCACCTCCACCCGTCTTCTGGCAGAAGGCATTGGTGTCAAGGGCCTGATGAACGTTCAGTTCGCCCTGAAGGACGATATCCTCTACGTCATCGAGGCCAACCCACGTGCTTCCCGCACCGTGCCGTTCGTCTCCAAAGCAACCGGTGTGCTGCTTGCTAAGGCGGCTTCGCGCGTCATGATGGGCTCTTCCATCGCGGAGCTGCGTGCCGAGGGCATGATTCCTTCCGAATATGATGGCGGTTCCTTGCCGCTGGAGCACCCGATCGCAGTCAAGGTAGCGGTCTTGCCGTTCGACCGCTTCCGTCGCCCCGCCGGCCGCCTGCTCGATACGCTGCTGTCGCCAGAGATGAAGTCCACAGGTGAGGTCATGGGCCTAGCTACGAACTTTGGTGCGGCCTACGCCAAGGGCGAAATCGCGGCGTTTGCCGTGCCGCCTACGGAGGGCACCGTGTTTGTATCCGTGGCCAACCGCGACAAGCGCACGCTAATCTTCCCGATTCAGCGCCTAGCCCACATGGGCTACAACATCGTTGCTACCGCCGGCACCGCACAGATGCTGCGCCGCAACGGTATTGAGTGCGAGGTTGCTGCCAAGGTTTCCGAGGCCAAGGATGGCGAAGAGTCCATCGTGGATAAGATCTTCAATGGCGAGATCGACTGGATTCTCAACACGCCTGCTGGCTCTGCCGGTGCCCGCCACGATGGCTACGATATCCGTGCCGCGGCCGTGCACATGGAAATCCCACTGGTGACCACCGTGCAAGGTGTAACCGCAGCCGTCCAGGGCATTGAAGCGATGCGCATTGGCAACCTGCAGGTACGTGCGCTCCAGGAGCTTGAGCATGGCCCACAACACTAGAAGATTTGGTCAGCGCCTCGAAGCGGCGGGAGAAGCACGCGGCCGACTTTGCGTGGGCATTGATCCGCACCCATACCTCTTGGAGAAGTGGGGCTTGGAGCCTACAGCCGATGGGCTGCGCAGCTTTAGCATGCGCTGCGTTGAAGCCTTTAGCGATAATGCCGCCCTGGTTAAACCACAAGTTGCCTTCTTCGAGCGATTCGGATCTCGCGGGTTTGCGGTCCTCGAGGAAGTGCTGGCTGCCTTGCGCGATGCAGAATGCTTAACCCTCGCAGACGCCAAGCGCGGCGATATTGGGTCGACCATGGCCGGATACGCGGATGCATGGCTGGATGAACAGTCCCCGTTGCGTGCGGATTCGGTGACCGTGTCACCTTATCTGGGCGTCGGCGCACTCGGCCCGGTGTTTACTAAGGCAGAAGAAACCGGCCGTGGCATCTTTGCCTTGGCGGCGACCTCCAACCCGGAGGCTCGCGCCATACAATCGGTCCCGGTAGGCGAGCAGGGCACTATCGCGCAGGCAGTCGTCGATGAATGTGCGGCGTATAACGTATCAGCGCACAAGGCTGGTGTGCCGGGCAACGTGGGAGTAGTGGTTGGCGCTACCTTAGATAATCCGCCCTGCCTAGATGCGCTTAATGGTCCGGTGCTCTTGCCCGGCGTAGGCGCCCAGGGGGCTGGTCCAGAACAGGTGCACAATATTGTCTCAGAGTGTCCGTCGCTGGGCTTTGCCAATGTGTCCAGGGCCGTGCTTGAGCAGGGGCCTAGCGTAGCTGACCTGCGTAAAGCCGTCGTGCGAATGGCTGAGGAGTTTCAAGGCTAAATGCAGTGGCGTGGCTGATTACAGGCCGCGCCGCTTACCTGGTACTTTGTTTAAGGTATGTGCGGTGAAGTGCTAAAATAGGCTTGCTTTTGAACCCTCTAATCGCCACCGTTCAATGAGCAGTGCTAGGATTGCCAGAAGTCGGTTCGCTCGAAGGTTATTGATAACTTTCCGCAGTGTATAAACTGCGTTAGGGAGCCGAAATCTGGTACCAAGTACTAGACGTAACAGAATCAATCTAATGAATCGGAGGAAACCCGTGGCCCTTCCAAAGTTGACTGATGAGCAGCGCAAGGAAGCTCTAGCTAAGGCCGCTGAGGCCCGCAAGGCTCGCGCTGAGCTCAAGGCCGCGCTCAAGCGCGGTGAGACCGACCTGAAGGACGTGCTCGAAAAGGCTGAGACCGATGAGATCATCGGTAAGACCAAGGTTGTTGCACTCCTCGAGGCTCTGCCAAAGGTTGGCAAGGTCAAGGCTAAGGAAATTATGGAGGACCTGGAGATCGCTCAGACCCGTCGCCTGCGCGGCTTGGGTGAGCGTCAGCGTCGTGCGCTCCTTGAGCGCTTCGGCTACGGCGAATAGTCACAACTATGGCTGACGCAACTGCACGCGGGCGCCTCGTCGTATTGGCGGGGCCTTCCGCAGTGGGAAAATCCACCGTAGTTTCGCGTCTGCGCAGTGACGTCGAGGGGCTATATTTCAGCGTGTCTATGACGACGCGCCAGCCCCGCCCAGGGGAGAAGGATGGTGTTGACTATTTCTTCGTTACCCCAGAAGCCTTCCAAGAGCGCGTAGACGCTGGGGAGATGCTCGAATGGGCTGATATCCACGGTGGCTTACAGCGATCTGGAACACCCGCTCAGCCGGTAGAAGAAGCTTTGGCTGCAGGCCGTCCGGTGCTCGTGGAAGTTGATCTGGCGGGTGCTCGGAGCGTAAAGAAGGCGCTGCCGGAAGCAGACTTGGTCTTTTTGGCGCCCCCGTCTTGGGAAGTACTTGTGGAGCGGCTAACCGATCGCGGTACTGAGCCGCAAGACGTCATTGACCGTAGGTTGCAAACTGCGCACGAGGAACTAGCCGCACAGGACGAATTCGATCACATTGTTGTGAACGATGATCTGGATGAAGCAGTTACTGCCATTAGTGATATCCTGCGAGCATAGGCCTCCTTTTCTGACCATCTTCAATCAATGTAAAGGTGCATGTGACTAACGTGACCACCCCTTCTAACACTGAAGCCGCAAAGGCGGAGCCAGTATTTGATGATCCGATTGGCATTACTGATCCGCCGATCGATGAGCTTTTGGACAAGGTTTCTTCTAAGTATGCTTTGGTCATCTTTGCCGCAAAGCGTGCACGCCAGATCAATAGCTACTACCAAGAGCAGGATGAAGGTGTCTTCGAGTTCGTAGGCCCACTGGTTACCCCAGAGCCTGGCGAGAAGCCTTTGTCCATCGCGTTGCGCGAGATTGATGCTGGTCTACTTGACCACGAGGAAGGCAAGTAGCTAGCAGCTCGGCTCGCTGAAGCTTTTTAGGCTCCACATGCCGCCAGAAGCGTGACTCTCATTATGAGAAAGCGTTTAATGGCGGTGTGCGGAGCCTTTCTTTGTATGGGCAGGTACCATCGTGCGATGTGACTGAATTAGATACCTCTCGCAATATTGTAGTGGGCGTTGCCGGCGGCATCGCTGCGTATAAGGCTTGCCACCTCGTGCGCAACTTTAAGGAGGCTGGCGATGACGTGCGGGTGGTGCCCACAGAGAATGCGTTGAACTTTGTTGGCGCAGCTACATTTGAGGCGCTATCTGGCTGCCCAGTATCCACGACTGTTTTTGACGCAGTGGATGAGGTCCAACACGTAAATGTGGGGCAGCACGCGGATGCTGTGGTCATAGCTCCCGCTACCGCTGACTTGATTGCAAGGTTGGCTACAGGGCGGGCAGATGACCTGCTCACCGCTACAGTTCTAGTGGCCACCTGCCCAGTGATTGTAGCGCCAGCTATGCATACGGAAATGTGGCTCAACCCCGCTACTCAAGATAATGTGGCCACTTTACGGCGCCGCGGGATGACCGTCATAGAGCCCGCACATGGCCGTTTGACGGGCGCGGACTCGGGTCCAGGGCGTTTGCCAGAGCCGGACCAGATTGCAGAGGTCGTGCGCACGGAATTGGCGGGATTCCGGGTAGAGCATCGGTGGAAGGGCAAAAAGGTAGTCATTTCTGCCGGTGGTACTCGCGAAGAGCTGGATCCCGTGCGCTATTTGGGCAATCGGTCCTCTGGAAGGCAAGGTTTTGCGCTCGCGGAATGGGCTTGTCAGATGGGGGCTGATGTAACCATAGTGGCGGGCAATACGGCTTCGCTCCCGGTGCCCAGCGGTGCGAAGGTGCGCAGTATCATCTCCACACGTGAGCTAGAGCAGGCTATGCGCGAGGAGGCTCGCGATGCGGACGTAGTTATCATGGCCGCAGCCGTCTCTGATTTTCGCCCTGCCGAGGTTGCAGAGTCCAAGATGAAAAAGGGTCAAGCGGATGATGCGCTTTCAACGCTTCACCTCGTGGAGAATCCGGATGTATTAAAAGGGCTCGTCGCTGCACGGGATCGCGCAGAACTTCCCGCTGAATGCGTGATCGTAGGATTCGCTGCCGAAACGGGTGATGCCGATAAGTCCGCATTGGAGTACGCGCAAGTGAAGTTTGCTCGAAAGGGCTGCGATGTACTCATGGCCAATGAAGTAGGTCGTGATAAGACTTTCGGCCAGAAATCCAATGAAGGCTGGATTCTGCGTTCTGGGCTAGAACCGCAACGGGTGGAGCATGGTTCGAAGCAGGTGGTGGCCGCTCAAATCTTGGCGGCGGTGAATGAAATGTTGCGAGACTAGACAACTAAAATTGCATTTATAGACCGCTTGGTCTAGGCTTGCGTGGTATTAGGCTTGGGCGTAGAAAACCCACAGCATCGAATCGATAGTGCGAGCAAAGGAAGTTTTTGTGACTAATAACGCTGCAGTGGCAACTCGTCTTTTTACCAGCGAGTCCGTTACGGAAGGCCATCCCGACAAGATTTGTGACGCCATTTCTGACGCCATCCTTGATGCCTTGCTGGAAAAGGATCCTCAATCCCGCGTCGCCGTGGAAACGCTGGTGACCACGGGACAGGTTCACGTGGTCGGCGAGGTACGCACCGAAGCATATGTAGAAATCCCAGCCCTCGTGCGCAATACTCTGAAGTCTATCGGCTTTACTTCTTCGGAGGTCGGCTTCGACGGTAATACCTGTGGCGTCAACATTGCCATTGGCGAGCAATCCCAGGAGATCGGAGCCGGCGTAGATAACTCCACCGAGGCTCGTGCCCAAGGTGAGGATTATGATGAGGAAAACGATACCGCTGGTGCCGGCGACCAGGGGCTGATGTTTGGCTACGCTTCGAATGAAACCGCGGAATACATGCCGCTGCCTATTGCTTTGGCGCACCGGTTGTCTCGTCGCCTGACACAAGTACGCAAGGAAGGCATCGTCGATCACCTGCGTCCGGACGGGAAAACCCAGGTTACCTTTGCCTACACCGATGATAATGAGCCTTCCCACCTAGATACTGTGGTTATCTCCACGCAGCACGATACCGAGGTTGATAGCGCTTGGCTTGAAGGACCTCTGCGCAGCGAGGTTCTGGAATGGGTTATCAAAGATGCGGGCTTGGAAAAGTACTACACCAAGGACACAAATCTACTGGTGAACCCTTCCGGTTCCTTCATTCTCGGTGGTCCGATGGGAGATGCTGGGTTAACCGGACGCAAGATTATCGTTGATACCTATGGTGGCATGGCCCGTCATGGCGGCGGTGCTTTCTCCGGCAAGGATCCCAGCAAGGTGGATCGCTCCGCAGCATACGCCATGCGGTGGGTGGCAAAGAATATCGTCGCCGCTGGGCTAGCTGACCGCGCCGAGGTACAGGTTGCATACGCAATTGGTCGTGCAAAGCCGGTTGGTTTGTACGTCGAGACCTTCGGTACCGCTAAGGAAGGGTTGAGCGATGCGAATATTCAAGCTGCGGTAAATAAGGTTTTTGACCTCCGACCTGCAGCTATCATCCGTGAGCTGGATCTGCTTCGCCCCATTTATGCCCAAACTGCGGCCTATGGCCACTTTGGCCGTACCGATGTTGAACTGCCTTGGGAGCAGCTGAACCGAGTAGAAGCATTGCGCGCTGCCGCCGGCCTGTAGAATCGAGGCCTATGCCAAAGAAAACACCCGCCACCCGGAAGCCGGTTGCGCGGGTGTTGCCGCTTTTAGGGGTCGCGCACCTTGACCGGGGCTTTGATTACCTCGTAGAAGAGGCGGATTCGGAGGAAGTACAACCGGGGATTAAGGTGCGCATCCGCTTTAATGGACGCTTGGTTGATGCCGTGGTCCTAGAACGGCTGCATGACTCCGAATTTGGCGGCAACCTGCGTTTTATCGAGCGCGTCATCTCACCATTCCAGGTTTATCCGCCGCAGTTGGCTCGGCTTGTCGACGCCCTCGCGGACCGCTACGGCGGGGCTCGCTCGGACATTATCCGCTCAGCTATCCCACCCCGGCATGCGAAGGCAGAAGAATCCGATTTGCAGACCCCCTGGGAAGAGCTCGGCACCACGAGTGAGCCTGACCTTTCCGGTTGGTCGGCCTACCAGCATGGTGAGGCATTCGTAGACTCGATCCTGGCCGGAAAACTTGCCCGAGCCGCTTGGCAGATTGCCCCGGGGGATGACTGGGCGCATGCGTTGGCGGCCCTGGCAGCAAAGGTGGCGCTAGGAGGAGGCGGCGTCCTCCTAGTGGCTCCGGATCAGAAAACCATCGACGTCCTAGAAGAAGCCTTGCGCCAGATTCTAGGGGCTAAGCAGATTACCGTACTGAGCAATACTATGGGCCCGCAGGCGCGCTACCGCCGCTACCTCTCCGCGCTGGTGGGCCAGGCGCGTGTGGTCATTGGTACACGGTCCGCGGCTTTCGCACCAGTCAAGGACCTGCAACTGGCGGTGATTCTAGATGACGGCAACGATAATCTGGTGGATAGCCTCAAACCATATGTCCACGCCAGGGAAGTGCTGACGACCCGCTCGGCTTTTGAAGGCTGCAGTATGATCTTGGCCAATCATTCCCGCACTGCGGAAACCCAACTTCTTGTCGAATCGGGGTGGGCCCACGATGTGGTAGCTAGCGAGAATACGATCGCCGCTCGGTGCCCGTCCATCGAGGCCGTCGGATCGTTTGGGCTATCGATTGCCCGCGATCTACAAGGCGGGACCACCTCGGTGCAAGCCCAAGCCTTCCAAGCCGCGCAACAAGCGCTGGATCGTGGGGAACCAGTATTGGTTCAAGTACCGCGCAAGGGCTACGCGCCCATTTTGGCGTGCGGTCAGTGTCGGGCCCCGGCGCGTTGCCGCCACTGCAATGGGCCATTGGGGCTGCCGCCGAAAGGGGCGTCGGCAAGCGAGGGCGGTGCGGAAGAAGCAGGAATGCCCACCTGTCGGTGGTGTGGGCGCATTGAGGCGCGGCATCGGTGCGCTGAATGCGGTGCCCCACGCTTGCGGGCCATCGTCTTAGGCTCCGAGCGCACCGCTGAGGAGTTGGGGCGTGCCTTTCCCAATACCCGCGTGGTGGTCTCGGGCGGGAACAAGGTGCTTGATGCGGTAGACAATTCCCCGGCTCTTGTCATTGCCACCCCGGGCGCTGAACCGAGGGTAAAGGCCGGCGCGTATGGCGCAGCGTGGGTAGTGGACGCGGGGGCGGGGCGGGGCCG
>ERZ1464652.85-NODE-85-length-17329-cov-9.974470_pt1 | contig 17329 bp, 11 predicted proteins | sample MGYA00563980_ERZ1464652 | MGnify/ENA primary metagenome ERZ1464652 (study PRJEB39283, sample SAMN07833576) | human skin metagenome | isolation source: Scalp | host: Homo sapiens | place: India: Bengaluru | collected 2015-07-04 ...
CCGGCCTCAGGCGGGTCTCGGCTCGCAGCCGCGTGGTGCAGTGGACGGCACGACTGCGGCCAGCGCGAGGGGCCGGCCGGGGCTTATCGTGGCAGACCAGTGCTGCGGAAGCGCACGCGAGGTCATTCACTGCGCAGTTTAGGACTGGAGCTCTCCTAATCGAAAGAGAGTAATTGGCGCAGTGTGCGGAAGGCTTCCTTTTGCACTCGATGGGTAACAGTACGGCCCGATTGCTGCTTGATTAAAAGGCCGGATTCCCTCAACTTGCCGAGGTGATGAGATACCGTCGGTTGGCTAAGGCCGGAAAGCGCGGTCAACTCCGTAACACTCATCGGGCCGCAGCCCTCGTCGCACAATATGGATAGCAGACGCAGGCGGGCTGGGTCAGCAAGTACTTTAAATTGCTGGGAAAAGCGGAGGGAGTCGCCCTGGCTGAGCGGGCCACTGCTCAGGGAACAGCACTGTGCATCCGGGGTGTTATCGGCATTGCTAGGGGAGGAGTCCATGCACACAGTATAAGGAGCCTTCCTCCCACTCCGTTATATTGACGAGTGTCAATATGGGTGATTAAAGTACTGCTCGAAAGTTGAATTCCTCGTCGCACAAGGAGAGCCATGGCCGTTACGCAACGCCCAAAGTTGTCATTTCTCGATAGATTCCTTCCCGTGTGGATCATCATGGCCATGGCTGTGGGGCTACTGATAGGCCACTTCCTGCCAGGCATTGGAGAAGCACTGTCGGCTCTAGAGGTTGGCGGTATTTCCCTTCCTATCGCACTCGGTTTACTGGTCATGATGTACCCGCCCCTAGCTAAAGTTCGCTATGAAAAGACCCGGGATATTGCTGCTGACCGTCGTTTGATGGTGATATCTATCGTGCTGAACTGGGTGGTGGGCCCCGCTTTGATGTTTGTCTTGGCGTGGATCTTTTTAGCAGACCAGCCGGAGTTGCGAACCGGCTTAATCATCGTTGGATTGGCGCGCTGCATCGCCATGGTCTTGGTGTGGTCCGACCTTTCCTGCGCGGATCGAGAGGCCACCGCGGTACTTGTGGCTATCAATTCGATTTTCCAAGTAGCCATGTTTGGCGTCATGGGTTGGTTCTATTTGCAAGTTCTACCTGGATGGCTAGGCCTAGACACCACCTCTGTTGAATTTTCTTTCTGGTCCATTGTCACTGCGGTACTTGTGTTCCTAGGAATACCCCTGCTGCTTGGCGTGCTCTCACGGGTGTGGGGAGAAAAGATCAAAGGACGCGAATGGTTCGAAGACCGTTTTCTCCCGGCAGTCTCGCCTTTGGCGATGATTGGTTTGCTCTACACCATCGTGCTGCTGTTTTCGCTGCAAGGGGAGCAGTTGGTAGCGCAGCCAACTGCGGTGGTGAGAGTGGCGATCCCACTGGTTATTTACTTTGTTGGAATGTTTTTCCTTGCCTTGGGCGTAGCAAAAGCCGGGGGAATGAACTACGCACAGTCTGCTTCCGTGGCTTTTACCGCAGCCGGAAACAACTTCGAGCTAGCTATAGCAGTTTCTATCGGTACCTTTGGTGCTGCGTCAGCACAGGCCCTTGCCGGCACCATTGGCCCATTGATTGAAATCCCAGTGCTCGTAAGCCTTGTTTACTTGATGCTCTGGATAGGTCCGAAACTTTTCCCTGGAGACAAAAGCGTGCCAAGTTAACGCCGGCCCACCTGATAGAGACAACGCACACCAGTCGGCGTGACGGTGATGGTCCACTTTTTGGGTGCGGTGCGCAGGCCCATGCGGCTTAGCTTTACTAGGTCCGCCTTTTCCAATTCATCGAGGCGCTCGCATAGCGGCTCGAGGTCTTCCTGCATGAACTTTGAGAGGGCGGTGGTATTAATCGTGTTTCCCTGCACCGCGCCGGCGGCGATGAGGGCGGTGAGGATGTTCGAGTGGGCGTCGGCAAGTTGCAGGCGAGCCTCAGTAACCCCGTCGAGCGGATCCTTTTCCAGGATTTTGGTAATCCGGCGCCGGCCGATGCGGAAGGATTGGGAGAACATCCCCCACAGCCCTAAATGCAGACCGAATGCCCACCAGGCGCCGGATAGGACACCGGCAACGGGCGGGGCCAGCTCTACCTCTGGAAGCAGGTTGGCCGCGCTCAGTGGTGCCATGATCAATGGCGCAGCGATCGGGATAAACGGGGCGATATAGGCAATCGTGGGATAGTCGCCATCGCGGAATTCCTCGCGCGCGGCATTGATACCGCGCGGGTAATTGCGGATAAGGTGCACCAACCCCAGCACCGCGAAGACGGCGAAGACACCGGCGCCGACCAACATATAATCCACGCCTGTGTTGGCGAAGCCAACGGCAAAGCCGGCCGGCACCCCGAAGTAAAGCGCCGAGCGCACGGGGACTTCATTGCGCTGCCTGTACTGCGCGAGTTCGCGCGCGGGGATTCGTGCTAGTTCTGCCACGCTGCCAACATAACACCGCCTGCCAGCCTAGCCGCGTTTCTGTGACACAATGGGGGATAGTGCGTACGAGACGCCAAAACTTCATACCCACAAACTTTTATAGCGCACAGAAAACCTCGCGCGGCGGCGGTACGGTCCTTGGCCGTGCCTGCGCCCGAGGCCGCGCCAAATACGGACGATGTACAGGAGTAAGCCCGAACATGGTGGCACAGAACTCTCAAGAAACAACTGAAAACCTCCAGGCTGCGGCGTCTTTGGCCCAAAACCTAGACCGCGGCCAGCTCAAGGACAAGACCCGCGTCTATGCCCTAGCCAAGCAGCTGGGGCTTTCCTCGCGCGAGTTGGTGGCACAGCTTAAAGACATGGGCTTGAAAAAGAGCGCGCAAAGCTCCCTTTCCCGCGAGGAAGCAGGCCAGGTGCTCGATGCTGTGGCGAATGCCGCTGCGGTTGCCGACGCCCCCGCGGGCGATACCACTGAAGCGTCGGCTGAAGAGCCCGAGGAGAAGGTTGCTGCGCAACCGGAAGAAAAACCGGACGAGGAACCGGAAAAGAAGCCAGCAAAGAAGCGCGCTAAGCGCACCCGCAAGGCCATCCGTAAGTCCGCCGCACCAGCGCCCGAAGAGCCGGCAGATACCGCCGAGTCAGAGGAAGGGGAGAAGTCCACGGAAGACGAAGAACACCTGCGCCACCGCGTGCGCAAGAACGTGGATAATGAAATCTCCCAGATCGAAGACAAGGTAGAGGCATCGCTTGCCCAGGCCGCGGCCGAAACTGGCGCAGCCACCGAGGACGCCGAGCACGCTGAAGCAGAAGTACCCGAAGCAGCAGAAGCCACGCAGGAGGCGGAAAAAGCACCTGCGAACGGCTTTGATACCGGAACGGTTGATGCGGCAAAGCTGCACGAGGCGCTGGCAAAAGCCGGCGAGGACTTCGAGGATGACTACTATGCCCCGCACATCGTCCCACGTGCCGAATCCGAGGAAGACTCCGGGCACTATGACTTTGCGCCCATCTTCATGGCCCCGCAGCAGGACGAAGCTGCAGCATTTGCACCGGCTCTAGATGCAGCGGAGGAGGACTTCTCGGCCGACGACTCCGCAAGCGACGACAACGAGGATGCTGCAGACTCCGCCGCAGAAAGCCGCGAGCACTCCGGCCGCGACCGCGGTTCCAGAAAGTCCGAAAGCCGCCGCCGTGGCCGCCGCGGAGCGTCCCGCGGACGCGGGGCCGAGTCCAACCACGGCGAGCACGTGGATGAGCCCGAGCACATCGAAGAACCCAAAGCCATCCGTGGTTCCACGCGAATTGAAGCCCAGAAGCGCCGCCGCGCGGAATTGCGCGAGAAAGGCCGTACCCGCCAGCACATTGTCTCCCAAGCGGAATTCCTTGCCCGCCGCGAAGCCGTGGAACGCACCATGGTGGTGCGCGATAAAGAGCGCGAGGATGGCGCCGGCATCATCACTCAGGTGGGCGTGCTAGAAGATGATCTGCTGGTCGAGCACTTCGTCACCACGGAATCCCAGGCCTCCCTCATCGGCAATATCTACTTGGGCCGCGTCCAAAACGTGCTGCCGTCTATGGAGGCGGCCTTCGTGGATATCGGGCAGGGCCGAAACGGCGTGCTCTACGCCGGGGAAATCGACTGGCGCAAGACCAAGCTGCATGGGCGCGCCCGCAAGGTAGAAAACGCCCTGAAGTCTGGCGATCAGGTACTGGTCCAGGTGGCCAAGGATCCCATCGGTCACAAGGGCGCGCGTTTGACCACCCAGATATCCCTTGCCGGCCGCTATTTGGTCTACGTTCCCGGCGGCCGCAGCGCCGGCATTTCCCGTAAGCTGCCCGCCCCGGAGCGCAAGCGCTTGAAGGATATCCTCGGCCGGGTAGTGCCGGGCGATGGCGGCGCGATCATCCGCACCGCTGCCGAAAATGTCCCGGAAGAGGCAATCGCGACCGACGTCAACCGCCTGCACAGCCGGTGGGAGGACATCGTGGCGCACGCCAAGAAGGAGAAATCCTCCAAGGGTGCCAAGCCGGTGACAATGTATGAAGAACCTAATATGCTCATCAAGGTGGTGCGCGATCTCTTCAACGAGGATTTCACCGAGCTCATCGTCGACGGCAAGCGTTCCTTCAATACTGTTCGCGCTTATGTGGATTCCATGGCGCCGGATCTAGCAGACCGCGTGGTGCGCTACCGTGCCAAGGACCACGGCGGCCAGGATGCCTTCGAGGCCTTCCGCATTGATGAGCAGCTGCATAAGGCGCTCTCGCGCAAGGTATGGCTGCCATCCGGCGGCACGCTGGTTATTGACCGCACCGAAGCTATGACCGTCATCGACGTCAATACCGGCAAGTTCACCGGCTCCGGAGGCAATCTGGAAGAAACGGTAACCCGCAATAACCTGGAGGCGGCCGAAGAAATCGTGCGCCAGATGCGCCTGCGCGATTTGGGCGGCATGATCGTCGTGGACTTTATCGATATGGTCCTGCCGGAAAATCAGGACTTAGTCCTGCGCCGCCTGAAGGAGGCTTTGGGCCGCGACCGCACCCGCCACCAAGTCTCCGAGGTTACCTCGCTGGGCTTGGTACAGATGACCCGCAAGCGCCTGGGCACCGGCCTTGTGGAAACCTTCTCCACCGAGTGTGAGTGCTGCAACGGCCGCGGCATCATCATTCACCAGTACCCGGTAGATGAAGCGGACGACGATCAACACTCTAAGCACTCTGGCCGCAAGGCCAAGTCGCATAAGAAGCAGCATCACAATCCGCAGCAGCACCCGGCAGCGGTGGCGATGCATAAGCACGAGCTTGACGACGCCCAAGGTTCCTCCAAGCCCAAGCGATTCAAGAAGACCGAAACGCCGGTCTATGGCACTGAGCGCGCCGCCGCCGCCCGCGCCCCCGCGCAGACAGCAAAGCCCTCGCTGGACGACCGCGTCGCCATCGGTGGCGTGGAGCCGCGTGGCACGGACGAATCGGACTTCGGCGCGCAGGCACGGAACCGAGACGAGGCGCGCGGCCGAGGCCGCCGCCGCGCACACAAGAAGAACCAGACTGAAGTATCCGATATCGAGGCCATCGCGTATGCTGCGACGGATAATGCCGCTGAAAACGACGAGGTCCAAGAGTTCAATTCTTACGTCCCCGACGCGGATACGGACGCAGATTCGGGGGCCGTTGCTAAGGCTCACCCTGGTGCTGGGGCGGGCTCCAGGCGTGGCAAGAAGCCTCGCCGAGCCACGCGCCGTTCCAAGGCCTCTCGCGCTGCCGAAGGCGCGGAGCGCAAGGTACCGGAGCAGAGTGAGCACAAGGCTGCGGAAAAAACCTACGAAGAGGCAGTAGCCGAGTTTGAATCCTCGCCGCGCCGCAAGCGCCGCACGCGTGGCAATTCGCGCTCCGACAGGCGCCCGCAGCCGCAGGACTTCGCAGTCTCCGGCGAGAAGGGCTCCAACGCGGACGCTGTGTCTAGTGCTGCTGGCGACGCGGACTCGGCCGAAGTGTCAAAGGCGGAAAAGGAGCGCAAGGGCCGCAGCCGCGGGCGCGGCCGTCGTCGTTCCGTGCGTACCCAGCCAAACAAGCGCCGTGCTACCTCGCGCGTGCCGCACGAGGTGAAGGCGAAGACCGAAGAGCATGAGCGCGAGCAGGTGGGTGGTTCCGCTGAGCAACGCCATGAAAAGGCCGCTGGCACCGCGCGTGCAGGCCGCACGGGCGGCAATGGGCGAGGCCGTGGGCGTCGCCGTGCCGTGCGACAGTCCGCGCCCAAGAAAGCGGTAGCGGATAACCCGAAGGTGGCAAAGCGCGCAGAAGACCGCTCGCAGGAACGCACGGCAAATGGTAAACCGGCCGCTTCTGGCGACGTCAAGGTGCTGCGCCGAGGAAAGAAGAGGGCGGTGCGCAAGAAGGGGACGTCGGCAAGCGCCAAGGCCCCAAAGGCGCAGGATAATCCGGCCCAGAAGCAGTCTTCCGCGAGCGGTGCGCACAAGGAAATGTCGCGCGCTATGTCTGGGCGCGGCCGACGCCGCGTAGCACGGCGAAGCACGTCTTAGGGCTACGCCACGCGGGCACAAAAGCGTGGTTTGTATTTTGTGCCCGCTACGGGGTAGTCTTTGACAGTCGCTGTTTAGTACTCACGACGCTGGATCAGTCCGACACTCACTTAGTGAGCTGTGCGGGCATGTTCGCGCGGGAACTAAACGCAATGTGTAAGTGTCCATTCGGAACGCGGCCTCCCCGGTTGCTTCCGAGCGAGTTTAGATAAGGGGTAACCCTCTATGTACGCGATCGTCAAGACCGGCGGCAAGCAGTACAAGGTTGCTGAAGGTGACCTCGTCAAGGTCGAGAAGATCGAGGGTGAGCCAGGCTCTGCCGTAGCTCTCACCCCGGTTCTGCTCGTCGATGGCGCCGATGTTAAGTCCAAGGCTTCCGACTTGGAGAAGGTTTCTGTTTCTGCAGAGATCGTTGAGCAGGGTAAGGGCCCGAAGGTCGATATCCTGAAGTACAAGAACAAGACTGGTTACAAGAGGCGTCTAGGCCACCGTCAGCCTGTGACCACCTTGAAGATCACCGGTATCAAGTAAGCCTTAACCGGCTGTAATTATCCCTAAAGGAGGGAAACCACATGGCACACAAGAAGGGTGCTTCCAGCTCCAGCAACGGTCGCGATTCCGAGTCCAAGCGTCTCGGCGTCAAGCGCTTCGGTGGTCAGCAGGTTAATGCCGGCGAGATCATCGTGCGTCAGCGCGGTACCAAGTTCCACCCAGGTGAGAACGTAGGCCGCGGCGGCGACGATACCCTGTTCGCGCTTGCAGCTGGCTCCGTTGAGTTCGGTATCAAGCGTGGCCGTCGCATGGTCAACATCGTTCCGGCTGAAGAGGTTGCTGCAGAAGCGACTGCTTAACTTCAGTCCGATGAGGTTAATCCTCGAGTCTGTTCCACAATAGAGTGAGGATGGCTCGAGGATTTTCTAGTTTTATGACTCGCTCCTTGTTTCCAAATTGGTAAGTGGTTATAGTTTAAGAAACTATTACGATAGGGGAGAGCCATGGAGACGGGTCGATTCAGTACGAAGGTAAAAGCGAGCAGAACATTGCGGCCGGAAAGAGTATCCCACCGCGAGGGAATATGGCTATTTTTGTTTGCTGCGCTTATCGTGCTATTTGTGTGTGCTCGACTACTAAGCAAGGGTGGTCAATCACCGATTTCTGCGACCATATATCTCCTATCTCCATTGTTGTTTGTTGCAATTGGTGGAGGAGTAGCGGTTTGTATAGTGTCCAATCGCGGTGTACAACCGCGCGGCTGGCGGATCTGCTATGCCTTCGCTGCGATTCTTTCGATGCTGTGCGCTGCCGGTGCTGAGTTTTTCTGGCCGCACTTAAGTGGGGGCGGGGGTCTCGATGTGGTTTTGGCTGCACTGTTGGCTGGGGCGGCCGGGCTTCCTTTTGCTCTACTTGCTTTCTGGAAAATTCAGGTGGGACGCTGATGGAATTTGTAGCAGCCTTGCAGAGGTTGCAACCTCTGGTACATTCACCTAAACGCTTGGCCGTGATGGCCTGCCTCAATTCCGTGGATACAGCTAGCTATCAAACCTTGAAAGCCTATATGGGCGTAGGCTACCCGGCTTTATCAAAGGCGGTAGGCGCGCTCGAAGAGGCTGGACTGGTCAATGTATCAAAAACCTTTGATGGAAAAACTCCAACTACCGACCTTTCTTTAACAAGAAAGGGGCGAGAGGTTTATGTGGAATATCTGCGGTGCCTCGATCGGATTGTCGTAGGATTTGGCTCGTAGACTCAGTGAAGTTCGACTGTAGCTGCCGTAGCTCGCTTAGGGCTGTGCTTAAAAATTTGTGGCGCAAAATTTCCTGTCCGCAAAGCAGTGTGTTGGTGTCCAAGATATGGGGTATCGGCGATATTAACGCCTTAGACCGCTTGCTAAAATCATCAGTCTCTGCGCTTGGCTGGACTTTTGAAAATGTAGTCGAATCAAAGTTTTGCCAGTGGACACAGTGACATGTACGCTTAATACGAACTGCTGTGAGGTCGTTAAGAAAACGCTGCAATTTCCATGACATGGAAGATAGGAACCCTATGAAAAAAGTGTCCACCCGTCTCGCTGCCGTAATCGCGGTTGGTACTCTCTCAGCCTTTGGCACTGGCTTTGCCGCCCCTGCATTTGCTCAAAACACCACAGCCTCTGAAGCTGGAGTGGAGACAACTCCAGCCCCGGTCACCCCAAGCAATACTTCAGTTATCGACGCTAACGCCGATGTTAAACTCACCATTACTAAATATTTGGGTGATCCTACTGACGATTTGGATAATTATACTGGTACACCGCTAAGCGGCACCGAATTCAAAATCGAGCGCGTGAACGTCGACCTGACCACTCAAGAAGGGTGGGAGAACCTGGCCGGTTACACCGCGGAGGACGCTCCAATTGATGGCGGCTTCACTGCGAAGACGAAGAAGACCGGGACCGATGGCAAGGTCACCTTCGATAAGAGTGACGACCTGAAAGTCGGCGCCTACAAGGTTACCGAAATTAACCGGAACGGTTACACCACTGCACCGCCATTCCTAGTAACGTTGCCGCATGATGACGATGGAAAATGGGTCTACACGCAAGAGGTAAATCCCAAGAACCAGAAGATCGTCCCGTCCAAGCAGGTTAAAGATACCGGTGCTACCATTGGCACGGAGCTGACCTACACCATTAACGCCCCAGTACCGGCGGAAACCCTTAGCCGCTTCAGCATCCAGGATGAGCTTAACTCAGCATTGTCATTGCCTAAAGAAGCTAAGCGCGTGAAGGTGTCTCTTGAGGGGGCCACCAATGGTGCAACGCTGGAAGCAGGCAAAGATTACGAGATCACCTTGAATACGGCTACCAATACTTTGCAGGTGGAGTTCACTAAGGATGGCTTGTCCAAGCTGCAGGAAGCCCGCAAGTCGGCTCCGGGACTGAAGGTTCTTGTCGAGTTCCCAGCAACCATTACTAAGGCTCCGGAAGGCGGTGAAATCACTAACACCGCGAAGATCCTTCTTCCCAACGGTGCTGAGGTAGATACCAACGGTGATGACCCGGCAACGCCGGATGAGGAAGAAGATAACCCGACCAAAACTATCTTCGGTAACCTGACTATCACCAAGACTTCTGGCAACGCCAAGGAAGGCGATTCGCTCGACGGCGCTGAGTTCAAGCTCTACCAGTGTAAGCAGGATAGCGACGGCAACTGGCAGCTGCTCGGTGACCCACTGAACATGGCTACCACCGATGAAGGAACGCCGAAGACCACGATTAACACGGCTGGCTCCACGGGCACTGCCCCCAACCTAACGGCTAAAGCAGCGGGTTATGCCATTCCGATCCAGTCTTTCGCAGCTGAGACCGGCGTCAAGTCCAAGGACTACTGCGTACTTGAGACCAAGGCACCGAAGAACTTCGTCCGCAACGAGGTTCCGCAGCACGTTACTGTCGACCTTAAAAATAAGACCTTGGCCGTCGAGGTGGATAACCAACGTAACTCGATCCTAGGACAGCTTCCGGCAACCGGTGCGTGGGGCATAATTTTGGTGTTCCTCGTTGGTCTCGCGCTGCTGGCTCGCGGTATCTATACCTCTTATAAGGATTCCCGTTCTGCTGCATAGAAGAAAGAGGTAAGAGACGGCCTCATCAGTAACTTTGAGGCCGGAAGGGAGACGGGCATGGCTCGTGTGAAGCAACCAAAAGAGCGGCGCGTTTCCAAACGGCGGTTTCGCTCGATTGTCTACTTGGTTCTAGCACTTGTCGTGTTCCTCTCCCCAGTAGTGCTTACTTACTACAAAAACCTCGAACAGCAGCGAATCGCGGATAAATATTCTGCGGAAGTTGCCGCGCTACCCAGCGAACAAAAGGACGCTGAGTTTGCTCGAGCCCGAGCATATAACGAGACACTGCCTGAGGTTGGAGCTCCTGATCCCTGGATCAATGGGCCGGATACCGACTCGCCGGAGTACAAAGAGTACGAAAACATTCTCAGCTTGATGCTGCCAATGGCACGCGTCCGAGTGCCGTCGGTAGGTATCGACTTGCCGGTTTATCACGGGACGTCGACAAGCGTGTTGTCTCATGGAGTAGGCCATTTGTACGGAACTGCGTTGCCCGTAGGCGGCGAGGGCACTCACTCTGTATTGACTGGGCATACGGGGCTAGCCACCTTAACGATGTTTGACAACCTCACGCATATGAAGAAAGGTGATGTTTTCACCGTTGAGGTTATGGGTAAGCCTTTGGCGTATAAGGTCACCTCAATTGAGAAAGTGCTTCCTTCAGAAATAGACAGGATTGAACCCGTAGAAGGAAAGGATTTACTCACCCTCGTTACCTGTACTCCTTATGGCATCAACAGTCACCGACTCCTCGTACACGGTGAAAGAACAGAGCTACCGAGTAACTACGACGACCACATCAATTCACCGTGGCAATTGTGGATGACCATAGCGATTATTCTGGCACTGCTAATCATCCTGTATTTGCTGTGGTGGCTATGGCGACAGCGTAAAAAGCGCAAAGAAAACTCTAAAAACGAAGCGGAAAATTAGGCAATAGGAACTTTCATGGGCTTGACTGGTAAAAAGAGCGCAATTGCGGGCCTAATGCTGGCGTGCCTATGTCTATTTGTTTTTCTAATGGTCCGGCCAGCCCCAGCAGATGCTACAGAAATAGGTGCACTTGAGGTTACAAAGCCCGCGAGCGAGCTCTTTAATCCGGCAGTGGATTCTGCCGTCCTTCAAGCGCGAAAAATTGAAGGCATCACCGAAAACGATAATTCCAAGCTCGGAGAGCTGGCGGTAGCAGATCCGTCGTTGTTGACGACGGATGCCGATCATCCTCTAGGGACTCCTCGTTCCGCAACTACAGACTCGGGCGGAGTTGCTCATTTTGATGGACTTGATGCAGGGGTTTATCAAATCTCTGAGGTCAGTCGACACGTTGGAAACCAAGCGGTAATCCATATTCAACCATTCCTGGTGTACATCCATGGAGGGCAAACAACCCGGGTACAGGCAAAGACTCAGGCGCCTAGCATCTTGAAGACTGCGTCAGTAGCTCAAGCTTCGCCAGGGCAAGAGGTTCGTTTTAAGATCTCGACTGAACTGCCCCCCACTGACAAAATTGGGAAGCTATATCAGTATTCGGTCTTTGACTCTCTAGACGGTCGCTTGGAGTTTAGAGGGATCGAATTCGCTGAAATTCGAAACACGACTGGACAGTTTGTGCTTTCGAAAGATGACTTTGCTGTATCGCAGCACGGAAACACCGTAGTATTTTCTTTGACTCCAGCTGGCCTGCAGAAAATCTCGAAGATTCGCAAGGGACACCCAGAGGCCTCACTCTCCTTTGAGATCAAGACCTTCGTCCGCGAAGGCGCGGATGTTTCGTCCCCGATATATAACTCGGCGAAGTTTTCACCCGATGGATACTGCTTGCCCAGCTTTTCCAAGGAGAGTTCTGAGCCCTCGCAAGAGGGATGTGGCGGTCTGTCTAGACCCCTTGAATCAGAAAAGGTGTCCGTGTTCCTCAGGAAGGGGAATGTTCCCCATAACCCGTCTCCAGGAGACAATAAAGGCAGGAATAATAGCAACCGTGGATGGCTAGGCAACTTTTTCCCTCGTCCGGGCTCTGCTGACGAAAATAACGACCAATCAGAAGCGCCAAGTAAACAAGCACAAAATACTCGACAATCCGATCACTCCGGCGGGGAACAAAGTAGCGGCTTTTTGGGTGGACTGGCTGAAACTGGCGCCAACATAATCGGTTTACTTGGATTGGCTGCCCTAGCTATGTTCATCGGCATTCTGTTGTTGCGTCGTAGAGAGAGCGACGGTGAAGATAATGAATAATTTTGCGCTTTCTCGGTTCCGCGACAATTTTCACTTTAATTCCAGCACAACGTCTTTAGGAGCAGGTATGCAAGTAAAAGCAAATATTCAACGTGGTTTCGCCGCGTGGATGGTTGCTGCGATTACCCTTGTTCTTACAGTTCTGCCTATAGGTTCTTTGTCCGAGCAGATTACCCCTTCAGCCGAGGCGCAAACGGGTACGACTTCCCCTAGCGCTACGCCACAAGATAAGGGCTGGTCAACAAATGAGAGTGTTTACAATAAGTGTTCTTACCGCCGTGGCTCAGGGCCTGCCGAAGCATACGCTAACCAGCTTTGTTGGATCGACCTTAGCGGGATTATAGAGAAAATTAGCAGCCAGACTCAGAAACTTCCTGGTAGTCCAGACGGCTATACTTCTACGGTTCCAACACGCATTACAAAAGACTTGGGCCGCTACGAGCTCAGTTTCGACATTAGCCAGCGGAATGAGAATCCTAATAAGTACGACAGGTCCGTATGGAACAGAGATAAAGACCTATTAAATATTCATCGCGATCGAATCGCCGACGCAGTTTTTGGCGGCTCCATTGACGGAAATGATTATTTTACGAGGACTGCGTATGACAATTTAAACTTCCCTGGGCTGTCATTTAAAGGTGCTGGAATCACCGACAGGAGCCAAATGACGAAGTTTGAATTTCGCAATATTGCTCTAAAAGATAAGCAAACAAAGAAGACCATTTCTAACTACCGCCTGAACGTCATGGACGCTGCGCAAACGCATGACACCCGCAACCCTTTTACGCGTGGTGAGGGGCTAAGCGTAGATACACCGAATGATCCGTCAAAGGTTTCATTGTTTACGCGTTTTACCCCAAATGGCTACGTGAAGGCCTGCGATCCTAATGATTACGGAGGTTCCCGACTAAACCTGTTTGGGCCAGCGGTAGAGGACTATTATGACGAGGCTGATATTACCCAGAAGGACTTCTTTTGCTTCGATAACACCAATTCGAAAGATGCAGGCTCGTATCTACTTGGCGGTGATGGGATTTCTAACTTAGATGTAGGCCTTTTCACCCGTAAAGAGTTTCAAGCGTTTGCGCTTGCTATCAACATTGGACGTATGACGGGTGGGGTAGAACCAACGGATACTTCGATGGAGCAGGCTGCTACAGGCCAGGCGACCAACTTCGATTTTGGCATGGCCATCCGTGACAACGGTCAAGAAACCGCCGTGCCGTACCAGGGGGATGGAATATATACCCAACAGGTGCGTCGGATGAACACATCAGATAGCCAAGGATCTAAAGCGGCTGATCAGATGGTCTTTAAATCTGTTGCCTCAGGGAAAGAAAAAGATAAAGCCTTTGCCCGCTATTCACCAGAGTGGAAGTGCACGCTCTCTGGCTCGAGTAGCGGTAGCTTTACCATCACTGAAAACCAAGCTCCTGCTGGCTTTAAGCTCGAAAATGATGCGAGCACAGGTACCTCCAAACTTGTCTATAACAATGAGGCGTCTGTACCGGTTTCCTGTAAAGTGACGTGGAAACCGCGTTTCAAGGCAGCATCGCTAGCTCTTCATAAAACAGTTGAAGGCACTGCCCAAGGTTTTTCCGACGTTCAAAACCGTCGGTTCAGAATTGAATATAATTGCAAGGAACCAACTGGTTTCAGCAAAGCTTTTCCTGCAATTAAGTTGAATGATGGGGTAGACCTTACTGCTGGCCAAACCAATACCGTGCAGGGTTTGCCAGCCGGATCTACCTGCGACGTTACAGAGAAGTTCGTCGACCAAGATCCAGCTGCCCCAGGTGAGTCGCTAAAAGTGACAGTAAATGGGGATGAGGTTCCCCTTAGCAACAAAGAAGCGAAGAAAACCCTCACCTTAGAGGAAGGAACAAACGCTACTGCTAGCTCTTCCAGAGCTGATATAAACAACAAGTACGACTACCGAACCGGCACTATAAATCTGTCCAAACACATTGCGGGCGACCCAGTAAGCGATCTGGGAAGCCCAAGGGATTACCGCTTCGAGTTGCGCTGCCAGGGAACTGACTACAGCAAAACTCTCGTCTTAAACGCACAGGGAACTAACGACGAACTCAACGGATCCGTTCGGTTCGAGGGTGTGCCGGTAGAACGTGACTGCTATTTGCGTCCTCTATCTGGCCTGAGTGAGGAAGAAGCCAAGACGATTAGCTTCGATGGCCGTACCGTAACCCAAGCCGACGGAAAAGAAATTGGCGTCCGAGACGACGGTTCTTACCTGCTGCGATTGCCGGACTACACTGACGGCTCTACACCTAGTCAATCGAATACGCATATCGAGACACGTTATTCGTACAAATCCCGAGACGTCAGTGTCATCAAACAAGTCACGGGTCCCGCGGCGGCACTGGTCGGGCAAGATACCACTTTTCCAATTCACTACAGGTGCGAAGTTCCTGGAGACGGCTCCAGCAAAAAAGAGGGAGACCTCGAAATCGCAGCTGGTGAGGATAATGCCGGAAAAATCAAGGACGTGCGGATTAACGCGGATTGCGTAATCTATGAAAAGGCCGTTAATGAGCAGTCTGCAGCGAATCTGGATTCAACTACTGTGAGGTCGTCCGATTCCTCTGACAATGTCAAGAATTTGGAAAATGAGGAAGCTAAAAGCTCTCCTGTTCTTAAAGTTAATTCTGCAGAAGGATCACTTCAGAACCGAGTCATCGTATCGAACCACTACGTAAATAAATTGGGCACGGTAGACGTAGCTAAAGCCATTTCGCCCGATAATGAAATAGATTTAAGCCGCTTGCCTGCAAACTACCAGCTGGGGTTTAGGTGTGGCGTCCGCACGGTGGAAACATCCCCCGGAGATTTTCAAAACGTCGATCTGACCGGAACCGTGATGCTGGCCGATGGCGAGAATCAGAAGTTGCAAGCCAACATTGCAGATTCCAAACTAGCCGCTTTGGGTAATGATCAGGGTTGTTACATGGGAGTCCCGTATGGCATTTCCTGTACTTTCGTCTAGGAAACTCGGAAAAGGGGTTGCGGCATTCTATGGTCCACCGATGCAGCCGAGCAAACACTGGATGTGGACGAAGAAGAGAATTCTGTTCAGATCACGAATAGTTTTGCTGCAGCTGGTGATGGCATCACCATCTCACAAAATCAGCTTGGTCGCTCCACCATGTTTGAAGATGTAACCTACAACTTGGAGTGTGAAGATAATGGCATCCCTGTGGATTTGGGGCAGTTTGGAAGCTTTACTCTAGGAAAAGATAAGCAATCAATTACTATCCCGAGCAATATCGCTACACAAGGCTTGTCCTGCAGACTGCAGGAAGCAACTAAGGATCCGGGTACTCGAGCCAAGGACGGCAAGAGTTTTGAGATCGATCGCGATTCGACGGTGTCCGTGGATGGAAACCAAGAAGCTTTCGACGATGAGGCCCAAATAGATTCGGGCAGCTTTGACGTGGGCGACCAGACTGTCGTCACGGTCTCTCATGACTATAAGTATGTACCGCGAAAGGTGAGCGCGACTAAGGACGTCGAATTCGATACAGCTACAGGTGACTACATTTCCGAGGTGCGTAAGAACGTCAAATACAACCGACTATTTGATGTTCAGTTGACCTGTACGCCGCCCGATGGTGGCTCGCAGATATCAGTTTCAGGAAAGATCAGTTCGCAGCGATCCAACGATTCTGACTCACAAGAAATCTCAGTGGATCAGATCCCAGATGGATCTGAATGCACGGCGTCTGAAGGACCAACCTCAGCGGCGGAAGGCATTGACTTTAAACAAGAAGTAGAAGCTGACGGCAAAAGAGCAGAAAGGTCCGTAGATTTCACCGTGACCGGTGATACTCCAGTTACTCTCATTAACACCTATTCTCGCCGTTTGGCCGAGGTGGATCTCACAAAGATTGCAAATACGCCAATTGATATCGGGGCAACGTTTCCGGGAAGAGATAAATCCGAAATTTATTACACGCATACTTTTAATATGACATGCAAGGACCCAGAGGGGACTGAACAAGAATCCGGAGAACTTCCATCTATCGCGGCACAAACCATCACTGGGCCGGGGAAGACCGAATTTGCTAAGGTTCCAGTTGGTGCTACCTGCCAGATAACTGGTGATAAGTTCGGTCAACTGGACCTAGAGAAGGATGATACTGACGGTACCAAGCTGCAGACGCACTTGAGGCCTGGAAAAGTGGAGTGGCAGCTTCGCCGTGAAGATCAAGCTTCAAAGACAGACACAGATCTTGACGACGGCGAGACTACTTCGGAATCGTTTACGGTAAAGGATGACGAGGACAATGGCGGTCCTGGTAATGACATTGATCTGACCAACTACTATCAGTTCGTCAAGTCAAAGATGAAGATGAGCAAAAAGATCGAGGCGCAGTCGGCAGATCTGGCTCTACTTCGTAAAGAAAAGCCCGACTTTAACTTCACGTACCAATGTAAGGGCGTCGGCTACTCTCGTTCTGATCTGGGGTTGCCTGCTCGCTTAAACGCTGGTGACACTGAGAAGTTCGCGGACGGTAGCCTCCGCTTTGTTAGCGACGAAGTTGAGATACCTTCCGGTGCATGGTGCACCATTACTGAGGTCGAGCCCAGTTCTACCCCGGCTGCGCTGGAGTGGAATGCTGATCCGGCGACGGTCGCGAAGCGCGTGAATGGCGAGAATGAACCTGCCGCGTCCTATGACTTTGTAAACCATTACAAGCGGCGTACAGCGCCGGTGCGTTTGGCTGCACTACAGGAGGGCTATGCCGGTGGCATCGAATCCACTTCTTACTCCATGAACGTTGTGTGCAAGCCGCAAGACAAGGGAGATTCGGAGTTTACAAAGAGCGTAGAGATCCCAGCGGCTCGAACCAACTCTCTCGATACAGTCGCCGGCCAGAAGGAGCCTACTGGGGGTGAAGTCATCGATCTCCCTGTGGGATATGACTGTACCTTGGACATGAATGAGTCCTCTGCGCTTACGCCTCTCCCTCAACTTGAAGTG
>ERZ1464652.89-NODE-89-length-17225-cov-11.804892_pt1 | contig 17225 bp, 11 predicted proteins | sample MGYA00563980_ERZ1464652 | MGnify/ENA primary metagenome ERZ1464652 (study PRJEB39283, sample SAMN07833576) | human skin metagenome | isolation source: Scalp | host: Homo sapiens | place: India: Bengaluru | collected 2015-07-04 ...
CCCACCACCACTCGCTGGCGCGGGGTGGACTTGCCGCCCCCCCGCCAGTGGGAGGCTTGCTTTTCAAAGGAGGCATCAGCGGTTTCGCCTGGGTGCTGGACATTGACCATCACGCGCTCATCGGTGACGATGGGGCCGCAGGTCTCAGCGCCTGCCGGAACCGTCAAGAAGCACTTGAGCTCACCGCGGGTATCGCCCTCGGTGGTTACGGCGTAAAGGCCATCGTTGGACTCGAGCGCGTTGCCGTCAGTGGAGATCCACATATTGCCGTGGCTATCAAAGGCCAGGTTATCCGGGCAGGAAATTGGGGACACCTTCTCCTTGTCAAAGCCACCGAAGTAGGTATTGGCCTCCTTCGGATCGCCGCAGACCAGGAAGAGGTTCCAGGTGAACTTCTCACCAGCGTGGTCATCTTCAATCTCCATGACCAGGCCGTTCTTATTTTCCTTGATGGGAGCCCACTCCATCGGCTCTTCCTTGTTCTTCTTGGCGTTCTCGCCGGTAGCGCCACGGTACTTATTGTTGGTCAGGGCCACGTAGACCTTCTCCGAGTCTGGGTGGACCTGCATATCCTCAGGGCGATCCATCTTGGTGGCGCCCACCTTATCGGCGGCCTCACGGGTGTAGACGGCAACCTCTTCAGCAGACATGCCATCAACGTGGGACTCGAACTTGTTGTTCTCTGTATCGGAGGTCAGCAGCTTGATCCATTCTCCCTTGCCGTCAAAGGCACCATCCTCTGGCAGCACGCCGGAGCCGTCAATCTCGTCGGCCGGGGAGTTGCCCTCTACCTTGGCCACGTACAGGGTGCCGTGGTCCAAGATGGTGAGGTTGTGCTCGATGTCGCCTTCTTTGTACTTCTTGGTGGAGATGAACTTGTAGATGTACTCGAAGCGGGAGTCATCGCCGCAGTAGCACACGACGGTGCCATCGGATGCGATGTGGATGTTGCCGGCCTCGTGCTTGAAGCGACCCAGCGCGGTGTGCTTGACCGGGGTGGACTTTGGGTCCAGCGGGTTGATTTCTACGATCCAGCCAAAGCGGTTCGGTTCGTTCGGCTCCTTGGAGACGTCGAAGCGCTTATCAAAGCGCTCCCACTTGCGCTGGGACTCGCCATCTTCCATGCCGAAGCGCTCCAGCGACTCCTGCGCCTTCTTGTCATCCAGCTTGGCGTGTGCAAAATACTGGTCAAAGTTCTCTTCGCCGGAGAGCATGGTGTTCCACGGGGTGATGCCACCGGAACAGTTGTTCAAAGTGCCCTTGACTTTCTTGCCCGTCTTATCGGCAGAGGTCTTTACAAACTCGGAACCGGCAGCTGGGCCGACCAAGGTGAATTCGGTGGTGGCGGTAATGCGGCGGTTGAGTGGGCCAAACTCGCGCTTGAGCTCACCGGTGTTGCCAACCTTGGATACTTCCACGATGGAGTGACCGTGACCAGCCCAGCCAATCTTGGCCTGCTCCTCGGTCGGGTTATCCGCATCGTAGTTGGGGAACATCTGCGGCTCGGTGGTGTACTCGTGGGAGCAGACGTAGATAAGGCGATTGTCATCGTCTGGGTGCTCGATAAGACCGGCGAAGTCATTGTTGAAGCCGAACTGCTTCTCTGCTGCCTCGGCGGTCTGATTCTTGTCATCGAATTCCGGCGCGTCTTTAAATAGCGGGTCGCCCCAGGCGATGAGCACGGACTGCTCGTAGCCATCTGGGATAACCACTTCGTCCTTTTCATTCGGCTGTACTGGGTCGAATTTCATACCCTCTGCGGAGGTGAGCTCGACGTTCGCCTCAGAGGTCTTGCCGCCCTTGCCCTCGGAAGAAGAAGCCTCGTTGGAGGCATCATCCGGGTTGGAGCAGGCAGCCAGCGCGGCGCCGCCGCCGACGGTTACGACGGACAGGCTGCCCACGCGCAGGGCGGTACGGCGGGAGAACTGGTCACCGAAGTACGGGTTATCGGACTTGTTCTCGCACTCTCCGAAGCACGCATTGCCACACTTATAGGTGCAGGTCAGGCTGGAACGAGAGGATGCGAAGAGACTAGAGAGAAGATTGCGGCCCTTAAGCGCCATTATTGCTGCTCCAAAGAAGTTCGAAAATATTGATAAGACATGGGGACAGCCATTTATATAAGGGGATTTCAGTAACAGTGCGTTGGCCTCGAGATGACGGTGAAGTGAACTATGCGTAAATCTTTCCCGGGGTAGGGGCGGTATGGGCTAAATCGCGTGCTGCAGTGGGGATCGACTACCCTAGGCTAACGTGAGCGAGCAGAAGAATAATGAAGTAAATGATGTCCCTGAGCAGCTGCGCATCCGCCGCGAGAAGCGCGATCGCCTGCTGGAATCCGGCGTAGAGGCCTACCCGGTCACCGTTGAGCGCACCATCTCCCTAAAGGATTTGCGCCACGATTTCCGCGTAGTGGCCGAGGGTGAAGAGCCGGGCACGGAAGAAGGCGTGACCTACCTGGCCCCAGGCGAGGAAACCGAGGTAACCCACGCCATTGCCGGCCGCCTTATCTTTATGCGCAATACCGGCAAGCTGTGCTTTGCCACCCTGCAAGATGGCGACGGCACCCAGGGGCAGGCCATGCTTTCTTTGGCCGAGGTAGGCAAGGAGCGCCTCGACGCGTGGAAGTCCGATGTTGACTTGGGCGATTTCATCTCCGTGCGCGGCCGCGTAATTTCCTCCCGCCGCGGTGAGCTGTCCATCATGGTCTCAGAGTGGACCATGGCCGCTAAGTCCCTGCGCCCGCTGCCTGTGTCCTTTGCCGATATGGCAGAAGATACCCGTGTGCGCCAGCGCTATAACGACCTCATTATCCGCGAAGAGGCCCGCAAGAACGCCATGATCCGCGTGAAGGTCATGCGCGCGCTGCGTAACTACCTGGAAAGCCAGGACTTCGTTGAAATCGAGACCCCGATGCTGCAGACCCTGCACGGTGGCGCGGCCGCTCGCCCGTTTATCACCCACTCCAATGCGCTGGATATTGACCTCTACCTGCGCATTGCGCCGGAGCTGTACTTGAAGCGTGCCGTCGTCGGCGGCATTGACCGCGTCTTCGAAATCAACCGTAACTTCCGCAATGAGGGCGTGGACCGCTCTCACTCGCCGGAGTTCGCCATGCTCGAGACCTACGCTGCATGGGGCGACTACGACGATTGTGCCCGCATGACGCGCGAGTCCATCCAGGCCGTAGCCCGCGATGTCTTTGGCTCGACCACCGTGACTCTTGCGGATGGCACCGAGTTCGACTTCGGTGGCGAAGAATGGCCCGAGATCGAGATGTACCCTTCCCTGAACGAAGCCCTGCAGCGCAAATTCCCGGGACAGCCGGAGGTCACCATCGAAACCGACATCGATACGCTCAAGGGCATTGCCGATGTCATCGGTCTCGACGTCCCGAAGGACGGCGGCTGGGGCCACGGCAAGCTAGTGGAGGAAATCTGGGAGGTCCTGTGCGAGGACCAGTTGGAAGGCCCCATTTTTGTCAAGAACTTCCCAGTTGAGACCTCCCCGTTGACCCGTCAGCATCGCTCCGAGCCGGGCGTGACCGAGAAGTGGGACCTCTACGTGCGCGGCTTCGAGCTGGCAACCGGCTACTCCGAGCTGGTGGACCCGGTTATCCAGCGCGAGCGCTTTGAAGATCAGGCCCGCCTGGCTGCCGGTGGCGATGATGAAGCCATGGTGCTGGATGAGGACTTCCTTGCTGCTATGGAGCAGGGCATGCCTCCTACAGCCGGCACCGGCATGGGCATGGACCGCCTGTTGATGGCCCTAACCGGCTTGGGCATCCGCGAAACCGTGCTGTTCCCGCTGGTTAAGCCGGAACAGAAGTAGCCCGCAGCGGCCTATCGCTAGCCGTCAGCCCGTGAGGCTGGCGGCTTTTGCCGTTTTCTGTGCGGCTCAGCGGAGCAGGAGCTCAACGGCTCAGTGGACCGGCGGATTTATCGCCCCGCAGGCGCTTAATGATGTTCTCGGCAGAAATCAGGCACATTGGCACGCCCACGCCCGGCACGGTGGTGGCTCCTGCGTAGTAGAGTCCGCCTACCCTGCGCGAGGCGTTGCGCCCGCGCAAAAACGCCGATTGCCGCAGCGTGTGCGCGGGTCCAATGGATCCGGCCGACCAGGCATGGTAGCGCTCGGCAAAATCGGCCGGGCCGAGCGTGCGCTTGACGACGACCCTTTCAACCAAATCAGGCACCCTGGCCGTGGTTGCGATGTGGTTAAGGGCGGCGTCGGCAATCGCGGCAACGCGGCTGGATTCCTCGCCGTGGTAGGTATTTCCAAACCCGGGTGCCTCTGCGGCCGGCACCGGCACAAGGATAAAGAGGTTTTCGTGTCCCTCGGGGGCCACGTCTGGGTCGGTGGCGGAAGTTTTCGAGACGTAGATGGACTCGGAGGACCCCAACGGCCGGGCGGGCTCCGGACCGGAATAGACGGCACGGAAATCCGGATCCCAGTCCTCGCTAAAGAACAACGTATGGTGCGCTAGCTCGGGCAGCTCGCCTTTCACCCCGGCCAGAATGAGCACCGTGCCCAAGCCCGGATTGCGCCGGCCCCAGTAGCGCTCCGGGTAGGTGCGCAGCTGTGGTGGCAATAATTGGGTCTCGGTGTGGTGCACGTCCGCCGCCGACACCACAATATCGGCGTGGATAGCGCCCTTATTCGTGCGCACACCCGTGACCTGACGATTGGCAACCTTAATGGAAGTAACCTCCTCGCCCAAGCGGAAGGTGGCGCCGAATTTCTGTGCCTGGCGGTAGATGGCCTGGACCACGGCCGCGAACCCACCCTGCGGGTAGCGAACACCCTCCACCAAGTCGGTGTGGCTCATCAGGGAATACAGGGCCGGGGCGGCGGCCGGCTCGGAGGACAAAAAGACCGCCGGGTAGCTCAAGATTTGGCGCAGGCGGGCATCAGAAAACGTCCGGCCCACATGCTGTTTTAGGTTCGCTGTAAGCAACGCCACCAGCTGGGAAAGCCGGCTGCGGATATCGCGGTGCACCAAGTTCAGCGGCGCGGAGAAGGTGGTGTAGAGGAAGTGCTTGAGCGCCATGTCATAGGTATCGCTGGCCTGTGCCAAATACTCGCGCACCTTTTCTCCCGCGCCAGGCTCGAGCGACTCGAAAAGCGCGGTGACTTCCTCGATGCCGGAGCGCACGTCCACCGGCGCATCGCCGTGAAATACGCGGTAGGCGGGGGAGAGGTCCACTAGATCCAGCTCTGCCTCGGTGGAGGTGCCGCACAGCGCAAAGAACTGGTCGAATGCCTCTGGCATCAGGTACCAGGAAGGGCCGGTGTCCCACCGGAAGCCGGCTTCCTCGAAGCTGCCGGCACGCCCGCCTACCTCATCCAGCGAGTCCACGACGGTGACCTCGTAGCCCTCGCGGCCGAGCAAAGCGGCGGTGGCGAGACCGGCGATGCCGGCTCCAATGACGACGGCGTGCATGACGTTCTCCTTAATCTCCGGCTGGGTGTGAGGCATGGCTGCTGTGGCCGCGGCGTCGCACTGCGCGGGCTGCTAGCCAAGCCTTGGTGTGGTTCGGTACGGATACGCGCGAGGTGGCAAGGTCCGTAGCCGGGGTGGCGGCAAGGCGATTGGTGAGCTCGGCAAAGATATCCGCCGCCGCGCTCACGCCCACCCGCGCGGAGGCCGGCAGCAAGTCGATGGTGAGCGCGGCGGTAGCGAGCTCTTGGCGGATGTCCGCGATGAGCGCGGACTTGGTGGCCTCATCTATGTGCCCGGATGGTGCCTGCTGAAAATAGGTGCGACCCAAAGTTGAGCTGTCTTCGCCTAGGTCACGAAGGAAATTAATCTTCTGAAAGGCTGACCCCAGCGCACGGGCTCCACGCTCCATGGCGGCGCGGTCGGCAGCGGAGACGTTTTCTTCGGCCAAGAAGATCTGCAGGCACAAAAGCCCAATTACTTCCGCCGAGCCGTAGATATAGTCCTGCAGCTCCGCCGCAGAATACTCGTGCTGATTAAGGTCAGCGCGCATGGAGCGAAAGAATGCAGCAAGGTGCTCGCGCTGGAAACCGCAGCGACGAGCGGTAAGCGCATAAGCGTGCACCACGGGATCCGTGTGCAGTCGCTGCTGCGGTGCGGCCAGGATGGTCTTTTCGTAGGCATCCAATGCAGCGGCGGGGTCGGTGTGGGCTTGGACAGCGGCGCCGTCGACAAGCTCATCTGCAATGCGCACCACAGCGTATAGATGGCGGATATCGGCGCGCATCCGCCCGCGCAGAAGCCGCGTGGCCAGTGAGAAACTGGTGGAGTACTGCCCCATAACCTGCGCGGCCGCGCGGGAGGCCGCTTGGTCATAGCGAGTCAACATATCTGTCAACGTAGCATGCAGCCTATTAACGGTTCGTGGCGCGTGGCTGCCCCTCAGCAAAGCCCGCAGCGGACTGCACGCCCACGGTGGCGCGCTCGCGGAAGGCGGCCAAGGAATCGGCGCCGGCGTAGGTACACGAGGAGCGCACGCCAGAAATGATTCGGTCCACCAGGTGCTCCACGCCGCCGTGTTCGGGGTCGAGGTAGATGCGGGAGGTAGAAATGCCCTCTTCGAACATCTCGCGGCGGGCACGCTCAAAGGCCTCGGTATCGGAGTTGCGGCCGCGCACCGCTCGGCGCGAGGCCATACCGAACGATTCCTTATAAAACGCGCCATCGGCGTCCTTGTGCAGGTCACCTGGGGACTCAAAGGTGCCGGCGAACCAAGAGCCGATCATTACATTGGATGCACCTGCGGCTAGGGCGAGGGCGACATCGCGCGGGTCGCGTACACCGCCGTCGGCCCAGACGTGGGCGCCAACCTCGCGTGCGGCCGCGGCGCACTCCAGGACGGCCGAGAATTGCGGGCGGCCCACACCAGTTTGCATGCGGGTGGTGCACATCGCGCCTGGGCCCACGCCGACCTTGATGATGTCGGCGCCGGCCGCTGCCAGCTCGCGCACACCCTCGGCCGTCACGATATTGCCTGCGGCAATGGGAAGCCCCAGGTTCAGAGCCTTGACCTTGCGCAGTGCCCTGAGCATGCTGTCTTGGTGCCCGTGCGCGGTATCGATTACCAGCACATCAGCACCGGCCTCCGCCAAGGCGCGGGCGCGGCCTTCCACATCGCCGTTAATACCCACCGCAGCACCAATATGCAGGCGGCCCTGCTTGTCGACGCCCGGCTTATACATCTTCGCCCGCACCGCACCCTTCCGCGTGAGGATGCCGGCCAGGGTGCCGTCTGGATTCACCACCGGCGCCAGCTTGCGGGAGGTCTTGCGCAGTTTGGTGAAGGCCTCCTGCGGGTCTATGCCCACCGGCAGCGTGACCAGATCCGTGGTCATCAACTGGCCGGCAGCGGTGAAATTATCCTGGCCGCGCAGATCCTTTGGCGTGATGATGCCGATGGGCATGTCACCATCGACCACAATGGCGGCGCCGTGGGCGCGCTTGTGCAAAAGATTATTGGTATAGCCCACGGTGTGGTGCGGCTTCACGGTAATGGGGGTGTCATAGACCAAGTCGGCGGCTTTTACTGACGCAATGGTGCCAGCGGCCGCCTCTAAGGAGAGATCCTGCGGCAAAATGGCCAGCCCGCCGCGCCGGGCGATGGTCTCAGCCATGCGGCGTCCAGCCACCGCGGTCATATTTGCCACGATGAGTGGGATGGTATTGCCAGTGCCGTCTTCGGTAGTGAGATCCACCGACTGGCGCGAACCCACCTCGGAGTGGCTGGGCACCATGAAGACATCGGAGTAGGTCAGTTCATATGGCGGGTGGGAATCATTGAGAAAACGCACTGGGATGGCCTCTCTGTGTACTCGGGTGGCGCGGAATCACCGCGCGAATGAAGACACTAAAATTATACTCCCCGACTTTCCCCATGCCCGAGGCCTCAGTACCCTGTCTGGGTGTCTCAGAAACCAGATCCCCACATTTCCGCAGAGGTAAAACTCAACCTCACTACCCTCGTCCTTGGTGCGATGGTGATGATCCTGAACGAGACCGCACTTTCGGTGGCGCTGCCCACCATCATGGCGGACTATGGGATCCCAGCCACCTCTGCGCAGTGGCTGCTTACCGGTTTCCTGCTCACCATGGGCGTGGTCATCCCTACCACGGGCTTTCTCATGGATAAGTTCACCACCCGACAGATCTTTCTGGCCTCGTCTGGTGTTTTCCTCGCGGGTACCGTGTTGGCTGCCCTTGCCCCAGCCTTCGGCGTCTTACTCGCGGGGCGCGTCTTCCAAGCCGTCGGGACAGCGTTGATGATCCCCACCCTGATGACGGTGGCCATGACCCTCGTCCCGCCGCAACGCCGAGGCAGCGTCATGGGCATTATTTCCGTGGTCATTTCCGTCGCCCCGGCGCTCGGCCCCACGGTAGGTGGCGTCATCTTGAGCGTTTCTACCTGGCATGTCATTTTCTGGGCCATGGTGCCGCTGCTCGGTCTCATCTGCGCCGCAGGCTACTTCCGCCTAGTCAACGTGGGCGATAAGCGTGATACCCCGCTGGATTTCCCCTCCGTCATCTTGACCATCATCGCCTTAGGTGGGCTTGTATACGCTGTTTCCTCCCTCGAGAAGATGCTGGATGGCGATGGTGTAGGTGACATCATCGTCCTCGCGGTTGGCCTGATGACTCTAGCGCTATTTACCCGCCGCCAGCTGCGCCTAGCCAAAGATAACCGTGCCCTTTTGGACATGCGCCCGTTTACGGTCCCGAACTTCACCGTGGCGGTACTTGGCATGCTGCTCATGTTCGGGTTGCTGCTCGGCGTGGTCAACATTTTGCCCATCTATCTGCAAACCTCTCTGGCGGTAAGCTCCCTTGTTACCGGGCTCGTCGTCATGCCCGGCGGATTGCTCCAAGGCGGCATCTCGCCGATGGTCGGCCGCCTTTATGATGTCCACGGACCCCGCCCGCTCATGATCCCCGGCGCCCTGATATTCGCCGCAGGAACTTGGTTGATGACCCTGCTCAGCGAGGATAGCGCGGTATGGATGGTCATTGGCATGCACATCCTCTTTGCCCTTGGCATTGCGCTCATGATGACGCCGCTGATGACGACGTCCCTGGCCTCCCTACCGGACGATCTCTATTCCCACGGTTCTGCCATCCTCAATACCCTCCAGCAGCTGGCGGGCGCAGCCGGTACCGCCTTTTTGATGACCTTCCTCACCCGCGGCACCAAGTCCGGTGCTGCCCAAGGCATGAATGAAGCCGCAGCCACCGCTCACGGTGCGCACTGGGCCTTCCTTTTCGCCGGAGTGCTCTCGATCGTGGTCGTGGTGCTTGCCCCATTCCTAAAGCGGGTGCCGTCTGCAAACTAGTCACCAGAGCATGCAAGAGGTCCGCACGCGTGGCATGCGGGACCGAAATTATGGCGCGGTTAAGAGGCGCATAGCGGCAGGTTTAGCCGCTCATCCTCGGCGTTATCGCCCCACACCAGGAACGCGGACTGCGTGCCTTCAACGGCCATGACATAGGTAGGCACATCCGCAGTAGTCTCGAAGCTTTGGATGGTGCACTGATCATTGGAAAGCTCGACCGGTTCGGCGTCGGGAAGCATGGCGTCGCGCTCCTCCACGCTGGGGTAGTAGGTCACGATATAGCTAAACCCATCGCCCACGCAGGAAATCTTTGCCTCTTGGCCAGTTTCCGGATCGCGCGACGAGCATTTTGCCCCATCGAAGCCGTCCTGGCCGCTGCGCGAGCCCACCAGGTTCGGATAGGCATCCGCCAGGTTCTGCTCCTTGTCATTCCAGCTGGGGTAGGACAGGAAGAACCACAGCGCGGCCGCCGCAGCAATCGCGGCCACCGCCAACACAGTGATGAGCGCAATAAGCCCGCCCTTGCCCTTTTTCTTCGGCGCCGGCGCCATCGGCTGCTGCACCATGGGCTGGGCCATCGCCTCCGGTTGTTGCTGTTGTTGCGGCGGGGCGAATTGCTGCTGTGGGCGCGGCTCCGGCTCCTGCACGCGCGGAATCTGCGCGGTATCAAACTCGCGCTGCGGGCGCAGGTGCTCCACCACATCCTTGGCACTACCCGCATTGCCGGTCGGCTTATACTCTGGGCACTTGCGGGCGACGAGCTCTTCAAATGCCGCTACCGCATCGCCGTGCTCCTCACCGGACGGGCCAGCTGCAGCCAGCACCGAAATTTGGCGTTGCTTATCGACGCCCACTCGGGCCTCCCTCAGCCCATGCACCGCAAAATCCGCCTGATTGCGAGAAATTATAAAGTCCACCGCACCTGCCAGCGGGCCGAAGACCTCCACGGCATCTTCGCGGCTGAGATTATTGGGCAGCTGCGAAAGCTGCGTGCCGGCAAAACCCTCGCGCACGATGAACTCTTGGCCGTCTGCGGTGGTGCCCGTGCCGACCAGCGGTGCGATAGCCGGGTGATGCAAGCCATGCAACGCGGTGGACTTTTCCACCATGCCGGTGGTGCCCGGGGCAAAGATCTCCACACTCAACCGCTGGTGGGTGGTGCCGTCTTCTACGGCGAAAAGCGTGGAGGAAGGGGCGTCATCCACTACGGCCAATTCGTGCAAGTTGTGCTGGGTGGCAAAGAACTCAGGAAGCTGGGGCACGATCAAGATTTCCTTAAACAATGCGGGAGAGGGCAGGGAACAATAAAACGATTCTAGATTACATGCCCGTGCCCCTGTTCGCTACCGGCGTACACCCGTGTGAGCTGCAAGAATGGTAGATTCTCGAGGCATTGCGGGCATCAGGGGACAAAACCGGAAATTATCGGCGGATTGCCGCGTTAGAGTGGGTACCACATTAGAAGCGAAAGTATAGGGGAATTATGTTCGAGAGGTTTACCGATCGTGCTCGCCGCGTCATCGTTTTGGCGCAGGAAGAAGCACGCATGCTTAACCACAATTACATCGGCACCGAGCACATTCTGCTCGGCCTTATCCATGAGGGTGAAGGCGTAGCCGCCAAGGCGCTGGAGTCCATGGGTATCTCCCTGGAGGATGTCCGCCGCGAGGTCGAGGAAATCATCGGCCAAGGCAGCCAGCCCCACACCGGCCACATCCCCTTTACTCCACGTGCCAAGAAGGTTTTGGAGCTCTCCCTGCGCGAGGGCCTGCAGATGGGGCACAAGTACATCGGTACTGAGTTCCTCTTGCTTGGCCTCATTCGCGAGGGCGACGGCGTCGCCGCCCAGGTGCTGACCAAGCTTGGCGCGGACTTGCCGCGTGTGCGCCAGCAGGTTATTCAGCTGCTGTCCGGTTATGAGGGCGGCCAGCAGGAGGGTGGTTCTAATGACCAGGGTTCCGGTCCGGTGGGCGCTGGTGCAGGTGCCGGCGCTGGCGGCCGCGGCGGCTCTGGTGGTTCTGGTGAACGTTCCAACTCCCTGGTCCTGGATCAATTCGGTCGCAACCTTACCCAGGCCGCAAAGGACGGCAAGCTCGATCCCGTCGTGGGCCGCGAGTCTGAGGTAGAGCGCATCATGCAGGTGCTGTCTCGCCGCACGAAGAATAACCCGGTCCTCATTGGTGAGCCGGGCGTTGGTAAAACCGCCGTCGTCGAGGGCTTGGCGCTCGACATCGTCAACGGCAAGGTGCCGGAGACCCTCAAGGACAAGCAGCTGTACTCGCTGGACTTGGGCTCCCTGGTGGCCGGTTCCCGTTACCGCGGTGACTTTGAGGAACGCCTGAAGAAGGTCCTTAAGGAGATCAACCAGCGCGGCGATATCATCTTGTTCATCGATGAGATCCACACCCTGGTCGGTGCTGGTGCTGCCGAGGGTGCTATCGATGCTGCCTCGCTGCTGAAGCCAAAGTTGGCCCGCGGCGAGCTGCAGACCATCGGTGCTACCACCTTGGATGAGTACCGCAAGCACATTGAGAAGGACGCCGCGCTGGAGCGCCGCTTCCAGCCGGTCAAGGTGGACGAGCCTTCCCTGGATGACACCTTCCTGATCTTGAAGGGTCTGCGCGATAAGTACGAGGCGCACCACCGCGTTTCCTATACGGACGAAGCGCTGCACGCTGCAGCTTCCCTCTCGGACCGCTACATCAATGACCGCTTCTTGCCGGATAAGGCCGTCGACCTCCTTGATGAGGCCGGTGCCCGTATGCGCATCAAGCGAATGACCGCGCCAAAGGGCCTGCGCGAGGTCGATGACCGAATCGCCGAGGTCCGCAAGGAAAAGGAAACTGCCATCGATGCCCAAGACTTCGAAAAGGCGGCCGGCCTGCGCGATAAGGAGCGCAAGCTGGGCGAGGAGCGCGCGGAAAAGGAAAAGCAGTGGCGCTCCGGCGACCTTGAGGAGATCGCCGAGGTGGGCGAGGATCAGATCGCAGAGGTCTTGGCACACTGGACCGGTATCCCTGTGCTGAAGCTGACGGAGAAGGAATCCAACCGCCTGCTCAACATGGAAGAAGAGCTGCACAAGCGCATCATTGGCCAGGACGAGGCGGTCAAGTCCGTCTCCCGCGCTATACGCCGCACCCGTGCAGGCCTTAAGGATCCGCGCCGCCCGTCCGGCTCCTTCATCTTTGCCGGACCGTCCGGTGTGGGTAAGACCGAGCTGTCGAAGTCCCTGGCTAACTTCCTCTTCGGCTCGGATGATGACCTCATCCAGATCGATATGGGCGAGTTCCACGACCGCTTCACCGCCTCCCGCCTCTTCGGTGCCCCTCCGGGATACGTTGGCTACGAAGAGGGCGGCCAGCTGACGGAGAAGGTCCGCCGCAAGCCGTTCTCCGTCGTGCTCTTCGATGAGATCGAGAAGGCCCACAAGGAGATCTACAACACCCTCTTGCAGGTGCTGGAAGATGGCCGGCTTACCGACGGCCAGGGGCGCGTCGTCGACTTCAAGAACACCGTCCTTATCTTCACCTCGAACTTGGGCACGCAGGACATCTCGAAACCGGTGGGCTTGGGCTTTACCGGCTCCTCCGAGAATGATGCGGACGCGCAGTACGATCGGATGAAGCAGAAGGTCAACGACGAGCTGAAGAAGCACTTCCGCCCAGAGTTCTTGAACCGTATCGATGACATCGTCGTCTTCCACCAGCTCACCCAGGAGCAGATTGTGGAGATGGTCGAGCTGCTCATCGGCCGCGTGGCCAAGCAGCTGGACGAGCGCGATATGGGCATCGAGCTCACCGACAAGGCCAAGAACCTCCTGGCTCAGCGCGGCTTCGACCCGGTCTTGGGTGCTCGTCCGCTGCGCCGCACCATCCAGCGCGAGATCGAGGATCAGCTCTCCGAGAAGATTCTCTTCGGCGAAATCGGCGCCGGCGAAATCATCACCGTCGACGTCGAAGGCTGGGACGGCGAGTCCAAGGACAATACGGGCGCGAAGTTCACCTTCAGTCCACGCCCGAAGCCTCTGCCGGAGGACACTGAGGAGCCACAGCTTGACGACGCCGAGGTGCGCGACAACGACGCCGACCCCACCGATTCCGGCGAGCCCGATACCATCAACCCCGACGTCCCAGGCGATGGCGGGTCCACCGCCGCCGGCACCGACCTAGAGCCTGACTCCGACTCTGATGACGACGGCCACAACCCGCCGCCAGCAGGCGCCGGCCAGCCGATGTAAACAGGAGCACGGGTTAAAACTACCCAGCATCTCGCTTTCTGCGAGGCTGGGTGGTTTTGCGTTGTGTGCGGTTCGGATCCTCTGGGCCCGCTCAGCCCGCACAATTCGACGGCGCCGGTTTCCCGTCGAAGCGGTCAAAGAGATACTTCAAGCCCACTGGGACATTAATGTATAACGGCAACGCGTGATCGGCGCCGGCGCCCGGAATCGTTGCGGTACCAGGCGCGGCCATGAAGTCCACGGTCCCGCCCATCTGGCAGTACGCCCCTGCGGTGGACCGAACTTGCTCGTGCGGGATGAGGTCATCGTGCGGCGAGCTAGCGATCAACGCCGGCCCCTTCAACGCATGTTTTCCTAGGTTCTGGCGTAGCAGGGCCTCTTTAATGATGGGCTTGCGCTCAACAAGATCAGAGAGTGATTCCCCTGTGCGGGTGAGCTGGTGGGTATTGCTCAAGCCCCACATGAGGATGGAGTCACCCGTGCAGCTGGTGGCTGCCGAACGCAGGAAATCAATGCCGCGTGGATTGAGCTCTTCTATGACCGCGTCGCGGAACTTGGGGTCGCGCTCAGCAAAGCCGTTGATGGCGTAGCCCAGCACATGGACGATGGAGGAGCCGTCGATGGCCTTCATTACCTTTGCTAGGTCGGCCGGCGGGGCGCCGGAGTAGGTACCGGCCACGTTCAGCTCGGGCGCATAAGAGTCGGCGAATTCCGCGGCAGCCAGCGAGGCTCCGCCGCCCTGCGAGTAGCCTACAAAGCTAATAGGGGCGTCCTTTGGAGCGTGGGCCAGCTCTAGGCCGGAGCGGGTGGCATCGAGCATGGCGTGCGCTTCTTCAATGTGATTGACATAGGTGTGGTGCCCTGGCATGCCAAGGCCGATGAGGTCTGCCACGATAACTCGGGCACCATGCTGGAGCGCACCCATGTAGAAGCCGTACTCGTAGTTCGCGTTGATAGTGGGGGAGCCGACCTTGCTCAGCCCTACCGAACCCAGGCCCATGCCGGCACGCGACGGCGCGCACTGGTCGCCTGTGCCGCGGGTACCAGGCGCGAAGATGATGGTGGGCCGCTCGCCTTTGCCGAGCCACGGTGTATTCGGCTCGTATAAGGTTGCCGAGGCCTGAATCGGCCGACCATCATCCGTAGTGGTGTCATACGTGAATACCTGCCCGCGGCCGACGCCATCGAGCACGTGCGGCGAAGGCCGGGTCGAGGTTACTGCCGCATTCGCGGCCGGCGGTAGGAGGAGCGACCCGAGGATTAGTGAACAAACGGCTAAAAGCCTTATGCAAATCTTTTCCATATCCAAAACCTACTGGTCGTAGGAACGGTGTAGGCGAAATTGCTAAAATATATGCCCATGGGACTTCAGTATCGTTCAAGAAAAAAGACCGGCAAAAATAGCTGGATTAATATTTCCGGCTCCGGCGCGTCGATGTCTACCAAGGTAGGGCCGGTAACGTTTAATTCCCGCGGCGGAATGTGGGTAAATCTGCCCGGCGGCTTCAATTTCCGCGGTCGGTGGCGTTAGACAGATCATACCCACAAGATCGCGACCTGAGAATATAGCCGGCCGTTATTAACTCCCTAAATGGGTAGGTGGAATAGGCCGGCGTCGTTTTGCTCGGCGAGGCCGTCGGCAAGCAGCGAAGCCAACGCCCGGGAGCGCTGTGCCGCATCGGGCCAGACCACGTCGATCTCGGACTGGGACACCGGCCCATCCGCCGCGCGCAGCACATCCAAAATCTTGCCGCGCACCTGCCGGTCCGTGCCCACGAATTTCTGCACGCGCTTTTTCGCCCGCGCCTGCTCCTGCGCGCTGGGCTCCGGCCGGCCAGCTAACTGCCACGCACAGCTTGCGCGCAGCGGGCACTGCTCGCAGGAGGGGTTCTTCGCCGTGCACACTAGCGCGCCCAACTCCATGAGCGCGGCCGAAAATCGCGGCCCATTCTCGGCCGGCAAAAGCTCGGCTACGGCCGCCAATTCCCGCTTCGAGGGCTGCGGCGCCAGGAACCGGCCCTCTTCCGCTCGGGCATAAACCCGCCGCACATTGGTATCGACCACCGGCACATTTACCCCATAGTGAAAGCACGCCACAGCGCGCGCGGTGTAGTCCCCAATGCCTGGTAGGCGTAGCAATTCATCGACGTCCGCGGGAACTTCGCCGCTGCCAATTACCCCCGCGCACTCCCACAGGCGCAAAGCGCGGCGCGGGTAGCCCAGCTTGCCCCAAGCGCGCAGTACCTCCGCCCGGGTAGCCTGTGCGAAGTCCGCCGGGGTGGGCCAACGCCGCATCCATTCCTCCCACACGGGGGCCACGCGGGTGACGGGGGTTTGCTGGCTCATGACCTCACTGAGCAGCACGCCCCAGGCGCTGGTGCCAGGCCGGCGCCAGGGCAGGTCGCGCTCATTGGCATCGAACCAGGAAAGAAGAGCTTGCGTATCCATCGTGAAAGATAGTCTAAGGCATTAGAATGTGGCCTATGCCTTTACGTAATGTTGCCCACGAACCCCAGTCCGTATGGGAGGCCCTCCAGGCCGGAAACCAGCGCGTTCTCGATGGCGAGACCGTCGACGTGCGCGAGATTTATAACCGCGAGGGCCTTACCCACGGCCAAGATCCCCGTGTGGTGGTAATTTCCTGTTCCGATTCCCGCGCCCCTATCGAGCACGTATTCAATATTGGCTTCGGCGATGCCTTTGTCATCCGTACCGCCGGCCACATTCTTGACGACGCCGTCGTAGCCTCCCTCGACTACGCCCTCGCCGGCCTCAAGCCCAACCTTTTGGTGGTCCTCGGCCATCAATCTTGCGGCGCGGTCGGTGCGGCTACCGGCTTCGTGGCCGGCGGCGAGCTGCCCACCGGCTTGCAGCGCCCCATCATTGAAAAGGTTGCTGCCTCCGCGCTGGTGGCAGGTCCCAATGCCGAGACTGCGGACGTCGAGAGGGAGCAGACCCGGCAGACCGTCGCCCAACTAGTCGCCAGCGTGCCCAACGTCCGCCGCCTGCTCGACGAGGGCGCCTTGGGCGTCGTCGGCGCGCGCTACCTACTGGAGGACTCCAGCGTGGAGACCCTGCAGACCCTTGGCGTGAAGTAGCAGCCTGACACGCGGCGCGGGCTTAGCGCACCGGCCCGCGCTCACCGCTTAAAATTGACAGCGTGACGCAGAAAAAGCCCCTACCAGAAGAGATCTACAAGCGCCGCCGCGTGGCTGCGCTCATCATCGTGCTCGTGTTAGCCGTGGTGCTGATCTGGGCGGCCGTGGCCGCCTTCGGGGGCAGCAGCGAGGAGCCGGCCGATACCGCCGCACCTGCCCCGACGTCCGCAGATGAGGAAACCTCCTCTGCCGCCCCTGAATCCTCCGAGACCGGCGCGGAGACGAAGACGGCGGCCGAGGGGGCATCGGAAAGCAAGGCGGCCGAAAGCGAGCCGTCGAGCGCTGCGCCTGCAAGCTCTGAGGCAGCCAAGAAGACCTGCGAACTCGCGGACCTCCAGGTGCGCACCTCCATGCTGAACTACTCCGTGCCGGAAGGCGAGCTGCCGAAGTTCTTTATGACGGTCACCAACCCCACGGCTGCGGACTGCAAAATCGACCTAGACAAGAACCTGCATCGCTTCGAGGTCTTCAAGATGGCCGCTAACGCGCGCGTGAAGTCCTAATCG
>ERZ1464652.95-NODE-95-length-16740-cov-12.446329_pt1 | contig 16740 bp, 18 predicted proteins | sample MGYA00563980_ERZ1464652 | MGnify/ENA primary metagenome ERZ1464652 (study PRJEB39283, sample SAMN07833576) | human skin metagenome | isolation source: Scalp | host: Homo sapiens | place: India: Bengaluru | collected 2015-07-04 ...
CTAAGGCGTCGTCGGCAGCGTGAGATCTGTTTAACTGACAGGTGCTGCATGGACTCAAACCCGGAACAAACTTAGTCGAAGCGTTGACGCAGCTGGAGCGTGGTGAGGAAGTCACCCCGCCGCCACGTCGGCGTGACCGCAAGGGCCGGACTGCGAAGGTACGCAGCAAACGCGGCAGGCCGTCACACCGACCCCCTGAACCGGATGCCAACCCTTCCCGCCCCAGGCGAGCTGCCGCACCACAGCCCGCCGAGGCACCGCCGGAAGAACAGCGGATCGAGATTCCGCCAAGGAAGCGCCGCCGCAGCACAACCCCATCGACGGGTCAGCCCGAGCGCCTTGAGCGGAAGATGCACAAGCGCAACTTGTTGCGCCACGAGGTGACTAACCTCCCCCATCACCGCTCCTCCCACTTACTCCAATTCCCCCGCGACAACGAGGACGCGCGAGGACAAGCCTCCGACCTGCTCACCGAGATCTTGTCAGAAGGCCGAGGCCAGCGGATGCACGCGAAACTGTGGATCGAGGTCGACAAAAGAGGACGCCGGGAGCGCCAGATTGTGAGGTTGGGGGACAAGGGCGGCTACGACTGCGGTTTAGCCCTGGAGGACGTGCGGTTGTTCCGGGATGCGTTGTCGTGGCTTGAGGATCAGGCCGGGCAGAGGTACGGCAATGCTGCCGATACAGGCCGCTTGATCGGTGTAGAAATCGATGTTTGGTGAAAGTCATGAGACTTAGGCATGTGAGCTTTGCGTGGGGATTGAGTTGGGGACCGTGCAGGAGTACGGGAGATACCCAGGAGCATCATGATGCCTATATATTTTTGCATTCGTGCATCGTGTGAGGACGGATCCTCTCTCCTCCCTCCCCCCCCCGATGTTGATGTGGTCTTGGTGAGGATTACAGTGTGAGTGTCAATCTGATGGAATGGATTGATGCCCCGGATGGTCTGGGAAAGCTGACGAAGGTCGGAGCATCAGACCGTGCGGAGTAGTTTCAGGTTCCGTTATGGTTTCACGGGCACCAGTGCCGTCTGCGAGCCCCCGGAACGCTTCTGTGAAGGAGCAACATGCCAGCAACAACGTTACGTAAGCTTGTATCGGAACTGGTGGTAGCGGCAGATCGGTTTTGTAAACCTATCTTGCAAGCCTTGTTTGATGTAATGATCAACTACGGCCTCTTAGCTCCCAAGGGGGGATGATCCGGACGCCGACCATGCTTACCACTTTATTGCACGTGAAGGCTACGTCGAACTGACGAAAGGCCATCCACGAGCATTGGATCGCAGTCTGCTGGTTTTACCTGCTTCGGGTCCGACGCAGCATCTGTGCTTCTGCGGTCGCCAGTAGGACCGGAGGAGTATGATCTGTCCGGGCTTGCCAATGCGATGTGTTCGATCCCGCGCCCCTCAAAAAAGAGATAGTGCGGGTCCAGGGCTGTCGAGAATCATTGTTGATGCCTCGACAGACATCACTGTAACCGCCCGTAATCTATCGGCTGTAGCAGTTGGTCGAGCTGCAAAGTTCAATAACCATGCTGCAAAATTATTGGATTCCCCAGCGCAAACTTAAAGAAACTATTTTCCTTGTGTGTAGTAAACGTACTAGAGACTGTTTCATGGTCCAAATCACAGATCGGATATGTCAAGACCAGATTGCCATCAATAGTGCATTGAGAGTTGATAAGATTGATGAAAATTAGTAGTAGCTGTGAACGATCATCGTATCTTCCACTAAACCAACTCATATGGCATGAAAAATGCGAAAACCTGCGTCTCAAGCATCTTACGAAATTGCTAGAGCATGAGGCCTTACGAGAAAGCATCCACGTAGCCCAAGGGTCACCCTATATCATCCTTGATGGAGCCCACAGGTGTCGAGCAGCTCTTTATTTAGGATTCGATTCCATACCGGCACATATTGTCCCGATGACTCCAGAGCAATCCGTGTCTGGTTGGGTGCATGTCTATAACACTCGAAAATTTTCTTTCGTGCCACCATTGGTGCGTGGGGGGAATCGAGGATCAGTTATCGCCATTTTACACGATGGCGACTTGCGACAAGAAGTCCGTTCAAAGAGCGACTTAGCTTCAGATCTATTTTATGCTTACTGGGATCTTGCGGGGCTCTTGAGAAGACTTGATTATCGACGTTTAGCGAATGTACCCACTCAAGGACAGTTTGTGGAATGGGTTCTTCCTCCGTGGGGGGTTATAGCCGAGATAGCTACTAATTACGGGCCGCTACCAGCAGGTATAACTCGTTTTGGATCAGTTTTTTCGAAAAAATGCCCACGATGCATTGCTGAGTACGAAGAAGCCTATCATGGGTGACCCATTACTTGATAGTGATGAGGAAGTGAATGCCCTAGCGGCCTTGAAGAAGATTATTGAGATTCAATATTTCATGGTGAACCATATGACATCTACTAATTCTCTTTCTCGAGGTGGCTTGTAATTATAGTAATTACAAAATTTTTCTAGTTAAGATTAGGCAACCACTGAAGCTGCTCTTGAGGTTCTTCCGAACAGTGAGATGGTGGCAATCCATCCAATAATTCTTGCCCGCTGACGCAAGAGATGACGACTCCCTCGCCGTGACCACAGACAGAGATCACATGCGAGCTATCGGCATCGCACCAACTATAAAACTGAATACCGTCTGTCATCCCTTCAGCTGGCGACAGTAAAGTTTGATCTATTACTGAGAAAGAATCTAACGGAACAGTGAGCCCCAGTCCCAGATATTTGAGGTATGCCTCCTTCCGCGTCCAGATCATTGCTCGAGCGATAGAGAGGGGAGCCGTGGTGGTCGTTTGCAAGGTCTCCACTTCTTCCACTGAAAAATCTTCCGAAACCGCCGCTAAACCTGGCTCAGTGACTGTTTCGACGTCTACGCCAACAGGATATGAGCTTGTGGCACAGACAATCCAGCTTCCAGCGTGCGACAAGTTGAACTTAGGACCACCACAGTTCGCTAGTAACGGCTTCCCGAAAGCGTTCTTCGATATCTCTGACTGTACTGGAACCTTATAATCAAGCTCTAATGAGTAGGATCGGAGTTCGTCAGCTATGAGGCAGTGCAAGCAGTCATCTATTCGCACGTATCGTCGTGCTCTATCTCGTCGTTCAGGAGTAGCTCTTTCCATCAGCTGCGGCAAGGCACTCTTGGGGAACGTATCGAGTGACACACAAGAGATGCAGATCAATTTTTGATTCTCCCTTCCAATGTGGTCCTACAAGGAGGTACACTAACTCATGAAGTAGGTGCCAAGTTACTTCAGCGTCCATCACTGGGGAGGTCGCGCATATATGTTGCTGTATCTGCTATTTTATCAACGCCGTTCGTAGGAAGCATCAGCATGATTGAGATCCTTAACGTCTTGCCTAAATCTCTTCCAATGACGCCTATAGTCTGCACAAGACTCTTCACTATGAATTTGCTTTCATGCTATGAAAAAATCCAATGCCATGCGCTGTAGGGGAAAATAAATGATTGCAGGATCTATTGAAGAACTAGATGAAAATGCTCAATTTGTTCGCATAAAAAATTCATTTCCTAAGCATGATGTTTACGTAAAGTTAGAAGGCTTAAACACTGCTGGTTCCGTGAAGCTCAAGACGGCTATCGCGCTCGTCGATAGCTTAGAAGAGCTGCATGGTCTTCAGCCAGGAGGGTGGGTGATAGAGTCCTCTTCTGGGAGTTTAGGTATAGCACTTTCTGCTGTATGTGCGCGCCGAGGATACAAATTAACAATCGTTACAGATCTGAATGCAAATGCAAGGTCGATTGCGCATATGCGTGCTCTGGGAGCGGAAGTAGAAATTGTTCAATCGCTGGATACAGCGGGCGGATTTCTTGGGACGCGACTTGCTAGGGTTCGTGAGTTAGTAGAGATGCCAGGTGGGCCATTATGGACAAATCAGTACGAAAATCCAGCCAATCCTGAGGTTCATTCAAGAAAAACATATAAAGCGATTGTTGAAGAATTAGGCGATCCTGATTACCTATTTGTAGGTGCTGGTACCACAGGCACGCTGATGGGTGTATATAGGGCTGTCATGAAGCGTGGTTCATGCACCAAAGTGTGTGCTATTGATAGCACTGGTTCAGTGACTTTCGGAGGATTTCCTTCGCGGCGGTATATTCCTGGCTTAGGCGCTAGTATAAAGCCGCCAATCTTTGACGAAAAATTGCCTATAAAAAGGTATTATATTGATGAAATTGATACCGTGAGACAGTGCCGACGCATTGCGCAGGCTGAGGGATTTTTAGATGGCTGATAGAGTGGAACCGTGCTAGCAGCATTTGATGCTCTTCGAGATAAAATTCCCGAGGAAAGCCGCGTTGTCGTTATTTCTCCTGATCTTGGAGAAAGATACCTAGATGGAGTATATGACGACGATTGGGTTATGGAAAAATTTGGAGAATCAGCATTTAACTATGCTATTCGTCCAGTTGCGCACGAGGTGAAAGAAATGGGAGGCATTTAAATGACGGAATACAGTGAGATGCTAGTTATAGACGCCAAACTTTCCGAAGAATTTTTAAAGGGAAGGGAGTCGTTTCTCATTGATCTTGTTGAACGTGTTTACCGAGCACACCATGCCGGAAATACTGTATGCCCTGATAGTTATTTTCTCCGGTTCCCAGGAGCTCCACGAGATCGCATAATTGCGTTGCCATCTTATATCAACGATCAAGCTTGTGTGTCAGGTATTAAATGGATTTCTAGTTTTCCTGAAAATGTTGATCATGGGCTACAAAGAGCTTCAGCAGTCATCGTGCTAAATAACCCAGATAACGGCTATGCTTATGCTTTCATTGAGGCCAGCCGTATTAGTGCGGCTCGTACAGCTGCCTCGGCTGCGCTTGCAGTTCGAGTTCTTCACGGTGCTCCTACGAGTATCGGTGTAGTAGGCAGTGGCCCTATCGCACAGACAACTTTACATTTTGTTAAGTCGCTATATACGGCAGCAGTTCCGGTGAAAATTCATGATTTGAATAGTGAATTAGTCGCACGTATGGTTACTCGGCGTGGTCCCGAGTGTTCGGTAGTCAGTTTAGAAGAGGCTCTTGGCTGTGATCTCGTGCTATTAGCTACCAACGCTGGAACTCCTTATGTGCCGATGAGTGTACGTTTCCAGCCGAACCAGCTCATCCTTAATATCTCGCTTCGTGATTTACACCCAGAGAGCATTAAAACGGCTAATAACGTGTTTGATGATGTTGAACATTGTCTGAAGGCAAACACTACTCCCCACCTCCTTGAACAGTTGAACGGAAATCGGGATTTTGTCACAGGAACGCTGGCCGAATTTATCTGCTCTGAGAAGCAACTTGACCCTGATCGCCCAACCGTATTTTCTCCGTTTGGTTTGGGAATTTTGGACCTTGCTGTTGCTCAAAGCTTGTACGAGCACGTTCAAGCATCAGGCGGTGGATTACGTGTTCCAGACTTTCACGGAGACATGAAGCGGTGAATGCAGAGTGATAAATCTTACCAAGAGTCTTGAAAAAAATGGGTTGGGCTTGTTTGTGACCGGAAGTGCGATGGCCGGGGAGAACTTCGACTGGCCTTTAGAACGCACGCTCTACTCGTACTTAGTTGAATGGGCCCATATCACTTCACATCACGTTGCCGTAATAGACATTAATGGTGAAGAAATCACCTACGAAGTGTTATTGAGTCTAGTTAACAGTCGAGCCTACTTTTTAGAGAAAAAACACGCTTTTGGGAAAGTTGTCATTTCAGAGCGTTCGCGCGATATCGAATGCCTTGTTGATATACTAGCTTGTAGTGCCGTAGGTGCCATCTATGCACCCGTTGATCCTCGGTGGCCAGAGACTCGTCGTAAACATATTAAGACGATTACGAACGCCGTCGCCATTTTCACTGATACTACTTTGCGCGAAACGGAAGTAAAGGCGCCACTAGGCGACACTTTTTTGGAGCGTGTGGATGATCCTTACAACGTCCCAAGCTACTGCTTTTTCACCTCGGGTAGCACAGGTGAACCGAAAGGTGCGCTAATTGCTCAGACGGGCATGATGAATCATTTGCACAGCAAAGTTCACCTCCTTCAGCTTGGAGCTGGCTCAGTTGTGGCCCAGACGGCGCCTACTACCTTTGATGTATCCATTTGGCAATTTTGTGCAGCCTTGCTGGTCGGCGGTACGGTACGGATCGTACCCGACGATATTTCACGGGATCCACATGAGCTTTGTTCTTTGCTGGAAGAGAAGCGTATAACACACATTGAACTAGTTCCGACAGTATTTCGTGAACTTATTCACGAAATTGGGTCAAGCGTGTCTTTCTCTGGGCTTGAGTATGTTCTGGTGACTGGTGAAGAATTACCCCTTCGGTTGGCTAGAGACTGGGTAGAAAAATTTCCGGCTGTCCCGTTGATTAATGCGTATGGTCCTACGGAATGTTCTGATGATGTAACGCATGCGGTCGTGGATGGCGAATCGCTTAACTCAGGTGAAGTTCCCATCGGAATTCCAATACCTAATACGTCTTTATACGTATTAGAGTACGCAGAAGGTAATTGGCGTCCAGTTTCTCCTGGAGCGCAAGGCGAGCTGTTCGTTGCTGGTCTTTGTGTGGGTTTAGGTTATATCGGACGCCCAGATAAAACCGCTCAAGCATTTGCCAGGATTGACGGATACCCATTCCGAATATACCGCACCGGAGATCTCGTTCACCAGCGAGCGGATGGCCAGCTGGTTTACGATGGCCGCGCTGATCGACAGATAAAAATTAGTGGAGTACGGATTGAGCCCGGTGAAATCGAGAATCTTATCCTTCGAGAAATCCCAGAGCTTGAAGACGTTGTAGTGGTTAAATTCCACCCTCGTGTCCGTGAACGTCGAGCAATGGTGCTCCGAGAGACGACGCACCAGTTTCTTCGCCAAGGAGACGCTAGCTTGGCCGCATTCTATCTTCCTCGCGCCGATTGTTTAGTTACTCCAAAAATGCTTAATAGTCGCGCGAAAAGAAGTTTCCCGAGAGTGATGTGTCCATCACGGTGGATAGAGGTTACTGATATTCCCACTACTTCAAATGGCAAGGTAGATATTAAGTTATTAGAGCGCCGTGCTGGGGAACTGTTACTGAATGAAGTTCAAGAGTCAAGAGAGGGATCTATTCCCGGTAGAGTTGAACAGAATCAGGACTCTTTCATTCTTCTCGTTCAGGACGTGCTTGGAACTCCTGTGAATCCAGAACTAACATTCATCGAATCCGGAGGCGATTCTCTTCGAGCCATTCAGCTAGCCAATATTGTCCGCTCACGAGGATCTTACGTGAGAGTACGAGATTTGCTTTCTTCATATACGTTAGGCTCTCTAGCAAAAGAATATCAAGCACAACAGATATCTCAGAAGAAATCGACCTCTGCAAAAAGATCGCCTTCCCGCTTTGGTGACGTCAAAATTCCTTTGACTTGTGATATGAATCCGGCTCAGCAAGGAATTTATTTTCAATGGCTACTGGAGCCTAAGAGCCCTTACTATAATTATCAGATATTGTTAGAATGCGCTGGGCCGAACACCGATAGAATCCGTCGTGCTCTTGGCCAGGCATTACGGGCGAATCCACAGCTAATGGCGAGGTTTGGAGTGGATTCAACTGGGAGATTTACACAGACGTTTCCTATCTCTGCTATCGATATGGATGAGATCTCAGTACACGAGGTGGCCTCTGCGCAAGAGGCTCGTGAGATCTGTTGGATGAAAGCAGCATTCCCTTTTAATCTGGAGGAAGGTCCCGCTATTGCTATAGACGAAATCCGTATAAATGGATATTCTACTTGGTTCGTTTTGACCATGAACGAGATCCTTATCGATGGCTGGGGAGCAATGAAGTTCATGGAACAGTTGATTTCTCTTTTTAAGTGTCGTGACATGGACGATCAAGAAATCGAAGTCAAGACAGCTATGACTTCAGTTTTAGAATATTTCCAACATCTGTCGGAACCTAAAGAGATATCCGCTGAAGCACGAAAATTTTGGTCAAAATCACTCGATGGAGTGAAATCGTGTTTCCCATTGCGCGATACATTAAATAATTCGTGTGATCCCTACGCTGCTTCTGTTATAGAGGTCTCTCTAGATGACGAAGTGACTGCTGCGATCCGTTCCACTGCGCATGCATTGAGTACAAGCCCATTTGCGGTATTTGTGGCTGCTTACTCGTTAGCGTTGGCAGCGGTCTCTGACCAACATGATTTTGTTGTCGGTGCACCAGTGGCAGGGCGAAACGATGAGTATGAAATTGGCGTCCCAACTCTGATGCTTAACATGATTGCAATACGAACTCGTATAGATGTCGAAAAGAAAATTAGTGACACAGTACGTTCTATGGTATCTAATGTGACTGAAGCTGTCTCATTCGGTGATAATGTATTTAGCAAGGTTGTTTCTGAGTTCGCTGATCACACGAGCGAGGACCCATTGTTTAGCACGATGGTGAATATGCTTACTTACCCGTCTCTGGAGTTTTGGGATGGTGATCGAAGCCTTCACCTAACTGAATTGAATACTGGGTTTACGAAATATGATGCGTCTCTTTATATCCAGCGACACGGCGAAGATTATACCTTGCAACTTGCTTATAAAGTGGCGTATGTGACACCAGAACGCGCTAATAAAGTATTGGCTCTTACAGCGTGGTTCCTTGCCTCTGATTGGCTCTCGGGGGAGACGACTGTCGCTAATGCCATAAAAACTGCCCTTAATGATTGTGATACATCGCAGATAACAATGCTCAAAAGCTATTGATGTAGTACGAAGGGAGATAAAGATGCAACCGTCACATGATTTGCTGGAAGGGTTGCGTAATATAGTCATTCAGAAACCAGGTGATGTCTGTCTGACCGGTCCCGCCGGCGAACAATGTTCATGGGAACAGCTAGTTAAAAATATCCTTGCGTGGAGAAAGTGGTTCAACCGGGAACAAAGTGAGGGCATTACGTTTGCTGCTCGACTCGATTTATCCGCCAAATCTGTTGCCCTTGTAATAGCAGCTGTGACGTTGCCTGTTAAGATTGCTTGGATTCCGTTGAATATTCCGGCTTCACGAGAGCGGGACATGATTATTAATCTTGGGCCTAAAACGGTTCTGATCGACGACTCAACAGCGGAAGAAGCGATTTTTGCAGGGAACTGGATAAGTGATGCCAGGTCCTTGACCTGGAGCGGTAAATCAAAATTTTTGTATTTCACATCTGGATCAGAAGGAGTTCCGAAAGCCGTCCAAGTGGGAATGGATGCGGTGCGGAATCGTATCACGTGGATGTGGAACGCCTACCCTTACGAGTCAAGCGATCTTGTGGTCGTCCAGAAGCCGCTCTCGTTCGTTGCTTCATTTTGGGAAGTGTTGGGGACTCTGCTGGCAGGTGTTACTGGTGTTTTGATTACTAATATCGAGCGTAGCAGACCTGACGTGATGTTCGATCGACTTGCGTCTAGTGGTGCTACCCACCTTTTTACGACACCTCCAGCACTAGCCAGCTTGTGTGACATTGCCACAGAGCAAGGGAGCACTCTTCCTCAGCTCCGTCTAGTGTGCAGCAGTGCAGACCAGCTGATGGCGAGCGTTGTCCGTCGATTCTTCGAGATCGCGCCCCGTGCGCGAGTAGTGAATCTTTACGGAGCTACTGAGACGTCGGCTAACACGACAAGTTTCGAGGTTTCTCGGTCAGGTAGCATTCCGGACCCTATCCCCCTTGGCGAGCCGATCTGTGCTACGAAAATTGTAATTCGGGACATGAAAGGTAACGAAAAGTTATCTGGGGAAGAGGGGCAGATATGCGTACAGGGTGCCCCAGTGGCCGATGGATATATCGTTAATGGTCAACTCAGTCCAGGGGACGATGCGTTCTTTACACTTGGAAGTGGACAACGTGAAATACGGACTGGTGATCTGGGAATCATCAAGGATGGCGTCCTTTCACTGGTTGGCAGGCTCGATAACGCGGTAAATATCGCTGGACACAAGATCCACTTGGAAGAGGTTGAAAGAGCTGCAGCTCGAGTTGCTAACTCCACGAAACAATGTGGTGCAGTTTATCACCAAGGCAGTGGTGGATTTTTAGCGCTCGTGATTCCACGCGAATGGGAATCTCAGGTCACGACTTCTCGTCTTGCCGAATTTCTACCTTCCTATATGATTCCTCTCAAGATCGTAACTACGCAGAATGTTCCTAGATCAAGAACGGGAAAAATCGATCGGTGCGAGTGCCTGAAGTTGGTAACACAGAGCGAACTCTACGATTACGAAAGAATATCCCAAGGACAAATGCAGCGTAACAGTGTTCACGATCAAGTGCAAAATATCTGGGATATGGTCCTTGGAAAGAAGAGTCACGGTGAAGATCGTGATTTTTTCTCCGCAGGTGGAAATTCGTTGCGCGCTGTTCAGCTTTTGACCGCCATCGGTAAACAGTTTGGTGTCCGTGTCCCCTTGCGGAGCTTCTATTCTAATCCAACGATTTCCTGCTTGGTCAGTTTGCTGACGTCTGTTGAGGAGTGCGAGCATTGAACTCGGAAGTTTGGCAGCGTATTAGTTCGGCAACTACCTCTTGTTGCTCCACAGTCTTGATATTCCCTCCTACGGGTGCCGGAGCTCCTGCCTTTCAATCGATGTCTGTCTTAGAGGGGGATATTACAGTTTGGGGTTACTGCCCGCCTGGCAGGGGTCGGAGATTACTTGAACCCGGCATCAGAAGCATGGAGGAGTTCGTCAGCAAGTTTCGATCATCCTTCGATATCGTGACTGGGCCATTGATCCTCGCTGGAGTTAGTTTTGGTGCGATGCTAGCGTTCGTAGCTGCTCATGTTCTAGAAGACGACGGTATATCAGTGACTCGCTTGGTTGCCTTATGCGGGCAAAGTCCTAAAAGTTACAGAGGAGAACGGGAGGAGTGGAATATGGAACGTGCACGGAAGCATATGTGTAACTACGGATTGACTCCTAAAAGTATTCTGGATTCCGATGAATCTGACGATCTGTTTGTTCGCCCTACGCTCGATGATCTCTTACTGGCACAATCGTATTGTGGTAACCAACTTAAGCCGATTCGTATCCCTATAACCTGTGTTTCCGCTATAGATGATGAAATTGTTTCTTTCGGAGAAAAAATCCGATGGCGTGAAGCTACGAGTGAATCTTACAGGTTGATTGAAGTTACCGGAGGGCACTATGCCCATGAAGGTTTTGGAAGAAAGGAATGGTTAAATGTTTTCTCGTGATGACGCAATGGTTGAAAGAAACTGGGCAGTGTTGGTAGGTGTTACCACGTCTGGATCGCATGCCTCTGCACATTGGTTTAAAGGCTTCTATGAAGCGTGTCAGAAGCGCCATATAATGGTATGTGGGGTAGACTTCGAGAAAGAGTTAGCGAACAAAATTCCGCCGATTCCTGTTGATTGTTTAGTTAAAGTATCCGGACCCTATAGGAGGAGCCTGGATGCTGATGAGATCGCTGAAATAGCGTCAGAAATTGAGGCCCGATGCCCTGGAAAGGTGGCTCTTTCAACGGCACTGCGCGAAAATTATCAGTTGCAGAATAGTCTTTTAGCTAAAGCTATTGGAGTTGCTAGAAATACTGCTAATTGTGTTGAACTTATCCAGGATAAACCGGCCTGCCGCGATGCGCTTCGAAAAGCTGGTATCTATCAGCCACAAAGTTTGCGTATTACCGGAGTCGATTCTGATGGATGCTTACGGTTTAGTGATGCATCGGGAACTGTCGTTGAGAAACCAACCAACAATTCAAGTGGTTGGATTGTAAAGCCATCCATAGGGATGGGCAGTGTTGGCGTTAGGCGCATCTCAAATGTTGAAGATATTTCTGAACTTGATACTCTCGTTCTCGAGGGAGGATTCTGCTTAGAAGAGTTTATCACAGGTACTGAGTATTCGATTGAGGGTATTGCTATAGATGGACGGGTATGCATCTATACAACTACAGCGAAAACAATCGACGAAGATTTCGTTGAAATTGGTCATATCCAGCCAGCTGATATGAGCAGTATATCTAGCAAACGTGAGCTTGAAGAACAGCTCCAACGCTGTGTAAATGCGCTTGGGATTGAGTGTGGGAATCTGCATGTTGAATTTTGGGTCACACCTGAAAAAGAAATTGTATGGGGAGAATTTCACGTGCGTCAAGGCGGAGATTTTATTGCGCCGGATCTTGTGTCCGCGGTGCGACCAGGGATCGACTATTATGGAAATCTGATTGATTCTTTATGTGGACTTCCTATTCATCCCTTGCCTGAGATAACCCAGTGTGCTGCTTCAAAGTTTATCGAATCCCCATCTGGAGTGGTATCAGAGGTTTCTCTCTATGACAGTGTCCCTGAAGAAATCGATTTGTACTGGGAATGCGTACCAGGAGAAATAGCACATGCAGTAAATGGTTCGCATGCAAGGGTAGCTGCTATTGTTGCCCGTGGCAATGACGAGCATACAGTGACTCAATTATTGGACCGCGTGGCTAATGCTTGCGTAGTGCGTGTCGCTTCCGTAAGCAGAGACTAGTTGCGTGGCAGTAGATTTACGGTGAGAAGTGAAACACACATCATGACTATATTATGCGGCACGCTACGATAACCTTGTTCGCATCTTTAAACATCGTCGTCAGTCGCGTGGCTCGAGTTGTCAACGTCCAATATTGCCATCAAGGGTTTTTCTGTCTCCTTTAGGAAGGATTTGCGCCTAATTATGAATAATTTCTCTACTCACAAACATGTTGGGATGCGTGATTGGGTCGCTGCTAATATGAGCTCCGTGTTCACTATTCCCACAGCGGCTCGTGGTTGAGCTCTCGGTCGAGGTGTGTTCTGGCGTCATAGACCGACAGGCCATCAGCTATGTGAATGATCGGAGCTAGTGAAGACAGCACCACTATTCGCACCCTTCGCCAACGTCTGGAACGACCGATAATCTTCGCATGAACCAAGAGCATAGATATTATATCTAATATTCATTAGAGAAATCGTTATGCATCGAATATGTCATACCAATATGAGCATTAAACTCGAAGATTCGTGCGGGAAGATAAAGTTTGTGATGAAGCGATTAAAAAAGCTGTTAGAGTTGTTGATTGGACTGAAGTTTAGGGGTGCCAGTGAAGACAATAGGGACACGAAGTAAACCGTCGAAGTCTCGGCTTCCTGGGCGCGTATTCAACCTCATTATGGCAGACCAAGTTCTCAGCCAATCATCTTACTTTGCGTTGCTACCGGTCCTCCCTTTATTGCTTACATTGAAATTTGGAAGTACGCAGGAACGGCTCATCGCGGGGTCTGTAAGCGTGCTTACACTGATGACTCGTGGTGGTGCTCTATTTCTCGCTTCGCCACTTCACCGTTTATCAGTGCGAAGTTGCGTAAGAATTGCTCTTACTCTGATCTCGGTTTCTTACGCTGTTGTGGCGCTTACGGCAAACCCCTATGCGATAATTGCTGCTCTGGGCGCTGCGGGCCTAGGGTTCAGTGTTAATGGTACTGGTGTGCGAAGCTTTATAGCGCTAGCAACTCCTGATAGAGCTTCCCAGAACCGCGGTTTCGCTGTCATTCAAGTTGTCGCGAATTGCACTGCGTCGGTAGGTCCTATTCTCGGTAATATGATACTTGATAGAAATATTTATGAGCAGTTTCTATTAGGAGTCAGTGTAGCGCTCTTTATCGCTGCGATATTAGCGCCAATGGCTGCCCCGAAAGGCGTGATGATGAGCGAAGGTTCCCTGAGGCCGCCGATGGGGATCAAAATTTTTCGTGAATTATTCAGGACAGCTGATGCGAGAAAAATAACGATCGTAGCACTAATAGGCAGTATCCTGATAGGGCAATTCTTTTCAAGTTTTTCCCTAGTCTTTTCTGTAATAGCGACAAGTTCTATGATGAGGTCGCTGTTCTATACAACTAATGGAGTGCTTGTCGTGTTGATTCAAATTCCGATATCTTTGCTTGTGGAATGCCAGCTAAAAATTGGAGTGAAAGTCCAGAAGATCATGATGTCAGGAGTGTGTATTCTTGGCATATCGATGCTATTCTTTAATGCTTCAAGGGGATTGCTTGGCGTAGTCCTTGTATTCTGTGGGGTGTTTATCTTTTCGTTGGGGGAGACGGTATTCACGCCAATTCTTAATGTTGCTTTTGCTAACCTCACTGAGGGCCGGCCTGTCGTGGAATCGATGAACATGAGGCAGCTCACCTCTGCTGTAGGTGAGACGGTCGGTGTTTGGATAGGACTGTCCGTCTACAGCCAGTTGGAGCATGCCCATCTTGGCCTCATGTACTGGATTGCTTTGACAGCCCTGGCTGCTCTGTCGCTGCGTTGCAAATGATGATGGACAGTCCGTTCGATGGTTCCCAGACGGATCCTGTACCGGGCGGCTTTCTGGAAATTATGCTCGGAAGAAGCTACCGCGAGTCTTTCCACCAGATTGGACCATAATCGTACGGTTGTTTCGAAATGCTTTGTCGAACAGGGGTAGCTCTTAGAACTTTCCTCGGTTTACCGCGCCCCTTTTTATGAGGGTGTGGTTAAGGAGGTGCTATTAATGGCTATGGTTTCCTTTGAAGAGTGTCCTCAAGGGGTTGTTAGTGTCAGTGGCACGGTGCTGTTTCGAGGGTGGTCTGAATATGCTGTTTAATGGCAGTGTGAAGCGTGTCGGTGTTGGTGTGGGCTGTGTTGAAGTTGAATGGGCCGAATGTATCGAGACCGATTATTTGAGGTGTCTTAACTGATGTCGGCCGTTTTCGCCTTGGCCGGCTCGGGTGCGTCGGGGTGATGAGGATGTTGAGCCGGTGCGGTGGGCCACGATCGGATTTGATGGTGCGGGGCGGGTAATCGAGGTGGTGTTTGTTCGTGGCGCTGACGGGTCCGTGTTGGTGATTCACGCGAATTGGTTGACGAAAGGGTTTCTGGTTTAGATGAGGAAGGCGAGATGAGTGAGTTTGTTGCCGACAATGGTGTTCTATTAGCGATGAGATGGTCAGTCGGTGGGCTGGTGAAGCTGAATCAGGTTTTGAGGGGTTGCAGGTCGAGCCGTTCGGGGGTCGAGCTTGGGAGGAAGTGGAGACTGAACCCCTGGAACCTTGCACGATCCGAGTGAGTGCCAGCGTGTGGAGGCTGATCGAACGGGATGCGTCCCGGCAGGGCATGACCGTGTCTGCGTGGACTTGTCAAGCGCTCACCCGTGAGGTCACCCAGACCCTCAAAGCTAGCTGAGGGTCCAAGAGCCAGGGGCGCGTGGAGTCGTTGTGGGGCCGTGGTTTCCGTCGAGGTTGACGTGGGCCAGGTGCTCGAACACGGCAGACCAGATGTGAGGCCTGCTGGCCGAGGTGTGAAAGTATCGAGATGCGCACTGGCTCGTGCTCAGACCGCAGAGGGAAAACTCGCCAAATCCGACCTCGGACGTGCCCGACTTATCGACCAGAACCGGGCTTACCGGGCACAGTTGCGACACGATTTCTGGACATAGCACCCTGAGCCGGCGACCCGTTGCCCCTTCATGTAGCAGTATTTTACTGCCTTTCGATTAAATCGACAGAAAGAAAAACAGTGAATCTCATTTCATTCGTCTGCGCGTTTATTAATCCTCCGTTGAACATTAGCTCAATTTCTCTCTACTGATAAATTATATGAGCAAACGAGAAATTCTCCGCAGGGAACGAGAGCGCGAATCATTTAAGATGAAGCGCCGTAAGGTCACCTATGTTGCCGTGGGTGTACTGGCCCTCTCTCTTGTCATCTTTGGTACGGTACTTGCTATTAATAAGTCCCGCCGGGGTCCTGTTATAGATGTGATCTCTAAGGCGATTGTTTCCATTCCTAAAGGCGTTTATGATAAGGTTGGCCTGGGTTCTTCGGGGCTCCAGGGCGCCAAGACTGGGAATAAACCTGACAAGGACGGCAAGGTAAAGCTCTTTTATGTGGGGTCTGAGTTCTGCCCCTTTTGTGCGATGGAACGGCTTCCTCTCGCGGCAGCTTTGTCTCGATTTGGAACTTTCAGCGGGCTAAAAGATATCCTGTCAAGCCCGGCGGAAAAGGAGCTTTCCAATATTCCTACGATTACTTTTAGGAACTACAAGTATAGCAGTAAGTATGTTGACTTGGACGCCTATGAGTTAGTCGATAGGGAAGGTCGACAAATAGCAAACGTGCCGGAATCTAAGCAAGATATATTTAGCAAGTACAACCCAGAATGAGGCATCCCTTTCTCCTACTGGGGCGACATCACCACATCGGGTCCCAGCTACATGCCTTGGATGGCGAGGGAAGATCCGAAAAACGTGGTAAAAGCTCTTTCTAATCCAAATTCAAAAGAAGCGCAGGCGATCGTAGGAGGGGCGAATCTCTTCACTGCCGAAATTTGCTCCAGGACTGGTAACAAACCTGCGAACGTCTGCACGTCGCCTGGCGTGAAGGCAGCAGCTGAAAAGCTGAGGTGATTTGCAGCCTTGGTCTAGGCGCATGGCAAGACAAAACCCCTCCTGAGCAAGTCCAGTTCAGGAGGGGTTTCTGTGAGTGCAGGCTTGAGGCTGAGGGTGTGGTTCAGGCCGTGATCTCATCGCTTACGCGGTGTTTTGATCGGGTCGAGTCTGGAGCTGGTCACGAAGGGTGCGCTGGTAGGGGGTGTGGGGTCTTGACTCCGATCGGGTGGGCTCCGGCTAGGGGTGTATCTACTGGGCGAGTGGGGTAGGGATGAGATCTGGGGTG
>ERZ1464652.107-NODE-107-length-15883-cov-9.278873_pt1 | contig 15883 bp, 11 predicted proteins | sample MGYA00563980_ERZ1464652 | MGnify/ENA primary metagenome ERZ1464652 (study PRJEB39283, sample SAMN07833576) | human skin metagenome | isolation source: Scalp | host: Homo sapiens | place: India: Bengaluru | collected 2015-07-04 ...
GCGCGAAGTGCAGCCTCCAGCACGCCGTCCCAAATGGTCGAAAGCTCGTCGCAAACCTGTTTGACTGGCATAAATCCCAGCAAATCCGCGCTGGCAATGCGGGCTAGTTCCACCCGGCGCAGTGACCGGGCCACCGCCACCGCTTTATCCGGATCGGCATGGCGCTTGCTGGAATTTACCAACGCCTTGGAGACCTGCTCGGGCTTGGTTTCTAATAGTTTGGGGCCGGTGGCGCCGTCGGAAAGCTGCTTGACCGAATCCGGCGCGCTAATAATCAAGTCTGCGGTAAACGGGGAGGTACCCAGGATATGCATGAGCCGCTGGCCCACAATCCCTTCATCGCGCAGCATGCGCAAGAACCACGACCTGTCGTTCGCGGCTTCCGAAAGCTTGCGATAGTTCAACAGGCCCATGTCCGGGTCTGCGGTATCGGCTAGCCATTCCATCAAGGTAGGCAGCAAAATCGCTTGAATACGCGCCTTGCGTGAGGTCCCCGCCGCCAGCGAGGTCAGGTGCTCAAATGCGCGATCCGGATAGTTATACCCCAGCGCAGCCAGCTGCAGCTTAGCGGCCTCCGGCGAGAGCTTAAGCTCATCGGCGGACATGGTGACCACAGAATTGAGCAGCGGCCGGTAAAACAGTCGCGAGTGCAGCTCGGAGATGCGCAGGCGAATACGGCGCAGGTGCGAAAGCATGCGCTCGGCCGCCGATTTGGTGCCTTGTGGATAAAAGCCGGCGATGCGCGCCAGCCATTTCATCCCGTCCTCATCGTCCTTCTCTGGAAGCGTGTGGGTGCGCCGGAAGCGTTCTAGCTGCAGACGGTGCTCGAGCAGCCGCAGGAATTCATAGGCCTCAATGAGCTGCGTGCCGTCCTCTCGGCCCACATACCCAGCCGAAATCAATGCCTCCAGGGCCTCCACTGTGGACAGCGCGCGCAACGTTTCATCGGAACGACCATGGACTAATTGCAGAAGTTGAACTGCAAACTCGATATCGCGCAGGCCGCCCACCCCCAGCTTAAGCTCGCGATGCTTGAGTTCATCAGGCACGTTTGCGAGCACTCGGCGGCGCATAGCTTGGACATCCTCAACGAAGGATTCGCGCTGCGAGGCCGTCCACACCATCGGCCGAATTTGTTCTAAATAGTCTTGGCCCAACGGCAGGTATCCTGTCATCGCCCGGGCTTTAAGCAGCGCTTGGAATTCCCAGGTTTCTGCCCACCGCTTGTAGTAAGTTACGTGTGATTCCAAGGTGCGTACTAAAGCGCCCGATTTCCCTTCGGGACGCAGGTTCGGGTCCACCTCAAAGAAAGTGGCGGATCCAATCCGGTTGAACTCCGCTGCAAGCCGCGTAGCTCGTGGGGTTGCCTCGCTGCCGACGAAAATGACGTCCACGTCGGAGATATAGTTCAGCTCTCCGGCGCCACACTTGCCCATCGCCATAACTGCCAGCTGGGCATCTAGTGGTTCATCGCCGTAGACGGCGCGCACGGCACAGGCAAGGGAGGCGGTTAAGGCGGCGTCGGCAAGCGCGGTGGTCAATGCCGTCACCTGGCGGAACCCTACCTCCGGCTGCGGCCTGCTCTGGCCTTTTCGCGCGTGGAAGGTGCCCGCCACATCGCAAGCGGCAATGCGCATCATTAATGTGCGGTACGTCGTGCGCAACGCCTGCTTATGTTCACCGTCCCCGGCGCGATAGGTGCCCGGCGCAGATAAATCCTCGCGCGCTGGATCGGGTCGGTCAAGGTCAGTAGCAAAGTCCGCAGGCTGGGCGTCCACGGCGCTGAGCATGCTCTGCAGCATTTCTTCGGACTGCGGGAGGGGCTTTTCTAACTCCCGCCACAATTCGGGGTTCGCCGCGAGGTGATCTCCAAAGGCAGTCGACGCGCCCAGCAAGGCAAAGAGACGCACACGCAAAGTTTCGTTGGAGCGCACGGCATCGTCTAGCTCTGGGGCATGTTCATAAATGCGGATTAGGTTATTAAGGGCTAAATCTGGGTCACCCACGGCAGCGAGGGTCCACAGTAGATCCACCGATTCCGGGTTCTTCCACCCCAGCTGCTCAATATCCTGGGCAGCATGCGAGCGGGTAAGGCCAAGCATGGCCGGTGAAGGCACAGCAGCAGGACGCATTATTCTCCTAAAAGTTCAGGTTATTGCGCAGCTCAAAGGTGGTAATTTGGCTCTGGTAGTGATGCCACTCGTCCCATTTGGAACGCAGGAAGAACTCGAAGACGTGCTCGCCTAAAACCTCCGCCATAAACTCGGACTTTTCGAATTCGCGCAAGGCCTGATCCAGGCTAGTGGGAAGATCCTTATATCCCATCGCTCGGCGCTCGCGGCGGGTGAGCTGATGGACATCATCTTCGGCCGGTTCATCAAGCTCGTAGCCTTCCCGGATTCCGCGCAAGCCAGCTGCCAGAAGAACCGCATAGCCCAAGTAGGGGTTCATGGAAGCATCGATAGAGCGGATTTCCACTCGGCGTGATTCCTCCTTGCTAAGCCGGTACGTAGGAACACGCACCAGCGCAGAGCGATTAGACACGCCCCACGTAGCAGCCCCTGGGGCCTCGTTGCCGAACATGAGGCGCTTATAGGAGTTGGTCCATTGGTTAACTATGGCGGACATCTCCGTGGAGTGTTCCAGAATGCCGGCAATAAATTGCCGGCCGGTCTGGGACAAGGAAAATTCATCATCCGGATCATGGAAGGCATTTGATTGGCCTTCAAAGAGGCTCAAGTGCGTATGCATGCCAGAGCCAGGCAGATGCTCAAAAGGCTTCGGCATAAAGGTTGCGCGCACATTGGAATTGGTGGCCACCTGTTTGATGACATGCCGGAAGGTCATGATGTTATCGGCCATGGTCAGCACGTCCGCATGGCGCAGGTCAATCTCTTGCTGGCCCGGCGCGGTTTCGTGGTGGCTAAACTCCGTGGCGATTCCTAGCGATTCCAGCGCTAGCATCGCTTTTCGGCGAAAGAGAGGTGCAGTATCGTGCGTTGCTTGGTCGAAGTAGCCACCGTTATCGGTCGGCACCAAGTCCGTAAGCTCGCGGCCGCGCTCAAATAGGTAGAACTCGATTTCTGGCGAAGCCATACACGTAAAACCATCATTGGCAGCCTCGGTGACCTGGCGGCGCAGGATATGACGTGGATCCACCATGGATGGCTGGCCATCTGGCTGCGCAATATCGCAAAACATGCGGGCTGATTGCAGATCCGGCTCATCCAAATCAAAGGGCAGGATCTGGAAGGTAGAAGGATCCGGCAGCGCAATGGTGTCTGACTCGGAGATACGCGAGAAACCTTCTACGGAAGAACCATCGAAGCCAACACCTTCTTCAAAGGCCGATTCCAGCTCGGACGGGCTCATAACCACGGATTTGAGGGCACCCAAAATATCCGTAAACCACAAGCGGATAAAGCGGATATCGCGTTCTTCAACGGTGCGCAAGACAAATTCGTGTTGGCTATTCATGCCCTAAACCTTACCGGCTCTCCCCCGAGGGATGTGCAGTTCATACGACAGTTTTTCTTGGGCGAAATGCGCAGGTCGCAAGAGTATCGAGGGGGTGGCTAGCGGGGGCTTTTACCTCAGGAACCAATTGGTAGGCATGCTTTGCTAAGGGGGCAAGCGAACACACGTACACCTCTTAAAGGACGAACGTTTATGACCACTCACTGCGATGATCTATCTGCTCACGTAATCGAACGCCTCATCACCGCCGCGCAACATGGCTGGGCACCGGCGGATTTAGAACACGTCTTAGGCCCGCAGGCCTATCCCATCATCTATCGGGCAAGCCCGCATGTTCCGGCACGGATTACCTCACCTGCGCTGCGCAAAGCCTGGCTGCAAATGGCTCCACCAAAGGAGAATTTCATCCCGCGCGATAAGCTGCGCGCCATCGTTAAAGAACTTATCCACCTACCTAGGCTGCGCGATACCGAGCTATTAGCGTCTGGTGAATCCCTGCGGGAAGACGGGCTTAGCGATAAGCAGCGCAAAATCCGTGAAAAGGTCTTAGGCCTCTTGCGCAAAGCAGAATCCACCAGTTTTGAAGATGAGGCCGAAGTGCTGATTTCCAAGGCCCAGTCCTTACAGCAAAAATATCGTATTGAGGACCTGCTCACCTCCAATCTCCCAGACCTGGTTTCTCATCGCGTGCACATCCACTCGCCCTATATCAAGCACCAGGCTTCGCTGCTCAGCACTATTTCCGATGCCAATGGGTGCACGACCCTCCTCATCCATGACAAGGGCTTGGCCTGCGTGATCGGTGCTCCTGCTGACGCCGCCCATTGCGCTGACCTTTTCGCCTCCCTCAACCGCCAATGCGATTGGTTCATGCGCAATGGCGACGGTGCCGAAATTGCCCGCGCTACCAATACCACCGCCGCCTACCGGCGCAGCTTCCGCCTTTCTTACGCCGCACGCATTGGGGAACTACTAGCCCACGCCAATGAGGACGGAATCAAAGATAACCTGCGTGAGTCTCAGTACTGCGCACACCATGCAGATGCTGTAATTACCCAGACTCTTCCTGCACTGCAGGCACGCACCGATCATGCCATCGAGACTCGCAATCGTCTTTTCCCTAATCTGACGGAGATGTCGCTATCTATGAACAGGCTCCATGGCATCAACGATGGCATTGCTGCGGCCGATAGGTCTCACCTTGGCGGCGACGCCTCAGGAATCGGACCAATTCCAGAAATTACACAGTGATTTTTCCCTGCTCAAGGCCATCCTCGCCTCCCGTTCCCTATCAGCGAACGGAGGCCAAAGGTGGCGCCGCGGCGAAGCTATAACAGGTAAGATCACCGGTGAGATTTACTAGGTCTAGAAAGTAAAAGGTACGTGAATGTCTACACAGTCTTTTCTCGAAGTTGAAGCGAAATTCTCCGTAGCCGAGTCCACTCAGCTCCCTGAACTGACTCGCCTCGAGGGAGTTGACCACGTTGCGGACACGCGCCACCACGCGCTTTCTGCCATCTATTACGACACTGAGGATCTCCGCCTTACCCACGCCAAGGTCACGCTGCGCCGCCGCACCGGCGGCAACGATGATGGCTGGCACATCAAAATTCCTAGTGAGGCAGGCCGCACCGAAATCCACGCCGATCTGGGCGAGCCCGTCGATGGCCGCTACGAGGTACCGGAAGAGCTTCTCCACCAAGTTCGCTCAATTATCCGCCACAACGAACTCAGCCCCATTGCACAGGTGGATAATAAGCGCACCGAGATGGTCTTGGCGGATGCCGATAATAAGCCGGTTGCTGAGTTCTGCGATGATCACGTCACTGCCTTTTCCTTCCTCCCCGGCGGCCAGCAGCAGTCCTGGCGCGAGTGGGAAGTAGAGCTGGCCGGCGATCTTCCCGGCACCGAAGAAGGAACGCAGTTTATTCGCCGCGCTACCTCCCTCCTGATCGGTGCCGGCGCGCGCGTTTCCTCTTCCCCATCCAAGTTGAAATCCGCCTTGGGCGATTCCTATGCCAATGCCCCGCTGCCGCCAGCCTTGGTAACTCCAGACGTCGATCCAGATTCCCCTGCCGCCGCGGTAATCACCGCGCTCCAAGCCAACCGCGACAAGCTCATCGACTATGACCCACGCGTTCGCCGTGATGAGTGGGACTCGGTTCACCAGATGCGCGTGGCCACCCGCGAGTTGCGCAGCCATCTGCAGACCTTCCACGGCATTGTTGTTGGCCCAGAAATTGAAAAGATTGAAGCCGATCTCAAAGAACTTGCCGGCATTCTAGGAGTAGCGCGCGATGCAGAAGTAGTTGAAGAGCGCTGGCAAAAGCTGCTGGATTCCGAGGATTCTGACACCCTCGATGAATCCACCCGTGAACACATCGCCCAAGACATGGGTACTGCCTACCGCCGCGCGCACCGCCGCGTCATCGCGGCGCTTGATTCAGAGCGCTACCTCGAACTACTGGAGTCCCTTGACCGTCTGCTCGCAGATCCGCCGACAGCCGATAAGCAGCAGGAATCCACCCCAGTAGACAGCGATGCGGAGGAGCAAGCTATAAGCTCCGCTTCCGAAACTGCTGAGCATAGCGAGCCTGCCGCGGATAAAGCAGAAAAGAAGGCAGAGAAAAAGAAGTCCAAGGAAAAGTCCGCGGAAATGGACACGGTGATGGCCCAGCACCTAGAAAAGGCCTACAACAAGCTGGTCAAGCGCCATAAGAAAGCCGTACAGAACTGGGATAATCAAGACCTGTCCCTGCACGAGCGCGAGGACTATTTCCACGATATGCGCAAGGCAGCTAAGAAGTTGCGCTATGCGGCAGAGGCTGCAGGTTCTGCCACAAATCTCAAGACCAAGCGCCTATATAAGGCCTGCAAGCAGATGCAGTCGGTGCTCGGTGATTTCCAAGATTCCGTGACCTCGCGCGATAAGCTGCTCGAGCTGGCAGATTCTGCCCGCCGTCGCGGTGAGAATACCTTTGGCTACGGCCTGCTCTACCAGCGCGAGCGCACCATCGGCCTAAAGGCTTTGGATGATTACAGCGAGTCCTTTAAGGACATCAAGGCTGCGTTTAAGCCACTGCGCAAGAAACTAAAGTAGCCGCGCTCCCCAGAAAAGGCTCGGGGTAACACGGCTAAGCAGGTTGATGGCTGGGAGTTAACTACTTCCAGTCATCTTCCTCATCTGCGGCATCTGCCGCATCGTTACGGGCCTGCGCGATTTCGATGGCGTTTTCTGCCTCTTCGCGGGTGTCATACGGGCCCATTCGATTTTCCCAGCCAAAGGCCTTACCTTGGCTGACTTCCTTGGTGGCTGGATCAAAGAACCATTTCTGGTCTGCATCGCTCATAAAAACTATCCTCTCAGTTATTGTTCCAGCGGCACCGGTTATACACTGCCGCTGGTATGGTTTGTGCCCACACTACCCACGCTGCCGTAGCAATGCCCGCTAGAATATGGGGCAGCACATTTCTTTTATACGAATCCAAGTCGTATTCCCCGCCCCTGCGCTCAATGGTGGCGGGTATTCGTTGCTTTATGCGCACCGGGAGTGCGCATAAAGCTACGGAAACAACTGGTCCTAGAACCTGGAAAAGGAGCTTTAGCACCCATGCCACTGTGGTCAACCCCAGCAGAGCCTACCGCCAAGCGCGCGGCCCAAGCGCACACCGAGGTAACGGGGAGTACGCCCACACATACCGCAAGCGCGCCGGCCACGTGGTCACTTATTGGTGAACACATTGATCACTTCGGTGGCATTGTTGCGATGTGTGTAGGCAAACTGCGCGCAGCAGCCGCGGTCAGCCCGCGAACAGATGGTGGGGTGGCTGTGCATTTCTATCCGGCGCAGGGCGAGCCCGCTCATGATTCGATCAGCCTGCAGGCGCTGGCGGAGCTGGCAACGGCGCAACAGCCCTCCACGGATGCGGAGGGTCAACCGGTTATTCCGCCGGCGCCAGAGGGCGGGTTGGCTGCCCGCGTAGGCGGCATTGTCCATACGATGATTAACCGCCAATTGCTCTCGCGCGAGACGGCCGGTGCGGATATCACCATCGCCTCCGATATTCCAGAGGGCGCGGGCTTGGGCGCGGATGCCGCTGCGGACGTTGCGGTAGCCCTTGCACTCATGGGAGCAGATGCGGACTTGGACGCACCGCTTAGGGCCCGCGTAGCAGATGTGTGCACCCAGGCCGTCAACACTTTTGCCGCGCGGCCAGCCTTGCGCGCGCGCCACGCCGCTGCGCTGCGCAGCACGGGTGAAGGCGTATGCATCATTGACTACGCCGATGGCTCTGTCACCCACGCCCCGCACGTGATAGGCCGCGAGATCGCCGCCTTCGCGGTGGCGGTGCCGGAGGATTTCTCCGCACAGGAGGAAGCGGCCATTGCTGATATTCGCCAGCGTCAGCGCTTCATTGATGATGCCTGCCATTCCTTTGGCACCGATTCGCTGCGCTTGCTTCCCGACGCCCAACAGCGCGTCCTCGATTGGCTCAAAGCCGTCCACAAGGTCTATGGCGAAGAAGGCCGCCCGAGTATCGGCGCCGCCACTGAGTGGATGGCCTTTTATGTGGAAGAAACCCAGCGGGTAGAAAGGTTTGCGCGCTGCCTGCGCTCGCACCGCGGCGCGGAGCTCTTCCCTATCTTGTTGCAGTCACAATCCTCCTTGGCCAATATCTATGGCCTAGATTCGGCGGAGAAGCTCGCCGAGCTGGTCACCGTGCGCGGTGCCGTCGCTGGGCGCTCGACGCATGCGGGCACCTCGAACGCAGTCATCGCCTATGTTCCGGCGAAGAGCGCGCATAATTTCGCAGCCGACTTGGCTGAAGACGGCCTCCTCGTAGTTGACCTGCAGCCTGGCGAGGCCGCGCGCGGCGAAAGTTAGCAACCACACTGGCTAGTCGGCCGGCCAGGCAAAGAGCACCTCGCGCGTATCGGTATCCGCCGTCACCAGCGAAACGGTGGTTTCGCTGCCGGTTTCTGGAGAGCCCAGGCTGTGGGCGAAGACGGGTGGCTCCGGGACAAAATCCGCGCTTTGTCCCGCTTCGGGTCGCCGCGGACCACGGTGGCCGGAAAATTAGTCCCGAGCCAAGGGCGCAACACGGTGGCCTCAGTCAGGTTCAAGCAGGCCTTATCCACCTGGGAGGCGAGCTGCGACGTCGAACGCATCGCACCGATCACCTCCGTGGCGCTCGCACGCACCCACTCGGGAACCTCGTAGCCGCCGCACAGGGCTAGGTAGACCTCGGTGGCGAACCTATCGCAAAGGCGGCGCAGCGGCGCGGTCACATGCGCATAGTATCCGCCGATGCCGGCGTGAACCTGCGCCTCCTGCTCGCCTAACCAGGCATAGTCGGCGCCCCTCAGCAGGCTCTGGGCCTCGCGCATGACGGCCATGCCGCGCGGGGAAGCGGCGTCGACGGTAAGGAGGAATTGGGGAATGGGGGCGTCGCCAAGCGCGAAGCCTAGCGCTTGCGCCTCGGCGCGGAATTGGCGCTCGTGCTCTGGCTCGGCCGCAGGCAGGGTGCGCAAGAAGCCCACGCCGGCTTCCTGCATGAGGCGTCCGGCGCACATGCCGGCGAGCAACGAAATCTCCGAATTATAGTCCATGACCTCATAGCGCGGCTCAATGATGAGCTCAAACGGGCCATCGTCATTTTCCACCACGCGCTGGGAGCGAAGGCGCAAGGATAGGGCCGCGCGGCGCAAGGAGGATTCTTGGCGCAGCCGGCCGACTTCCGGCAACAACGCAATGGACGGATGGAGCCTGCCGGCCGCCAGGTCCGCGTGGGCACCTTCGTAATCCAGGCGGGCCTGGGAGTAAATGAGCGCGCGCTCGACGTGGAAGGATTCCACCTCTCCGTTGCCGTCTAGGTCAAAGGTCCACAACACGGCCGGCTTATCGGTGCCTGGAAGGAGCGAGGCACGGTCTTCTGAAAGCTCGGGTGGATGCAAGCGCGCGGGCTCATCGGGAAGATAAATGGTCTGGCCGCGGCGGAAGGATTCGCGCTCTAGCTCGCTGCCGGGCTCAATGAAGGCGGCGACATCAGCGATGGCATAAAAGACGCGGTAGCCGCACTCGCGCTCCTCGATGTAGACCGCCTGATCCAAATCCATGGAACCGGAAGGATCCAGGGTGACGAAGGGGATATCGCGGGCATCGCGGCGCGATGCGGCATACCGATCCTGCGCGCGGGCGGCCTGGGCGGTGACCTCGGCTCGGAAATCGGTGGCTACCGAAAATTCTGCGGCAATGGCGCGGAAATCAAGCGGGGCGGCGTAGAGCTTCATGCCCACCACCATAAACATTAGGGCGAATGAGCCGGCCTATAAGCCGGATTCTGTCTAACCGCGGCGCTCACAAAGGAGCACCGCGCGGTGAACATCCATCTAGACCAACCGTTGCCAGTTGGTTCCAGCAGCTACCTTCAGGCTCGAGCGAGCAGCCTTAAAACGCCTGATCGGGCCCCGCAACGTGGCGGGGCCGTGATGCCTTGCTCCCGGTGGGGTTTACCCAGCCACCGCCATCACTGACGGTGCTGGTGCGCTCTTAACGCACCGTTTCACCCTTACCTTGTGTCCCCAACTTGGCCGAAGCACAAGTGGAGGCACGAGGCGGTCTACTTTCTGTTGCACTTGCCCGCGGGTTTCCCCGGGTTGCCGTTAGCAACCACCGTGCTCTATGGAGTCCGGACTTTCCTCGGCGCCCACGTGGCAGCACTTGGCTACCCGTTTGCAGCGACGCGATCACCCGGCCGGCTCATTCGCGTTCCTTATTCTAGCGCAGCCCCGCCAGGTGACCCACATCGTTAAATCCGTGCACCATAGAGCCTCCTTCCCAGAATTCCACCTGGGAAATGGCAGCCAGATCGAGGAAGAGATGCCCATAGGTAGTCGGCCCGGCGTTGAGCGCCTGGCGGATGAAGGACTTAATCGGGTTGACGTGGCTGACCACCAACACGGTTTTGCCCGCAAAGAGTTTTTGAAGTTCCTTGCGGGTCGTACGCACACGGCGGTTGACCGCCTGCAGCGATTCGCCGTCCGGACAAGCGACGCTCGCATCATGCAGCCATTCCTCGTGTAGTTCCGGATCGCGCTGGTGGGCCTCGGTCGCTGTTTTGCCTTCCCAGGCACCGAAGTCCACCTCGATGAGGCCTTCGACGGTTTCTACTTCGATATCGCGGCCATTGGCCACGGCCGCTGCAGTCTCCTGGCAGCGACGCAGGGGCGAGCAGACGATGGCATCAAAGTCGGTGCCGGCAAGCGCTTGCGCAGCGGCGAGCGCTTGCTTTTGGCCAAGCTCGGTTAGCCCCGGGTTGGCGCGGCCGGAGTACTGCTTAGCGGCCGACATCTCCGTCTGTCCATGGCGAAGCAGGATAAAGCGGGTGGTCGGCCCGCGCTCCCCGCGCCCGTCGGGTGGGTGCGGCGGGGGAGCGTCCGGCTCCACGGCGGGTGCTGGAGCGGCGCCTTCTGCACCGACAACGATTCCTTCTGGGTGGCCGGCCGCTGCGGCATCCATGGCGTCATTGGACAGGGCGTCTGCCACCTTGTTTTTAGCGCGCGGCACCCAGTCCAGGCTGAAGGTTGAAAAGCCGTTGATGTGCTCGCGGGCGCGCAGGGCCATCTTCTGCATATCAGGGTGCTTGATCTTCCAGCGGGGGTTGATTGGCTCTACCACCTGCTTGGAGTGCTTGTGGAACTCCACCTCGGTAGCGCCCATCTCGGTTGCAGCCTCGAGCCCGCGCAACAGGCCGTTGTATTCGGCGACGTTATTGGTGGACTTGGTTCCTACTACGTAGACGATCTCGCGCAGGATGCGCTGACCGCTGGCGTCATAGATTACGGTGCCGGAACCGGCCACTCCAGGGTTGCCACGGGAGCCGCCATCGGCATAGATGATGACTTTCATTAGACCAGACGCACCAGGTAGGAGCCGCAGTCGCTGCACTGCGGCAGCTCATCGGCCGGGGCATTGCGCACGGCGTTTTGCTCGGCCGGTGGCAGGACAATAAAGCACCCGCCGCAAGCACGGTTTGCCTTGAACTGGGCAGCACCGACGCCGTTTTCTTCGCGCTGGGAGTCATACTCGCCTAGAACTTCAGCGGGCAGCTGCTCGCGCAGTTCCCCGATGCGCACGGCCGGGTCCTCCTGGTTAGCTGCTGCTTCTTGGGCAGCCTCGGCTGCGCGGCGAAGCTTTTCCAGCTTGCGTTCGGAATCAGAAACGCGCGCGCCGTGCACGTCCAGATTGGAACGCAGCGCATGGACCTCGTTATGGGCTTCTTGCAGCTCGCTCATGAGATCTGCGATGCGGGACTTGGCGGCGTAAAGGTCGTGCTCCAGATCCTTGCGAGTTTCTGGGTCTAGCGCGGCGCCGAGCTGGCGCTTGTCATCGCGTTCGCGTTGGCGCAGCTTGCGTTCATCGGCCTGGATGCGCAGGATTTCAGTCTCCATGTCATCGACGGCCATCTGCGCGGAACCGGAGGCATCCAACAGGCGTTTATGCTCCTGCTTAGCCTTCTCATACTCCGCTTGCTCCGGGATTTCCTTCTCGGCGCCGAGGTCCTGCGAGCGCTCTAAGTTGGCCAGCTCTAGCAGTACCGGCTGTAGTTCTTGCGATAGTTTCACTTATGACTCCTTTGGGTGCGCAGAGATAGTCCACGGGTCAGTGCGCAGGCTAATAATTTCCGTATCCAGTTCTAAAGCATCCTCTACGATATCGCGCGCCTGGGCCGTCCACGGAAATTCGCTGGCCCAGTGGGCGGTATCGATGACGGCTGGGCCGCCGGCGCGCAGGTGCTCATCCACCGGGTGATGGCGCAGATCCGAGGTGACGTACACGTCCACGCCCAGCTTCGCGGCTGCGGAGAGAAAAGAATCACCCGCGCCGGAAGAGACGGCCACGGTGCGCACCTTCTGATCCGGATCCCCTGCTGCGCGGATGCCCCAGGCGGTCTCCGGCAGAGCGTTGGCCACCTGCTGGGTGAACTCGCGCAGGGTCATTTCCTCCGGCAGCTCTCCCACGCGGCCGAGGCCAAGCGCCGTATCGAGGTCTTGGTGGCCGGCGGTTTCCACAATGTCATAGGCCGGAACCTCATAAGGGTGGGCGGCGTGCAGGGCCTTCAACAAAGAGGAGCGAAGAGCAGACGGGGCGACGAACTCGACGCGGATTTCCTCACCGCGATGCAGCGCGCCAATTTCTCCCTCAGTAGGGTCCGCTCCCTCCTCCGGCTGGAATTGGCCCGTGCCCGCAATATCGAAAGAGCAGTGGGAGTAGGCGCCGATGTGGCCCGCGCCGGCGTCGAAAAGCGCCTGCTTTACCTCCTCGGCCGCGGAGACCGGCACATGTACGCCCCACTTGTCCACGCCTTGCGGCTCCGGCACGATGGGCCGGCCGGGGTTGATACCTACCAGCTCCGCAAGCTTATCGTTTACGCCCGGCCGCGCCTTATCGGCATTGGTATGCGCCGCAAAAAGCGCGACGCCATTGCTGACCAGCGTGTGCACGACCTTGCCCTTAGGCGTATCGGCCGCTACGGACTCCACCCCGCGCAAAAGCAGCGGATGGTGGACCACGAGCATATCGGCGCCGAGTTCTACCGCGCGCTCGGCTACCGCCTGGGTGCAATCCAGGGCAAAAGCCACGCGCTTTACCTCCGCGGCCGGATCGCCGCAGATAAGCCCCACGGCATCCCATTTTTCCGCCAAGTGTGGCGGGTAGGCCTCATCGAGTACGCGGCGGACATCGCCCACGCTCACAGCGGACATGGAGGTACTCCTTTATGCTCGTTTCATGGAATAGTTACTACTGCTATATCCTATCTTCCGCACCACAGTACTATTCGCGCGAAGGGGTTTTCCGCATGACCGAATCCGCTGCCCGCTCCGGCCTTTACCTCGTCTTTGTCTGCACCGGAAATATCTGCCGCTCCCCCATGGCAGAGATCATCGTGCGCGATGAGATGGAAAAGGACATGCTTGACCTCGTTGCCACCGTGGACTCGTGCGGCCTCGGCGGCTGGCATGTAGGCCAAGGCGCAGACCAGCGCGCGATTGCCGAGCTGCGCCGCGGCGGCCACGATGGTGGTTCCCACCGCGCGGCCAAGCTGGGCGCCGAACACATGAATGCCGATCTCTTCATCGCTATGGACAAAGGCCACCGCGAGGCCCTCATTGAGCACGGCGTCGACCCAGACAAAATCCGCTTGATGCGCAGCTTTGACCCCGATTCCCCGGAAGACGCGGACGTGGCAGACCCGTATTACGGTTCCGCAGCGGATTTTGAGACCACGCGTAAGAATATCGAGGCTGCCGTGCCTGGCCTGCTAGATTGGATTCGCGCTAACCGCGACTAAACTAGGCCCCATGCTAAAGACGTTCCTTAAGCCGGGTTGGGTTCTACTGCTGCTTTTCGTCGTGGCATTTTCCTACCTTGCTTTTACCGTCCTCGCCCCGTGGCAGCTGGGCAAGGACGATGACATTGTGGAACGCAACGAGCTCATCACCCACGCCTATGAGGCTGACCCCCAGCCGGTAGAAGACCTCGTGGATGACAATGGCGCTATCAAGAACGATGAGTGGTCCCGCGCCACCCTGCACGGCCGCTACCTGCCGCAGGATGAGGTGCTGCTGCGCCTGCGCCCGGCCGAGTCTGGACCGTCCTACCAATCCTTGGTGCCCTTTCGTACCGATTCCGGCTTGACCATCTTGGTCAACCGCGGCTGGGTGAAGGCCGGTGAGGGCAACGCCGTGCCGGATATTCCTGACGCGCCTTCTGACGAAACGACTTTGACCGGAATGATCCGCGCCGATGAAGCCCAGCACCAGACCGCCCCCATTAAGCAGGAGGGCTACCAGCAGGTCTACTCCATCCATACGGAACAGATTTCCTCGCTTATCGACGCCCCCTTGGCCCACGATTACATCCAGCTTTCCGCGGACCAGCCCGGCGTGCTTAACCCCATGCCCATCCCGCAGCTCGATCGCGGCAACCACCTCTCCTACGGCTACCAGTGGATTGCCTTTGGCATCATGGCCCCGCTGGGTTTGGGTTACTTCGTGTGGTCCGAAATCCGGGAGCGCCGCCGCCTGCGCGAGGAGGAAGAGGCACTCGCTGGCCTCGACGCCGATGCCTCTACCCCCTCCGAGCCTGCCTCTAGTGACGCCTCCGCCGCGGACCACACGCCCGCTGAGCCAACGGCCGGCGCTGACTCCGCACCCAGCGAGCACGAAGCCGCGAACGACGATTCCACGGCCGTTCCCGCCAGGTCCTCCTCGCACGCCGCCAGCCGCCGCAATCGCTCGCGCTACGGCGACTCCAAGCCGGATCACTACGCCAAGCTAAACCAGCGCCGCCGCGAGCGCTACTAGCTCCTCTCTGCCTAGGCCGTGGCCTGAACATCCGCCCAGGCCCCAAGGAATAGCCACGTTAATGCGTTTTGCCCTCTCCTCTTGGGGCATAGCGTGGCCACAAGTTGGGGCTAAGGATTAGAAAGTGTGTCTGGGATCGGGGATTTTTAGGTCCTGACCTGTAGTTTATCGCAGAATATATGCTTTGCGGGCGTATATCTGGCCTTGGGACGCCAAATCCACGGTGCGGTTGCCAACCTGTGGTAGTCGACGGCGGTGTGGTGGTGGTTCAATGCTAAAGAATCGACCACACTGCCACTGCGGTGGAGATACAAAATGCAACGAATCGAACAGCTGAGGCTTCGACCGACGGCGCTATAGACTAGGCGATTCTCCGCCAACAAGAGTCACCCCGATGTCACCAGTGCAGCAGTATTTTCCCAGCTCATCGCCTGCTGCGCTGCGCTGACAAGCTGAACAGCACTAGCTCAATGAATTGACTCTAGTGTCGCACACGTTGGGATGGTGTCGTAGTAGTTGTTGCCTGGCCGGCGTTTCCTAGCGCAGCGTCGGCCGTACTGATTAGCCCGACGATTAGGACTTCGCTGACACCGTCTACCCCAATCAGCCGGCCTGGAAGCTGGAAAATCTAGCCCCAGTGACGCACCGATCCAGACACACATTTTGACCGGGTGTATCCAATGAGTGCTTACCCATTGTCTACCTCCCTTTACGTCGTAGGGTTGTCCGCTCGCCTGAAAACGGCGCGCGGGACAGCCCACGTCACGCGCGGGCTCTACCGCGCACCGACGAGGAAGTCACGCCCACACCCCACCACAAGTAGCGGGGCGTGATTGTGAACCGGCACTAACGTTAGCAGCCGCACCTGACGAGACCTAGAAGTACGATTTCACCCCTGCCTTTATAAAAGCCGTCCACGAGGCAAAATGCACACAGAGTCACTCGTAGCCGCACTCAAGTCCGTCAATGTCTCCGTCCAACACCGGACCTGACCCCCATTTGGTGGACACCTGATATCCAGCCCAGTCGAGCTGGGAA
>ERZ1464652.108-NODE-108-length-15842-cov-9.392221_pt1 | contig 15842 bp, 15 predicted proteins | sample MGYA00563980_ERZ1464652 | MGnify/ENA primary metagenome ERZ1464652 (study PRJEB39283, sample SAMN07833576) | human skin metagenome | isolation source: Scalp | host: Homo sapiens | place: India: Bengaluru | collected 2015-07-04 ...
CCTGCCGAGTTAGTGCGCGCTCTTCCTGTGGGTTTGTGTGTGCCCGCATTAAGGCGGGCGGCGCCGGAGGGTTCGAGTGGGGCGGCTGCGGAATGGTGAACCCCAATGTGCTCCGCGCTGTAGGCGTTGACCCGGAGGAATATACGGGCTTTGCTTTTGGCATGGGCCTTGAGCGCACGCTGCAGTTCCGCAATGGCTTGACCGATATGCGCGACATGGTCGAAGGCGACGTCCGCTTCACCCTGCCGTTTGGCGTACAGGCTTAAAACCCAGAAAGGATTGAAACACTAATGCTTATTTCCCAAGACTGGGTCACCCGCATCCTGGGAGCTAAGAACCCTGGTTGGAACGTTTCTGCTGCAGATATGGACTCGGGATTCGTGCGCGTTGGTTTTGAAACCGAAGGCTATGCAGCTGTTCCGGAAAGCACTGGTCCGGTGGTCATTGGCCAGGTCGTAGAGATCGAAGAGCTTACTCAGTTCAAAAAGCCCATCCGCTACTGCCAGGTCAATGTAGGCAAGGCCAATGGCACGGGCGAGCTACAGGGTATTATTTGCGGTGCTCGGAATTTCCGCTTGAATGACTATGTCGTCGTGGCGCTTCCTGGATCGGAGCTGCCAGGTGGCTTCAAGATCGCGGCCCGCGAGACCGACGCTCTGCTCTCCACTGGGATGCCGTGCTCTGGCGCGGAGCTGGGATGAGCCGCACTGCCCAACGGCAGCATCGTCTTGGGCGATGAAGTGGCCGATAAGGTGGGCGAGGATGCTCGCCCGATCATCGGATTGCACGATACTGATTTTGACGTAAACATCACCCCAGACCGCGGCTATGCGCTCTCCGCGCGTGGATTGAGCCGCGAGATTTCCTCTGCTTTTGATCTAGATTTTGCCGATATTGCTGCGGATCCGTCAGTCGCTGGCATTGATACTTCCGCAGTTCCGGCGGCGCAAGGCGCGCTTATCGACGTCACAGTAAAACCCGAGACTAAAACCCAACGTTTCGGCCTCCGCAAGGTCAGCGGCATTGACCCACAGGCGCGAACCCCATTCTGGTTGGAGCGCGAGCTTATGCTCTGCGGCCAGCGCAGCGTGAACCTGCCTACGGACATTACTAACTATGTGATGTTGTTATTGGGCGCCCCGATGCATGCCTTTGACGCTAACGTGATCCAAGGAAACCTTGTTGTCCGTAACGCGGAGGAGGGCGAGAAGTTCGAGACTCTGGACCATGTAAAGCGTGAACTTTCTGCAGAAGACGTGGTCATTTGCGATGCCAATGGTATCCAGTCGCTAGCCGGCGTCATGGGCGGCACTACCTCCGAAATCTCGGCGGAGACCACTGATGTGGTCTTCGAATCAGCCATCTGGGATCCTATTACCGTGGCGCGTACTTCCCGCCGCCATAAATTGTCTTCCGAGTCCTCCCGCCGCTTCGAGCGCGGCGTGGATCCCGCGATTGTTGAGGTCGCTTTGGACACCGCGTGTGCGCTTCTGCAGAGGTTGGCGGGCGGCACTATTGAGGAGGGCCGGACGCTTATCGGGGGCGTCGCCAAGCGCGAGCCCATTGCGCTGCGCACCGCAAAGGCAAGCGAGTACGCAGGCGTTGACTACTCCCGTGAGACCGTCATTTCCCGCCTTGAGGAAGTTGGCTGCACTGTTGTCGATGAGGGTGAAATGCTGCAGGTAACGCCTGCATCGTGGCGCACCGATATCTCTATGGATGTTGACCTCATTGAGGAGGTCCTACGTCTTGAGGGCTTGGAGGACATTCCTACCGTCCTGCCTACTCCGGCCGGCGGTCGCGGTCTAACCCCAGCGCAGAAGCGTCGCCGCGCTATTGGTCACGGCCTGGCCTATGCCGGTTATGCAGAGGTATTGCCGGCCCCGTTCGTGGCGAACGACACCTTTGATGTGTGGGGCTTGGACAAGGATGATGCTCGCCGCCGCACTGTAGAGGTGCAGAATCCGCTCGAGGCCGACAAGGCTATCCTGTCGACGACATTGCTACCGAATATGCTGGGGGCCATCGGCCGAAATGTTGCACGTGGCCGCAGTGACCTTGCTCTGTACGGGCTGCAGCAGGTGGCGTTTAAGCGCGCTGAGGCATCGCCCATGCCTTCCGTAGAGCAGCGTCCTTCGGAGCAGGTTGTTTCTGATCTCCTTGAAACCCTGCCAGAGCAGCCACTGCACGTTGCGACGGTGGCAACGGGCAATATCGAGCACGAAGGCCCCTGGGGGGAGGGACGTGCATACTCTTATGCCGACGCTATCGAGTCCGCCCAGCTGGTTGCTCGCGCCGCCGGTGTGGATATCGAGTTAGAAGCGGCCCAGGTTCTGCCCTGGCACCCGGGCCGGTGTGCCGCCGTCAAGGTTGCTGGCACCGACGTGGTGCTGGGTTATGCCGGTGAGCTACACCCCCAGGTGTTGGAGGCGCTGAACCTGCCGGCACGCACCTGTGCAATGGAACTAGACATTACTGCCATGCCGTTGGAGGAAAAGTTCCCGGCGCCAGTGCTGTCTTCGTTCCCCGCATTGCACCAGGATATTGCCCTGGTAGTTGATGAAGATGTGCCGGCCGAGCGCGTGCGCGCCACCGTCGAAGAGGGGGCAGGTGAGCTCATCGAATCCGTGGAGCTCTTCGATATTTTCCGCGGTGAGCAGTTGGGTGAGGGCAAGAAGTCCTTGGCCTTCCAGCTTCTGTTCCGTGCAGAGGATCGCACGTTGACGGACGAGGAAGTTAATGAGCACCGCACAGCTGCTGCGGAATTGGCCAAGCAACGCCTGGGTGCCGAGATGCGTGCCTAGCAAAGAGCTGAAGACGGGGCGGTGAGATTTAACTCACCGCCCCTTTTTTCATGCATTTTTCAATTACTGTGAGCGGCTGACCGCGTGTTTTGTAAGCAATTTACTGAATAACATACGTTGGACTGTATTTATTGCTATAGTCACCGGTATGACGATTTCAGTTGGAATTGCAGGTGCCACCGGATACGCAGGTAGCGAAATACTTCGCCTGCTTCTTTCTCACCCAGCTTATAAGGCGGGGGACTTGCGCATCGGTGCGCTTACCGCCCGCTCCACCGCGGGGCAAAAAGTCTGTGAAGTCATGCCGCACCTCCCGCAGCTTGCTGACCGTGTCATCGCGGAAACTACGGCTGAAAACCTGCGTGGCTACGACATCGTATTTTTAGGACTACCCCATGGACACTCCGCAACGATTGCCCAGCAGGTGGGGCAATCAACCACGGTGATCGATTGCGCAGCAGATTTTCGTCTCCGCAGCAAGGAAGACTGGGATAGCTTTTACGGGGGAGAATACGCAGGAAGCTGGCCATATGGCATTCCTGAGGTTCCCGGCAATAGGGATGCGCTGCGCCGTACGAACCGCGTTGCGGTGCCGGGGTGCTTTCCCACGGCTATCACACTAGGTGCGTTGCCAGCTGTAGCCCACGGGCTGATCGAGCCCGAGCTTTCTGCTATAGCCATTACGGGTGTGTCCGGTGCCGGAAAGAAGGCTTCTGTGGCACAGCTCGGTGCAGAAACCATGGGAAACCTTAAGGCATATAAACCCGGCGGAATACATCGGCATACCCCGGAAATTCTGCAGAACCTGCAGTCCTTTACACAAGACAAGCTCTTCGTGAGCTTTACCCCTGTTCTCGCGCCTTTATCGCGCGGAATTCTAGCGACGGTTACGGCGGGGCTGAAAGGGGGCGTCGGCAAGCGAGAGGTCGACACTGCCTTCCGTGAGTTTTATACGCAAGAGTCGTTTTGTCATGTGCTTCCTGCAGGCCAGCAGCCAGAAACCCAAAACGTAGTGGGAACCAATATGGTCCACCTCCAAGCCCATGTGGACGAGCGGGCCCGACGCCTCATCGTGACTTCCGCGCTAGACAACCTGTGCAAAGGTACCGCCGGTGCCGCGGTGCAGTGCATGAACCTCACCCTTGGCTGGGAGGAAACTCTGGGCCTGCCGCAAGCGGCTGTGGCCCCATAAGAATTAGGAGAAACAATGAGTACACATGGAATTACTAGCCCGGCCGGCTTCAGCGCCGGCGCAACTACCGCAGGCATTAAGCCCTCCGGTAAGCCCGATATGGCGTTAGTTGTTAATAATGGCCCTCGCTTTGATGCGGCAGCAGTGTTTACCCGTAACCGCGTGGTGGCATCTCCAGTGAAGATCTCCCGCAAGGCGGTGGCTGATGGACAGCTCCGCGCCGTCGTCTTCAATTCTGGAAACGCCAACGCTTGCAATGGGGCGCGGGGAGATGAAGACGCCGAGGCGCTGGTAGCTGAGGTCTCCCATGTCCTGAGTATTCCGCAAGACGATGTCGTCGCCTGTTCGACGGGGCTTATTGGGGAGCCGTTGCCCATGGATAGGGCACTAGCTGGAGCACGCGCAGTGGCGAATGACCTGGGCACGGATGTGGAATGTGCCAGTGCTGCCGCTGCGGCGATACTAACAACGGACACCGTAAGCAAAGAGGCTTCCTATTCCGGATCCGGCTGGTCGGTAGGTGCCATGGGGAAAGGCGTGGGCATGATGGCCCCCTCGCTAGCCACGATGTTGGTATGCCTGACTACCGACGCCGTGGTAGAGGCCCCAGCCCTCCAGCATGCGCTAGAGGCAGCCGCGGCCCAGACCTTCAACACTTTGGATGTAGACGGTTCCACCTCCACCAATGGCACGGTGATTCTTATGGCCTCTGGGGCCTCGGGAGCATCACCCACCCAAGAAGAGCTCGATACTGCGATCCTAAAGGTGTGCGGTGACATTGCGGACCAACTGCAAGCCGATGCGGAGGGGGTTACCAAAAGGGTCAAGATCACGGTCGAAGGCACGGGAACCGATAGTCAAGCTCTCAATGCCGCACGGACCTTGGGGCGCGACAACCTCTTTAAGTGCGCCATGTTCGGTTCTGATCCGAATTGGGGACGCGTCCTCGCGGCGGTGGGAATGGCCGATGCAGATATGGACCCAGAAAACATCTCCGTCTACTTCAATTGCCAACCGGTTTGCTTAGCTTCGACAGGAGCGCCTGGTGCACGCGAGGTGGACCTCAGTAGCACCGATATTGATGTTCGTGTGGACCTAGGCACGGGAGGAGCAGGTACTGCATTTGTGCGAACTACTGACCTCTCCCACGCCTATGTGGAAATCAACTCGGCCTATAGCTCCTAAGGAGGAGATGAAAATGTTGAGTGGATTAGACGACCAAGAGCGCGCCACCGTCTTAGCCGATGCACTCCCGTGGCTGCAGCACTATCGCGACGCAATAGTGGTAGTGAAATACGGCGGAAATGCCATGGTGGATGAGCGACTCAAGGCGGCTTTTGCAGCGGATATGGTCTTTTTGCGCACCGTGGGAGCAAAGCCCGTGGTGGTGCACGGTGGCGGTCCGCAGATCAACTCCATGCTGCATCGGCTTGGCATTGAGGGGGAGTTTAAGGGAGGCTTCCGCGTGACCTCTCCGGAAATCATGGATGTGGTGCGCATGGTGCTCTTTGGGCAGGTGGGGCGTGGTCTCGTTAACCTAATCAACTCACACGGGCCCTATGCGGTGGGGGCCTCTGGCGAGGACGCCGGCCTCTTCCGCGCGACGAAACGGCTGGTAGATGTCGATGGCGAGCTTACCGATATCGGAATGGTGGGAGATATCGTAGAGGCCAATCCAGCAGCCGTAATGGACATCATTGAGGCAGGGCGCATCCCGGTGGTCTCCACCATTGCCCCTAGTGACGATGGCGCTATTTATAACATTAATGCCGATAGCGCGGCCGGTGCTTTAGCGAGCGCACTAGGCGCGGAGTGCCTTGTCATTCTCACCAACGTGGAAGGGCTCTATACGGATTGGCCGGATCGCGAGTCCCTCGTCTCCAAAATCGATTGCGGCCAACTTGCCAGCCTTCTGCCACGACTGGATTCGGGAATGATTCCCAAGATGGAGTCTTGCTTGAAGGCAGTAGAGGCAGGTGTGTCCGCAGCGCACGTTATCGATGGGCGGATTGGCCACTCGGTACTCCTTGAACTTTTAACCCCGGGTGGCATTGGCACCATGGTGCTGCCCTATGACTATGACAAACACGATTATCCCGAAGGAACAATCTTTAGGAAGGATGATGCGGCGTGAACGCGGCAAAGACGTTGACCGAACGGTGGCGGGTTACGTTGGTGGATACTTATGGGACCCCGCCTATAGGGCTAGTCTCTGGTCACGGCGCAACGCTGACCGATGAACAGGGCAATTCTTATATTGACCTTTTGGCAGGAATTGCGGTCAACGCCTTAGGTTATGGCAATGAGCACGTGGCGCAGGCGGTTTACCACCAAGCGCAAAATCTGGTTCATACCTCAAATCTCTTTGCCACTCAGCCCGTACTGGATGCGGGCGCGAAGCTCATTGATCGTGTCGGAGACGCCAACGCCCGTGTATTCTTTTGCAACTCAGGTGCGGAAGCAAACGAGACGGCATTTAAGCTTGCGCGTTTGACAGGTCGTCGCCGCATACTTGCGGCTAAGCACGGTTTTCATGGCCGAACCATGGGTTCCCTAGCTCTGACTGGGCAGCCTGATAAGCAAAACGCATTTCGCCCGTTGCCGGGTGGGGTAGAGTTTTATCCCTTTGGGGACGTGGATTACCTACGCCAGCTGGTTGAGCTGAATCCAGAGGATACTGCGGCCATCATTTTTGAGTCTATCCAGGGGGAAACTGGGGTTATACCGGCACCTAGCGGATTTATGCAGAAAGTCAACGATCTATGTGAAGAATACGGCATATTGCTTATCGTTGATGAAGTCCAAACGGGTGTGGGCCGCACGGGGGCGTTCTTCGCCCACGAGATAGAAAGCGTACGTCCAGATGTCATCACTATGGCGAAGGGGCTGGGTGCTGGGGTGCCGATCGGTGCAACGATTACACGAGGGCGAGCAAGAGACCTATTTACGCCCGGCACTCATGGCACTACCTTTGGCGGCAACCCCGTGGCCTGTGCTGCGGCCAATGTAGTCCTTGACACCGTGGATGCGGAGTTTCTTGCGGAAGTTACCCGCAAGGGAGATTATCTGCGCCAAAAGCTAGAAAATCTGCCGAATGTGGACCGCGTTCGTGGCCGAGGCCTTATGCTGGGAGTTGTATTAAATGCACCGGTGGCAAAGCAGGCCGTGCGCGGCGGGCTGGAAAAGGGACTCATTCTCAATGCACCTAAGGAGAATGTCCTCCGCTTAACTCCGCCCTTAATTATCTCCCAGCAAGAACTTGATACAGCACTGAACACACTCCGGACCATATTGGAGGAACTGGTATGAGCCTGCGACACTTTTTAGCTGATGATGACATCAGCCCCCAAGAACAAACGACCATCCTTGATTTAGCAGAAAAGTTAAAGAAGGAGCCCTTCGCAGAGCGCCCTTTGGATGGCCCCAAGACTGTGGCCGTGCTTTTTGATAAGACGTCTACGCGCACGCGCTTTTCGTTCGAGACCGCTGTGGCCAATATGGGAGGGCGTGCCATCACCGTTGATACCTCCGCGACCCAGATGGGAAAGGGGGAGTCCTATCAAGATACTGCGGCGGTGCTTTCGCGTTATGTGGAAGCTATCGTTTGGCGTACTTTTGACCACGCCAATCTCCTCGAGATGGCAGAAACAACCACTGTGCCTTTGGTCAATGCGCTTTCCGATGACCTGCATCCCTGCCAGATCCTTGCTGACCTTCTGACCTGCCGTGAGAATTTAGGTGAGTTGCGCGGCCGAAAGGCCGTCTATCTAGGGGATGGTGACAATAATATGGCCAACTCCTACATGATCGGTTTTGCCACCGCAGGCATGGACGTCTCTATTATCGCGCCCGAGGGATTCCAGCCGCGCCAGGAATTTGTGGACCGCGCGCGCAAGCGCGGCAACATCACCATTTCAGACGATGTCGATGAGGTAAAGGGGGCAGACGTTGTCATTACCGATACCTGGATTTCGATGGGTCAGGAAAACGATGGCCGCGATAGGCGCACGCCGTTCCTTCCTTATCAAGTTGATTCGACCTTAATGAGCAAAGCAAATGAAGATGCAATATTCTTACATTGTTTGCCGGCGTACCGTGGAAACGAGGTCACGACTGCGGTTATTGATGGTCCGCAGTCGCGAGTCTTTGATGAAGCGGAAAACCGCTTGCACGCGCAAAAGGCGCTTCTTGTCTGGTTGCTCGGAATAAATAAGGAGATCAACTAAGTAATGAACACCCCGACCACCCGTAATGCTCGGCAGGCCAAAATCCTAGAGATTTTGGATCGCAATCGCGTTACCAGCCAGGTGCAATTATCGGAGCTGCTTCTTGCAGACGGGATAGACATCACGCAGGCCACCTTGTCGCGAGACTTGGACGAACTGGGTGCGAAAAAGATCAAGCGTGACGGCGGGCGTTCCTTTTATGTGGTCGGCGGTGAATTGGAGCAGTTCGAGGACCAAGTGGGCGGGCCGCGGGAAAAGTTGCGTCGCATGCTGGATGAATTGGTGGTTTCTCACGATTCTTCCGGCAATATTGCAATGCTGCGCACCCCAGCGGGCGCTGCCCAGTACCTTGCTAGTTTCATTGACAGGGTAGGTCTGCACGATGTCATTGGTTGTATTGCTGGTGATGACACCATTTTCGTATTAGCGCGCGAGGGCGTGACTGGCGCGGATCTGGCGGTAACGCTAACCACTCGAAATATTTAAAGACCCGTTGGCATTTACCGGCCATCTCGTATAATATGTACCTAGATGAATTCTTTCCAAAAGATTAAGGAGATTTTCCATGTCCGCACGCGTAGTTCTCGCCTACTCCGGTGGCCTTGATACTTCTGTTGCCATCCCGTACTTGGCAAAGATGACCGAAGGCGATGTCGTAGCCGTTTCCCTAGATTTGGGCCAAGGTGGCGAGGACATGGAATCGGTACGCCAGCGTGCGCTGGACTGCGGTGCCGTGGAATCCATCGTCATTGATGCCAAGGATGAGTTCGCAGAAAACTACTGCGTTCCCACCATCAAGTCCAACGGCATGTACATGAAGCAGTACCCGTTGGTATCGGCAATTTCTCGTCCGCTTATTACCAAGCATCTCGTAGAAGCAGCCCAGGAATTCGGTGGCACGCACGTCTCTCACGGTTGTACCGGTAAGGGCAATGACCAAGTTCGTTTTGAGGTGTCCTTCCGTGCCCAGGACCCTTCCCTGGAGATTATTGCCCCGGCACGTGACTATGCATGGACGCGCGATAAGGCGATAGCCTTCGCCGAGGAAATTAATCTACCCATTGAGCAGTCCGCGTCCTCACCCTTTTCTATCGATCAAAATCTGTGGGGCCGCGCCGTAGAAACCGGCTTCCTGGAGGACCTGTGGAATCCGCCGACAAAGGATCTCTATGCCTACACCGAGGACCCCGGCTTGGGCAATGCTCCAGATGAGATCATCATCTCCTTTGAAAAGGGCATACCGGTAGCGGTTGATGGGCAAAAGAAGTCCCCGCTGCAGATCATTGAAGAGGTTAACCGTCGTGCAGGTGCCCAGGGCATTGGCCGCCTCGACATGGTGGAGGATCGGTTGGTGGGCATTAAATCCCGCGAGGTCTATGAGGCCCCAGGCGCAATGGTGCTCATTCAGGCGCACGAGGCGCTGGAGGATGTCACTGTAGAGCGCGAGCTGGCTCGCTACAAGCGCTTGACCGATGCCCGTTGGTCCGAAGAAGTTTATGACGGACTGTGGCATTCGCCGCTGAAGCGTTCCCTGGATGCTTTCATCGAGGAGTCTCAGGAAAACGTCACCGGCGATATTCGCCTGAGCATGCACGCCGGCACCGCCACGGTCACCGGACGGCGTTCTGGCCAGTCGCTGTACTCCTTTGACCTGGCTACTTATGATACTGGCGATACCTTCGACCAGACCGCTGCCAAGGGCTTTGTACAGCTCCACGGCCTGTCTACTCAGATTTCCAACCAGCGTGACCGCGAAGGCGGTTTCCCTACCAGCGCTCAGAAGTAGGAGAATATGCAACCCCATAAGACCAATGAGGGTGCCCTGTGGGGCGGCCGCTTTTCTGGCGGCCCCTCCGAGGCGATGTTTGCCCTTTCCGTTTCTACCCACTTCGATTGGGTATTGGCACCTTATGACGTGCTAGCCTCCAAGGCGCATGCCAAGGTGCTGCACAAAGCGGGCTTGCTTTCCGACGGCGACTTGGACACCATGCTCTCCGGCCTCACCGAGCTAGGGGAGAAAGTCGCTTCCGGTGAATTCCGCCCCGCACCGACGGACGAGGATGTCCACGGAGCGATGGAGCGGGGGCTCATCGAGATTGTCGGCCCAGAAGTAGGTGGCCGCCTGCGTGCTGGTCGCTCCCGAAACGATCAGGTGGCGACGCTTTTTCGGATGTGGGTGCGCGATGCCATTCGCGATATCACCGCTCAGGTGAGCGACTTGGTGGACGCCTTGGCGGAACAAGCCGAGGCCCACCCGGACGCCATCATGCCGGGTAAGACTCACTCGCAGGCCGCACAGCCGATTCTTTTGGCACACGAGCTTTTGGGCCATGCGCAGCCGCTTCTACGTGATATCGAGCGTTTGCAGGATCTAGATAAGCGTTTGGCAGTATCGCCATATGGCTCTGGCGCGCTTGCTGGGTCCTCCCTCCAGCTCGATCCGGAAGCCATTGCGCAGGAACTTGGATTTGAAGCCGCCGCGGAAAACTCCTTGGACGGCACCGCGGCCCGTGACTTCGCCTCTGAGACCGCCTTCGTGCTGGCCCAGATCGCGGTCGACATGTCCCGCGTTTCGGAGGAAATTATCTACTGGTGCACGCCGGAATACGGCTACGTCACCCTCGATGATGCCTGGTCAACCGGCTCGTCAATCATGCCGCAGAAGAAGAATCCGGATGTTCCGGAACTGACCCGTGGCTAGACCGGCGGTCTCCTCGCTTACCTCACTGGTCTTCTTTCTACGCTTAAGGCGCAACCGCTGGCTTATAACCGCGACTTGCAGGAAGACAAGGAGCCCATCGTTGACTCAGTGGCCCAGCTCAACCTGCTGCTGCCGGCGATGACCGGCCTGGTATCCACCTTGACCTTCCATGAGGATCGCATGCGGGAACTTGCCCCGCGCGGGTTTACTTTGGCCACCGATTTGGCCGAATGGATGGTCCGCCAAGGTGTACCCTTCCGCGAAGCACACGAGGCCTCAGGTGCGTGCGTGCGCATCGCCGAAGAGCGAGGGACAGATCTGGTGGAGCTTAGCGATGAGGAATTGGCGGGCGTCGACAAGCGGCTAAAGCCCAGCGTCCGTGAGGTTCTCACCATTGACGGGGCAGTGGCCTCTCGTGCTACCAAGGGTGGTACTGCTGGTTCCCGCGTAGCTGAGCAGCGCGAAAAAGTTCGCGAGCGCGTCGCTGCTGCCCGCGCTTGGGCGCAAGGACCCCTTCGCTAACTAATGCTGCCACTAAAAACCGCATGGCCCCGTGGTCATGCGGTTCTTTTATGCCTAGGTGTGGGGGGAGGGGATTGACCCCTATTGCCAATCTGCCAACTGTGTTGTTGAACATAATGGGGGGTACTGGTGACATGGATTACAGTGTGTTGCGTTAGTATCGTTGCAGAGAATGTGACCTAGCAGACGCATTCCCAGCAATGAAAGGACGATCTCTCCTATGACAGTAAATTCTCCACCGCCCACAGCTGGGCCGCATGAGAATGAGAAGGCGGTTTACGCCTCGGAAGACCATGGCTTGCAAAAAGGCATGGGAAATCGCCAGCTGCAGATGATTGCTATCGGTTCCGCAATCGGTACCGGTCTCCTTTTGGGTACCGGTAGCCGCTTACAAGATGCCGGACCGTTCCTAGCAGTGCTGTACCTCATTTGTGGCTTCTTCGGCTATATCATCCTGCGCTCTCTAGGCGAGCTCATCGTCTACCGCCCCAGCTCTGGCTCCTTCGTTTCCTATGCCCGCGAGTTCTACGGCGAGAAGACTGCATTCGTTACCGGCTGGCTGTACTGGGGAAACTGGGCCATGACTTTGGTGGCGGATGGCACAGCCGTAGCCATCTATATCAAGTGGTTTAGCCAGTACACCTCGTGGCTTGATGCCGTTCCGCAGTGGACGCTCGCACTCGTAGTCATTTGCGGCATTCTGGTGTTCAATATGCTTTCGGTGAAAATCTGTGGTGAGCTGGAGTTTTGGTTCTCGCTGATTAAGATTGTCGCGCTAATTATCTTCATGCTGGTGGCCATCGGTGTCCTCATCTTCGGCCATCCGAGTGGCGATCCTACCGGCTTTAGTCTTATTTCCGATACCGGCGGTTGGCTGCCTAATGGCCTCATGCCTGCCGTAATCGTTACCCAGGGTGTTGTTTTCGCCTACGCCGGTATCGAGCTCGTTGGTACCACCTCCGGCGAAACCAAGAATGTAGAAAAGCACATTCCGCGTGCGGTCAATAACGTGCTGCTGCGCATCTTGATTTTTTACTTCGGCTCCGTGCTGTTGTTGACCCTCGTACTGCCGTACACCGAATATGTTGCAGATGTTTCACCGTTCGTGACCTTCTTCGAGTCGCTCGGCGTTGGTGCGGCCGCACCGACTTTCCAGTTGGTAGTTATTACTGCTGCAATTTCCTCGCTCAATGCCGGTCTTTATTCCACCGGCCGCATTATGTACAACATGTCCACCTCCGGCTCGGGCCCGAAGTTCGGCGCGCGCATGTCTAAGTCGGGCGTGCCTTATGGCGGCATCGTTATGGCCGCGATGGTGGGCTTGGTAGGCGTCTTCCTCAACTATGTGGTGCCGGAGATGGCGTTTGAAATCGTGCTCAACCTGGCAGCCTTGGGCACATTGGCGTCCTGGGCGGCAGTTGCGCTCTCGCACCTCAAGTTTGTGCGCCTGGCCAAGAGCGGAAGCTACACCCGACCGGGATACCGCTCGCCGTTTGGTGAAGGCGGAGACTGGGCCGTGCTCATCTTCATTGGCCTGGTCATTGTTCTGATGGCCTTTGATTATCCAATCGGTACCTATGCGCTGGCATCCACTCTGCTCCTCGTTCCGGTCTTTATGGCAATGTGGTACGCATGGCGCGACCGCATCCGTACTATCGCGGAAGAGAGGAAGGCGAAGCACTTACCGACTTCCAGCTTCCCGGCCGCACCGCAAACAGACCTTCACCCAAAGAAATAGAAAGGAACTTTTATGAACCACGCAGTTAAGTTCGTAGACGTAGAAAATATAGCGCGCTGGATTCAGCGCGAAGGCGTAGAAAACATCATTACCGGAATGGTGGACTACCTCGAGGCGGACTACCGCGAATGGGAGCGCTTCGACAAGATTCCGCGCGTTGCCTCCCACACCCCGTTCGGCGTTATCGAGCTCATGCCTACCTCCAATGGCAAGGAGTACTCCTTCAAGTACGTCAACGGTCACCCATCCAACCCGGCTCGCGGTTTCCAGACCGTTACTGCCTTTGGCGTGCTTGCCGACGTCGACAATGGTTACCCCACCTTCGAAGCCGAGATGACGCTGCTTACCGCACTGCGTACCGCCGCGACCTCCGCCATGGTGGCAAAGCACTTGGCACGCAAGGATTCCAAGCGCATGGCCATGGTCGGTGCCGGCTCCCAGTCCGAGTTCCAGGCGCTTGGCTTCCGCGGCGTTATGGGAATTGAGGACATTACCATCTATGACATCGACCCTGAGGCGGTAGAAAAGTTCAAGCGCAACTTGGAGCCACTGGGCTTTAATATCACTGCTTGTTCCAGCGTCGACGAGGCGGTTTTGGGTGCAGACATCATCACCACCTGTACCGCAGACAAGGCTCAGAACCAGATTCTGGCTGAGCGCCACGTCGCCCCAGGCGTCCACCTCAATGCCGTCGGCGGTGACTGCCCGGGCAAGACCGAGCTGGAGAGCTCCATTCTGGACAAGTCCAAGGTTTTCGTAGAGTTCCCAGAGCAGACCCGCATCGAGGGCGAAATCCAGCAGAAGCCGGAGAACTTCCCGGTCGTCGAGTTCTACCAGGTGCTTACCGGCCAGGCCACCGGCCGCGATAACGATGAGCAGATCACGCTTTTCGATGATGTCGGATTCGCCATCAATGACTTCTCTGCACTGCGCTACCTTCGCGATTCGGTCAAGGGTACCGACTTGGAGTCTGAGATTGACATCATTGCCAACCCGGATGACCCCAAGGATCTCTTCTCCTTGGTTGCTAACGTTCCGTCCCTGCTCTAAGGCCAAGGTGGGGTAGGGGGATTCAACTTCTTCCGCTACCCGCTAAGATATGACGCATGAGTCTTGACCCGAAGTTGCTAGAGGTCCTTGTCTGCCCGCAAGACAAGGGCCCTTTGACATATCTGGAACAAAAACAGGTCCTCGTCAACGAGCGGCTGGGCATTGCCTATCCCATTGAGGATGACATCCCAGTCATGCTTGTAGACCACGCCCAGAAATGGCCAGCTTAACTTCGAACTTTAGAAAGACCTTCCATGAATATCATTGATGAACTGCAATGGCGCGGGCTGATTAACCAGTCCACGGATCTTGAAGCCCTCCGCGAGGCATGCGAGAAACCTATCGCTTTGTACTGCGGCTTTGACCCAACCGGTGATTCCCTCCACGCCGGCCACCTGGTCCCGCTTATCATGCTGCGCCGCTTCCAGAAGGCTGGGCACCACCCGATCGCCCTGGCAGGTGGCGCGACAGGTTTCATTGGCGATCCGCGCGACGTCGGCGAGCGCTCCATGCTTAGTGAGGAAGACTTGGCACATAACCTCGACGCCATCAAGGGCCAATTGCGTCGCTTCATCGACTTCGACGGCGAGCAAGCCGCAACCATGGTCAATAATGCGGATTGGACCATGAACATGTCCGTCATCGACTTCTTGCGTGATGTGGGAAAGAACTTCTCTCTCAACACGATGCTGGACCGCGATACCGTCAAGCGGCGCCTCGAGGGCGACGGCATTTCCTATACCGAGTTCTCCTACATGCTCCTGCAGTCTAATGACTTCGTGCAGCTTCGCCGTGAGCGCGAATGCGTATTGCAGATCGGCGGCGGTGACCAGTGGGGCAACATTGTCTCCGGCGTTGACCTCAATCGTCGTGTCGACGGCGCCAAGGTGCACGGCCTTACCGTGCCGCTGGTTACCGACGCCTCCGGCCAGAAGTTCGGCAAGTCCACCGGTGGCGGCAAGCTATGGCTCGATCCGGAAAAAACTTCCGCTTACTCTTGGTACCAGTACTTCCTCAATGCTGGTGACTCTGTAGTCATCGACTACCTTCGCTGGTTTACCTTCTTAACGCAGGAGGAAATCACCGAATACGAGCGCGCCGTGGAAGCAGAGCCGTACAAGCGCGCAGCGCAGCGCCGCCTGGCACAAGAGATGACCGATCTGGTTCATGGTGAAAAGGCAACTAAAGCTGTCGAGCTTGCCGCTCAAGCACTCTTTGGTAAGGCAGAACTTTCCGAGCTGGACGAGAACACCCTTGCCGGCGCACTTTCCGAAACCACCGTCGCGGAAATTGCCGCCGGCCAACCATGCACCATTGTTGACCTACTGGTGGCCAGCGGTTTGGCCGATTCCAAGGGGGCAGCTCGCCGCACCGTCAAGGAAGGCGGCGCCTACGTCAATAACCAGCGCATCGAATCGGCAGAGTGGGAGCCTTCTGCGGAAGACCTCCTTCACGGAAGTTGGCTAGTTCTGCGCCGAGGCAAGAAGAACTTTGCTGGCGCTAAGTTGAGCTAAACAGCGGTAAATGACGTCCGTTCCACTTGTTGGAAGGGCGTCATTTTTCATTTTTATACCCTGTCCTGCGGGTTTGTGTTGTTTGGTTGTGGTGG
>ERZ1464652.112-NODE-112-length-15524-cov-9.604435_pt1 | contig 15524 bp, 17 predicted proteins | sample MGYA00563980_ERZ1464652 | MGnify/ENA primary metagenome ERZ1464652 (study PRJEB39283, sample SAMN07833576) | human skin metagenome | isolation source: Scalp | host: Homo sapiens | place: India: Bengaluru | collected 2015-07-04 ...
CGCCGCGGGCCTCCGCCCGGAGCCTCGGACTGGTGGGCTCGGAGTGGTGTAACAGAGACAGCGAACAGGCGAGCCAACTCTTCCGTGAGCGCGCGGGACGCGACGCCACGACCGGCGCACAGGTGGACGCTGCCGAGTCAGCGGGCGATTCAGCCGCGGCTTCGGAGTCTTACGCAGCTCCGGCTCCTGCTGCCCAGTTCGGTAATGAGAACTACGCGGTTCCCACAACAGACCTGCTTACCCCGGGTACTCCCGCCAAGGAACGCACCGAGATTAATGACCGCATTATCGAGGCCATTACTGATGTCTTTGAAGAGTTCAAGGTAGATGCCCAAGTAACCGGCTTTAGCCGCGGTCCCACGGTCACCCGTTACGAGATCGAGTTGGGGCCTGGCGTTAAGGTATCCAAGATTACGAACCTGCAGTCGAACCTTGCCTATGCTGTCGCAACGGATAACCTCCGCTTGTTGACGCCGATTCCAGGCAAGTCCGCAGTAGGTATTGAGGTACCCAACCCGGACCGCGAGATGGTTCACCTGCGTGAGGTGCTTGACGCGCCGAGCATGACCAGTTCCCCGGATCCCATGCTTATTGGCTTGGGTAAGGACATTGAAGGCGAATACACCTCTTTCTCGGTACAGAAGATGCCGCACTTGCTGGTTGCCGGTGCCACCGGTTCTGGTAAGTCCGCTTTTGTGAATTCTATGTTGGTCTCGCTGCTTACCCGCGCCACTCCAGAGCAAGTACGTCTTATCCTGGTGGACCCGAAGATGGTGGAGCTTACCCCGTACGAGGGCATTCCACATCTGATTACGCCTATCATCACCCAGCCCAAGAAGGCGGCAGCAGCCCTGCAGTGGCTGGTGGAGGAGATGGAGCAGCGCTACATGGATATGAAGGCTGCTCGCGTACGCAAGATCGAGGACTATAACCGCAAGGTGGTCTCTGGCGAATACCAGGCGCCAGCAGGCTCCGAGCGTGAGGTTCGCCCGTACCCGTACATCGTGTGCGTCGTCGACGAGCTGGCGGATCTGATGATGACCGCGCCGAAGGAAATTGAGGACTCCATCGTCCGCATTACCCAAAAGGCGCGTGCGGCCGGTATTCACCTCGTTCTGGCGACCCAGCGCCCATCGGTCGACGTTGTGACCGGTCTGATCAAGACCAACGTTCCATCCCGCCTTGCCTTCGCTACGTCCTCATTGACCGACTCGCGCGTTATCTTGGACCAAGGTGGCGCTGAAAAGCTCATCGGTATGGGTGATGGTCTCTTTATCCCGCAGGGCAAGCGTCCAGTGCGAATGCAAGGTGCCTTTGTCTCCGATGACGAGGTTATGGCTGTCGTCGATGCCGCCAAGTCGCAAGCTGCACCAAACTATACCGAAGGCGTGACCGAGGAAAAGCAGACTGAGGCCAAGAAGGAAATTGACGAGGAAATCGGCAAGGATATGGATGATCTCCTCGAAGCGGTCGAGCTAGTTGTCACTGCTCAGCTAGGCTCGACTTCTATGCTCCAGCGCAAGCTCCGTATCGGCTTTGCCAAGGCCGGTCGTCTTATGGACCTCATGGAATCCCGCGGCGTCGTCGGCCCATCAGAAGGCTCCAAGGCCCGTGAGGTACTGGTAAAGCCAGAAGAGCTGGATACGATCATTTGGATGATCAAGGGCGCTGATCCTGCCGAGGCGCCGAAGGAAATTCAGGAGGAGATGCAACAGCAGGAGCAGGATGATGCCGCCGCTACTTCCGATGCCGACTCTTCTACAAGCTCCGATTCTTCCCCGCAGGGTGACGCCGGGGACACCCGTACCGTCCAGGCAACGTATAACCCTTCGGCAGGTGCCTTCTAAGATCGTGTAGAGTCGGACGGGTCTTGGAGGGGAGTACCCCATCCTTCGGCATTGATCGTCAGCACGGAAGCGTTACGCTCCCGGTCGTGCCGGCCCGGCTACATTCCAGCAGCTGGGCGGGGGAGACCTCCGGTCTCTTTGTTATATCTTCGACCGGAGGGATGTACCAATGCATGTGCCATTGTGGATCTGGGCGATTTCCATCGTCGTCATTCTCGGATTTTTTGTTTTTGATTTCTTCTCCCACGTGCGCACTCCGCACGAACCCACGCTAAAAGAATCAGGGTTCTGGACGCTGTTCTACGTTGGCATCGCCCTACTTTTTGGTGCCGGCGTGTGGGCCATTTGGGACCACGAACACGGCATCCAATACCTCACGGGTTACGTAACAGAGAAAGCGCTATCCGTAGATAACCTCTTTGTCTTTGCGCTCATCATGGGCGCCTTCAAGATCCCGCGTAAGTACCAACAAAAGGTATTGCTCATCGGTATCGTCATCGCCCTAGCATGCCGCCTAGCATTCATCCTTTTGGGTGCTGCGGTCATCGCGGCGTGGTCCGATATCTTCTACCTTTTCGCGATATTCCTTATCTACACGGCTATTAAGCTCATCGTTGATGAGATTCGGGACGCCCCCGAAACCGATCCCAATGACATGGGCATCATCAAGCTAATCCGCAAGGTAGTCCACGTCACCCCGCGCTACCACGGCGATAGGCTTACTCACCGCGTGGAAGATTCCTCGGGCAAGCGTAAATTCGCGTTCACCCCGCTGTTTATAGCCTTGGTGTCTATTGGTCTCATCGACGTGATGTTTGCCTTCGACTCCATTCCGGCCATCTACGGCATTACGTCAGAAGCGTTCTTGGTCTTTACCACCAATGCCTTCTCCCTGATGGGATTGCGCCAGATGTACTTCCTGCTTGATGGTCTGCTGGATCGTTTGGTGTACCTGCCCTATGGCTTGGGCATTATCCTGGGCTTTATTGGTGTAAAGCTAATGTTACACGCGCTGCATGAGAATAACCTGCCATTTGTTAACGGCGGCGAGAACGTGGAGTCCATCCCAGAATTTTCCACCATCACCTCTCTCATCGTGATTGTGGGCGTACTGGTTATTACGGTTATCGCCTCGATTATTAAAAATAAGCGCGATGAGAACCAAGGCGGAGTACCGGTATCGCACAATCACTTTGATTGGGACGAGGAAGGAAATAAGATCGTCCGCAATAAGAAAGGCGACTACTTGGGCAAGGCCGAAGACCTACCCAAGGAAGAGCTACCGCACTAAAAGCGGGCGTTAACGGGATTCCATTCGCGGAAGCTGCGGCCGGTGATGCAGCCCGCCTGGTAGAAGGGGTCTTTGTCCATGAGGGCGATGGCGTCGGCGACTACGGCGTCGTCGGCAAGCCCCACGATGATGAGTGCGCCGCCCTTGGAATCCGTCAAGGGGCCGGTGGCAATGATGGTGCCCTCCTCAAAAAGTTGTGCGGTAAACTCGCGGTGCGCGGGGCGAGCCTTAGCAATCTCAGGATTATTCGGATTGTAGTCGTAGCTAACAGCAAAATACTTCATGCTTCGCATTTTAAAATGCAGGGGCATCCAAGCGCAGGTGCTTGGTGCTAACAGGTAGTATGTATAACGTGAATCAACCCGGAACACAGTCAGCGCAACCCTCGGATGTGAATCCGCAGGTGTCCAATTGGAACCTGCCAAATATTCTCACCAGCCTGCGCATTCTTTTCATTCCGGTATTTGCATGGCTGGTCATTGCAGACCACGAATGGTGGGCCTTTGGACTATTTGCAGCCTTAATGCTGACGGATAAGCTCGACGGTGACATTGCTCGCGCCCGCGGCCTTATCACTAACTTCGGAAAAATCGCCGATCCCATTGCGGATAAAGCGCTTATGACCACCGCACTGGTATGCCTCAATATTATTGGGGTGCTGCCGGTGTGGATAACCGTAGTGATTCTCATCCGCGAATTTGGCATTACAATCTGGCGAATGGTTTTGCTGCGCCGCGGAAAGGTCGTGCCTGCTTCTAAGGGCGGCAAGTTGAAGACCGTTTTGCAATCTGTGGCTGTAGGGCTGTACCTGTGGCCGCTGCCAGAGTGGATGAATATCCCCACTTTCTTAGTCATGCTCTTGGCAGCAGTGGTCACGGTGGTTACCGGCGTGCAGTACCTCATCGATGGCAAAAAGCAGAATAGCTAGCTAGACCATGAGTGCTGCGGCGACCAACCTTGTATCTGAGCTCACACAGCGCGAGGAGACATTGTCATTCTGTGAGTCACTCACTGCTGGGTTGGCCAGCGCCACTGTGGCATCTGTCCCTGGAGCATCGGCTGTGTTGCGCGGTGGTCTCATAACGTATGCCACCGAGGTGAAATCGCACTTTTTGCGCCAGCCTGTGGCCGATATCGAAGCTGCCGGTGTTGTTTCTGGAGAGACTGCCCTTGCTATGGCGCGTGCCGCAGTGGCAGAAACCGATGCGGACTGGGGGATAGGCCTTACAGGAGTAGCAGGGCCAGACCGGCAAGAAGGCAAGCCGGCGGGCACCGTTTATATCGGAATCTATTCCCCCAAAGGGGTTGCTTTTTCCCAGTTGCTATCCGGGTTGGGCAAAGAGCGAAACGAAATCAGGGAAGCCACGGTCGTAGCCGCCTTGCGGCTACTGGGCTCAACTTTGGAAGAAAATCCGGTACTGCGGGAACAATAACGGGACGATGCGCGTTGACCATAGTGATGAACATTTCTACTGCAGTCCTCGAACACCCGGTAACCGGCGCCGCAGCACCAGCGACGCCCACCACTGCTCGTACCCCCGAGCCGCTTTTGCGTGAAGCTCTTGGGTTGACGCTGCGCGCCTTCCGCGCGGACAAAGGAGTGACCCTGCGCGAATTGGCCGGAGTTGCCCGCGTTTCGCCGGGCTACCTTTCGGAGCTCGAACGCGGCCGCAAAGAAGTCTCGTCTGAGCTTCTTGCGTCTGTGTGCCACGCACTGGATTGCTCGGTGTCTGATGTGCTGATTGAAGCCGCCGGCTACATGGCTCTGCCATCCATGGATGAGGAGCTTGCCCATACCGCTCCTGCCGCATCAGAGCTTTAAGTCACAGCGGCCTATGTCGACAGCCGGCCTTTTCTCTTGCGAGTAAGGTCGGTTGTGTCGGTTATGGTGACGTCGGCAAGCGTCCGCGACCGCGGGGAGTGCAAGCGGTGGAAACAGCGCTTCGCTAGTATAAACAGCAGAACAATACGCACATATTTTTAACCTAGGAAGGTTGAAGCACACCATGGCGAACCCATTTGTTAAGGGCTGGAAGTACCTGATGGCCCTCTTCGATAACAAGATCGAGGAAAACGCCGATCCCAAGGTGCAGATCGAGCAGGCTATTGAGGACGCTCAGCGCCAGCACCAGGAGTTGTCGCAGCAGGCGGCCGCCGTGATTGGTAACCAGCGTCAGCTGGAAATGCAGCTCAACCGCCGCCTGGCAGAGGTGGAAAAGCTGCAAGGCAATGCCCGCCAGGCCCTGGAATTGGCTGACCAGGCCCGTGCCAAGGGTGATGAAAATAAGGCCGTGGAGTACGAAAACGCGGCCGAGGCTTTCGCCGCCCAGCTGGTCACCGCAGCAGAGCCCGTGGAAGATACCTAGAAACAGCACGAGCTAGCATTGCAGCAGGCAGAGAAGGCCACGAATGCGGTGCAGCGCAATAATGCCGCGCTGCGTGAAAAGGTCAATGAGCGCTCTAAGCTGCTTTCCCAGCTGGAGCAGGCAAAGATGCAGGAAAAGGTTTCCGAGTCTTTGAACTCCATGAACGAGCTGACCGCTAACGGCAATACGCCGTCCCTGGATGCCGTACGCGATAAGATTGAACGCCGTTACTCCAAGGCGCTGGGACAGGCTGAGCTTGCCGAGAACTCCGTGGAAAACCGCATGGCCGAGGTACAACAGGCCGGTATTCAGATGGCCGGCCACTCCCGCTTAGAGCAGATTCGCAATGAAATGAACTCCTCCAAGTCCGTTGAAGGCAATAAGGCTCAAGCCATTGAGGGCAACAAGGCGTCAGGCTCAGCTGCCGACAACGCTGCCCAGCCCGGCACTGCCAACGACGATGCCGTGCAGGCCCGCTTGCGTGAGCTGCGTGGCGAGTAAGACTCCGACTCCCTTTTAAATACTTTTCGCCTCCCTTGACCATCATCTGGTGGTTCAAGGGAGGCGATAATTTGTGCCGTTAGTCGCCAACACCGCGGGCCTGCAGAGCCTCACCCATCGCGCGGGCACGCCGGATGGAGCGAATGATCACCGGGGTACCAAAAGCCAGTGGGGACATGCCGGCTCCGCGCGCTTTGCGGGCATCAAGCACCTCAAAGACGGTTTCAAACATGAGAGGAATAAGCCGAATAGTCAGTGACATCGCCAAGCTGATGTTGTCAACAGGCACGCCCAGACGAGCCAGCGGCTGAAGCGACTCTTCCAAAGACTCCATGATCTCATCTACCGTGGAGGTAAGCGTGAGCAGGAACGCGGCCATCATGGCAGCGAAGACATTGAGAAACATCACCGCCGCATAGTCGAAGTCCTTAGCCCACCATTGGAAGCTGGCCAGGGGGACTAGGAAGAGGAGTGGCGGCCAGATCTGACTCCAGGCAATGCGCAGTGGAATCCGGGCACAGACATAGAGGATGACAACGAAGATGACACCGCCTGCTGCCCACGGAATGGACTTGAAAAAGATGCTGGTGACCAGGATAAAGATTAATAGGAATGCGATCTTCCAACTGGGCTTGATTCGGTGAACAAAGCTTGTGCCGTCGACATAGACGGAGAGCGGGAGATTCGTGCGTCGTTGCAAAACTATTCTCCCTACAGTGGCCGCCGGGCCATTAGGTCTTGATAGAACTCTATGACCTCCGCCGGCCGGCCATCTGCCGCGATGTGACGGTCATCGATGCAAATGACCCGATCAAAATCGCGCAGGAAGTCCAGATCGTGCGTGACCACAATCAGCTGCTGTTCCAGTCGCGCGAATTCTTTTTTGATCCGATCGCGGTTACGCAGGTCCAATAGGGTAGTGGGCTCATCAGCGATGATGAGAATCGGGTCAATGACCATGACGGCGGCCAGGGCAAGGAGCTGCTTTTGCCCACCGGACAGCGTGTGCGGCGAGCGTTCACCAAACTCGGCGAGTCCAAAGCGGTCGAGGACGGCATCTACTCGGGCGGTGCGCTCGTGCTTAGGTAGCTTAAAGCGGCGTAGCGAAAAGGCCACATCATCGCGCACATTGGGCATGACAATTTGGTTTTCGGCATCAGAAAACACGAACCCTACCTTTTCGCGCACCTTTTTTCCCTGCTTGGCGACGTCCATCTGGTCCACCGTCACCGTTCCCTTACTGGGCTCACCCAAGCCATTAATGAGCCTGGTCAAGGTGGACTTGCCACCACCGTTTTGGCCGATAATGCCAATGCGCTGTTCGGTGAGGGTGAGGTTGATGTCCTCGAGGACCACGGTGTCATCAAAAGCCACCGTGACCGAGGAAAAATCAATGGTCGGCACTAGGCGGCCTTCCGTCCCATCAGATCAGGGAAGGCCGCATGCACGCCGAGGGCGATAATGACGGCTACCACAAGCTTGCCGGCATCGACGGGAATGAAAGGTAATTGCGCCGCGAAAGCCGGTCCAATCTCCAAGCCGGAGCGGATCATCAAGCCAAAGGCGCCGCAGATGTACTGGACGGCAAGGCCCACGATGGCAGCGATGGCAAGTACGACGGCCATGCCGCCTTTGTTCTTAGGGGAGCGGTAGGCGATTGCACCGGCTATGGCTGGCGAAAGAACGTAGCCAATGATGTATCCGGCGGTAGGGCCTGCCAGTGCGCGCAACGTGGTGCCGCCACCGGCCAGCACAGGTAGTGCAAGACCAAGGAACAAGAAAAGCAGTCCAACGTATCCGCCGCGCTTGCTACCCAAAATCAAACCAGCGAGGATGAGCGCGGCGTTTTGCAGCACGATCGGAACGCCAGCAGAACCCACTGGTATGGATACAAAGGCGAGCACGATGACGAGGGCGGTAAAGACGGCAACGTAGGCAATGGTGGTTGCCAGAGAGTTCTTTTTCATGTTCAAGAGGTTAGCACTGCGAGAAAAATGCAGGAAATCACGGTTTTTGAACGGCGTTCATGCGCGCTCCACGAGGCTTGGTTGTACAGGTGCGCAAGGTTGGTTCGTTGTCATCTGTCGGTGTGCTGGCACCTCAACCGGAACGCTGAGTAGGATGGCGCGCATGCGATTGACCGAATATCACCAGCTGATTGTGGATGAATTTGGCGAGTCTAAAGGCAAGTGGATAAGCCACTCGCATGTCTTGCCTGACCTCGGGGCAACGCCGGATGAGCTTATCGAACGCGGCGTCGATCCCCGTCGCGTTTGGCTTAGCCTGTGCGATGACTTTGATGTCCCCCAAGAGCGCAGGTTGGGTGTGGATTACCCAAGTCTGTAGGGGAGTGAGATCTGAAAAATTGGCGTGTTTACTTACGAAATTCGAACAGATGTATGTAGTATGACGGAAGTGTCGATGCAGTCGTCTACAGTGGGATGGCGTTGACGGAGGGAACCGATTGGGTTCCACGACAGTCTAATTATGCGTTAGTACATCGTTGTTTAAGATAAGGATGAATATTAATGGCAACCAAAAAGAAGTCTTCTTCTGCTGCGTCTAAGGGAGATGACCGCCAAAAGGCGCTCGATGCCGCCATGGCCATGATTGAAAAGGATTATGGCAAGGGCGCTGTCATGCGCTTGGGCGATGATAATCGGCCGCCGATTAAGGCCATTTCTTCCGGTAATACCGCAATCGATGTCGCCCTGGGTATCGGCGGCTTCCCGCGCGGTCGAATCATAGAGATTTATGGACCGGAGTCCTCTGGTAAGACCACCGTCGCGCTGCACGCTATCGCATCTGCACAAAAGGACGGGGGCATTGCCGCGTTTATTGACGCCGAGCACGCGCTCGACCCACAGTATGCTCGTCTGCTCGGCGTGGATACCGATAACCTACTGGTATCCCAGCCGGATACGGGTGAGCAAGCCTTGGAGATCGCCGATATGCTGGTGCGCTCGGGTGCCATTGACATTATCGTGGTGGACTCCGTGGCGGCCCTTACCCCGAAAGCGGAAATCGAAGGCGAGATGGGCGATAGCCACGTTGGTCTCCAGGCCCGCCTTATGTCGCAGGCGCTGCGTAAAATGACTGGTGCTTTGTATAACTCCGGCACGACCGCTATCTTCATTAACCAGCTCCGCGAGAAGATCGGTGTGATGTTCGGCTCTCCAGAGACCACCACTGGTGGTAAGGCACTGAAGTTCTACTCTTCCGTGCGCTGCGATATCCGCCGTATCCAAACCCTGAAGGATGGCCAGGATGCCATCGGTAACCGCACTAAGCTCAAGGTGGTAAAGAACAAGGTCTCCCCACCATTTAAGATTGCCGAGTTCGACATCATGTACGGCGAAGGCATCTCCCGCGAGTCCTCCATTATTGATCTCGGTGTGGAAAACGGCTTCATCCGTAAGTCCGGCTCTTGGTTTACCTATGAAGGCGATCAGCTGGGTCAAGGTAAGGAGAAGGCACGTAATTTCCTGAAGGATAATCCGGACCTAGCCAATGAAATCGAGCAGAAGATTTTCCAGAAGCTCGGTATCGGCGAGGCGGCTGCCGAAGGCGAAGAGGCCGCAGCAATGGACGTTCCTGGCTCTGATGATCCCTTGACCGATGAGTCCGTAGACCTTGTCCCAAACGTCGACTTCGATGATGACTAAATTCGTTTAACGCCACACCGACACTGCCCACATTCCAATTAAGACTGCCTCATGAATCAGCCCTCCCCCGAAAAGCTCGCCCGACTCCGTCAAGCCCTCGAGGCCTATGAGAGTGGCGCGGCTGGGGGCGGGCTTATTGACCGAGAAGCAGAAGAAGCCAAGGCCAAAGTCCGCTCCCGAGCCTTGGGGCTTTTAGACCAACGTTCAAGGTCCCGGCAAGAGCTGTATGATCGCCTTGTCAAAGCAGAATTCGAACCGGATGTCATTGAAGATGTACTGGATGATTTAACTCACGCTGGGCTAGTGAATGACGCCGCTTTTGCTCATGAATGGGTACGTCAGCGTCATAAGCGCCGAGGAAAGTCTGCTTCGGCGCTTAATAGGGAACTGTGCGAAAAGGGCGTAGGCGAGGCCGATCGCGCGGAGGCCCTCGAGCAGATCGATCCTGCCGATGAAGAAGCCATGGCACAGACTCTTGCGGAAAAGAAGGCCCGCTCCATTAAGTCCGTTCCTTCGGACCGCAGGGAGCGCGATAAGGCGCTTCGTCGAATCGTGGGTGTGCTTGCCCGCCGTGGCTTCAATGAAGGGATGTCATTGCAGATAGCGACCTCGGCGCTCGACGCTCGGTGCGCAGAATTGCGTGCGGAGGAATAGCGCTGCCGCGCGTGATTGCGCCGTCGTAGCGATGCTGCGGCGGTTATGAGATGCCTAGCTTCATGGCTAAACTATGCCGACGTGGAGCAGACAATCGCAGATAACCGTACCTATGAAGTCCGAACCTTCGGCTGCCAGATGAACGTGCACGATTCCGAGCGTATCTCTGGTCTCTTGGAGGAAGCCGGATACTCGGCCGCCGGCGAGGGCGTAGAGCCCGATCTCATCGTCTTTAATACCTGCGCCGTGCGCGAAAACGCCGATAAACGGCTCTACGGCACCTTAGGCGCCCTCAAGAAAACCAAAGAAAACCACCCAGGTATGCAGATCGCCGTGGGCGGCTGCTTGGCGCAGAAGGATAAGGACACCGTCCTTGACAATGCCCCGTGGGTTGATGCCGTCTTTGGCACCCACAACATGGCAGCCCTTCCGACCTTGCTGGAGCGCGCCCGCCACAATGATGAAGCCCAGGTGGAGATCGTTGATTCGCTGGAGGCGTTTCCATCCGTATTGCCGGCCAAGCGTGAGTCTGCCTATGCCGGCTGGGTTTCAGTTTCTGTGGGCTGCAATAACACTTGCACCTTCTGCATTGTGCCGTCCCTGCGCGGCAAGGAAGAAGACCGTCGGCCCGGTGACATTTTGGCCGAAGTCCAAGCCTTGGTGGACCAAGGCGTAGACGAAGTGACCTTGCTCGGCCTAAACGTAAATGCCTAGTGCGTCAATTTCGCCGATCCAGATCTGCCACGAGATCGCTTCGCCTTTTCCAAACTGCTGCGTGAGGTAGGCAAGATCGAGGGTCTTGAGCGTCTGCGGTTTACCTCTCCGCACCCGGCGGAATTTACTTCCGACGTCATCGATGCCATGGCGGAAACGCCGTCCGTGTGCCCGCAGTTGCACATGCCGCTGCAATCTGGCTCGGACAAGGTCCTCAAGGACATGCGCCGTTCTTATCGCACCAAGAAGTTCCTGCGGATTTTGGACGAGGTTCGTGAGAAGATTCCGCACGCCGCGATCACCACCGATATCATCGTGGGTTTCCCAGGCGAGACCGAGGAAGACTTCCAAGACACTATGGAATTGGTCCGCCGCGCGCGCTTTGCCTCGGCGTTTACCTTCCAGTATTCGCCGCGCCCGGGAACCCCAGCTGCGGAGATGGAGGATCAGATCCCCAAGGAGGTTGTCCAAGACCGCTTCGAGCGACTCGTTGCCTTGCAAGACAGCATCCAGGCCGAGGAAAATCAAAAGCTTATCGGCACGGATGTGGAGCTTTTGGTGCAGGCCGAGGGCGGGCGAATGTACGATGAGCCCCTCCTTATCACCGTCCGCGCGCGCGATGGCCGCTTGGTGCACTTCACCCCGGTTGACTCTGAAGGCTCGGATATTTCTGCCGAGATTCGCCCGGGCGATGTGGTCCATATTCAGGTCACCGGTGCGGGCTCTTTCTTCTTGCTTGCCGACGCCGCCGTTACCTCCCACACGCGCACCAAGGCCGGCGACATGTCCGCTGCAGGGGAGACCCCTACCACCGCGCCCATCGGCGTGGGCCTGGGACTACCGTCCATTGGTAAGCCCGCCGCCGAATCCGGCGATTCTTGCGGTTGCTAGCGGGGGAGTAGGCTAGGGAGCCATGACTGAGGCAAAATCCACCACCGCAGCACAGAAAGCAGCTAAAGCCGAGCGCCGCGCAGCCCAGACGATGGACCTTGGCGGGCACAGGGTCACGTTGTGGATTGCGGTGGTGGCCTATATTCTCTACCTGGTTTTGCCCTACGCTGGCGCATCCCACGGCTGGGATGCGTTGACCTTCGGCACCACGTCTAGTGGTGTGAAAATTTCGATTATGGAAACTGTCTCCGCCTGGCTTGCACTCATTGGTCTGGGCATTCTTACTCCAGCGACGCTGTTCACCCGCCGAGCTACTCCGGGACTTATTGCTTGGATGCTAGTAACGGTGTCTTTCTTCGCTAACCTGTGGGGCTTTTGGCTCCGCGGCTCGACTGCTGATGGGGCGTCTATAGGCATGTGGATAGGAGCATTGGCCACATTGCTGGCGTTTCTGGCCTATTGCATGGTGGCGCTGCGCCGCAGTCCCGAGCAAAAGGCGGCCGAGGCGCAGGTACGCGCCACTGCTGGTCAACTGGATGAGGTGGGCGAATTACAATCCAGCATCGACACCGCACCTCGGCAGGCGGCATTTGCGGACAATCGCCGCAAACAGGCCGCTGAGCGCCATCGCTCCCAACACGGCGAGTAGGCGCCCCGTCCATTAATATTCGGCGCGCTTTAAACGACTAGTCACTAAGGAATAACTCCCACACGGAAGAACGGGAGAGTTCTCGGGCACCCAGGCCGCGGTAGATGGCGTTCATCGCCTCATCCTTAGCGGCCACGGAACAGTAGCAGCGTCGCGTCTGAGGCCAATAGCGGGCAACTTCATGCAGCGCTGTGAGCTTGGCTAATTGCGCGAGTCCGCGGCGGCGATGTGGGCGATCCGTGACAGTCAGAGTCCACTCGCATACCTCAGGATTCGCGTCCTCGTGCCGAGCCAATTCTGCCAGTGTGAGGATATTGCCCTCTTCGGCCGTGAGCGCGACGAGGAGCGTATGGCCGCGGCGCGAACGCAGGCGGCTGTGGGCTTCACGGAGTCGGGTTCGTGTCCACACGATGGGCTCCACCGTAAGGTCCCCGGTCTCAGCGTCTTTGGACGCTAGGCTAAGCAGCCGCATGACCTCATTGATGAAGTCTTCCGGGATATCATAATCGGGCCACACTCGAGCGGTAATTCCCGCCGGGAGCAGTGCTGCCACAGGGCTTTCCGGTATGTCCATCACCAACTGGTGCTCCGCATGCTTTTGCGTGAAGCCGAGCTCGCGGTAGATGCTTCCCATGGCGTCATAGTCTGGATCCGCGCCCGGAGGATGCAAAAGACCCACGTGGGCTACAGTACGGCCGAGCTGCCGAGCGAGCTCCAGTGCCTTCGTCCCCATCCACTCGGCTACTTTCTGCCCTTTCCCATCGAGTGGTTCTCCGGGGAGAGGCAAATCGCACAGCACGCATTCAATTTCTGCGGCGTCGTGGTCTTCCAAGAGAGGCAAGCTGATGTGGATGAATCCCAGGTAATCCAGTTCCGGGCTGGGCTCTACTGCCGGAATGAGCGGCAGCCCAAGCTCGGAAACTTCACCCAGCGTGGAGTTGCCGTCCACTACGGCAAAGAGATAGGTCTGAGATTCGCTAGAACCTTGCAGGCGCTGCACCACGCGGCCCGGCGACGTTGAGGCGGCAGCATCGCTGCTGGCCTCTTGAGCAGCAAGGTTAGCCCAGAATACGAAGCTGCGGATGCAATCTGCAGGTTCTGTCGGCCGAGCGTCAACGGAAGCTGAGTGCGGCGGCCGCGGCGGCCGCGCAATGTGGACGAGGTGCACTACTTGTCATTGACGGCGTTAGCGGCTGCGTCGGCAAAAGCCTGCCACTGCTCAGCCTGTGCGCGCAGATCCGCGGCCTTTTTGGCATTGCCTTTGGCCTCAGCGGCCTCAGCCTGGGATTTAAACTCATCCACCTTGGCCTGGAACTGCGCTACGCGTGCCTGTGCTTCTGGGTCAGTTCGGCGCCATTCGGACTTCTCCGCCTCACTAACGCGCTGCTCTAATGCCTCAATCTTGGATTCGTATTCGCGCACTTGCTTACGTGGAACGAAGCCAATCTCCTCCCACTTTTCCTGCAACTCGCGCAGCTTCGCCTTAGCTCCCTCGATGCCCTTGGAGGGATCAATCTGGTTGTCATATTCGGCGATAAGCGCGTCCTTGGCCTTTGCATTCTCCGCAAACTCGCGGTCGCGCTCATCATTTACGGCGTTGCGTGCATCGAAGAACTTGTCTTGAGCGGCGCGGAAGCGGGCCCACAGTTTATCGTCAACCTCGCGCGGGGCGCGGCCAGCGGCCTTCCACTCGGTCATGAGATCGCGATAGGCGCGGGCGGTAGGGCCCCAATCGGTAGAATCCTGGATGGCCTCGGCGCGCTCGACCAGTTCTTCCTTCTTCTTGCGAGCGGCCGCACGGGCGCGGTCTAGCTCGGCAAAGTGGGAACCGCGGCGGCGGTTGAAGGAATCGCGGGCGCGGGAGTAGCGCTTCCACAGGGCATCATCGGTCTTGCGGTCAATGCCCTTGATCTGCTTCCACTCTTCTAAGATGGCGCGGATGCGGTCACCGGCGGCCTTCCATTCGGTGGAGTCTTCGGCAATCCCTTCTGCCTCAGCCGCCAGCTTTTCCTTGGCAGCGATGGCTTCCTCGCGGCGGCGCTCCTTATCGGCTTGGGCTTGCTCGCCGGCTTCTATCGAGTGATCGATGACGGCGCTAAGGCGTTGGTCTAGGGCTGCGATATCGCCGATTACGGCCGCAGTGGGCAAGGTCTCGCGCAACTGCGCTGCGGTCTTTTTAATGCCGGCGGCCTCGCTAGGGTTGGCGCGCAGGCGTGCCTCGAGCAGTTCAATTTCGGTGGAGAGATCATCGTAGCGCGCGCCGTAGTGCTGGAGACCCTCCTCGGGGGTGCCGGCCTGCCACTCACCGATCTTGCGTTCGCCTTCCGGAGCAGAAACGAAGACGGAACCATCCGCGTCGACTCGTCCCCACTTGGCCGGGTCATTCTTGCGTGGCGCCTGCACCGGAACAGGCTTTGCGGTGGGGCGAGGGCCCTTCTTGGGCATGGAACCTGGGGTAGGGATGGGAGACATGACAAGCCCTCCTATGCATAGATCGCCGCGCGTCACGGCTGCCGGATAAAATCACTGGATACATTACCGCGAATATCCCGCGCGCGCCCAGATTCTATTTAATTACCTCCACTTGGGTAGATAGTATGGAGGAATAATGTTCAATCTCATGGTAATGCCTGCCTCACCGGCGCTGGCCGTGGAGCAGGCTGCTCATGACCGCGCCTCCCGCGCACTCCTTGCCGCTGCCCGCACCCTCGCGGTGGAGGCTGCGGCGGCAGGTATAACGGCCGTCGATATTGTCGGCAGCCAAGATAAACGCTGGTACACCGCCCACACCGGCAGCTTAAAGGCGTGGGGTGCGGCTACAGATCTTGGCGGCGGTAATTTTCTGCCCGAGATAATTGCCCGGTACGTACCTGTCTCTTATGCGCATCTCCGAGCCCGCGAGACCGCGGCTGAGCGCGGAGGCCGGGTGCGGCTGGAAAAATGAAA
>ERZ1464652.119-NODE-119-length-14710-cov-17.585193_pt1 | contig 14710 bp, 25 predicted proteins | sample MGYA00563980_ERZ1464652 | MGnify/ENA primary metagenome ERZ1464652 (study PRJEB39283, sample SAMN07833576) | human skin metagenome | isolation source: Scalp | host: Homo sapiens | place: India: Bengaluru | collected 2015-07-04 ...
TTTTGTGCCTCGGTCTCTTTGGCTGTGAGTTGTGTATAAGAGAAAGACAGAAAACATATGTTAAATGAATTTGAATTTTCAAATCATATTTGCACAAATGCAACAAAGAACGTTATTGAAACATTGGAAATGTTGCTAGATAAGACGGAACCATTATCAAATGAAAGATGTCTAAGTCAGACACTTGGCAGCAATTTTAACAATATTGAAATAAAAGTAGAGAAAAATAGAGACATAGTTATATCTGGGTTAGAAAATAAGTCAGATTTGCAAAAACCTTTCTTTGAAGTACCACAGTGTGATAAAGAATTAAATATTAATATTTTTCAAAACCAAAAATATGATTTACTAGTTGAATATACATCAGGGAATAAGCAATTGTTTAATAATATGACACTAGAGGAGTTATTTCAAACAAATAGTATAGATGAAATTGACAATATTGAAGCAATATATGACGTAGGAGTAGTTAGTGATTTAATACTGTTAGCATGGAAGTCGTAATATATAACAGTAAGATAATTGAATAACTGTATAAATTAGTTGATTATATAATAGCACATGAGATAAAAATAAAATACACTTTTCAACATATAAGGTATCTAAAAACATTCCTTTGGAGAACGTTCTATAATAATTAAATGTAATATATTACAACACTATAATAAAGTATATAATAGAATGAAGATTTATTGAAAATAAACAGTTTTGAGAAATGCTATAAGAATAACAACAATCAATACTACATTATAGTATTCATCAAGACACAAACACTAACAACAAGCATGAAAACGCTGTGTGTATTACAGCTATTAGATGTATATAATACTGTTGTATAGAACATGGCTTAAACCTAAAAAATCCTATCTATTAGACTGTACTATAGTCATATACCATCAAACCTAAACAAAATACTCTGATTTTACCCCAAAAATAAAAACGTTTTTCTACAGATAGGTAGGGTTCAATTTTGCCGCCTTTTTATAAATGATTTTGTTGTCAGATAGGGGGCTTAATTTTTACCGACTTATTAATATACATTTGTTGTAGCTATAAGGGGGTTATTTTTACACTAGCTTTAAAAATTTTTTGTCCAAAAATGACAGGGGTATTATAAAAAGGGATGAATATGTATCTTTTTTAAAACTAATAATTGACAAGAACACTACGCATATGTTATAATAATTATACGAAATAATTGGAGGTATTATTTATGAAACAGAATATAGGAGTTGAGAAATAGTGGCTTTTACAACACAACAAAATTTTACAGCAACATTAGACGGAACTAATGCTATTAAATTAAATAAAGTTATGGATAGAAATCTCCTTAATTATAACGATAGATTGGATTGTATCAGTAACACACTAGAGGGGACTTCCTTCTTTGAGGAATATTTTTCAGACTATTATAATCCTTTAGCCTCACAGAATGATTATCTCTCTATGGATAATAATGTTTGTAAAGTTTTAGAGAACTATGCAACATATTTATTAAACTCATCAGATGCAAGAGAAGAAGATAAAACAGAATATAAATTCTATTATGATGAAGATGCTTTCAGAAAAGCAGTTAATAAAGAAAAATTATATCAAGACCGAGAACCAGAAGTAATAGATTTTCTATTAGCAGGTCAGAGTAATTATAAAAAAAGTAAAGACCAAAAAATAACTGCTAAAGACTTGAAACGTGGGGATTGGCTGGGGTCAGTTCTTAGAGATTATGACACTTATCTTAATGTATTGAAAAGAAAATCAGAAGAAGGTCAGAAGTTTAAAGTAGATAGAATCAAAGGCGAAGTTAAAAAAGATATGATATTAGCAAAAGATAGTCTAATGAAAATTCACGGTTATTCATTAAGATATTTTAGCGAATCGACACAGCCAAATTTAGATGTAATTGATTTTGCAAATTATAATCATTTAAAGGGGTATTCATTAGATTATAGTAATCCACACTTTAATAGAGTAGACGGATTATTGAGATTTAAATTTAATGGGGATTTCCAAAATGATTTTCAATGTATATTATATGATTTAGATAATCTTATAGAACGTACTGAAATGACAGAACGTGAAAGAGAATGTTTAAAATTTTATAGAAATGGCTTGACAAATGTTGCTATAGCTGATATAATAGGAAATGATGAATCTTCTGTTAGACAATCAATAGAAGCTGCAATCAAAAAAGTAAACCATAAAGCTATGGAATTAAGATGGAGATAAAGGAGTTTTTAATTATGGAAAACAAAATTTATATGTTGAGTACACAAAGTTGCACAAGATGTCCTATTGTAAAAAGCCAATTAGCTGACAAAAATGTTGATGTTGAATATGTTGATGTTGAGGAAACACCAGACATTGCTGTAGAACATGGAATTATGAGTGTTCCAGCTATCATTGATAATCGACAAGGAGACGACACTGTATACAAAGGTCAAATGGAATGTATGCAATTTGTTGGAACATTAGGGTAATATTTTTATCAAAAATAATTAACTTTTACTTGACACCTTTAGGGTTGTCATGTTATAATGAATAACAGATTAAAAAAGAAGGAGAAATTATTTATGGCAGATACAACATTAAAAGCGTTAAAAAATGAGGCAGAGGTTATTGGTCGTGTTAAATCAGTAGACCTTGAATTAGGAGAAACAAAAGACGGTAAAGAAAATATTAAAGGTTCTGTAACTATTCTTGTAGAAGAATCAGTTAATGGAGAAGTACGTTCTCATGATATTAGAGCACGTGTTTATTCTAATAGATTTAAACAGGATGGTAGCGAGAACGGTTTATATAAAGGATTTAAAACAGTATTAGATGAATACAAATCAATTGAAGATACAGGTAATAAGAAAGAAGCAGATTTAGTTAGAGTTGACGGTTCAGTAGAATTGAACGAATACATTGGTCAAGACGGAAATACTAGACGTCACAATAATGTTAGTGCAAAATTCTTTAATAGATTAACAGAAGAACAAGTTAAAAAAGCCAAAGGACCTAAAGCTAAAGTAGTAGTCGAAGGTATAGTTACTGGTATTAAAGATATTAATGATGACGACGGATTACCAACAGACGATAAAAAATTAGAGTTCTTTAATGTTGATTTCTACAAACAATTACGTGACAATGCTAGACCAATCATTCCTATTGAAGCTATTGTTCCATCTGATATTGCTGAAAAATTTGAAGAGTTATACGACGAAGGCGACACTGGTAAATTTACATTAAAAATTAATAATTACGCAGTAGATGCTGAACCAGAAGAATTACAAGAAGAGATTGACGGCTTCGGAGACACAGAAGATTTGGCAGAAGTTAAACGTAATTTTGTCAATAACTTTGAAGTTGTAGGGGGTACTACACCTTATGCTGATGGTAGAGAGTATGACGAAGAACAAATAGCAGAAGCTAAGCAATGGCGCCGAAAAGCTATTAGTGATTTAGAAGACGGTTATGTTCCAAGCTCAACTCCAAGTGATAATGCTTTTGGAGAAGGAAGTAAAGAAGATAAGAAGAAACAAGAAGAATCAATTTCAGACAGTGAGCTATCAGATTTAGACTTTTAGTCATAAGGGGTATTATCCCCCTTTCTCATTTTATATAATTAACAATGGAGGTACAAAATATGTTTTTAGATGAACTTAAAGAAGAATTAGAACAATATTCAGACAGAGTTTTAGAACAAGCAGTATCAGAAACTAATAATGGAACTTATAATCAAATTAGAAATAAATTATATGAATATCAACAAGAGTTGACTAAAAATGATGAAGGTATGGATACTGTAACAGAATCAGAATTAGAAGAAGATTCTCAGACACAAACTTTAATTACTATCCAAGTAGTAAACGATGCAATTACTAAACTAGATAATAAGATGCAGAATGTAAAACCTTTTGCAGAGACAGAGAAAACATCTGAAGTAAATGAGCCAGAAGATGATACAGATGACGTACTAGATGATGATACAGAGGTATCAGAAGCAGAACATGGATAAGGAGGAATAATTATGGATTTTGATTATTATACACATTATGCTGAACTATTTGAAGAGAAAGTAGAAGAATATATTGACAATTTAATCTTTGAACATGAAACTTATGGCAAAATTAAACATGCTTTAGAGCTGCACAAACATAGAGTAGATGAAGATAATAATTTTTTAATGCAGGGTTTCTTGATTGAATCTGAAAATGAATTAGAGTTTAGACTTGATAAGACAAAATTAATATAATATAATAAAGGAGAAATATTTATGAAAGAGATTAAATTAGATGATTTAATGAGTGTTGAACAAATTAAAGAACAATTAACAACATTAGGAAGTCATTTATTACAGAATGCAATTAACAACACAGATGGTACAGTAGGAGAAATAAGAAAATATCTTTTTTCTGTTATGGACACAGTATATGAAAAAGGTTCATCATTAGATACGTCAGAAACTTTAATTGCATTATCAGAAGAAGTCTTAGATACACTAGATAACTTTGTTGAAGAATTAAAACCATTTAATTAATTAGCAATATAAAAAATCGTAAAATATTATAAAATCAAAGGAGAAATTAATTATGGCAAAAATTACAGTAGATGATTTATTGAATATCGAGGGAAATAAAGTACCAACTGACGCAAAAACATATTCTACATTTGTTTATGGCTTTCCTAAAACTGGTAAAACAACATTTATTAATGATTTATACGGAGAGAAAGTATTATTTTTAGCAACTGAACGTCGTCATGACGCAATTCCTAATGCTCATGTTATTAATATTGATTCTTGGGCGGAGTTTTTACGTATTATGAAATTGCTTAAAGACCCTAAATTACAAGAAAAATACGATGCAATTGCTTTAGATACTGTGTCACGATTTGAAACTTATTGTGAAACTTATGTTTTATCTAATTTACAAATTGATGATTTATCAGACGCTGCTTGGGGTAAAGGCTTCAGTGAATATAATAAAGAGTTAGAAAAAGGTCTTTCTTTGATTGAAAAGTCTGGATATACACCTGTATTTATTTCACACGCTAAAACAGAGACTAAAAAAGTTTTAGTTAAAGACGCTACAGAAGAAGAAAAAAATGTAGAAGGTGCTACTACTACTCGTGAAAAAGATGGCAAAGAATACGTAGAATATCAAAAAACAGTTCCAGATGTAAAAACAAAATTCTTTAATATGATTAATCGTATAGCAGATAATATTTTATTTTTAGACTTAACTGTAGATAATAATGGTGTAGAACATCGTAAAATATTTTACAGAGATTCATTAACACACTTAGCAGGAGCTACTTTTAGATTTATGCCAGAAACATCTGAATTATCATCAGAATCTTATCAAAAAGTAGTAAAAAAAGCTATTGAATCAGAAGGAAAAGATAATATTACAGAAGGTAAACGAGAACAGTCTAAAGGTGTAGAATATGACTTTGACGCTTTAATGAAAGAAACAGCTGAACTAGGAAAAAAACTACAAAAAGACGGTAAAACAGAAGAGCGTAATAAAGTTATTGAAGATGTCTTAGGAAATGGTAGAAAAGTAAAAGATTTAGATGAAAGTCAAGCAGAAATTCTATCAGTATTAGTCGATAAACTAAAAGAGATTGCCTAAGGGCTTTCTTTTTACATTAAAAGGAGAATGTATTATGGGTGTTTATAATGAAGATTTTGATATAGTATTAAAACGAAGATTTCCATTTTTAAATGATATTGTAGCAACTGAAAAAGGATTTGGAGCTTTCTTTGAGTATAAATATAAAAAAAGAATTATCAAAGTTATTTATGAAGAATATGAAAAGGACAACAATGGACTTTCTTTATTAGAGTATATAGATAAAAAAATAGGAAATGTAAAATCAGATATCGATGAACAATTAAATAGGATGTATGAAGAAGCTACTAAAAAACCTAATAATAAACAATATTATTTAGATAAGGCTTTTAAATATGCCGATGATGAGATTATTGAAGAAATTGAGACATATATAGATGATGAACATTCGTATGGTGTTATTCCAAGAAGTAGCGTAGAACGTGGGACAGGAAAAACATCAGCTATGGTGTTTTTATCATTGCTTTATGATATTCCTTTAGTAGTTCATACAGATTGCGACAAGCTACTCATTAAAAAGAAATATCCTGTTATTAATGTTTATACTCAAGATGAGTGTAAGAGAGAGAATTTTGATAAGTCGATTTTAGACGATGTTAAATTAATGGATAATTGTAAGTATCAATATGGTGTTTATAGAGATGAATAAATTAAAAAAACAAATATGGGAACATATCAATTGTTCAGGCTCAAATTGATGCAGCAGAATTAATATATAATCATCAAGGTTTAAGTGCTTGGGGATTTTAATTTAAAGATAGGCTAGAGTTTTTTCTCTAGTCTTTATTAATATATTGTTGACTTTGGTTTATACATATGCTAGTATTAAACTATAGAAACAAGGAGGAAAAAATAAAGTGAGTAGAAAAGAGTTAATTTCAGAAATCTTAAACGAACAAGTAAAAGTTATGGAGTTATTACATAAATATGATAGCACTATCAATGTTAATAACTATCAAGAAAAGACAACACAAGAGTTATTAAATAGTATGACAAATAAGGATAAGTTTTTAATAGAACAAGCTAGTGACCGTTCAATAAAATTAATGGGTTTATATAAGGAGAAATTAAATAATGACAAAAATTAAAGTAGAAGAAGTTATTAGTCATGGAGAATATCTTAAAAAATTGATTGATGAACAAGGCGCAGAAAACTTTTTTGTCGAACAGATTGCTTATTCAAATGATAAGTCATTCTTGAAAATAGTCAATTTTGAAACTAAGGACAATGTTACTTATACTGACAATGGGGAAGATTTAATTATACAGAAGGAAATAGAGATTAATGAACACACAATATTAGAAAATATTATTGTAAAACATTTTAATCCATATAATTCTACCACAATGATAGATTACTACAAAAATGTAAATATTTCATATCTTGTGAATGAAACTCCGTTAAAAATAAAAGAAGTTTATTATTTAGATGATGCAATGAATACTCAATTAATTTGGAAAAACGGAGAAATGGTTTAAAAGAATAATTATATTGAGGAGAGATATAAATAATGATTAAAAAAGCTAGAAAAAAACCAGTAGAAATTGAGTTTATGCAATATACAAATGTTGAAAGTGCAGAGGAAATTGCGAAATGGATAGGTGATTATAATAGTTTATTATTTAAATCTGATAGACATAATCCTAGTATTATGATTATGACACTTGAAGGACCAATGATAGCAGATTTAAATGATTATATTGTAAAAGGTGTAAATGGAGAATTTTATCCAGTTAAACCAGATATATTTAAAAAGACATATGATATATTGGAGGACGAGTAAATGACAGAAGACTCAAAATTTATTGTACATGGTTCACAAATTCAAAAACGGACAGATGATATTCAACAATTAAAAGAGGAGGAATAATACTATGGATGAATTAAATACAAAAGATGTCTATGTTTCTTTTAAAGACAAGGAAGGTAATATACTTAAAGAGGGAAATATAATAGTTACAAATGAGTTCTTAGAACGAAGTAATATTAACAGCCAAGTTATCATGTCTTTAGAATATCTTGCAGAAATGGAGACAAATAATAAAAAATACTATGAATTACTTTCAGAAAATATGGTACTGGAAATGCAATTAGATGATTGTTGCAGTGATTGGAGATTACTTTAAAGGAGAAGATATTATGAAAGGATTAGGTTACAGACTATATTTTTCATTGCAGAAAGTTTTGGATTATATTAAAATGAAGTTACATCCTTTTAGATATTTTATTTTTGTACCTGATATTTTATTGATTGTAGCATTGCCTTTTGTTATAGTATATGGAGGGCATAAGTAATGGACAAATTAAATGAAAAGGAGAATATTATTTATGACAAATATTTGGAAGAATATTATTTATGATAACTTAAACAATGAAGAATTAAAAGCCCTTGAAGAAATGGATAAAGATTTAGTAAAAGATGAAAACGAACTTACTTCGATTATTGAAGTAGGTAATAACAATAATATATTTAGAGCAGAAAGAAGTGAAGATAAATTGTTCTTCACTATAGAATCTGGATATACAAATAGTAAAGATGTAGTTTATAATAATGCAGAACCAAAAGTAAACCATAAGGAATTTGAAAGAATTTGTTTAATATTTGACGATTTAGAATACGTTAGAAAGATTAAAAAATTTTTAGATGATATGATTGAAGCAGCAGAAAAAGAAGGTTTTGAATAAAATTAAAAAAAGGTAGGTGTCACGAAGCCCGTCACGACAGGCTTTTAAAAATGAAAATACTAGTTAAAATCGTTATTTTATTCGGTATAATTGGAATATTGTTGTTGACATTAGAAAGATTTTTTGTTATAATAGAATCAGAAGATGATATTGACAAAGCGCCGTTAGATTATGTGGAGGAGAATATTGAATAGTGGATAATGACAAACAAGATATTTTTATTATCATTTTACTTTTATCTTTAATAACATTAAACATTTTAGATTTATATAATTGATTGAGAAAGGAGAATGAATAATGGTTAAAATTAAAAGAAAAGTTGATATGACACTAGCAGAATTAATTGAGTGGGGATTTAAAAACAATATAAAAAATAAAAAGTTTATAAGTAACTCTAAAGATTATACGTCAGTAACATTTGACTCAACAGGATGGGGAGAGTTTAATAATTACTTTTCGCCAGAAGATACTTTCACAGTAGAAGTTGAAGAAGAAATTATGGAAGACACAGAAATATATAGGTTATTAGAATTAAGAGATTCTTTATTTTTTAAAGATGGTGGATGGAAAGATTTAAATATATTAAAATCTTATATGTATGGCAATAAATCAATTTCCGAAGTTAAGCATGATGGAAGTAGTAAATTCTATATGTTAAATGAAGATGACACAATGACGCTCATTTGGAAAGACGGAGAGTTAGTATAATGACAAAGAAAAATCTAGCACAACGAACCTACGACAATACACTTAAAGCAAAACGATGGTTTCAAGGAACAAGAAATGACTTTAATACAGCTAAACCTAAAAAGAAAAACATTGATGAATTTTTAAAACAAGCTAAATCAGATATTAAATTAGCAAGTGAAAAAGGTAGGTTTAGTTGTATATTATACTATAAGATATTTAAGTTTAAAGAACCTGTAGAAGGGTATAATAAACAAGAAATATTAGCAGTTCTTAAAGAATTAGACAATGAAGGTTTCCATACAGTATATGAAGATTCACAAGATGGTGTTATGGTGTCTGTTCGTTGGGATAGTGAATAATATAAAAGGAGAGGTTATTTATGGTAAACGATGAATTAAGAAAGAAATTTGAAGAAAGTTATTATGAATTGGTTGATAGTAAAATGAATGATTTTGTAGGTGTAAGTTTAGGAAAAATTTATATAGATGTAGTTAAAGTGTTAGATATTTTTAACCAATTGTCAGTTAACTATATTTACAATGATGAAATAATTAAAACTAGCCCACTTCATAAAAAATATGTAGTTGAGAGTTTAATAGAACTGAGTTACTACCCAGAAACTAAACTACAAGAGCTAGCAAACAACACTGAAATAAGAAGAAAGAAAAGACACTTAGTAGAAGAGATAAATAAAGATATAGGTATGGCAAATAATGAGTTAAATTCATTAATTGATAAAATAGAATTATATGAAAAGATATATGGTAATAGAGATATTGAAAAGAATATAAGATTTGATGATATTAGAGACAAAGTTACACAAATTGATTCATTAATAAGAAATGAGGGGTTAAAGCATGGATAATAAATTACCACAATACACAGTTTATGCGATTTTTAATAAAGACGGGGACTATATGGGAGCAGTTTCTACTGAAGCATTAAAAGATAAAGTTATTTCCAAACATAAAGACCTTAAAGGTTTTGCTAAAATCGAAGTAAACAAAGAGATTGATAAATGGCTAAAATAGTAGACAGTAGATATTCTAAATACGAAGCAGAAACAACATGCTCCTACGATAAAGGATTAAATAGATGGATTATATATAGTTCCAATATTCCACATATAACTAGGTTATGTAAGATATATGATAATGTAGAAATTATAGAAGAAACAAAAGATGGGGTTCCAGCCCTTGTTAAAGTTGTTTTACATGAAGACTTAATTACATTTAGAAGTGGCAAAAAATAATAATTATTTTACAAGAACAGTTGACAAAACTGTTCTTTTATGATATAATATATAACAGGAGTAATGAATATGGAATGAATGATTTTGAAAGTAAAGTTTACAAACTATGGCAAAATATAAAATCAAGGTGTTACAACAATAAACATAACTCATATAAATATTATGGAGCAAAAGGTGTAAAAATGTGTGATGAGTGGAAAACATCTTTTGAAAAATTTCTGAATGATGTACCATTAATACCTAATTTTGATTATGATAATTATATGGATGGAAAGTTGTTTTTAGACAAGGATTTAAAATCCGATAAAGATAATAAAATATATTCTTTAGAAACTTGTACTTTTTTAACTAGAGTAGAGAACAATAGGTTAGCAAATCCTGGAAAATATTTTTATGTAGTTTATCCGAACGGAAAAATAGAAGAAGGGATTGGAATAAAGACATTTTGCAAAAATTATAGACTACCTTGTTCTCATGCAATGAAAATGTATAACGGAGACAACACAAGAAAGACAGTAAAAGGTTTCCAATTTTTTGACCATTACCCTAATGAAAATGAAATACTAAAACCTAGAACATATCAAGCAATATCTCCTAAAGGCAAAATTATAATATTTTATAGATATGACTCTTTGGAATATTTAGGACATTCAGCACCTAAAGTTAGGTCAGCAATAAAATCTAACAAAACAACTAAGGATGGATGGAAATTTTCTTTGATACAAGATGGGTACAGACTAACTAAAAAGCAGGAGGAAAAATATTATGACAGTAGTAATTAAAGATAAAGGTAAAGTAAATGAGAGAACTAAAGAGTTTAATAAACAAAGATTAATCTCATTTATTAATAAAGGCTTAGAAGATTTAGAAGTTCCTACTGAATCTAAAGAGTTCTTCGTAGAAAAAGTAATTGGCAAAATCAGTTATAAAGATGAAATTGAAGCAAAAGATATTAACAGAATTTTAATGCAAGATTCATTGTCATTAGTAGATGATATTAAAAATGATACAGGTAATGTAACACAAGAATCATTGAACAATATTAACTGGAATAAGTTTGCACGATATGTATTACTTAATGAATTGTATAAACGTGCAAGCAAGAATCGTTCTTTTGATTCTAAGGATAAGTATGGAGATTATTTAGGATTTATGCTTATGATGGCTGAAAAAGGTTTATATACAAAAGAACTATTCGAAAAATATTCTCAAGAAGAGATTAAAAAAGCTGGAGAATATATTAAACCAGAAAGAGATTTATTATTTGACTACGCAGGAGTAAACCAGTTAAAGGATAGATATTTAGTAACAGATTTTGACAAATCTATATTAGAACTCCCACAAGAACGTTTTATGACTATGGCTCTCCATATCTCCTCTGTAGAAAGCAAAGAAAAGAGATTAAATGAAGCATTAAGATTATATGACAGATTTTCTAAGCTACAAATTTCAAGTGCTACACCAACATTTATGAATAGTGGAACGCCATTTGGCTCTCTAAGTTCTTGTCATGTAGTAACAGTTGATGATTCATTGACAAGTATTTTTGATAGTGTTTCTAAAGTAGCAGAATTTAGTAAAAATGGTGCTGGCTTAGGTATTTATATAGGTAAAATTAGAGCAAATGGTTCTGATATTAGAGGTAATGTAGGTGCTTCAAGTGGTGTTATTTCTTGGATTAAGATTTTAGATAAAACATTAGAATCAGTAAATCAATTAGGAACAAGAGCTGGAGCGGGGACTATTACACTTGATGCATGGCATTTAGATGTTGAAATGTTTTTAGATATACAATCTCCAGTTGGAGACCAAAATATGAGAGCTTACAATATTTTCCCAGCATTGTCTGTCCCAGATGAGTTTATGAGACAAGTAGAAAAACGTGGGGATTGGTATTTATTTGACCCGCACGAAATAAGAAAAGAAATGGGTTATAACTTAGAAGATTTCTACGATAATAAAAAATTAGAAGATAAAGAAAAACCTAATAAAAAAGACCAAGCTTGGACATATAGATATTATGAATGTGTGGACAATCCAAACTTGAGAAAAAAACGAGTAGAAGCTATCGAGATTATGAAAAAAATTATGAAACAACAATTAGAAAAAGGCAAACTATTTATGTTCTATCGAGACACTGCTAACCGAGATAATCCAAATAATCATGCTGGTATGATTTATAGTTCAAACCTATGTCAAGAAATTAGTCAAAATATGTCAACAACACAAAAAATTACAGAGACTATATCTACAGACGAAGGAGATATAGTTGTAGAGCATGACTCTGGAGATATGGTAACTTGTAATTTATCTGCTTTAGTTTTAAATAACATCAACGTACACGATAGTAAAGAGTTAGAAGATATTATTTCAGTTCAAATGAGAGCTTTAGATAATGTGATTAGTTTAAATAGACTAACTGTTCCAGATGCTATCATTACTAACAATAAATATAGAGCAGTTGGCGGAGGAGAACAAGGCATTGCTGCTTTACTTGCAAAAGAAGGAATTATGTGGGACAGTAATAAAGCTACTGAGTTTATTGATAAGCTAGAAGAAAGAATTATGTTATACAGAGTAAAACATTCAGCTCTTTTAGGAAAAGAAAAAGGTTCTTATAAAGTATATGAAGGTTCTCAATGGAATACTGGAGAATGGATAGAAAGAAAAAACACTACTTTATCTGAATGGGACGAAGTAAAAGAGTTATCAATGAATTATATGAGAAATGCTTATCTATCAAGTCCAATGCCTACAGGAGGTACATCAATTTTAATGGGTTCTACACCAGGTATTGACCCTATTTTTGATGTTATTTATAATGATGGTAAAGCCAACGCATTATTGCCTATTGTTGTTCCACATTTATCATCTAGCACATGGTTCTATTATAAACCTACTATGAAAATGGCTTATGATGGAGAAAAACAATTGGCTCATATGTGGGCAATTAATCATAATGGTGCAAGACAACAATGGATAGACCAATCAAGCTCATTTAATATTTATATCCCTATTGGTGTTAAAGTAAAATTCTTATTACAAATGCACATGGAAATTTGGAGAAAAGGAATTAAAACAACTTATTATGTTCGTTCTTGGGATAGCAGACAAGAAGACGTGTGTCTAGCATGTTCTGCATAAAATATTTTAAAGGAGGAATATCCTCCTTTTACGTAATATAAAAAAGGAGAAATGTTTTTATGGAAATTTCAAAACAAGTTAGAATTTATAATATCGAAAGACCAAATACTGAAAAGAGAATGTTTGATGAACAATCAGGTATTTTAAATTGGAATAAGATTAATAATAGTTTCTATTATGATTTTATGAAACAATTAAGAGAAAAATTCTGGATTCCATCAGAAGTAAGTATTGTAAAAGATTATTCTGACTGGCAAAATAAGATGAGTGAAGAAGAAAAGACAACATTTAAACGTGGGGTAGGTATTTTAGCAAGTTTAGATAGTGTAGCAGAAGTTTTTGATTATCATGCTTCACAATATATTAAAGACCCTAGCATTAAAGCATTAATGAGTATGATTGCTTATAATGAAATTACTCATAACGAAAGCTATTCTTATGTATTATCTTCTATTGTTCCAGATGAAGTTGCAGATGAAGTATTTAATTATCCTAAAGAAGACCCTTTCATGATTAAACGTAATGAAAAAATTATGGAAGTTTTAAATAAGTTTATTAACGAGCCTACTGTAGTTAATTTTGTTAAAGCAGAAGTTGCTAATGCCTTATTAGAAGGTATTTCATTTACTAATGGTTTTACTCCTTTTTATCATTTTGCTAGAAATGGAAAAATGTTTGGCATGGCAGAGATTATTGAATATATTCAAGCAGAAGAGCAAATCCATTCTATGGTACAAGGCACTATTGTTAGGGATATTTTAACTCAATACCCAGAATATAACACAGAAGAACTGTCACAATGGATTTATGATTTTACAAAAAAAATTGTATTACATGAACAAGAATATTGTAAAGACTTATATAAAGATACTAAAGATATTGATATGTATGAAGTGATTAAATTTATAGAATACCGTGCTAATATTATGTTAGATAATTTAGGTTTGACTAAAATTTTCGACACTAAAAAGAATCCAATGGCATGGATTGATGCTTTCGACCCAGAAAATAGAAACAGAAAGAAAGAAGATTTTTTTGAAAAAAGAGAAAAAAATTATGGTTTGACTTCTGGAGATAATGGCTGGGATGATTTATAATGAAAATATTAATGATAGGTTTTTCAAAAACAGGAAACACATATATGTTAATGGATTACCTAAAACAATTTAATAATAGTATTGTAGAACGAAGATTTAATATTATCGAACACATTGATATTGATATTAAAGAATATGATTTAATTATTGTTGGTTCTAATACTTGGTGAGATGGATAATTACAGAATAATTTTAAAGATTTTATAATTAACATTTCTACAAA
>ERZ1464652.121-NODE-121-length-14637-cov-12.991771_pt1 | contig 14637 bp, 10 predicted proteins | sample MGYA00563980_ERZ1464652 | MGnify/ENA primary metagenome ERZ1464652 (study PRJEB39283, sample SAMN07833576) | human skin metagenome | isolation source: Scalp | host: Homo sapiens | place: India: Bengaluru | collected 2015-07-04 ...
GAGCCGGCTGCCGCGGCCCCTGTGTATACGAGTCCGGAATGTGCGTCATGGGATTCGGGCGCGAAGGGACCGACCGTATCGGCGGCAGCGACGAGCGGTTCCACCGCTGCGGGATCGGCGATATCGCCCTCCACGAAGTCGATATCCAGCCCGGCAAGGTTGGCGCGGTTTCCGGCGTAAGTGAGCTTGTCCAGCACCGTAACGCGGGTATCAGTGCGCGCCTGGCACATTAGGCGCACGAAATTGGCGCCGATAAAACCGGCGCCGCCAGTGACGAGCATCGTTTGCATGGTTATCCAGTGTAGGGCAGTCGGGCGCGTGTCTGTGGCAGGCCGCGGGTCCCGGTTAGGCCGCACCCAGTGGTGACGGAGGTGGCGAGGGCGGATCCGTGAGCCTGCGGGCCGGGGCTTGTTCCGCGGCGGGGTGTTCGTTGACCTCCACGGTGGGCGATAGGCCGCTGGTGTGGGCGGCTCGGTATCCTACCCGGCCCGTGTCGGGGTCTCGTTCGGCGTGTCCCATTCCGTTGCGGCCATCGCGGTAGTCGTTATTGTCCACGTGGTGCCGGCGGCACAACAGCGTGAGGTTCTTGAGGTCGGTGGCACCGCCGTGGGACCAGGCTTGGAGGTGGTGGACGTCGCAATCCTGCCAAGGGCGGTGGCACTCGGGGTGGGTGCAGACGAGCTCGGAGGCCGCTAGGGCGAGCTTCTGCCAGAGGGAGGCGGTGCGCTTGGTGCGGCCAAGCTCGAGTGGGAAGCCTTTCTCATCCACGGCGCAGAAGAAATCGTGCTGTGCACCGCCGCGGCGGAGGAGGTCGAGCGGGGTGAGCTCGATGCCGGTACTGGTGGCGAAGCGGGTATTGCCGCCCATTGCCTCCAGTTCTTCCAATGTGGTGGCAACGAAGAAAGAACCGAGGCCGTCGGAGTTCTTTTGGGTGGCGGAAAGGTAGCTCGACAGGGCAGCGGTTAATTGGTCTGCCATGCGCTGGGCATAGGTGCGGGTATCATCCTCGGCGCTGAGATCCGCGCTGCCCTTATTCTTCGCGGGAGCAAAGGCGCTGGCGAGGACGGCGGCCGCAGATGCGTCCAGGTATCCGGAGATATGCACGCCGCCGTCGGCGTCTTGGCGGGAGATGCTAAAGCGGCGCTTGCGGGTAGCGGCGTGCGGATCGGGCTCGCCAGCTGGGTTGAGGGCGTGCTTATTCGCCTTGCGGATGGCCTTGCGCAGCCACTCGCGCAGGGAATCGAAGGAGCGACGCTTGGCCTGCTCGAGGGCTTGGTTGCGCAGCTCGCTCGGGCCGGGGATGGCGTACTTGCTGAGGCTACGCAGTTCGTTCTCGATGAGGTTGAGGATGCGCTCGGGGATGGGTTCTTCCTCAAAGAGCTTCTTGCGGCGCTTTTCCCCCTCGCGGCGCTCGCGGCCGGCGCGGCGGCGCGCTTCCTCTTCGGCCTTTGCGCGTGCGGCGTCATCGGCTTCGGGGTCCGCAGGAGGAGTGGGCTCCGGATCGGGGATGGGTGCGAAGAGGTTCTTGCCATTGCGCAGGCGGGCGGCGGCCTCGGCATCGGTAAGGCCTAGGCGCGTGGTCAGGTAGTCCTTGGCCTTGGAAGAACCTACGCGGCGGCCGGCGTCATCGCGTTCTGCAATGAAAGCAAAAGCGGCGTCGATGGTGGACTTATTTCCTAGGGCTCGCTCCAAGTGCTCGAAATAGGGGTGAAGAAGCTCGAAAGATAGATCGGAAGGATCCTGCATGAGGCTGCGCAGCTGGGTTAGCCCAGTGGCAACCTGCGCGATGGCGGAGTCTATCTCCGCATGCTTGGTGGTCTGCATGATCCCTCCCTTCTCTTTCGTTTACATGTTCTATTCTACCCAGATAAAACACCTCGTCAACAGGAAGGAAGGTATTGGTCAATAGATTAGACATTCCCCAAATAAACGCAGACTAAACCGCGCGAAACGGGGCCAAAACCACTAACTCGGGAAGGAGGGGAGTTCCTTCTGGTTGAGCCAGGCATCTACGGTGGCGTCGAAAAGCGCGGCGTCAGGAGCGGCGACGCGGAAGGCATCCAACAACATGGAAGGCTCCACCACCGAATGCTGGTGTTCGGTGAGGTAGCTGCGGAGGGTGGTAAAGAAGGCATCGCCAAGCAGGCGGTGAATGGCATGCACAGCCAAGGCGCCGCGCTTATACACGCGGTCATCGAACATATCGCGCCCACCCGGATCAGAAACGGTGAGGTCCTGTGCCTTGCGTCCCAAGACGTGGTAGTGGGAACGCGCCGCCTCGTGCGCGGTGTTCTCGCCCTTGTGCTCGGCCCATAGCCACTCGCTGTAGCAGGCAAAGCCCTCATTGAGCCAGATATCCTTCCACTCGCCTAGGCCCACGGAATTGCCAAACCACTGGTGGGAAAGCTCGTGGGCAATGAGGCGCTCGAAGGCGTGGTCTCCCTTCACATGGTTGGATCCAAAGATAGAAAGCCCCTGCGCTTCGAGCGGAATTTCCAGCTCATCTTCCGTGATGACCACCTGGTATTCCGCAAACGGGTAGGGGCCATAACTGGACGGAAAGAAGTCCACCATCTCCTGCTGCTGGGCAAATTCATTCAGCACCCGGTCGCGCAGCGCGGCCGGAGCCCAAGCCCGAGTGGAAGGGCCCAAGGCAAAGCTGGAAAAATCGCCTACCTGCACCGTAGCCAGGTAGGTAGCCATGGGCTGGCGGGTGCGATAATGCCAGCGCGTGGTGGAGCCGCCTGCCCGGCGGGAAATCAGTTCTCCATTAGACACCACGATGAAGGGATCATCGGCCGTAATGATGATGTCATAGAGCACCTTTTCAGACGGCGTATCGTCGCAGGGGAACCAGCTCGGCGCGCCATTGGGCTGGCTAGCCACCAGCGAGCCGGACTCGGTTTCCTCCCAACCAATCTCGCCCCAGGTGGTGCGGATGGGGCGAGGGCTACCGCCATAGCGAATAACCAGCTCAAACTCCGTACCGGCGGCGATATTATCGGCAAAGCGCAGGCGCAGCTTACCGGAAGACTGGCGGAACTTTGCCACCCGCGGTGCACCTTTCGCGGTCACGCGCCGAGCCACCATCGCCCCGCCCAAATCCAACGTCAAAGACGTTAAATCAGCGGTCGCTCGGATTGCTAAAACGGCCTCGCCTTGGAGCAGGTTGGGCTCCACGCGGTAGGTCAGATCCAGCGTGTAGTGCAAGACCTCAAAACCGAGGTTAAAATCCACGCCGGTATAAGGGTCAGTGTGGGTACGCGAAAGGGCGGTAGGAAGCAACTTCATAATGCTGCAAGCCTACCGCCCTTTCAGCCGCGGAAAGAAACGAGCTTATTTATTGAAAGCGCGCTCGAAGACCGGCCAGGAGTCCTTAAGGTCCGCAATCCAGTGCGGCCAGGAGTGGGTTCCGGTATTGCGGAAGTTATAGGTGGCCGGGATGCCAGCCTGGTCCAGCTTGGCCTTGAAGTTGTGGGTGCAGTAGTTCACACCAGCCTCGATCGCGCCGCCCTCAACCTGCAACTGAGCTGAGCCCAAAGCGGCAGTAGCAGGGTTGTAGCCCTTAGCCACGTTATAGGAGAAGGTATCCTCCTTGCCGGCCAGGCCGGAACCGGAAGAGATGTACAGCTCCGTGCCGCGCAGCTTTTCGTGGTTCATCATTGCATCGTTATAGCGGTTGGTGGGAGAGCCGAACGGGCCCCACATCTGCTCCGTGGTGGCACCACCGCGGTTGACGGTGAGCTCAACGGCCTTGTGCTCTACCGGGTAGGCGGTAGCCGCACAGCCGGCGTAGGAACCAACGGCGTCATAGAAGCCTTGGTTGTGCTCCGCCAGCAGCAGGGAGGAGGTAGCGGACATGGACATACCCGCGATGGCGCGGTGGTTATCGGCCTTGATGTGTCCCTCGATAGCGCCCGGCAGTTCCTTGGTGAGGAAGGTTTCCCACTTCTGCGGGCCCTTCAGATACTGGGAGTTCGGCTCGGATACCCAGTCGGAGTAGTAGGAGAAGGCACCAGCCTGCGGGATGACCACGTTGACGTTCTTGGAGTGGTAGAAATCCACGGCATCGGAAAGCTTCAGCCAGTCCATGTCCTGCTCCGCGCCGCCTGCGCCATTGAGCAGGTAGATGGTCGGGCGATTTTCGTCCGTCGCGCGAATGACAGCCAACGGAATCTTGCGGCCGTTCATGGACGGGGAGGTGGCCTGCAGCTTATCGACGCGCGGATCGTCCTTGTACTTCTGGTACCAGGTCTGCTTCTCCAATTCCGGGGTGACCTCCAGTGGGGCCAGGGTGGACTGGGCGGCGTTGCCTGCCACCTGCTGTGGGGTGAGCTGTGCGGCACCCGCGATTGGGGAGCCTGCTAGGCCTGCGCACACGGCGGTGGCGGCAAGGATGGAGCTAAGACGCTTCATAGTGCTTCTTTCCTGTAGTTAATGAACTCGCTGATTATACTTCCGCGCTTCTTATTCCGCAGCGCCGACAGCCTCCGGGGCTCCAGCAGCCTCGGTGTCCTCAGTGCCCATGCCCTCGACAAAGTCTTTATCCGGGGACTGCTCAGCGGCGCTCGGGGCATCCTTGATCTGCGCATCTTGCTCCGCCTGTGGTGCATCAACGGAAAGCTCATTAGTCTCTACCGCTGGTGCGGCCGGTGCCTCTGCAGCGTCCTTCGCAAAGCCGCGCTCAAAGGTCTTCCACGAGGAGAAGATGTCATCGCGCCAGCCCGGCCAAGAGTGGGTGCCGGTATTGCGGAAATTCCAGTCCGCCTTCATACCCTGGGAATCCATCTTGGCCTTGAGATCATGGGTGCAGGAGCTCATTGCGGCCTCGATGACGCCACCTTCAACCAGCAGCGTGGAAGACCCCGGAACACCCCAGTCATTGGCTCCTCCCAAGCCGCTGTTTACGGAGACGTAGGTCTCGGATGGGCCCAAATTCTTCGGAGTGGCGTTGACAAGAGCGTCGTTGTACACGTTGTACTCGCTGCCCATAGCTCCCCACATCTGATCGGCCGAGCCGCCGCCGCGATTGACGGTCAGCTGGGTGTACAGACGCGGCAGCGGGCGGGAGGTTGCGGCGCAGCCGGAGAAGGAGCCTACGGCGTTGTAGAAACCTGGGTTATGCTCTGCTAGCAGCAGGGAAGAGGTAGCTGACATGGACATGCCGGCGATGCCGCGCTTGCCGTTGCCGCTGATTCGAGATTCCAATGCACCCGGCAGTTCCTTGGTGAGGAAGGTTTCCCACTTCTGTGGGCCCTTGAGGTAGCCATTATTCGGGGTGTCTACCCAGTCGGTGTAATAAGAGAAGGCACCGGCCTGCGGAATGACCACATTGACGTTCTTTGACGTGTAGAAGTCCACCATGTCCTGCACGCCCTCTTGCTCAGGGTTGACGTCGCTCTTGGCGGTGGCGGTAATCCAGTCCATGCCCTGCTCAGCGCCACCGGCACCGTTGAGCAGGTACAAGGTGGGGCGCTTCTTATCAAAGTTGCCGTCCGGGGTGATGACCGCAAGCGGAACCTCGCGGCCGTCCATGGCGGCAGACGTTGCGGTCATGACCTTGACGTGATCGCCGTAGTGGTTGCCGGCCTTGCTCTTATGGCCGAAGGCGTAGCCCTTCCACTTGTCCTTGTCCTGCAGCTTGGCAATATCTACCACGCGGTTATCACCTTCGGTGGTGATGGCGTAGTTGATGTTTTCCGGGTCCGCGGGGTCGGTCAGGTTTACCTCGCGGATGGTGGAAAGGGTAGCGTCGCCCTGAATCTCGGTCGGCTCGACGGCGGAGGCGAGAGGGGCGGAGAGGACTCCTGCCGCAATGGCGATGCCTGCGACGCTGGAGCCGAAAGAGCGCAAAGTATGCATATTTTTAGCTTCCTCGAGTTAAGAGAATCTTCTCAATAGGTATCGTTCCGCAAAGCGGGAGTGTTAGCAAGACTCTATGCCTTAATAGCCCTTTTAATGTAGCAAAACCTGTGACGTATGTGGTTTGTGTGTCATAATTTTGAACGCAGCGCGCATGTAACGGCGGCGCTACAATCTCCGTTAGTACAAAACGTGTGATTAATGTGGGTCAATCTGCGGCCCCATCCCTCGCTCCAGACAAGTAAAAATACAGAAAGAAGCATTATGAACGTTTTCGATTCCATCCTCGTGTCCATCAACGAAGTTCTGGGACAGTTCCTGCACGCAGGGTCCTCCATGTCCTCCACCGCCGCCCTGGCTCTCGGCCTGTTCTAATACGCCGAGTACACGGCCCTGCCTGGGGTGTCGCGCGCTTGCCGACGTCCCAGGCAGGGCCTTTGTGTGTTTTACCCCCGAAGCGTGGGGTACTCGGGCACGGGAGTGTGACCCAATGCGCGACATGGAGGGGAAAGTTACGTATCCTGTAGAACGTGACTAATGAACATTATGACGTAGTAGTACTCGGCGCGGGCCCTGGCGGCTACGTGGCCGCCATCCGTGCAGCTCAGCTTGGTAAGAAAGTTGCCGTAATCGAGAAGCAGTACTGGGGCGGTGTCTGCCTCAACGTAGGTTGCATCCCTTCCAAGGCGCTGCTGAAGAACGCTGAGGTTGCCCACACCTTCAACCATGAGGCGAAGGACTTTGGCATCTCCGGCGATGTTTCCTTCGACTTCGGTGCTGCCCACAAGCGTTCCCGCAAGGTTTCCGCGGGCATCGTCAAGGGCGTTCATTACCTGATGAAGAAGAATAAGATCACCGAGATCAACGGTCTGGGCTCCTTCAAGGACGATAAGACCATCGAAATCACCGAGGGCGATGACAAGGGCAAGACCGTCACTTTCGATGACTGCATCATCGCTACCGGTTCCGTGGTCAAGTCCCTGCCGGGCGTGGAGCTGGGCGGCAATATCGTCTCCTACGAGGAGCAGATCCTCAACGACGAGGCCCCGAAGTCCATGGTTATCGTCGGCGCCGGTGCCATCGGCATGGAATTTGCTTATGTTCTGTCCAACTACGGCGTGGACGTCACCATCGTGGAGTTCATGGACCGCGTCCTGCCGAACGAGGACAAGGACGTCTCCAAGGCCATCGCTAAGGAGTACAAGAAGCTGGGCGTCAAGCTGCTGACTGGCTACAAGACCACCTCCGTCAAGGACAACGGCGACAATGTCACCGTTGAGGTCGAGTCCAAGGACGGCTCCAAGCAGGACACCCTTACCGTGGATCGTGCCATGATTTCCATCGGCTTCGCTCCGCGCACCGAGGGCTTTGGCCTAGAAAACACCGGCGTTGAGCTCACCGAGCGCGGCGCCATCGCCATCGATGACACCATGCGCACCAACGTGGACCACATCTACGCCATTGGTGACGTCACCGCGAAGCTGCAGCTTGCCCACGTTGCTGAGGCACAGGGCGTTGTTGCCGCAGAAACCATCGCCGGCGTGGAGACCCAGCTTCTGGGCGATTACATGAACATGCCGCGCGCTACCTTCTGTAACCCGCAGGTCGCTTCCTTCGGCTACACCGAGGAGGCCGCCAAGGAGAAGTTCGCGGACCGCGACATCAAGGTCGCTACCTTCCCATTCTCCGCTAACGGCAAGGCTGCGGGCCTGAACGAGACCGCGGGCTTTGTCAAACTCATTGCGGACGGCGAGTACGGCGAGCTCATCGGCGGCCACATGGTGGGCTCCAATGTTTCCGAGCTGCTGCCGGAGCTGACCCTAGCGCAGCGCTTCGATCTCACCGCTGAGGAGATTGGCCGCAACGTTCACACCCACCCGACCCTCTCTGAGGCCATGAAGGAAGCCGCCGAGGGCATCGGCGGCCACATGATTAACCTCTAAGCAGGGCTGCTTGCCGACGTCCACCCTTTCTCCCACCACCGCCTCAGTAGCGGTGGGAGGCTAGGGCCTCGGCACACCACAACGGCAACAGTATCGGCACCGCTGATCCTGCCCCCGCCCGCACTGGGCAGGGGCAGAGCACGGCGGTGCCGTTGCTCTATGCGCGCATAACGCGCGCAACCCTCGCTGCTACTCGAAAATTTTTCGAGTAGCTTTCGAGTACTGCTCAACCGCCAGTTCAGCACGTTATTTACTCGAAACGAGCTCTTTCGAGTAGCTTTCGAGTAGCTTTCGAGTAGGTCGATTGGCGCCTAAGACGCTAGTAGGGTGCAACTGTGGAGCGGTGGGCGTCGATGCTGATGAACTCGTTGATAGGCGGGAAGGCGCGCTGCGCGCAGTTTTCGCGCGGGCAAGTGCGGCAACCGGAGCCGATAGGGGTAGCAGAAGAGAGATCTTTGAGGTCGAGACCTTCTGCGTAGACGGTGCGGTCGGCGTGGCGAGCCTCGCAGCCTAGGCCAATGGCGAAGAGTTTATCGGTATCGCCAAAGCGTCCTTGGTGGTGTTGCACGGCGCGGGAGATCCACAGGTAATTGCGGCCATCGGGCATCTGAGCCAGCTGGCGGGAGATGATGCCGGGCTGGCTGAAGGTCTCGTAGACATTCCACAGTGGGCAGGTGCCGCCATTATTGGAAAAGTGCACGCCGGTGGCGGATTGCCGCTTGGACATGTTTCCTGCGCGGTCGACGCGGACAAAGGTAAAAGGAATCCCGCGCAGGTTATCGCGCTGCAGGGTGGACAGGCGGGAGGCGACGGATTCATAGCCCATGCCAAAGACCTGGCAGAGGTATTCCACGTCGTAGCCGGAGCGCTCGGCCTCGGAATGCAGTAAGGCATAGGGCATTACGGTGGCGGCGGCGAAGTAGCTGGCCAGTCCGCGCCGGGCCAGGTTGTGCGAGGCGTCCGAGGTGAAGGGCTCCTCGTTTACCAAAGAGGAGATTCGGTCACCGGCCTCCAGGAAGCTCAGTTCCGCAGCCATGCGGAAGGCGCGCTGGCCTTCGCCCAAGCGCGAGGCGAGCCGGAACTCGCCGGTCTCGCGGTCAAAGCTGTGTAGCGTGCCGTCCATCTGCGAGGTGATGTGGATGTCAACGTTGTGGCGATCGCGCAGGCGCTGCGCTAGGGCGTGTTCGGTGTCGCGGATGCCGAATTGGGTGACCGAGAGGGCGTCGGCTAGCTGTTCCGCATGGTGGTCCAAATCGTCCAAGTAGTTTTGGCGAGCATAGAAGAAATCGCGCACCTCGTCGTGCGGCATAGACAGGGCCTGAGTGGCCTCGGTGGTGCGGCGGGTATCGGTGGCCAGCGAAAGTTTATCGCGCACATTGCGGTACCGGCGGTGGACATCTACCAGTGTGCGGGCCACGGTGGGGTGGTTATAGACCAGCTCCGAGAGCTCTTGCAGCTCGACGGGGGAGGGGCACAGCTCCTTGTCTTGGATGACATCTTGAATCTCGGCGAGGAGGCGGGAGTCATCGTCGCGCGAGAAAAAGGTGGCATCGACGCCGAAGACCTCGGTGATGCGGAGGAGTACCGGAACGGTCAGGGGCCGAACGTCGTGTTCGATCTGATTGACGTAGCTGGCGGAGAGTCCAAGCGTTGCAGCAAGGGAGGCCTGGCTGAGATTTCGCTCACGACGAAGCTGGCGAAGGCGGGAGCCCACATACGTCTTACTCATGCCGGAAAGGTTACTGGGCGGCATGCGAGAGTGCACCCTAATCGCAAAGATCTTGTGAAGAATATTTACCGTCTGTGGGGAGCATGTGGGTTTCATGCGAAAGTTTGACACATAAAGGGGTAAGGGAGTCACTCTAGTAACACTGGGTGACCAAGTTCACAATCGGGCGGACATTTACGCAACGTCAATATTGCGGAATTCCAAGCGGCCAAGGTAGCGACGTTTTGCTTCAAGTGTTATAAGGCAACCCTTGCCTAAGAGAATTCTGGCTTTAACCGTACCGCCGTACCGTTAGGCGAAACACCGCAGGAATTGACTAGTAACCAGCGGTTAAGCCCAGTTAAAGTGAGGACGACAATGGAGGTGTCATGACTTTAAGAAATCCGGACCGTGAGGCAGTAGCTCACGGTCACATTACTAACGAACCAATCCGCCAGAAGCCGGGAGTGCCCTCCTGGGTTCTGAAGCTCATCATGGCCGTTACCGGCCTGCTCTTCGCGCTTTTCGTCGTTGGCCACATGGCAGGCAACCTGAAGCTGTACTTACCCGCTAACGGCGGCGAAGAGGCCCTGGATGAATACGGTGCATTCCTGCGCTCCATGGGCGAGCCACTGTTCCCGCACGAGGGTGCATTGTGGATCATCCGCGCCGTCCTGCTGGTTGCCATCCTCGCCCACATCTATGGCGCGTTTGCCCTGACTGCACGCTCCAAGGCGTCCCGAGGCAAGTTCCGGCGCAGCAACCTGATGGGTGGCCTTGATTCCTTCGCCACCAAGTCCATGCTGGTCACCGGCATCGTTTTGTTGCTGTTCATCATCTTTCACCTGCTGGACCTGACCCTGGGCGTGCAGCCTTTCGCCCCCGGCGACTTTGCAGAGGGCGCGGTGAAGGCCAATATGATCGCTACCTTCAGCCGCTGGCCGGTCACCATCGTGTACGTGATCGCTATGTGCTTCCTGTTCCTGCACCTCACCCACGGCATTCGCCTTGCCGCCTCTGACCTGGGTATCACCGGTGCGAAGTGGCGTCAGACCTTCCTGATCCTGGCGTACGTCATCCCGGCCGTTGTTTGCATCGGCAACATTGTTATGCCTTTGTCCGTTGCCCTGGGCTTGGTCAGCTAAAGGAGTTAGAAACCCATGACTAATACTGAACTCAAGCGCGAGCACCCCAAGTTCTCGCACCCACAGTCCATCGTTCCGGGCGTATCCGCCGGCAACATTCTGGAATCCAATGAGCCGCACGGCGTGCCCATGAAGGATATGTGGTCTCACCAAAAGGACCACATGCAGCTGGTCTCCCCGCTGAACCGCCGCAAGTTTGAAGTCCTCGTGGTTGGTACTGGCCTGTCCGCCGGCTCCGCTGCGGCAGCTCTGGGCGAGCTGGGCTACAAGGTAAAGGTATTTACCTACCACGATTCTCCGCGCCGTGCGCACTCCATCGCCGCGCAGGGTGGCGTCAACGCCTCCCGTGCCAAGAAGGTGGACAATGACTCCGCCTACCGCCACACCAAGGACACCGTTAAGGGTGGCGATTACCGCTGCCGCGAGTCCGACTGCTGGCGCTTGGCTAACGAGTCCGTGCGCGTTATTGACCACATGAACGCCATCGGCGCACCATTCGCCCGCGAGTATGGCGGCACCTTGGCTACCCGTTCCTTCGGTGGTGTGCAGGTCTCCCGCACCTACTACACCCGTGGCCAAACGGGTCAGCAGCTGCAGCTGTCCACCACCTCGGCACTCTACCGCCAGATTGGCCTGGGCAACGTGGACCTCTTCGCCCACAATGACCTGCAGGACATCATTGTCTACAACGACAATGGCAAGAAGCGCGCCGGCGGCATCGTTACCCGCAACCTGATCACCGGTGAGCTCAAGGCTTTCACCGGCCACGCGGTTGTGCTGGGTACCGGCGGATACGGCAACGTCTACCACATGTCCACCCTGGCTAAGAACTCCAATGCCAGCGCTATGATGCGTGCGTACGACAGCGGTGCTTACTTGGCCTCCCCAGCCTTCGTGCAGTTCCACCCGACGGGCCTGCCCGTCAACTCCGATTGGCAGTCCAAGACCATCCTGATGTCGGAGTCCCTGCGTAACGACGGCCGCATTTGGTCCCCGAAGAAGGAGGGCGACGACCGAGATCCGAATACCATTCCGGAAGAAGAGCGCGACTACTTCTTGGAGCGCCGCTACCCGGCATTCGGCAACCTGGTTCCCCGTGACGTTGCTTCCCGTGCCATCTCCCAGCAGATTAACGCCGGTTTGGGCGTTGGCCCGCTGCACAACTCGGTGTACCTGGACTTCCGCGACGCCATCGAACGCCTGGGCAAGGACAAGATCCGCGAGCGCTACTCCAACCTCATTGAGATGTACGAAGAGGCCATTGGCGAGTCCGCCTACGAGACCCCGATGCGCATCGCTCCGACCTGCCACTTCACCATGGGTGGTCTGTGGACCGACTTCAACGAAATGACCTCCATCGACGGCCTCTTTGCCGCCGGTGAGTGCTCCTGGACCTACCACGGAGCTAACCGCCTGGGTGCTAACTCCCTGCTTTCGGCTTCCGTTGACGGCTGGTTCACCCTGCCGTTTACCATCCCAAACTACTTGGCCGATCACCTCAACGAGGAGAAGCTGGCGGAGGATTCCGCGGAGGCACAGGCAACCCTGGCACAGTCCCAGGAGCGCATCGACCGCCTCATGGACGTGCGCGGCGATAATCCGCACGGTCCGTCCTACTACCACCGCCAGCTGGGCGACATCCTGTACCACGGCTGCGGCGTGTCCCGTAACGTGGAAGAACTCAAGGAAGCCATCACCAAGATCCGCGAGCTGCGCGAGGACTTCTGGGCTAATGTCCGCATCCCGGGCGAGGCCAATGACATGAACCAGGTGCTGGAATACGGCCTGCGCGTTGCCGACTACCTGGACCTGGGCGAGCTCATGTGTGTAGACGCTCTGGACCGCGACGAGTCCTGTGGCGCTCACTTCCGCGAGGACCACCTCACCGAGGACGGCGAGGCAGAACGCGACGATGAGAACTGGTGCTTCGTATCCGCCTGGGAGCCGGGCGCTAATAAGAACGAGTTCATCCGCCACGCCGAGCCGCTGTACTTTGATTCGATCCCGCTGATGACAAGGAACTACAAGTAATGAAACTGACACTTGAGATCTGGCGTCAAGCCGGACCGACCCAAGAAGGCCACTTCGAGACCGTTCAGATAGACGATGCCTCTGAGCAGATGTCCATCCTGGAGCTGCTGGACCACGTCAACGAGGGCTACATTGAGCGTGGCGAAGAGCCCTTTGCCTTCGCCTCGGACTGCCGTGAGGGCATTTGCGGTACCTGTGGTTTGACCGTCAACGGTCGTCCGCACGGCCCTGGGCAGAACACCCCAGCCTGCCAGCAGCGCCTGTTCAACTTCACCGATGGTGACACGATCAAGCTGGAGCCATTCCGCTCCGCTGCCTACCCGGTCATCAAGGATATGATCGTGGACCGTGCGGCTCTGGACCACGTGATGGAGCAGGGCGGCTACGTATCCATGGACGCTGGTACCGCTCCGGATGCGGATACCATGCACATCAACCACGAGACGTCCGAGTACTCGCTGGACCACGCCGCCTGCATTGGCTGCGGTGCGTGCGTTGCTGCCTGCCCGAACGGTGCGGCTCACCTGTTTACCGGTGCGAAGCTGGTGCACCTCTCCCTCATGCCGCTGGGCAAGGAAGAGCGTGGCCGTCGTGCCCGCAACATGGTCGATGACCTGGAGGCCAACTTCGGCCACTGCTCCCTCTACGGTGAGTGCGCCGATGTTTGTCCGGCCGGCGTTCCGCTGACCGCAGTTTCTGCGGTTACCCGCGAACGTGCACGTGCTGCTTTCCGTGGCAAGGACGACTAAGCTAAGGTTATTCCGTAGGAATACTAGGAACGAGAGAAAGACAGAAAGACTCCGCCATGAGCGATAACACCCACGCAGTCGCTGACTACGCCAGCGAGACCTACCCGGAGTTCTCCGGCAAGATTCAGGACACCTACATTGAGGGCTACGATCCCGTGTCCTTTGGTGCTCCTCACTCTTCCCTCCTGCGCACCTCCACCTGGGTGGGCATGGGTCTGATCCTGTCTTGCCTCCCGGCTGCCGGCATCATCATCTGGGGCCTTGGCGTGTGGGATACCCCGATGGGTACCGCAGGCGAGGGTGACTACACCCTGACCATGATCATCGGCATCATCGCCCTAGTCATTGTGGCCATCGCCGCAGTAGGTACCGTCCACTACGGTCGCCGCTACTACCGCAAGTACCGCAAGGAAACCGGTCGCGTTAACTAGTATTCGCTCTTGAGCCAAGCACCAACAACCCCCGCTCCACACAGTATGCACGGCATGCAGGGAGGCGGGGGTTGTTGCATATCTGCACCTTCCAGCGACTCTTTGAGTCTGGTGGCTAAGTCTAGAAGCTCGTCAGGATTATCTGAGGGCCGTTGTTGAGACAGATTTCTTTGTACTGAGCGCACAAACTTAGCGAGTATGCCGGCGTGGCCAGTGGGGAAGTGGCAGGCAGATCCGCTTGTATTGCCTGCAGGTGCTTGGCGGCACTGTTGGCGGCGTCTAGTGCGTACTCGTAGTCTCCAGCATCCCCGTGCGCTCCAATAAACAACGCACACAGGTGCGTGTCCTGGGCTTCATGAACAATGTCGGTCACCCTTTTACCTCCTTAACCTTTCCCCAGTTACACGGCCAAATAATTTTTTCTCCGTTAGGTTTTGTCGCTTTTAGCTTTCCCCAGCTCGAACCAACAACGCTAACGATGGGAGCCCAAAGAGCTAGAGCAACAAGCCACTTCTCTACCGTGGCTAATTCCCCCCAGGAAAAGTGCCAGAACACAGCCTATACAACGACATAAAGGAAAAGCTTTCCCGGCTAACTAAGTAACTTTATGTACGGGATGGTCCATCTTTTTCCAGGTTTGATTTTCCAGTTGCAGAGTTGGGTACTGCTGCTATGTTTAATTCTGCCCGCCATGGCATCCCTTGGCCGTGGCAGGTTGTCGGATGCGGTTTGTTGGTACCGGTGTTCCAGGAACGCGGTACTGGGGTG
>ERZ1464652.124-NODE-124-length-14433-cov-11.422729_pt1 | contig 14433 bp, 13 predicted proteins | sample MGYA00563980_ERZ1464652 | MGnify/ENA primary metagenome ERZ1464652 (study PRJEB39283, sample SAMN07833576) | human skin metagenome | isolation source: Scalp | host: Homo sapiens | place: India: Bengaluru | collected 2015-07-04 ...
CGCGGCGGTCGGGGGCGCGGCAACCAGGAGCAGCTCGCCCGCGCAGCGCACCGCGAGCACCACACTCATTGTCAGGCCATAGGAATGAAACATGGGCAACGCGGCCAGGAAGCGCTCCTGGCCAGCGCGCAGCGGGGCCTGAGTTTCTAGCTGCAGGCAGTTGGCAGCGAGGTTGCCGTGGGTTAAGACCACGCCCTTGGGGCGGGCGGTGGTGCCGGAGGTGTAGAGGATAAGGGCGGCGTCGGCAAGCGTGGCCGGGTACGGCTCCACCGGGGCACCGGAGAGGGGAAGTGGCTCGGTGAGGGAGACGGAGATAGTGGTCTCTACCTGCGCGGAGACAGTGGGAGCGATGTCCTCCCAGGCAATGGCCACGCGGGGGCCATGGTGGGCGAGCAGCGGCGTGAGCTCGTGAGCGGTATAGCGCGGGTTATGCTCTACCACCACCGCGCCCAGGCGCAGGATGGCAAAGAATGCCACCACATGCTGCGGGCAATTAGGCAGCAAAAGCGCCACGCGGTCGCCGGGGCACACGCCTTTCTCCCGCAGGGCCCCGGCCGCGGCCTCCACCCGGGCATCGAGCTCGCTATAGGTCAGCGTCTGGCCGGCGAAGTAAGTGGCGGGGTGCTGCGGAAACCTCGTGACGGCGGCCGCGAAGAAATCCGTCAAGGTAGCGCCGTAGTGAATATCTGCCATAGCCGCTAAGTTTAGGCCTTTGCCTCCAACAGCTCGAGCAGGTCCTTGCGCACCTGGTGGCGGCGAATCTTGCCCAGGTGATCGCGCGCCAGATCCTCAAAGTGGTAGAAGGTGCGCGGCACCTTATAGCGGGTGAGACGCTTGCGGCAGAATTCCTTCAAGCTCTCGGGATCGAGCACGGCACCATCACGCAGGGTGACGCAGCCGACGACGTCCTCCGAGCCGTCCTGGCGCGGGCGGCCTACGGCGGCGACGTCCACCACGTCGGGGTGCTGGGCAATCGCCTCTTCTACCTCAGCGGGGTAGACGTTGAAGCCGCCGGTGATGATGATTTCTTTGATGCGGCTGACCAGCTTGATATAGCCATCCGGCTCCATGAGAGCCATATCGCCGGTGCGGAACCAGCCATTGTGGAAGGTCCTTTCGGTGGCGGCGGCATTGCCAAAGTAGCCTTGGAAAATTTGCGGGCCGCGCGCAAGCATCTCACCCGGCTGGCCATCGGGCTGGGTTTCATCCAGGTTTTCGGGGTTAGCAATGCGCACCTGCGTATCCGGGAAGGGTACGCCCACATAGCCAGGGCGGTGCTTGCCGTTCATGGGGTTGGCCGTAAGGACCGGGGAGGTCTCCGTCATACCAAATCCTTCCACGAGCCGACCGCCGGTAATGGTCTCCCAGCGCTCCACAATTTCTACGGGCAGCGTGGCGGCGCCGGAGAAGGCATTGCGGATGCCGCTTAAGTCGATGTCCTTTTCTTCTGCCGCGTCCATGATCTTCTGATACAACGTCGGCACGCCCGGTAACCAGGTAGGCGTGCGCTTTTTCACGATGTCCAGGATGAGCGGCATTTGTGGGGAGGGGACAAGGATGAGCTCGGCGCCGAGGTAGATGCTGAAGACGCACAGCGTAGTCATGCCACAGGCGTGGAAGATGGGCAGTGCTGCGAGGAAGCGTTCTTGTTGCTTGCCCATCTGTGGCACCCAGGCTTTACCTTGGACGGCATTGGCAATGAGGTTGCCGTGTGACAGCAACGCACCCTTGGGTTTTCCAGTGGTGCCGGAGGTGTAGAGGATGAGCGCAATATCGTCCTGGGAGATTGCGGGGAAATCGAGCTCCGAGCCATCGCCGCCGATAGCCGCGCCGATGAGGGTGGACCACTCCAAGGTATTGGGCGCGGGGTTGGTGAGCTGCTCGCGCTTGGCGGCCAGCGGCGGGATGGGCAGGCGCAGTACGAGGCGCTTGAGTGGTGGCATGGCATCGATCATGTTGACGGAGACGATGGTCTCTAGCGGGGTGGTCGAGCGTAGCTTTTCCAGCGTGGAGGCGGTTTTATCCCAGGAGATGGCCACGCGCGTGCCATGGTCATTGAGCAGCCCTTCCAGCTTGAACTGGCCCCCGAAAGTTGGACTGGTTTAATTCTAGGCGGTTAGAGGCTTTAGGGTCTGGTTCCGGTATTGCATCGGAGTCAGGCCCTTGAGTCGTTTTTGGATGCGTTCATGGTTGTACCAACGGATGTAGTCATCAATTGCGTGGTAGAACGCCTCCAGACGGGTGAATGATTCCCCGTGATACATCTCTGACTTGAGGTATCCGAAGAAGTTTTCCATCACCGCATTGTCGTAACAGTTTCCTTTCCTTGACATCGATTGTGTGCCACCGATACCTGTGATGAGAGTGCGCCAGCTGGAATGCTGATATTGGAATCCTTGGTCGGTATGTACAAGCAAACCTTTATCTGGTGATTCTTGCGCGATGGCATCGCGTAAAGATTGCGACGTAAACGCCGTATTCGGTGAGGTTGAAACGCTGTACGACACGATCGACCGATCGCATAAGTCCATGATCGGCGACAGGTAGACCTTGGTGCCAGCAACGCGAAACTCCGTGACGTCACTTGCCCACACCGTATTTGGCTCATCAGGCGTGAAACATCGATTTAACACATTGCTTGCGATGTGACTTACCGTGCCTTTGTACGAGTTGTACTTCTTTTTCGCCCTGATCTTGGATTTAAGCCCTAGTTGATCCATGAGCTTGTAGACCAGCTTATGGTTGACGACCCATCCTTCCCGGCGTAGCTGAGCATGCACCTGCCGATAGCCATAACGACGGTTCATACGCTCAAAGACATCAACGATTGCCTGCTTGAGCTGGGCATGTTTATCAGGCATGGTGAGGCGTTGTTGGTGATAGAAAAATGTTGACCGGGAAAGACATGCCGCAACCAGCAGGTCCTCCAGGCGGTGGGCTGACTTGAGGATGACGATAGCTTCTACTTTCAGCCTCGTCGCTGGTTCCTCAAGTCCCGCAATTTTTTTTAAGTACGCATTTTCTGCCCGTAATTTCTCCACCTCACGGCGGAGCCGAGCTTCCTCGGTCAACGGTGTCGAGCGGGCGCTGCCTTTCGGTCGTCCCTTCGGTTTCGGTTGCAACGCTTCATCACCACCCGCACGCCAAGCCCTCACCCAATTAGCGACAAGTTGATCCGATGACAAACCAAACTCCCTAGCCAGTTCCATCTTGGACTGGCCGGCAATGAACCGATCGACAACTTCCTTCTTCACCTCGAAGGAAAAGTGCTGCTTAGTTGGTCTCTCCACAAGACATAGTCTGCCATGCAGCTTGAAACGACGCTCAAATCTCTTTACAGAATAGAGGCCAACTCCTAACCGATGAGCCGCCGCCGCATAGCCCAGCCCTTGCTCAAACAAATCAACGAGCTGCTCGCGCTGAGATTCACTCAAAGAACTTCGTGCTCTCATAAAAAATACTCCCCACTAGTTAGAAACTGATTTCTCAGTCCAACTAATGGGGAGCAGTTCAGCTCCGGGGCGGTGTAGAGCGGGTTGTGCTCGACCACGGTGGCACCAAGTAGCTGCACCGCATAGAACGCGGCGACGTGCTGGGGACAGTTGGGCAGGACGATGGCAACCTTGTCACCCGGGCGAATGCCAAAGGCTTTGAGCCCGGCCGCGGCGGCGCGCACCTGGGCGTCGAGCTCCGCGTAGGTTTGCGTGCGGCCGAAGAAGTAGGTGGCGGATTTATTGGTGTTGGCCCGCAGGTTATCGCGGTAGTAGTCGACGATGGTCTTATCGCCGTAGTCCAGCGTGTGCGGGGTCCAGTCACTGTAGTGTTCGAGCCAGGCTCGGGAGGTAGAGGCGGACACGCGAAAAACCTTTCGTTTGGCTACAAAAACTATTTCTGAGGGGATAGCATATCCCAAACGCGAAGAAGCCCTCTAGATTTCTTCCAGTGTCAGCAAAAACCGTTTGGCATCTAGCCCACCCGCGTAGCCGCCGAGCCCGCCATCGCTGCGCAGCACACGATGGCACGGCCGCACGATGAGCAGGGGATTGGTACCGCACGCACTGCCTACGGCCCGCGTCGCGCCGGGCTGGCCGAGCATCTTGGCGACGTCGCGGTAGGTGACGGTCTCCCCATAGCCAATCTCTGCCAGCTGTGCGTGCACCGCGGCGCGGAATGCCGTCGTCTCAGGCGGGTCTAGGGGCAGTTCAAAGGCGCGGCGCCGGCCGGCGAAATACTCCGCGAGCTGTGCCTGGGCGGCATCGAGCACGTCCACGCTGTGCTTTCCTGCGCCCCCTTCGTCCACACTGACTGCCGCCTCCTGCGGGGCGCGGGCTGCGGTGATTTCGACGAGGGAAAGCCCCCGCGGGCTCGCCTGCAAGCGCAGGGGACCGAGGGGGCTATCGATCAGGCGGAACATGCTAGTTCTTTTCGGCCTCGAGGCGGCGGATAAGGTCTGCCTGGACTTCGCGGCGGCGGATCTTGCCCATTTGATCCTTGGCCAGCTCCTCAAAGTGATAGAAGGTACGCGGGACCTTGTAGCGGGTCAGGCGCTCGCGACAGTAGTCCTTGAGGCCCTCTGGGTCCAGGGCTGCGCCATCGGCGAGGTCCAAGCACGCCACGACGTCCTCGGAACCATCCTCGCGCGGGCGGCCCACCACGGCAACGTCATCGATGCTTGGGTGCTCGCGCAGGATTTCTTCTACCTCGCCCGGGTACACGTTGAAGCCGCCGGTAATGATGATCTCCTTGATGCGGCTGACCAGGCGGATAAAGCCATCTTCTTCCATGACGCCCATATCGCCGGTGCGGAACCATTCGCCGTGGAAGGCGGCTTCGGTGGCCTCCTCGTTGTTGAGGTATCCCTTGAAGATCTGCGGGCCGCGGGCCAGAACCTCGCCTTCGGTGCCGTCTGGCTGGGTCTCATCCAGGTTATCCGGGTTGGCGATGCGCACCTGGGTATCCGGGAAGGGAATGCCCACGTAGCCGGGGCGGCGGTCGGTGCTCATGGGGTTGCCCACGATAATCGGCGAGCACTCGGTGAGGCCGTAGCCTTCCACCAAGAGGCCGCCAGTGTAATTCTCCCACTTCTGCACGGTGTCCGAAGGCAGGGTAGAAGCACCGGAGAAGGCCGCGCGCACGCCCTTGATGGGGATTTGCTGCTCGTCGGCGGCCTTGACGATGCGCTCGTAGAGCGTCGGCACGCCCGGAACCCAGGTCGGGGTGTGCTTCTTCATCAACTGCATGATGAGCGATATATCCGGCTTCGGCAGGATAATTAGCTCGCCGCCGATGAACTGCGCCAAGGTCACGTTCATGGTCAGGCCATAAGCGTGGAAGAAGGGGAGGGCGGCGAGCATGCGCTCGGGCTTATCGCCCAAGCCCGGTACCCACGCCTTGCCCTGCAGGAGGTTGGAAAACAGGTTCCCGTGCGAGAGCATGGCACCCTTCGGGGCGCCGGTGGTGCCAGAGGTGTACATGATGAGCGCGATGGTGTCCTTATCCACGTCTTCCGGCGTGGTGATATCGCTGCCATCGCCGCCTATGGCGTTGCCCACTAGGGTCTCCCATGGCACGGTATTAGGCGCTGGAGCAGAAAGCTGCTCGCGCTTGGATTTCAGTGGCGGGATGGGCAGGCGGAGGGCGGCGCGCTGCAGGGTCGGCATGGCGTTGATCATATTGATCGACACGACCGTTTCCAGGTTGGTGGTCGCGCGCAGCTTCTCCAGCGTGGGTGCGGCCTTGTCCCAAGCGATGGCGATGCGCGCGCCGTGATCTTGGAAGAGCCCTTCCAGCTCATGGGCGGTATAGAGCGGATTGTGCAGCACCACCTGCGCACCGAGCTTCAAGATGGCATAAAACGCCGCGATGTACTGCGGCGAGTTCGGCGCCACGATGGCTACGCGGTCACCGGGGCGCACACCGAAGGCCTTCAAGCCTGCGGCCGCTGCGCGAACCTGGCGGTCCAGCTCCGCATACGTTTGGGTGCGTCCGAAGAAGTAGGTGGCCGGTTTATCGGCGTTGACCTCAAGATTGTTGTCGTAGATATCCAGCAACGTGGTGTCGCCGTAGTCCAGCGTATGCGGTGTCCATTCCGGATAATACTGGAGCCAAGCCTGTGATTCGTATGCGGACAAAACTATTACCTTTCGGTAGCGTAGGTTTCTGGCAGGGGCCAGTATAGCGCCGCTAGAATAGAGCGCCATGCGCATCGCCATGATCTCTATGCATACGTCCCCCATCGAGCAACCTGGCTCGGGGGATGCGGGCGGAATGAACGTCTACGTCCTCAATATCGCTCGCCAACTAGCCCGTCGGGGAATCGAGGTAGACGTCTATACGCGCGCCACCCGGCCGAGCCAGGGCGAAATCATTGCAGTCGAGCCCGGCCTGCGCGTTATCAATATTGTCGCGGGCCCATATGAGGGCTTGGACAAGGAGGACCTGCCCACCCAGCTGGCCGCCTTCGCCGGCGGCATGGTGCAATTTGTTAAATGGCAGGGCAAAAAATATGACCTCATCCACTCCCATTACTGGCTATCCGGACAGGTGGGCTGGCTGCTGCGGGATCTCTGGGGCATCCCGCTCATCCACACGGCCCATACCCTGGCCGCGGTAAAAAACGCCTCTCGGACAGCGGATGACACCCTGGAGTCCGAGGCCCGCCGCATCTGCGAACAGCAGCTGGTAGATAATGCGGACCTGCTCGTGGTCAATACCGAGCAAGAAGCCCGCGACTTAGCCGAGCACTACGACGCCGAGTGCGGCATCATTCGCGTGGTATCGCCCGGCGCCGACGTCGAACTATTTACCCCTGGCACGGACCGCAATACCGAGCGTTCCCGCCGCGAGCTGGGTATTCCGCTACACACCAAGGTGGTGGCCTTCGTGGGGCGCCTGCAAAAATTCAAGGGGCCAGAGGTGCTCATCCGCGCCACGGCCGAGCTTTTCCGCCGTGAACCGGCCCGCAACTTGCGCGTGGTCATCTGCGGCGGCCCGTCGGGAGCAAATACTGCGCCGGAGGCGTATAGAGATTTGGCGCGGGAGTTAGGCGTCGATAAGCGCGTGCGCTTTCTGGGTGCCCGTCCGCCAGAGGAGCTGGTGGGGGTCTACCGCGCGGCCGATATTGTGGCGGTGCCCAGCTATAACGAGTCCTTCGGTTTAGTGTCGCTAGAGGCCCAGGCCTCTGGCACGCCGGTGGTTGCCGCGGCCGTCGGCGGGCTGCCTATCGCCGTGGCCGACGGGGAGACTGGCTTGCTGGTGCACTCGCATGATCCGGCGGATTGGGCTGATGCTTTGGCCCGCCTGCTTGACGACGACCCCATGCGCATCGCAATGGGCGAAGCGGCCGTTTCCCATGCCGCCCGCTTTAGCTGGGCTGGCTCCGCCGCCGCGCTCGCAGAAATCTATGACGAAGCCAGCCGCATCGAGGTCCCGGACTGCCACCAACGGCGGGCGATTGGGGATTAAACTCTTACGCCCGTGGCCATTTCGTGGCATGCTGGAGGCATGACTAACGGAAAATTGATTCTCCTTCGCCACGGCCAATCAAAGTGGAACGAGTCCAACCAGTTCACTGGCTGGGTCGATGTAGATCTGACCGAAAAGGGTGAGGCAGAAGCCAAGCGCGGCGGTGAGCTGCTCGCGCAGGAAGGCGTCCTGCCAGACGTCCTGTATACCTCTCTTCTGCGTCGCGCTATCCGCACCGCAAATATCGCTCTCAACGCCGCCGACCGCCACTGGATCCCAGTGGTGCGTAACTGGCGCCTCAACGAGCGCCACTACGGTGCCCTGCAGGGCCTGAACAAGGCCGAAACCAAGGAAGAATACGGTGAGGAAAAGTTCATGGCATGGCGCCGCTCCTATGACACGCGCCCGCCAGAGCTGGCCGATGACTCCGAGTACTCCCAGGCCAATGACCCCCGCTACGCGGACCTGGATAAGGTTCCGCAGACCGAGTGCCTGAAGGACGTTGTTGCTCGCTTCGTGCCTTACTTCGAGAAAGAAATCCTCCCGCGCGCCAAGAAGGGCGAGACCGTGCTCATCGCCGCGCACGGTAACTCCCTGCGCGCACTGGTCAAGCACCTGGACAATATCTCTGATGATGATATTGCCGGATTGAATATCCCCACCGGCATCCCGCTGGTTTATGAGATTACCGAGGACGGCTCGGTAGTAAACCCAGGCGGTACCTACCTGGATCCGGAAGCTGCTGCTGCCGGTGCCGCCGCCGTTGCTGCGCAGGGCGGTAAGTAAGTAACTGCGCTAAAGTCCCCGGGGAGTATTCCCTGGGGACTTTGTGATGGATAGGCTAGACACGTGGAATTGATTCTTTCCTTTGCCGCCGGCGTGGTGGCCTGCGGGCTGGCTCTGCCGGCCATCTCTTGGCTGCGGGGTCGCATTGCCAGCTACCGCCAATCCACCGATGCCGAGGCCAACCAGGTCACGACGGTCAGCCAGGTGCTGCACTTGGCCGTGCAAGGTTCACCGACGGCCTTGGCGGTGCTAGACCGCAGCCAAGAGATTGTCATGTCTAACCCGGCCGCGCACGAGATGTCCTTGGTGCATGACCGCGCCGTTAACCCGGAGGTATGGGAGACCGCGCAGCATGTCTTCGAGGACAAGGAGACGCGCACCGTCGATATTGCTATTCCTAAGCGCCGCACTGGCCACCGCGTCACTCAGGTCAAGGCGGTAATTAAACCGCTGACGCTTAACGACGGCCGCTTTGTCATCATCTATGGCACCGATGAGAGCGAAAACGTCCGCATGGAGTCCGCCCGCCGTGATTTTGTGGCCAACGTCTCCCATGAGCTCAAGACCCCCGTGGGCGGTATCGCTTTGCTGGCCGAGGCCCTGCTGCAAGACGCCGGTGACCAGGAAACCGTGGAGTACTTTGGCAATAAGGTCTACAAGGAAGCCAATCGGCTAGCCGATATGGTCAGCGAACTTATCTCCCTATCCAAGCTGCAGGGCGCCGAGGCCCTGCCGGAAATGGAGCCGCTGGCCGTAGACGATCTCGTCGATGAAGCCCTCTCGCGCAACCACCTTGCCGCCGAGGCCCGTTCCATCGAGCTCAACCGCGGTGCCTCTGTTGGCGTGCAGGTCAAAGGCGATCGATCCCTGCTGGTTACCGCCCTGTCCAACCTGGTATCCAACGCGATTAACTACTCGCCGGAGAAAATGCCGGTATCGGTCTCCCAAAAGGTGGTAGATGGCGGGGTCGTGCTCATCCGCGTCACGGATCGCGGCATCGGCATCGCGCCGGATGATCAGAAGCGCGTTTTTGAACGCTTCTTCCGCGTAGACCAAGCCCGGTCGCGGCAGACCGGAGGCACTGGCCTAGGATTAGCAATTGTTAAACACGTGGTGGCCAACCATGGCGGCAACATCAAACTGTGGTCCCGGCCGGGCACGGGTTCTACATTCACCATTGAGTTGCCCATCTACAGGGAAGAAAAGCCGGCGCAGGAAGCTGGCATGAAGGATAATGAGAATCAGGAAGCCGTCGATGCGGCGGCGCCTGGGCTCCCGCGTGCAGTAGCACGCGTTGCAGCACGTCGAAAGGATAAAGCACAATGACCACCATCCTCATCGTTGAAGATGAAGAGTCGCTGGCAGATCCGCTGGCATTTCTCCTTCGCAAGGAGGGTTTCGAGCCGATTATCGCGCACGATGGCCCTACCGCACTGGAAAAGTTTGCCGCTAACGACATCGATATTGTCCTTCTAGACCTCATGCTGCCCGGCATGTCTGGCACCGAGGTGTGCAAGCAGCTGCGCTCCACTTCTTCCGTGCCCGTCATCATGGTCACCGCGCGCGATTCCGAGATTGATAAGGTCGTCGGCCTTGAACTAGGTGCCGATGACTATGTGACCAAGCCCTATTCCTCCCGTGAGCTCATCGCCCGCATCCGCGCGGTGCTACGCCGCGGCCACGATTCCGGCGCTGGGGACGATGCCGATGCGTCCGAGGGGGTGGCCGAGCAGATTCTGGAGGGCGGCCGCGTCAAGATGGATGTGGAACGCCATACCGTAACCGTTGCGGATGAGCCGGTATCCATGCCGCTCAAAGAGTTCGACCTCTTGGAGTACCTGCTGCGCAACGCCGGGCGCGTGCTCACCCGCGGCCAGCTCATTGACCGCATCTGGGGCGCCGATTATGTTGGCGATACCAAGACGCTCGACGTCCACGTCAAGCGCCTGCGCTCCAAGATCGAGGAGCAGCCTTCCCGCCCGAAGCACCTCGTTACTGTGCGCGGGCTGGGCTATAAATTCGAGCTTTAGCTTTCCGCCTCCTGGGGCTCTGCCCGCAGGTTGCCGGCCTTTACGCTGGCTGGGTGCTGCGTGAGCTGGACGCCATGTTCGGCCGCCGCTGCGCGCGCCTTGCAGTGTGCGGCCAGAATCTCATAGGACTCGCGGCCCATGAGTGCTACCAACTCGTCCTCGTGTGACTGCCACATGGGCAGCGGGTTGGCATGGCAGGCGGCGTCGGCCGAACAATACCAATCAAAATCCTCGCCGCCATTTCCCCAACCGCGGCGGTCATACTCGCCGATCTGGGTGCGCAAAATCTCCTGCCCATCTGGGCGTTCTTCATAATCTTCATATCGGCGCAACGGCAGCTGCCAGCACACCTCCGGCTTGACCACCGTGAGCTCCTCGCCGGCGTCGACCGCCCACTGGTGCAGCGCGCAGCCCGTGCCCGTAGCCCACCCGGCGCGGTTAGCAAAAATGCACGCGCCATCCACAATCGGCGTTTTCAACGCCGGTTCCGGTTCACCGTCCTCGCCATCGAGTTCGTCCCACTCCAGCCACGGCTCTAACTCGTCCGTAGCGTCCTGCGCGAGGAACTCATCTACCCCCGCTGGGCGCAGCTGCCAATATTTGGCGGGCATGCGCGAGACGGCGTCGTAAAGCTGATCACGGTCTTCCTCATCGGCCATATAAGCGCCATGCACGCAGCAACCCACCTCGGGCTGGCGCTTATCGATGCCCCGGCACGCCGACGTCCCAAATTGGCAGCTGTAGTGCGATTCCACCCAAGTCAGGTCGATAGAAAAGACGTGGTGCGGATCGTTCGGGTTGGTAAATTCAAACCACTCCCGCGGGAAATCGGGGGCTTCTTCGCGGCCCGCTCTTATCGACGCCGCCGCGGGCGAGCTCGCGGGAAAACCTAGATATACCGTGTCAGATTCTGGGCGATTCACACCTAACCACGGTAGACCTACTACGCTATTAGTGTGCGATTAGGTGTATTAGACGTCGGAAGCAATACCGTCCACCTCGTTGCGGTCGATGCCGCGACAGGCGGACGGCCCACTCCGATGAGCGATTGGAAGACCCCGCTCCGGCTGGTCGAGCAGCTGGACAAGAAGGGGAACATCCATGAAAAGGGTGTAAAGAAGCTGGTCAGCGCCGTAAAGGAAGCTAGCGAGCTGGGGGAGAAGCTCGGCTGCGCGGAATTTATCGCCTTCGCGACCTCGGCGGTGCGCTCCGCTCCCAATTCGGAAGCCGTGCTCGATGAAGTAGAAAAGAAAACCGGCGTACGCCTGCAAATCCTCTCCGGCGTGGAAGAAGCCCGGTTGACCTTCCTCTCCGCCCGCCGCTGGTATGGCTGGTCCGCCGGCCGCATCACCAACCTAGACATCGGCGGCGGCTCGCTGGAGCTATCTACCGGTACCGACGAGCACCCTGACCTCGCCTTTTCCCTCGACTTAGGCGCCGGCCGGTTGACACATAATTGGTTCGACACCGACCCGCCAGAAAAAAAGAAGGTCAGCGCGCTGCGCGATTATATCGATGCGGAGCTAGAAGACGTTGCCCAACAGATGAAGGCGATGGGCCCGGCCGGCCTCGCCGTGGGTACCTCCAAAACCTTCCGCACACTGGCACGCCTGACGGGTGCCGCACCCTCGTCTGCCGGCCCATATGTCAAGCGCACGCTGACCGCGCCGGGTCTGCGGCAGTTAATTTCATTCATCTCTCGCATGACTGCAGCAGACAGAGCGGACCTAGAGGGTGTAAGTTCTAACCGATCGCACCAAATCGTTGCCGGCGCTCTGGTGGCCGAGGCATCCATGCGAGCCTTGGAAATCGAGAAGCTGGAAATCTGCCCGTGGGCGCTGCGTGAGGGCGTCATTTTGCGCCGGACCGACAAGGGATTGGAATAGGAAGAGATCATGGCTGACAAAAACCAGTTGACCGTGGCGGAGCTGCTGGCTCGCAATAAGAAGGCCCGCGGCGAAAAGGATGGCAAGGAAGAGAAGCGTTCGCGCCGTCATCGCCGCAGTCTGGAGGAGGGCGGCATCTCCGTTGCGGAGCTGACCGGCAACCTCAAGAAGGTCAAGGCAGCTCCTGTCGAGGCCAAGCACACCTCCGTCTCCATCGACGAGGATGCCCCCGTCATCCGCGCGCCCAAGCCTGAAGAGAAGACTGACTCCGCCTCGGCGAAGAAGCCCGTCGCCAAGCCAGCCGAAAAGGCCGCAGAAACGGCGGCAGAAAAGCCCGCCGCTAAGGCGGCGCAGCCAGCTGCTAAGGATGCTGCGAAGAAGAGCCAGCCTTCCGCCGATGACACCGCGGTAATCCAGCGCGTGGATAAGAAAAAGGCGGACGAGGCCAAGGCCGCCGCCGCGCGACCGGCCACTGGTAAAGCTGCGACTGCCAAGCCTGCGACTGGCAAGGCCACGGCTGACAAGTCCGCGACCGACAAGCCAGCAGCTGAAAAACCTGCCGCTGACAAAGCTGCGGCTGAGAAGCCCGCTGCGGAGAAGGAGCGCGCCGAGAAGGGCACCAAGGCCAAGGGTGCGGCGGCGGCAGGCGCTGGAGCCGCCGCAGCAGGCGGAGCCACGGCTGCGGCGGTGCCGGCGTCGAAGAAGGCGGGCGTCGCTAAGAATGCCGAGGGAACCGGCAACCTACCCAAGGTGGAAGATGACGAAGACAGGGTCGAAGAAGAGCACGAGAAGCTCAACCCAGTATCCATCCTGTTGATGATTGTTGCGGGCATCCTGCTGGCGATTGTCATCTTCAAGGGCTTTGAAATTCTGTGGGATAGCTTCCCACGCCTCGTCGTTGCCGTCCTGGCGGTGTGTGTGACCGCAATTATGGTCGGCGTGACCCACGCGCTGCGCACCGCGCGTGACGGGTTCTCCATGTTCCTAGCCGGCTTTACCGGCCTCATCCTGACTTTTGGTCCGCTGCTTTTGGTCATGCTTTAAGCCCCGCTTACCGATGCCCCGGTTACCCCACGTGGTAGCCGGGGTTACGCATTTTTGGCATGGTGGAGGCTATGACAAAGATTGCAATTTTAGGCGGCGGACAGATCGGTGAGGCTTTGACCTCGGGACTTGTGGCATCGGGCTTTGCGGGCTCGGACATCATGGTCACCAATCGCACCGAATCGCGCAGCCAGCAACTCAAAGAGACATAAGGCCTCAACGTCCCCAGCGAACATGCGCCGCCGGTCGCCGGCCCGCCCGAGCGCCGCCCGGGCGACGAGCTGCCCAGCGGCAAGCCGCAGGTTGTGACCAAGGAAATCGACGGCAAGACCTACGAGCCATACGAGATCCTCACCATTGACTCCCCGTCCGAGCACCAGGGCGCTATCACCCAGCTGCTCGCCTCCCGCAAGGGCCAGATGCAGGCCATGGACGTTCGCGAGGGCGACTGGGTGCGCATGGTCTTCCGCGTTCCTGCTCGCGGTCTCATTGGCTTCCGCACCCAGTTCATGACCGAGACACGTGGTGCCGGCATTGCCAACTCCATTTCCGACGGCCTGGATGTATGGGCCGGCGAGATCAAGTCCCGCCCGACCGGCTCTCTCGTGGCTGACCGTTCCGGCCAGATCACTCAGTATGCGCTGATGCAGCTGGCTGACCGCGGCAACTTCTTCGTCGAGCCGGGTGCCGAGGCTTATGAGGGCATGGTCGTTGGTGCCAATAACCGCGATGAGGATATTGACATCAACATCACCAAGGAAAAGAAACTGACCAATATGCGCTCCGCTACTGCGGATGCCACGGTCACCCTGGCTAAGGCACACACCCTCTCCCTGGAAGAGGCATTGGAGTTCTGCGGCAACGACGAATGTGTCGAGGTAGCCCCGGACGTCCTGCGTGTGCGCAAGGTGGAGCTTTCCGCTACCGACCGCAAGCGTGCTGCTGCTCGTGCGAAGCAGATGAATAAATAACAGGCACTACCGAGTGCTGGGGCTTAGACAAACCCCAGTACTAAGGCGGTAAGCGCTGATACCAGTACACCCGCGTCCTCGTCCTGCTCAAGCACGGTTAAGGATGCGGGTCTTTTGTACCCGGCTTCTTTATTCAGCCGCTGAATGCGGCCGTGTACTTCCCGGCGATGTATATCGCCTACGTGGTGTCTCAGAAGGTTATAGGCTCCTTCTGTTTCATCTGTCTCTTATTCAGATCTGACGCTGCCGCCG
>ERZ1464652.127-NODE-127-length-14134-cov-10.733362_pt1 | contig 14134 bp, 15 predicted proteins | sample MGYA00563980_ERZ1464652 | MGnify/ENA primary metagenome ERZ1464652 (study PRJEB39283, sample SAMN07833576) | human skin metagenome | isolation source: Scalp | host: Homo sapiens | place: India: Bengaluru | collected 2015-07-04 ...
CTCAGGGGCGTCTTCGAGGCGCAGCTCGGAGTAGCGCGCTTCCGGTACGGTGGCCAGGCATAGCCGTATGGCCCGAGCTCTACTGGGCCGAGATCGATGGACCGATCGCTGAAGTTGTGCAGGCACAGCAGATCGCCGCGTTGGTAGCCAAGGACGGCTTCCTCGCCCGTCTCTACCGGCTCGCACGGAGCGGTACCGAGAGCCGGATGGGCATGGCGCTCAGCAATCATGGAGCGGACGGTGTTGAGCAACGAGGCGGCGTCCTCAACTTGGGCGGCCACAGACGTTCCGCCTACAACCGGCAGCCGGGACGGCGCGCTGCTGCTGAAACCGGCGTGCTCGGAATCGTCCCACTGCATTGGGGTACGCACCGCATAGCGGTCTGGGAGCGTGGTGTCATCGAGCATGCCAATCTCATCGCCGTAGTAAATAAATGGCGCGCCGGGCAGGGTCATCAGCAGTGAGAACATGAGCTCGACCTTGCGGCGATCGCCGTTCATTAAGGGCATAAGCCTGCGGGCGATGCCCACGTGGGCGCGCATGCCTTCTTCGGGCAGGTAGGCTTGGTACATCAGGTCTCGTACGCTATCGTCCACCATCTCCAGGGTGAGCTCATCGTGGTTGCGCAGGAAGGTTCCCCACTGGCAGCCTTTCGGTAGGGGAGGGAGTTCATCGAGGATGGAGTAGACCGGGGTGGCGTCGCCAAGCGCCAAAGCTTGGTATAGCCGCGGCATGACCGGGAAGTTGAACACCATGTGGAAGCGCTCGCCTTGGCCATAGAATTGCATGGTTTCGGCCGGCGGCTGGTTGGCCTCTGCGATAAGCACCGCGTCTGGGTAGTGGGCGTCCATGAAGGAACGAACCTTTTCCACAAACTCGATGGTCTCCGGTAGGGATTCGCCGCCTACACCATCGCGCTCAAAGAGATAAGCAATAGCATCGAGGCGCAGGCCGTCTAAGCCTTTGTCCATCCAGAAGGACAAGATCTTGAATACTTCCTCCTGTACCGCCGGGTTATCATAGTTCAGATCTGGCTGGTGGGAGTAGAAGCGGTGGAAGTAGTACTGGCCGCGCTTCTCGTCCCAGGTCCAATTGGAAGTCTCCACATCGGTGAAAATGACGCGGATCTCGGGGTAGCGCTCCGGGTCATCGCCCCAGACATAGAAATCTCCGTAGGGTCCATTGGGATCTGTGCGCGAGGCCTGGAACCATGGGTGATCGGAGCTGGTGTGGTTGAGAGCTAGGTCTGTCATGATGCGCATGCCGCGGCGGTGCAGCTCCGCAATGAGCTCTTCAAAGTCTTCCATCGAGCCATAATCTGGGTGGATGGAGTAGTAGTCCGCGATATCGTAGCCATCATCGCGCAAGGGGCTGGCATAAAAAGGAGAAAGCCACAGGCAGTCCACGCCGAGCCACTGGAGGTAATCCAGCTTATCGATGACCCCGCGCAGCGTGCCTACCTCCTTATCGCCGTCGGCTTTGAAGGAACCGACGAGGGCTTGGTAGAAGACGGCATTGTGGTACCAGCTCATGAAAGGTCCTTTCTTTTCGCCCGCCAGGTCAGATAGGTAAGGAAGCATAGGGCACCGGCCACGAGGCCGGGCCAGACGGCGGGGGAATCACGGAAGAGATTGAGTACAGCTTGGATAACCGCGAGGACGCTAAAGAAACCGAGGAAACCCAGCGCGGTATCCCACAACATGGCCCGGCGCATTAGGCCTTGACACCACCTGCGGTCAGGCCGGCGACGATGCGGTGCTGGAAGACGAGCACCATAATGACCAAGGGGATGGTCACCAGCGCGCCAGCAGCCATAGTGGCGGCATAGGGGTACTCGAAAGCCGAGGGGCCGGAGAAGCGCGCGATGGCCACGGTTACCGGCTCGGTATCGGTGGTGGACAGCTGCTTGGCCAGCATGAACTCGTTCCACGTGGTGATAAAGGCGATAATCGCGGTGGTAAAAAGCGCGGGGGCCGCAAGCGGCAGAAGCACTAGGCGGAAGGCCTGGGAACGCGAGGCCCCATCCACCCGGGCTGCTTCTTCCAGTTCCCAGGGAAGCTGACGGAAAAAGCTCAGCAGCGTGTAGACCGTAAGCGGTAGCGCGAAGGAAATATTGGGGATGATCATCGCGCGGTAGGTACCGATCCATTCCAAGTTGCCAAAGAGCTGGAAGAGTGGAGTGACTAAGGCGATGGCCGGGAACATGGAGGCAGCCAGGATAATGCCGGTCACGATTCCCTTGCCCGGAAAGTCGTAGCGGGAGAGCGCATAGGCGGTGAAGACACCGATGAGTACGGCTACCGCGGTGGTAATCAGTGAGATGAGCAGCGAGTTACCGAGGGCGGCCAGGAAGTCGTTTCCCTTATCGGTAGCCAGAGCATCGCGGAAATTGTCCAGCGTGACGTGGGTGGGCCACGGGGTGGTATCAAAGGTGAAACGCTGATCCCGCAGCGCGGTTACCAGCATCCAGTAGAAGGGTGCTAGGCCCCAGAACATGATGAAAACGATGCCGGCGAAGTGTCCGAATTTACGCATTATTTAGCTGCCTTCCTGCCGGAGACATCCGCACCAAGGAAGCGGATGAGGATAAAGGCGACGACGAAGATGAGGAGGAAAATCAGGGTGGACAGCGCGGAGGCGGAATTGAAGTTGCCCTGGCGCATATCCTCCACCACCAGCTGCGAGATGGTCGCTGTGGGGGAGTTGGAGGAGCTAGAAATCATGATGACTGGCAGGTCGTACATGCGCAGCGCGTCCAGCGTACGGAAGAGCACAGCCACCATGAGCGCCGGGCGCACCAGCGGGAGGGTGATGCGGAAGAACGCCTGGATGCGGTTGGCACCGTCCACGCGGGCGGCATCGTAAACGTCCTTGGGAATCATCTGCAGGCCGGCCAGGATAAGCAGCGCCATAAACGGGGCAGTCTTCCACACATCCGCAATGATGACGGCGAGGCGGGCGTAGAACGGGTCCGTGGTCCAGGCAATGTGCGCACCAAGTAGCGAGTTAACGATGCCATCAGGGGCGAACATGAATTGCCATAACTTGGCCGTGACTGCCGTAGGAATGGCCCACGGGATAAGAACCGCTGCGCGCACGAGGCCGCGGCCACGGTAGTCACCATTCATGAGGAGAGCCATCAGCATGCCGAGGATGGTCTCAAGGAGCACGGTAACGACGGTGAAAAAGAGCGTGATCTTGACCGCCGGCCAAAAGTCCGTAGCGATAACGCCCGGCGGACAGGCAGAAATTTGGCCCGTGCCGGAAACACACCGGTTATTGATCCAGTACAGGTAGTTTTCGAGCCCGGCAAAACCGCCCTCCTCAAAAAGCCCCGTCTGCGGATTGAGTTGCCTATTGCCCTGAAAGGACAGGAAAATAGCACGAATGATGGGGTAGCCGATGATGACGGCGAGCACGATGAGCGCTGGGGCAATCAGCCCGGCCACGTGCCCATAATTCTTGCGCTGGGGCTTCGGCGCTCTTGGCGACGCCCCTTTCGGCGTCCCCTTGGACGCAGTCGGCGAAGCTATAGCCACGCTGGTCCGCCTTTCTGTTAAAGAAATGCTGTCTATTGGCTAGATTCTATCCCCAATAGGGGAGTGAAAACCACAAAGGGTGAGGCGGCGGTGTGCCCGCCTACCTCACCCGGATTGGGAATTTAACCCTGGGACGCCGATTCGATGGCCGCCTTCATATCGGCGGTGGCATCATCGACCGACTTGTCATCCGTCAATGCAGCGTAGGCATTGTCCTGGATGGCCTTAGAAATCGCCGAGTAGAACGGGGAGACTGGACGCGGTGCGGCGTTCTCCAGAGATTCCTTAAGCGCCGGCAGGTACGGGAATTCCTGCTGCAGTTGCGGGTCATCGTAGATGGAGGCCAGGACCGGCGGGAAGGACTGCTCCGCAAAGGACTTCTGGTTGTCCTCGTTGATGATGAACTCCATGAAGTCGAGCGCGGTGCCCTTATTCTTGGAGTTGATATTGATACCGTTGTTATAGCCACCCAGCGTAGACACACCTACGCCGTCCTTGCCCAGCGGGGCCTGGACCTCAACGTCGACGCCGGCATCAACCGCATTGGAGTACATATACGGCCAGTTCATGGCGAAAGCGGTCTTGCCCTCGGTGAAGGCCATATTGGTTTCTTCCTCGGTGGCGGCGGTGGAGTCCTTGGAGATGGTCTCCTCCTTATACGCATCTACCAAGGCCTGCAGGCCGTCCTTAGCTTCCTTGGAATCCACGGTGACGTTGCCGTCTTTATCCAGAACGGAACCGCCCCAGCCTTCCATGAAGTCAGCGGTATTGAGCGCTAGGCCTTCATATTGCTTGAGCTGGGTGGTCAGGCAGTCTTTGCCCTTGTCCAGCGCCTTACATGCGGACTTCAGATCTGCGAACTTCTCCGGTGTCTCATCCGCGAGCTCGGTATTGCGGAAAAGGAGCTGGCCGTTAGTGTTCTGCGGCAGGGCGTAGAGCACGTCGTTATAGGTGGCAGATTCCACGGTAGCCGGCAGCAATTCATCCGTATTGGTCTCAAAGTCTCCCTTGAGCGGCTGGAGCCACTGGTTGGCGGCGAATTCCGCGGTCCACACCACATCAAGCGCCATGACATCGTAGTCATCGCTACCCGCCTGCAGGGACTGCACTAGGGTCTCGCGCTGTGCGTCGGCCTCGCCTGCCAACTCTTTGAGCGTGACCTTCTCGTCTGGGTGTTGCTCGTTCCACTTTTCAATGATGGGGGTTACCTTGTCCGTGTCATTTTTGCCCATGGCAAAGGTGATGGGGCCGCGCGCATCCGCGCCGCCCTCAGAAGAACCGCCCGCGGCGGAATCGGAAGAGGAAGAAGAGCAGCCGGCCAGTGCCAATACTGCGGTAGTCGCAACGGTGGTGCGAAGCAGGAATTTCTTCATGGAATTCACCTTTCGGAAAACTTTCGGTTCTTTAAACCTAAAATACGGAAACCAAAAGGTGGATAGTTTTGACCTATTTAACTCTAAATGGGGGTAGTTGGGCAGCTAAGGGGGCTGCATGCGTACCGAATACACCAAGGCTCGGCATCCCCCGCGGTACGGCCGCCTTAGCGGGCCTAGTCCTGCGCGATGCGCCGACCCGTCTCCGGATCGAAGCGGTGCGCCTCGCGTGGATTGAAAGTCAGCACCACCTCTTCGCCGCGCTGCGGTGGGGTACTTTCGGCGCGGGCAACTAGGCGATTGTCACCGACGGCGACGTAGACATAGGACTCGGCACCCAGCTCTTCCACAATGTCCACCACGCCTTGGAAGCCCACCGGCCCCTTATTGATAAACATCTTTTCCGGGCGCACACCCACGCGGGAACCGTTGTAGTTAAAGATATTCATGGCCGGCGAGCCGATGAAGCCGGCGACGAATTCGTTTGCGGGGGCGTCATAAAGCTCGCGCGGCGGAGCTACCTGCTGCAACTCGCCGTCCTTGAGTACCGCTACGCGGTCGCCCATGGTCATTGCCTCAACCTGGTCGTGGGTGACATACACCGTCGTCGTGCCCAAGCGCTGCTGCAGGCTGGCTAACTCCGCACGGGTCTGCACGCGCAGTTTGGCATCCAGGTTGGATAGCGGCTCATCCATGAGGAAGGCCTTCGGCTCGCGCACAATAGCGCGGCCCATTGCCACTCGCTGACGTTGGCCGCCCGAAAGATCTTTGGGCTTGCGCTTGAGGTACTCGGTCAGGCCGAGCGTCTCCGCCGCCTGGTGTACCTTGGCCTTGATTTCGGCCTTGGGAAGCTTCGCCAACTTCAAGGCAAAGCCCATGTTTTCCTCCACCGTCAGGTGGGGATAGAGGGCGTAGTTTTGGAAAACCATGGCGATATCGCGATCGCCCGGTTCCAGGTTGGTCACGTCTTTGCCTTCGATAGTGATGCGGCCGCTGGAGGTGGGTTCCAGCCCCGCTAAGGCGCGCAGCGTGGTGGACTTGCCGCAGCCCGAAGGGCCAACGAGGACCAGAAATTCGCCGTCCGCGATATCGAGATCCAAGTCCTTAACCGTGGGATCGCTCGCGCCGGGGTAGGTGATGTTGACCTTTTCAAAAGTGACCTTTGCCATGCGCAACACACTAGCACCATTGGTGGCCGGTATCCTTGAAGCTTATGACTGCACTTGATTTGGAACGCATTCGCACAGCGTTGGCGGACGATTTCACCACCATCGATTTCGTGGAAAAGACCGGCTCCACCAATACCGATTTGATGCAGGCCACCAACGTTGCGGATGGCACCGTGTTGCTTGCCGACGAACAGCTTTCCGGTAAGGGCCGCCTCGGCCGCTCCTGGACCGCGCCGGCCGGCTCCCAGGTCATCTTCTCCGTGCTTCTGCTGCCGGGTTCCCTCGAACACCTGGGCACCCTACCTCTGGTGGCAGGGCTCGCGGTGACCGACTCGATCGAGGGAACCGTACTGAAGTGGCCGAACGATGTGCATATCGACGGCAATAAACTGTGCGGCATCCTTGCCGAGGCCGGTCCCGTGGGCCAAGCCTTCAAGGCTGCGCCTAAGACCGAGCTCAGCAAGGTGGAGCTAGGCAAGGCCGAAGTCAACAAGGCGGAGGTTAATAAGGCCGAAGTAAATAAGGCTGAAGTCAACAAGGCAGAGGTAAATAAGGCAGTAGGCGGCGCCGTACCATCCGCGCGCGTCGTCGTAGGCATGGGCATCAATGTCACCCTGACTCGTGAGGACCTACCGATTGAAAAGGCCACCTCGCTCGCGCTCGAAGGCCGCGATACGGACCGCACCGAGCTGGCCATTACCGTGCTGAAGAACCTGCGCCGTCGCATCGTGCAGTGGGAGAACCAAGATCCGCAGCTCCTGCGCGACTACCGTGCGGTCTGTTCTTCGCTTGGCCGAGAGGTGCGCTTGGAGACCCCGTCTGGCGATGTCACCGGTCACGTCGATGGAATCGGCGAAGACGGCCGCATCATGGTCGCCGGCGAATACTACTCTGCGGGTGATGTCACGCACCTGCGCCCACAGCAGTAGACCTACACGGTAGACACGCGAGGTAGAATCCATAGCTATGGGACTAATGAAGATGGGCCAAGGAGAGGTCAAGCGCGCGGATGTCTCCGCGCCGTTTCGCGCGCTGATTTTCCCTTTCCTTGAGCTCATCCTCATCACCGGCCTGCTGTGGATCGCCATCGGCTGGTGCGATGTCCAAGCAGTAGACCCGATGCTGCGCAATGGCCTCGTCGCGGTATGGGCGCTGCTGGGAATCTGGCGCTTTCTCATTCCTCTTTATAAGGCCCGCCGGAAGCGTTTCATCGTGACTAATAGGCGCGTCATCGCGCGCGAGGGCCGCAATATCGATTCAATTCCGCTGCAGGATATCCGCGGCGCCCGCAAGCGCCGGGGCGGGGTGTCCCTAGCCATTCACGGCTGGGACCGGGCCATGTATTTTCCTAACGTGGCAAAGACCAAACGCGTGGCAGAGATTATTAATGATCGCCCTTGGTTTTAACCTCAGTGGTGTGCAGCTGGCTATCTAGGTCCTCAGGCGAGAGGTTAGCTCGGCTAAATTCCTGCGTTAGGGGTAGGCGCAGCTCTAAATCAGAGGCGGGACAAAGCTCAATCGTTGCCTCATCCACCACATAGTCCAGTACATGGCCGCCGGAGGTCCGGGCGGCGTCGATAAAGTGCACGTGGCAGCCCGGCACCGAAATTCCTTTTTCATAAACGGGGGTGCGGAAGCCACCGATGACGCCTTCGACGTCGGTAAAGTGCAGCTCCTTGTCCCCGCCAACGGCCTCTGACATCGGTGGGTAGGGCTTTTCCTGCTTGACCACCGTGCGGGTGGTGACCTCCTTAAAAGTGCCCACGATGCGCACCGCATACATGTAGTTGGCGGAGGGCTCGAGCTTATCGATGAACTCGGAGAGCTGATCGCGGCGCAAGCCCGTGGGGGGCGTCGGCAGTAATGCGCGGGACAAAATTGGTGGCTACCGCAAACGGGGTGCGCTGATCCAAGTTTGCTATCTGCGCGGAGCCATCGCCCCGCAGTTGGTAGCAGGTGCCATCCAAGATAATCATCTCACCGTCGAGGCCATCGAAGGTGCCCAGGCCAAAATTTCCCTTACCCAGCAGCTCCGAAATGGTCATTTCGCCGTCATAAATGCCATCAAGCAAAGCGGTCATGAGTGAATTTTGGAAGATGGTATGACGAGTGAACATAGTATCCAAGCTAGTATTGGGGGACGTGAGTGACTTAAAGCCTATTGTAACTGTTTGTGGCGACGGCCAGCTGGCCCGCATGATGCAGCCGGCCGCCGCGGAACTCGATGTTCACCTGCGGATTTTGGCCAGCAAGCCGGATTCCTCCGCTGCGCAGGTCACCCCGGACGTGGTCCTAGGGGACTACACCTCCTTGGAGGAGCTGCGCGGCGTGGCCGAGGGCGCGGATGCCATTACCTTCGAGCACGAGCATGTGCCCAATGAACACTCCGCCGCGCTTATCGACGCCGGATTTAACGTCCAACCCCAGCCCACCGCCCTCATCTATGCGCAGGACAAGCTAAAGATGCGCGAAAAGCTCGCCGCATTTGGTGCCCCCGTGCCACGCTTTGCTGCAATCGATTCGGTGGCCGATGCCCGCGCCTTTTTCGACGCCGTTGACGGCCGTGTGTGCCTCAAGGCCCGCCGCGGTGGCTACGACGGCAAGGGCGTGTGGTTCCCCACGGCTGATAATTGCTTTGAGCTGGTCTCCGAGCTGCTCGAGGCCGGTACCCCTCTCATGGCTGAGGAAAAGGTGGACCTGACCCGTGAGCTTTCCATCCTCGTCGCACGACGTCCCTCTGGCGAGGCCAAGGTGTGGCCGATTACCCAATCCCGCCAGGAAAACGGCATCTGTGCCGAGGCCATCGCACCCGCCCCAGGACTTACCCCGGAACTTTCTCAGCGCGCTTCCGAGCTGGGACTATCTATTGCCGAATCCCTGGGTGTGACCGGCGTGCTCGCCGTTGAGCTCTTCGCTTTTGACGGCCCCGAGGGCGAGGAGATCTCGGTCAACGAACTGGCCATGCGTCCGCATAATACCGGTCACTGGACCCAAGACGGTTGCGTTACTTCCCAATTTGAGCAGCACCTGCGCGCCGTGCTCGACCTCCCCTTGGGCGCAGTCGACACGCTTGCACCCGTGACAGTGATGGCTAATGTCCTAGGTGCCGACGAGGACCCTGAAATGACCATGCCAGATCGCGTCCGCGAGGTCATGCAGCGCTACCCACAAGCCAAGATTCACCTCTACGGCAAGGACCACCGCCCTGGCCGCAAGATCGGCCACGTCAACGTCACCGGTGAGGACACCGACGAGACCCTGACCATCGCCCGCCAGGCAGCGCACTTTCTCGTGCACGCCGAATGGGCATAAAACTCTGCTTGTAGAAAGGACAGCATGCAGCCGCACGTAGGCATCATCATGGGCTCTGATTCTGATTGGCCCACCGTTGAACCCGCCGCCCAGGTCCTCGCGGACTTCGGCATCCCCTTCGAGGTCGGCGTGGTCAGCGCCCACCGCACCCCAGAAAAGATGCTCGCATATGCGAAAGAAGCCCATACTCGCGGCCTGAAAGCGATTATCGCCTGTGCCGGTGGTGCCGCTCACTTGCCCGGTATGGTTGCAGCGGCCACGCCGCTGCCGGTCATCGGCATCCCGCGGGCGCTGAAGGATCTCGATGGCCTCGACTCCCTCCTATCCATCGTGCAGATGCCTAGTGGCGTGCCGGTCGCCACCGTTTCTATCGGCGGTGCAAAAAACGCCGGCCTGCTCGCCGCTCGCATCCTCGGGGCAGGGGACCCTGCTATCCAGGACAAGATGGTGGCCTACCAGCAGAATATAGCCGAGGAAGTCGAGCAGAAGGATAAGAACCTGCGCGCCAAGCTGCTCGGAGAGTAGCTCTCCGGTCTAAGGCCGAACAAAACAAGCACGTTTTAGCCACAACCGCGGAGGTTTTCGGCAAAACGTGCTTGTTCTGTCTCCTAAACTCTAGCGAAGTTCTCGTCGCCCCTTGCCAACATGCAAAACAAGCACGATTAGGCAAAATTCGAGGAGGAAAAGGGTAAAGCGTGCTTGCTTTGCATCGTTCTAGCCTGCGGCGTGAGGAAGCGTGCTCTAAGCTTTCGGGCAGGAGAATAATGCTCAAGGGGGGAAGCATGGAAGAAGTACTGGTTTCAGGCCTAAGCAGGGGAGAGCTGCAAACTTATGTAGCGAATGGAAAGATAATCCGAATCGGCCGCGGGATCTATACGTGGCGGGAACCGACTCCCATGGAGGTAGCTCGCATCCTGCACAAGCGGTGGCCTGGAATCATGCTTGCAGGAAGTTCTGCGGTGCAGCTGTCCTCTAGGAAGGAGATGAGCCTCCCTCTGAAATTTGCCTACCGGCATGTCGTGAGTGGTTCGCAGTGGTTTGAAGTCGAGAGAACTCGGCAAAAACGAGATTTACGTTTGAAGGCATCCCCGTGCAAAATCCCGCTGCTAGCGGCGGCTGCGGTGGATGACGATCAAGCAGTAACGATGCTTGAAACGCGATATCAAAACAGGCGCGGTAAGCAAGCCTTAGAAAAAGATCTCGGATGTATCGCGCGGGTACCAGCTCGGGTTCGGGAATTAGTGAACAAATCTGCGGTAGGTGCCGATAGTGAAGCAGAAAGGAAAGTAGTCCGCGCGCTTCAGCGTCGTGGGAAGAAGGTTCAGGTAAACCACCAGATAGGTCCCTATCTATGGGACATCGTTGTAGGGAAGGTCGCCGTTGAAATCGATGGCTATGACTTCCATAAAGCGGAGGATTTGGGGACCTTCGTTAAAGACCGCTGGAAGGGAAATGATGCGGCGCTGAGAGGGTATACCGTTCTTCGCTATTCAGGAAGCTGCGTTAAGCATCACTTGGTGGATGTGGTTCAGCAGATTTCGGAGGCTCATGAGGGGCGAACGAATTTCGGCTCTCATGCTCACGAATCTGTGTGGCGTTGGCATTGGCTTTTAGCCGGGTATGAAGCCGAGCCAATTTACGGCTAGCGCCCTTCGATTTCTTTCGTGACCTGCTCAAAAGAGAAGCGTTCGCCGGTATCGGCGGCGCGGGCTTGGCGGAGAGCTTCAGCATCTGCAGCGGCTTCGAGGCGGTCAAGGAAAGCTAGTTCCTGAGGCGAAATGATAACTGCGGCTTCCTTACCGTTGCGGGTGACAACGGTGCGGGTGCCTGCGTAGTGGGCTTGGTCAATGACCTGGCCTAAGCGGGTGCGGAGTTCGGAAAGTGGCAAAGACAATGAAAGCTCCTAAAACATCAAAGTACTACTAGTACTAAGTTATCAAAGAGTACAATTTTTTAAGAGGTCATGGGATACAACATCACGTTTACGCGGCAGGCCAAGCGGGAGTTACAAAAAATCCATCAGGGAAACCGAAAGCAATATCAACGGATTAAGCGCGCGATCGGTGGACTGGCCCAAGACCCATATCCACCAGGATCTACCGCTTTGTCCGGCAGGAGTGGCCGAAGAATAAGGGTGGGAAATTACCGCGTGCTGTACTCCGTGGAGGAGCAAGAAGTACTGGTGGAAGTGTTTACAGTAGGGGCACGCGGAAACGTCTATAAGCGCTAGAAGGGCACGCCGGAGCGCAAGATGACATTGGCAAACGGCGTGGTGGACCCGGTGCGCACGACGAAGGAGGCGCGGGCGGCCTCGCGCTTGAGGTCTTCATGAGAGACCTCGGTAAGCGGTACTGCGGGAAGCAAGGAACGCACCTCGGGTGGGGTGGAATCGGCAATGGTGGCGGCTTCGACCACGACCTCGTCGAGGAGGGCGGCTAGCGTATCGGCAAAAGTGGGGATGCCGAAGGTCAGTGTGAGGTCGATCACGGGCACATCGCGGGGGATGGGCAGGCCGCAATCGGCGATTACGAAAGTATCGGTGTGGCCAAGGCGCGCGACGGCACTGGTCAGAGCGGGATTCAGGAGACCGGATTTACGCATCGGTGACCTCCGGCAAAGTGGATGTGGTCGTGGGGTACGACGGCTGGGCGCCGTTACCGGTGGCAGCGAAGGCGCCGACGCGGGCGGCGAAGGTGGCGGCATCGACAAGCGAGGCACCGGTGAGGAGCTGAGCGCAAAAGGCGCCCGCGAAGGCGTCGCCGGCGCCGGTGGTATCCACAGCGGTAACGCGCGGGGTGGGGATATCCGTGCCGCTATCCGGAGTGGCAACGTAGGCACCGTGGGCGCCGAGGGTTAGCACGACGGAGCGGAAACCGGCCTCTACTAGGCGGTGGGCGAGCTCGCGTGGGGCATCCTCAGAAGGCAGCCCGAGCTGTTCTAGGATGAGCCCGGCCTCGTGTTCATTGGCCAGCAGAGGATCAGCCTGCAGCAGCGAGTCGGGGTCGACGTCGACTACTGGAGCGAGGTTGACCACCACCCGGCCCTGGGCTGCTTCCACGGCGGCTTGGAAACCGGAGGCAGGGATCTCGCCTTGGAGGAGCACCACGTCGGCATCGGCGATGGTGGAGGAGCGGGCAGTGACAAAGGGGGCATCGACAAGCGCATTGGCACCGGGGGAGATGACGATGGTGTTCTCGCCATCGGACGAGACGGTAATGACGGCGAGGCCGGTATTGGTATCGGCCTGCTCCACCGCGCCGAGATCGATGCCGGAGGTGCGCATGTAGTGCATGGCCGGTTCAGCATAGGGATCGGAGCCCACCGCACCCACAAAGGCCACGTTGGCACCCAGCTGCGCCGCCGCAACTGCCTGGTTAGCACCCTTTCCCCCAGCCAAGATCTCGCCGCCAGAGCCCAGCAGGGTCTCGCCGGGCTGCGGGTGGCGCTCGGCGTGGACTATGAGATCGGCATTGATGGATCCGACGACGGTTAGCTTGCTCATTGGAAATCCTCTACATTGTCGCGGGTGGCGGTGATGACCTCGACGGGGACGTTCTTCTCCGCCGTGCCACCGTGCAGGAGCGCTGCGGCTTGCTCGATGGCGCGGGCACCGAGCTCTGCTGGCTGCTGGGCGATGGTAGCTTCCAGCTTGCCATCTTTGACTGCCTTGAGGCCATCAAAGGTGCCGTCAAAAGCCACGACCTTGACCTCAGTACCAGCGCGCGAACCCAGAGCTTCGATCGCACCGAGTGCCATTTCATCGTTCTCGGCAAAGATAGCCTTAATGTTCGGATTGGCCTGCAATAGGTTGGTGGCAACGTTGAGGCCCTCTGTGCTGTCGAAATTCGCGGATTGCTTGCCGACGACCCGAATATCCCCGTACTTCGCAATCTGCTCTTCAAAGCCCTTGCCGCGCTCGCGCGAGGCCGAAGTACCAGCGGTGCCTTGCAGGATGAGAATATCGCCCTTTTTCTCGATGGACTTGGCGAGCGTATCCGCGGCCTGCGCACCGCCGGCTACGTTATCGGAGGCCACCATGGAATCCAGATCTACTCCGTTGACGTCGCGGTCCACGCCAATGACGGGGACGCCGTCATTTTTGATGCCACGCACCGTTGGGGCCACGGCATCGGAATCGGTGGGGTTGACCACGACAACCTTGGCACCCATGGAAGTGGCATTACCCAGCTGGTTCACCTGCTGGGCGGGGTCATCGGAGGCGTCCTGGATATCCAGCGGAACGCCGAGTTCCTTGGCTTTGTCTTGTGCGCCGTGGCGCAGCTCGACGAAGAAGGGGTTGGTCTGTGTGGAGAGCGCTAGCGTGATGCGGTTGCGGTCTTCTTCTGAGCGATTGCAGGAGGAAAGGCCTAGCGCAAGGGTGGGCACGAGAAGAGCGGCGATGAGCTTTTTCATGGCGGGTGTTCCTTAGTTGGCCGTCTTATTGCGGATGACGTCGAAGCCTACGGCCAGCGCGATGACCAGGCCGATAACGATCTGCTGCCAGAAGGAGGAGACGTTGAGCAAGTTCAAACCATTGCGGATGACGGCCAAGAGAATCGCACCGACCAGCGTGCCGGTGGCCTTGCCTTGGCCGCCGGAGAGTGAGGCACCGCCGATGACGACGGCCGCGATGGCATCCAGTTCGTAGCCGGTGCCGCCCTGCGGCTCCGCAGATTCGACTCGTCCGCCCATATCCATCCCGCCGCAGTCGGACATGCACGCTGACAGTGCGCCGCGCCCG
>ERZ1464652.135-NODE-135-length-13562-cov-10.768787_pt1 | contig 13562 bp, 14 predicted proteins | sample MGYA00563980_ERZ1464652 | MGnify/ENA primary metagenome ERZ1464652 (study PRJEB39283, sample SAMN07833576) | human skin metagenome | isolation source: Scalp | host: Homo sapiens | place: India: Bengaluru | collected 2015-07-04 ...
GCTGCTTAACCCCTAAGCAGCTTAACAACGTGTCCACAACTTGCGGGCAACCCCATACGCAAAAGGGTGACGTCGCCATCAATGCAGGTGGCGAAACAAACTTATCAAACACATCTAATGAAGGCTAGGACTGCCATTTCCCACAAACGGCGGGCGTTGACATTCATTCTGGACACGCACTAGTCAGGGACAGCAACTTGCCTAAACAACAAGCCTTGGGAAATTCAGACAGCTTACCAGTAAGCACTGTTTCGAAACAAAACTACCAATAAATCCACGACATGCAGTTTTGCTCCGGCTAGGACTCTAGACCTCCTGCTATGGTGCATTTGTTAACTATTGTGCCAAATGTGATTACTGCAGGAGCTCAACATGTCACCATCTTTCTCCCGTCGCAGCCTTTTTAAGGCTGGCGCTCTCGCCCTGACCACAGGCGCCATCGGCACTACCGCTCCCCATGCGGCAGCACTCGGACCGGTGCGCGGCACCATCATTGATTTCTCCGCCGGCGTACCTTCCCCGCAGGCAATTAAGAATGCCGGCCATATGGGCGCGATCCGCTACGTCTCCGACAAGCGCCCTGGCGCAGCGTGGATGGCCGGCAAGCCAGTAACCCTGAAAGAGACCAAGGCCAATGCGGCAGCAGGCCTGCCCACCGCATCCGTTTACCAATTTGGCCGCGCGGAAACTGCGGATTGGAAGCAGGGCGCAGCAGGTGCTGCAATTCACGCACCGAAGGCGATTGCGCTGCACAAAAAGGCAGGCGGCCCAACCAACCGCCCCATTTACATTGCTATCGACGATAACCCCACCCGCGAGCAGTACACCCGCCAAATTCGCCCATACCTGCAGGCGTTTTCCAAGACGCTGGAGCTGGCCGGCTACCAGACGGGCGTTTACGGCAATTACAACACCATCGAGTGGGCAATCCAGGACGGCATCGGCAAGTACTTCTGGATGCATGACTGGGGCTCCAACGGCAAGATTCACCCGCGCACCACTATTCACCAGCTGCCGCACAGCAAGCAGCAGACCATCGGCGGCGTCATCGTAGACGTTAACGAGGTCTACGCCGATGACTGGGGCCAGTGGACACCGGGCAAGTCCGCGGCACCTGCACCGGCAAAGAAGCCCACCACTAAGAAACCACGGCCAAAGACTCAGCCGCAGACCACGGCCCCGAGCAATGGCTCGTCCGACCTGGTCAATCAGCTGAGCTCGCAGCTGCAGAGCAAGCACCCAGAGCTGCCAGAGCTACCGCAGGTAACTGCGGATGGCGTAACTTTCAATGGCAAAACGTTGAGCAACGACCAGATTCGCCAGCTAGCGGAGATCGTCGCAGAAACGGTTGCTAAGGCGAGGTAGTACTACTTCTTAGAAGGCTCGGAGGTTTTCTCTGAGCCTTTCTTTTTATCTGTGGACTTCTTATCGGAGCTGCTTTTATCCTTCTTTTCGGACGTAGTGGACTCGCTAGTAGGTTCCTTCGACGCGGATTTATCCTTCTTCCCTGTGCCAGGTTTTTCGTCCTTACCCTTCTTGCTAGACGACGTCGTGGAGGTCTCCGAGGTGGAGGTCTCGATCGGTGGGACGTCCTCGCCGTCTTTGTATTTAAGGAAGCGTTCGGTGGCCTTGCCCAGATTCTTGCCGGTCACCTCATCCTTGACGTAGTCGGTGAGGTCATCGGATGAGCCGGTGATAGAGGCGGCGGCGACGAAGTTCTCGCCAAAGGAGACGGAAGAGTTGATGGACTTATCATTGGACCAGCCCCACTTGCTGCCCACCACGTTAGAGAGCTTCGCGGTGCCATAGTCCTGGCGGTAGCCATCCTCAGAGATGGGATCGGCATGCGCCATAGCTACCAACACTGGGTGGGTTTCATCGCGCTCGATGAGCTGCGAAATGAAACTGGCGACGTCATAGGTAGAGGTCTGCGAGTAGCCCCACTTCTCCCCGGCTTTGGTGGATTCGAGATTGAATTCATCGGCAATGGCGTCGATGGAATCCGGGTACTTTTCAAAGAGGTCCTCGGCGGACATATCGGAGGAGCTAGCAATCATATCCAGCGCCTCATATTTGTCTTCGTACTCGCCCTTTTCCATAACGTAGGTGGCGATATAGAGCTTGATGAGGCTAAGCGCCGGGCGAGGCTCGTGCTCCGAGGCAGAGCCCATATGCATGTCATCATGCAGACGGATATAGGAAATAGACCGGCCCTCATCGCCTTCTAGGAACTCATTGGTTTCCGGTGGGACGTCGCGGTTGGTGTCTGGTGCTTCCGAGGGGGCGTCGGCAAGCGCGTCGCTTTCGCGCTCGTTATTGCTGCACGCGGTAACGGTCAAGGCGAGCATACATACGGTTAAAGCGGCACCAGCCTTTACTGATGCCGCCTTGCGGTTCAACGACGTTTTCAACACGTCGATATATGTTACCGGTTGAGTGCACTATCTAGGCAATTAATGCTGCACGGGTGCCTCCACGCCTACGCCGGTAAGCGAGCGGACTTCCATTTCTGCAGAAAGCTCCTCCAAGTCGTCTGGCTTGGCCATGATGGAGACCAACCAGCCGACAAAGAAGGACAGCGGAATGGATACCAAGCCCGGCGAGGAAAGCGGGAAGATAGCCCAGTCCGCGCCCGGGAACATGGAGGTCTCGGAGCCGGAGACTGCCGGGGAGAAGAAGATGAGCACCAGGCAGGACACCACGCCGGTGTACATGGAGGCCACTGCGCCCGCGGTATTGAAGCGACGCCAGTATAGGGAGTACAGGATCGTCGGCAGGTTGGCAGAAGCCGCAACCGCGAAAGCCAAGGAGACCAAAAATGCCACGTTCTGGGTCATGGCCAGGATACCCAGGATGATGGAGACGATGCCTAGGACCACCACGGTGGCCTGGGAAACGCGAACCTGCTCGGCCTCGGTGGACTCTCCATTGCGGATAACCGCATGGTAGATATCGTGCGCAATCGATGCGGAGGCGGTAATGGCCAGACCAGCAACCACGGCGAGCACGGTGGCAAAGGCGACGGCGGAAATAATCGCCATGAAGATAGAGCCGCCAATCTCCATTGCGAGCAGCGGTGCCGCAGCATTGGCACCGCCCGGCGCGGCGAGGATGCGGTCCGGACCGACTAGGGCGGCGGCGCCATACCCCAGGACCAAGGTCATCAGATAGAAGGCGCCGATGATGACGATCGCCCAGGTAACAGAGCGGCGGGCTTCAGTAGCGGTAGGCACGGTATAAAAGCGCATCAGCACGTGCGGCAGGCCGCCCACACCAAGCACCAGGGAAACGCCCAGGGAGATGAAATCCAGCTTGGTGGCGGTGGTGGCACCGTATTTCAGGCCAGGGGCCATGATGCCTTTAGCTTCATAGCCCTTCTCCTTAATCTGTTCAGAGGCGGCATGCATATCAACAGCGTTATTGAACAGGGTGCTAAAGCCACCGCGCAGGGCGATGAAGACCAAGAAGCACATGATGACCACGCCGGCTACCAGCAGTACGGCCTTGATCATCTGCACGTAGGTGGTGCCCTTCATGCCGCCGACTAGAACATAGACAATCATGAGCACACCAACGACGCCCACGACGACCGCCTGCCACTTAAAATCGTGGATATCCAGCAGCACGGCCACTAGAGAACCAGCGCCTGCCATCTGTGCGATGAGGTAGAAGAGCGTGACAAAGAGGGTGGCGATGGACGCCGCTACGCGCACGGGCTTCTGCTTCAAACGGAAAGACAAGACATCCGCCATGGTGAAGCGTCCAACGTTACGCATGGGCTCAGCGACGAGCATGAGTGCTACCAGCCAAGCGACGAAAAAGCCCACGGAGACAAGAAGCCGTCATAGCTGTTGAGCGCTACGGCGCCAACGATGCCCAGGAACGATGCAGCGGAGAGGTAGTCACCAGAGATGGCTAGGCCGTTTTGTTGGCCGGAGAAGGTACCGCCACCGGTATAAAAGTCCGAGGCCTTCTTCGTGGTCTTTCCAGCGCGCAGCACCACCGCCATAGTGACGATGAGGAAGAGGGCGAAGATGGAAATATTCAGGATGGGGTTGCCGGCGGAAGTCTCGGCGGCGAGGGTGGTGGTGATCATTACATACCCTCCAGATCTTCACGGATGGCGGCCGACTTAGGCTCGATATTTTTATTGGCGTACTTCACGTAGATCCACGTAATAATGAAGGTGGTGAGGAACTGGGCTAGGCCGAAAACCAGTCCGATGTTCCAGCCACCGCCAAGTTCGGTGGCCATAAAATCGGGGGCGAACACAGCGGCGAGAACGTAGACCACGCACCACACAAAGAAGGCCACGGTCATGGGAAAGGTAAAACTCCGGTAGGTCCGGCGCAGCTCGCCAAACTTGGCGGAGTCGCGCATTGCGATGAACTCGCTACCGGTGGGTTCGCGGCGCGAGACAGGAGTTGCAGCTACGTCACTCATAGAGCATCGTCTCCTTGGGTGAGAGGAACTTAGGTCACACGAGATAGTGTGTGATTCATCACTATCCACGTTGATCTGTAAGTTACAGAACATTTTCTGCAAGGTTGTGAACTCTGCCAAGAAAACGTTCTACTCCCCCACCCTTTCAACCTTATAGGTCCCACTGAACTGGAATAACACCATTAGCCAACTACCCCCGGTGAAGGAAAATCTCACTACCTGTAAAGATTGTTAACAGTAGCTTGACAAAAGAATAGCCCCCAGTAAGGGGGCCTAAACTGCGGGTGAGGTTACGCTTCGTTGCCAGGGAACTCGCGCGGGTCATTAAACATGCGACCAAAGCCCTCTTGGCCCTCAAGGCCGTCAATGGCGGATACTTCCTCCGCCGTAAGCTCCAGCTCGGTGGCGGCGAGGTTCTCCTTCAGGCGCTCGGTGCGCGCGGACTTCGGAATGACGGAGATGCCTTTAGACATCAGGTAGGCCAAAACAACCTGACCCTCGGTTGCTTCGTGGTCAGCGGCAATATGCTCAATTTCCGGGTTATTGAGAACTACACCGCGGGCTAGCGGAGCCCACGCTTCAGTAACGATGTCATTATCGTAATGGAAGGCGCGCAGGCTGGACTGGGTAAAACCCGGGTGAATCTCCACCTGGTTGAGCACCGGAGAAATACCAGTGGTGGAAATGAGATCCTTGAGCACGTCCTCGTAGAAATTGGCCACGCCGATGGACGCAATCTGACCCATGCCCTGCAGGCGGGCAATCGCTTCAAAGGTCTCGTTATAAAGGCCGCCCTGCGGCCACGGCCAGTGGATAAGGTAGAGGTCAAGGTAGTCCAACTGCAGGTCCTTCAGCGACTGCTGGAATGCCTCTTCCACTTTGTGTGCGCCCTGGTGGGAGTGCCAGACCTTGGAGGTAACAAAGAGCTCATCGCGGGTGACGTCGCCGGCATCCATCGCTTGTTTTAGCGCGGTGCCTACCGCCTCTTCATTCTTGTAGAGCGTGGCGGTATCGAAGTGGCGGTAGCCCAAATCAATGGCCTCGCGGATGACGCGGACGCATTCCTCGTCATATAGCTTGTACGTACCCAAGCCCAGCTGGGGCATTTCGCGGTCATCATTGAAAGTTACGGTTGGCACAGTCATGCCCTCCATTGTGCCGCAGTTTTTCTGACTGCGCCGAAAACGACGAAACCCCAGGGCAAACCCTGGGGTCGAGCGCTACTAGTCTGCGCGGATGAGGTCAATGATAAAGACCAAGGTGCGGCCGGATAGCGGGTGCGCGCCACCGGCGGGGCCGTAGGCCTTTTCCGGCGGGATGATGAGCTTGCGGCGACCGCCCACCTTCATCCCAGGAATGCCCTCCTGCCAGCCGGCAATGAGACCGGTCAGTGGGAACTCGATGGACTGGCCGCGGTCCCACGAGGAATCAAATTCTTGGTTGGTCTCGTATTCAGCGCCGACGTAGTGGACCTCCACTACGGCACCAGGCTGCGCCTCAGCACCATCACCAACGACGATGTCTTCTACGACAAGGTCCGTGGGCGCTGGGCCAGACTGGGCTTCAATAACAGGCTTATCCATGGGGATTATTCTCCTTGGGAAATCGAGTTTATTCGTGCGGTCGCATTAAAAACCGAACCGAGCTGCACCTATTGTAGGTGCTACCACCCGATTCGGCTTAATTAGGCAGACCGCGGAGCGCTTTAACGCTCACTACGCGGGGTGACCTTACGCAGGGACTCGCCGGTGTAAATCTGGCGCGGACGGTTGATCTTGGTATTGATTTCCAGCTGCTCGCGGTACTGAGCAATCCAGCCCGGCAGGCGGCCGATGGCGAAGAGGACGGTAAAGAAGTCCGTCGGGAAGCCCATGGCGCGATAGATCAAGCCGGTGTAGAAGTCCACGTTCGGGTAAAGCTTGCGGGAGACAAAGTAGTCATCGTTCAGCGCAATGTCTTCCAGCTTCATGGCCAGATCCAGCATTGGGTCGCCACCCAAGTGATCGATGATCTCGTGAGCCGTTTCCTTAACGATGGCCGCGCGTGGATCGTAGTTCTTGTACACGCGGTGGCCAAAGCCCATGAGGCGAACGCCCTTTTCCTTGTTCTTCACGCGGTTCATGAAGTCGGTAGCGTCACCATCGTGGTTGTTCTGGATGTCTTCCAGCATCTCCAAAACAGCCTGGTTAGCACCGCCGTGCAGCGGGCCGGACAGGGCGTTAATGCCACCGGCAATGGAGACGAACATATTGGCTTGGGCAGAACCAATCATGCGCACGGTGGAGGTGGAGCAGTTCTGCTCGTGATCAGCGTGCAAAATAAGCAGCTTATCCAGGGCCTTAGCTACAACCGGGTCAACCTCGTATTCCTCAGTCGGGTAGCCGAACATCATGCGCAGGAAGTTCTCGCGTGCGTTCAGGCTATTATCCGGGTACATATAGGGCTTGCCCTGAGAGGCGCGGTAGGCATAGGCGGCCAGCATAGGCACCTTAGCCAAGAGGCGGACGGTGGCTTTATCCAGCTGCTCTGGGTCTAGCGGATCAAGCTGATCTTGGTAGTAAGCGGAGAGAATATTAAGGGAGGAAGCCAGCACCGCCATCGGGTGCGCGTTGCGCGGGAAGATATTGAACGCGGCCTTGAAGTCCTCATCCAGCAAGGTGTGGTGGCGGATTTCGCGGTTGAAGTGGCTAAGTTCTTCCTCGTTTGGCAGATGACCCTTAATTAGCAGGTAAGAAACCTCATTGAAGGTGGCGTTTTCTGCAAGGTCCGCAATATCGTAACCGCGGTGGCGCAGGATGCCCTCTTCACCATTAATGAAGGTGATCTTGGACTCGGTGGAACCGGTAGAGGTGTAGCCGGGGTCAAAGGTAACGAGCCCAGTTTCGTTACGGAGCTTGGAGATATCAAAGCCAGAGTCACCTTCGGTGGACTGCTTGATATCCATCTCATACTCGCCGCCTGGATACTGGAGCACTACCTTGTTGTCTTCAGAAGCCACGGAAGTTCCTTTCTCTATGTGAGAGTCTTTATTAAGCACTAGCTTGAAGAAGCTAGCTAGATACCTTTTCACACTTTAGCAAACTTTGTGACGCCGCCTACAAGTTAACGCCTACTAAAATAACTGCCGTTCGACCGAAACTGTTCTACACTGTCACTTATGACCACACCAGAACTTAAGCTGCCCGCTGACCTCTTGCCTGCCGACGGCCGCTTTGGATGCGGCCCCTCCAAGGTTCGCCCCGCCCAGCTTGCGGCCATCAATCCTGCAGTTATGGGTACCTCGCACCGCAAACCTGCGGTCAAGAACCTCGTTGGCTCCGTGCGGGAAGGGTTAAGCGATCTCTTTTCCCTACCAGAAGGCTATGAGATCGTCTTATCCTTAGGCGGTGCCACCGCCTTTTGGGATGCGGCCACATTCGGGCTCGTGGAACGCCAATCCGCCCACCTGACCTTTGGTGAATTCTCCACCAAGTTCGCCAAGGCCACCGCGACAGCACCATGGCTAGACGCCCCCTCCATCGTGGAATCGCCAGTGGGCACAGCCCCAAACCCACGTGATCTATCTGCGGAAGCGGATGTCGCCGCTTGGGTACATAATGAGACTTCTACCGGCGCGATGGCGGAAATAGTCCGCCCCCACCCGCGCAATGATCAGCAGTTGGTGGTCGTGGATGCCACCTCCGGCGCGGGTGGCTTGCCGGTAAATATCTCCGATACGGACGTCTACTATTTCTCGCCGCAAAAGTGCTTTGCTTCCGATGGTGGCCTGTGGCTTGCCGCCATGTCCCCCGCCGCGCTGGAGCGGATTGAGAAGATTAACGCCTCTGAGCGCTACATCCCGCAATTCCTGAACCTGCAGACCGCAGTCGATAACTCGCGGAAGAACCAGACCTATAACACCCCCGCCATCGCCACCCTGCTCATGATGGATAATCAGATTCAGTGGATGAATTCCAATGGCGGGCTCGACGGCATGGTTAAGCGCACCACGCAATCTTCCACCACGCTGTATGACTGGGCCGAGTCCCGCCCAGAAGCCGCGCCCTTCGTCACAGATCCTGCATCCCGTTCGCTAGTGGTGGGCACCATCGACTTCGCAGACTCCGTGGATGCGGCAGCACTCGCCGCAACCTTGCGCGCAAACGGCATCCTGGATGTGGAACCGTACCGCAAGCTGGGCCGCAACCAACTGCGCATCGGCATGTTCCCGGCCATTGACCCGGCCGATATTGCCAAACTTACCCAGTGCATTGATTACGTCTTGGATGCGAAATAGCGCATGACACCCAACATGCCCCGCCGCCTCGCAGGCCGCGGGGCTTTTTCGCGTTATAGTTGAATGCATCACAGATTTGTACGCCGTCGATAGGCAAAAGGAGCGCCCTATTATGCGCGAGCTGTTCCCAGTTGACAGCGAGTCGACCGAAACCTCTTTGGTGCTGCGCACCGAAGACGGCGAAGAGTTTTTCCTCCCCGTTACCGATGAACTGCGTGAAGCCCTACAGGGCCAGCAGGAGGAAGCTCCCGCCGAAGAGCCGGCGGCCCCCGCCATCAGCCTTGCTCAACCCGCTAAACCAGCCAAGTCTGAACCGACGGAAGAGGAAGCCCCGATTCGCCCGGCGGAAATCCAAAACCGCATCCGCGCCGGCGCCTCCGCCGCCGAGCTGGCGGAAGAAATGGGCGTCACCGAATCCCGCATCGAGCCCTTCGCTTACCCGGTCATGCTAGAGCGCAACCGCATCGCAGAAATTGCCAAGCAGGCCCACCCAGTGCGCGAGGACGGCCCAGCCAAGCTCACCCTCTGGGAGGTGCTGGCCTCTGCCTTCGCCGCCCGCGGCCACTCGCTGTCCGAGTCCACTTGGGATGCCTATCGCCACCAAGGCGAGGCTTGGATCGTGCGCGTGACTTGGAAGGCTGGGCTCTCTGAAAACGAGGCCGAGTGGTACTTCAAGCAGTCCATGTCCTCCCCCGCCACGGTCGAGGCCCGCAACTCGGTGGCCGCAGATCTTACGGACCCAGACTTTGTACAGCCGGTGCGTTCGCTGACCTCGCTGGGCAGCGGCCGCTACGACGAAGCGATCGACGGCGAGCAGCCTAGCAACGTCACCGACCTCACCGCGCCGACCACCCAGCCGGAAGAACCTGAGGAAGAAGAATTCCTGCAGAACCCTTCCGCCGAGGAAAAGCCCACCAAGCGCCGCCGCAAGGCCGTTACCCCGCATTGGGAGGACGTGCTACTTGGCGTTCGCTCCAATACCAAACGCCCTAGGGACTAACCGTGGACATCTCTCACGCAGTACTCACTCTCTGGTACATCTCTAAGCCCAATGCGGAAGAGGTATTGAAAACCGAGCCCAAGGCAGACCGCGGCTTTGGGCGGAAGTTTCTCGCCCAGCTAGATCCCACTTTTCCGGTCACACCGATTGGGCAATTCCCGCTCAACCGCTCCGCGCAAACGGATCCGAACGAGTACTACATTGGCGGCTACCCCGGCATCACCGTGGTGCAAACGGTGTGTGAAGGCCAGTCTGTCCTCCTCTCTCAGCTGCCGGACACGCTGCTCAACGCGGTTCCCGCCCAGCGGGTTATCGCGCTGGCAAGTAACGAGAAGGAAGGCTACGCCGGCTTTGCACTCTGGGAGGGCGGCGAGCTCAAGCGCTGCCTCTGCGCTACCCGCGAGCACCTTTATGAGGACACCGGCCTGCCCGAACCATTCGAGGCTCCTTATTGGGCGGGCGAGAAGTATGAGCCGCTCGGCGGCATTTCCCTTCCCTTCGAGCCGCAGGGAATCATGCAGACGGCACAGGAATACTGGCTTGGCATTGAGGTTGGGCACGATGGCCCTGATCTTGACGTCGTGGGATACGCGGTAGACGGCCGCCCAGAGCCGAAAATCGACCCGCCGAAGCCCAAGCGGACCGTAGGCGAGCTAGCGGCGCAGTCAGCCAATAAGCTGGGGCTCAACGATTACGACGACTACGAAGATCACATCGCCGAGCCGGAATCTACTGGCGAAGAGATCATCTCCACCGCCAAGCACTTAGGCTCGCTCATTGGAAACTGGAGCGCTCAGACATTCAGATCACTCAAGGAGCGTTGGCGCTCATAAAAAGCGATGGCGGCGGCCGTTGCCACGTTTAGTGAATCCGTACCAGGGGCCATCGGTATGCGTGCGCGCACATCGGTGGCCTTCATTGCGTGTTCGGTAAGGCCAGGACCCTCCGCGCCAACGAGCATGGCTACCTTATCCACGCCGCGCATGGCCTCTGCTAGGTGCACCGCTTGGGGGTTGGGTGTTAAGGAAATGAGGGTAAAGGAGGCGTCGGCAAGCGCCTGCAAGGAACGCTGCCACGTAGTAAACCCGCCCTCTAGATGGGCAAACGGCAAGCGCAGCACGTGCCCCATAGACACTCGCACTGAGCGCCGATAGAGCGGATCCGCCGCCCCTGATCCCAGCAGCACCGCATCCACGCCCATGCCGGCAGCGTGGCGGAAGATGGCGCCAATATTCTCGTGATCGCCTACGCCCTCGAGCACGGCAATGGTCTTGGCGGATCCCACAATCTCCCTCACCTCCGGCTCCGGCGCGCGATCCGCGGCGGCAACGAGCCCGCGGTGCATATCGAAGCCGGCAACCTCCGCCAGGGTCTCCCGGGAAACCTGGTAGATGGGGCACTCGGGCTCACCGTACTCGGAAATATAGGCCTCCAGCTTCTTAGGAAAACCGACCAAGCAGCGCATGGGGAACCGGGATTCGGCCAGCCGGGAGACCACCAGCGGGCCCTCAGCAATGACAAGACCCTCGCCGGATTTATCGGATTTGTTGAGGTTCCGAATATCGTCTAAGCGAGGGTCTGCGGGGTCAGTAATCAGCATGCCTTTAGGCTAGCCGATGGCATTGGAGATCGGATCCATGCCAAAGAAAATCACGAACAGGCCGGCCAATAGCCACATGATCCAGTGCACCTCCTTGGCCTTGCCGGCAAAGGTAGACATGAGGGCGAAGCAGATGAAGCCCACGCCGATGCCATTGGCAATGGAATAGGTAAACGGCATGGTCACGATGGTCAGGAAGGCTGGGATGGCGATTTCCATCTTGGTCCAGCGGATCTCGGTCAGTTGCGCGGCCATCATCACACCGACGATGACTAGCACTGGGGCGGCGGCCTCGATAGGCACGATCTCATAGAGCGGGGTCAGGAACATCGCGGCGAGGAATAATACACCGGTCATGAGGTTGGCTAGGCCGGTGCGGGCGCCATCGGCAATGCCGGCGGAGGAATCCGCAAAGACGGTATTAGAAGAAGCAGAGCCCAGGCCTCCGGCCACTGCACCAAAGCCTTCTACGACGAGGGCCTTTTTCATGTCGGGGAGGTTGCCGTCGGCGTCGACAAGCTTGCCTTGCTTGCCCAAGCCGGTCATGGTGCCCATCGCATCAAAGAAGTTGGTAAGCAACAGAGTAAAGATGAGCAGGATGGTGGAGACCACGCCGATCTTCGTGAATGCGCCTACCAGGTTCACATCACCCACAATGGATAGGTCCGGAATCCTACCGAGCGCTTCTGGTTTGACGGGCGCGGCCATGCCCCAATCCTCGGAGCCGGTAAACGCCTGCACGATAAAAGCGATGACGGTGGTAAGGACGATGGCGATAAAGAGCCCACCCGGCACGTTACGGATGACCATGAAGGAACAGACAATAAGGCCAATAACAAAGACCAGCACCGGCCAGGTAGAAATCGAACCATTTATGCCCAACGCCACCGGTACGGTGGTATTCGCAGCGTCCGGCACGCGGGTGACAAAGCCGCCGTCCACAAGGCCGATCATGGCGATGAACATGCCGATACCCACGCCCATCGCCGCCTTCATGGACTGCGGGATGGCATCAAAGACGGCGGTGCGGAAACCGGAAATGGCCAATAGGACAATGATGATGCCTTCGATAACCACCAGGCCCATCGATTCCTGCCAGGTCAGCCCGCTGGTGGCGACCATGCTCACGCCCACAAAGGTATTCATGCCCAGGCCGGCCGCCATGGCGAAGGGGTATTTGGCAATCGCGCCGAAGAGGATCGACATTACGCCCGCGACCAGCGCGGTGGCGGCAGCAACCTGCGGCACACCCAGCGCGTAGCCGTCTGCATCCTCGGTGGTGCCGAGGATCAGCGGATTCAAGAGAATGATATAGGCCATGGCGAAGAACGAGACCGTTCCCGCGCGTAGCTCGGTTCCAATGGAGGAACCACGTTCAGAGATATGGAAGAAGCGATCGAGAGTGGCTTTCAACGCCTGCGCCTTTCACGTACAGCGAGTCTTACGCCATAAGTGTGCTGCCTTAATCCTCGAAATCAAAATCCTGAAAGATGGGCTTTTCATCATCGAAGGCGATTCCTGGGGTTCTTTTCTTCCCGCACCCGTGTCTGCGAATGCGCGCCACAACCATAACGCGAGTGCACTACCCGGCCATCCGCCGAGTACTCATTGGCGCAGACGCCGTAGTTGTCCATCAGCTGCACATAAAACGCGCAGGTGCGGCATTGCAGGCGCGCCTTGGCCGCCATATCCGTATTCGGGCCACGCTCGGTGCGCCAGCGCTTCTTGGCGTCGTCCAAGCCGGACTTGGAAATTTTGTCGCCCTCCAGGCGGGAATCATCTACGGCCGGTGGCATGAGGTCGCCCGGCCCAAGGTCACCCGGCCGCACGCGATCCTCATAGGGCACCCATTCCGGTGGCTGCAGAGCCTCCCCGCCTGGCACCAGCGCCACCTCGTTCACAGTGACGTAGCGCGATCCCTCCGCGCATGCGAGCACCGCCTGCCATTCCCAGCCGGGGTAGCCAGGCATCTCTGCTTCAAATCGGTGGGTAACAACGTTTCGGCCCATCCCGGCGACGCCGATATGCTTGCCGACGCCCCCTTCCCCCACCTCATCCAGCGCCTCGCGCGCAATGCGCACGGCGCGGGAATCGATCAACGGATTTGCTTTTCGCTTACTCACGCCCCTCATTATTCATTATGGAGCGCACCCGGTGGTACATATGGTGCATGTCGTTTCTTTCCCGCGCCGCCTGCATTCCTGTCTCTTATTCTCATCTGACGCTGCCGACGGCTCCTTGCG
>ERZ1464652.137-NODE-137-length-13400-cov-10.266392_pt1 | contig 13400 bp, 12 predicted proteins | sample MGYA00563980_ERZ1464652 | MGnify/ENA primary metagenome ERZ1464652 (study PRJEB39283, sample SAMN07833576) | human skin metagenome | isolation source: Scalp | host: Homo sapiens | place: India: Bengaluru | collected 2015-07-04 ...
AGCTACACTGACCCAAGCAGCATAGCTAACCCCCGACGTGTCTACTTTCCGGGGGCCAGGCCCCTCCTATTTAGACTGCCTGGGTAAACAGGGATTTGTTGACTAACTCCGTCAGCGCGCATTCAACTGCGTCATGATGCGCCTATAGAGCTGCTATTGACTCTAAAGAGGTTGGTAGGGCATAATTTATAGCAGGAGCGGCCCTACATTATGTACAGCCGCTCGACCCTCACCGAGGCTACTGGCAGGTGAGGATCATTTTATTTCGAATTTCGACTCGGATTCGAAGATCGTTGCTTCGGAGTTACCTTTAGAATTTTGCAATGCTCTTCCAGGTATTTTTGGTAAAGGGACGTGCTTTGTTCTCCGTGGGTAAAAGTGCGCCTGTATGTAAAAGCGACGAGGTCCGGAATCCAGAGGCAAGTTTCATCGGCGGGGCTAACCCATGCCAAGTTGATTTCGGGGTGCAGTAACTTTTTCTTGCGCATGCGCTTGAGAGTATTTCTGTCTTTGTCGTTATCTGACTGAGAGTGGCGTGCTTCGAAAATTATGCCTTTCAGAGAAGGATCGTTCTTGGTGAGCGTAGTAATGAGCTGTTCGAGGCATTCTTGGCGAGCGTGCTCAATATCCTGATTTCGTTGCAGTGGCCGAAGGCAGGCTATATATTGCAAAACCTCAAAGTCATCGCATAGCTTGAGCATTTCTTCGACTTTCTTGCGGCCATGACAACTACGCATCGATTCGGTCGTATGCCAATAGCTCGACTGTGCAGTCTCCCTGAGGAGGCTGCGAGTGCTACCAAGGTGTTCGAATTTGATGGCTGTGCCGACCAAGATATAGAAAGATTCTGAAAAGCCCTCCTCCGGTGCAACGTAGCTTTCGTCGACGAAGGCAATGGTGTCATCAGGTGTCGAACGTTGGAAAATACGTAATAGGGAAGGGTGAATCTGGTCTGGCAAAGGCGTCTCCAAATGAACGATTGAATTATATGTTCGAATGTTACCTAAGCATATTGATTAGGGCCAGACAATGTTGAGAGCTAGTTTGGGTACCGGTTCCGAGCTCAATTACACGGCAGCCCAGCCATTTGATTTTCCGAGCGTGACTTTAGACGTTAGATCAATCTAGTGTGTGGTGGACAGCATCGCTCGCGTGTGTGAAAGGGATTCGCTCTTGCTCAATGCGCAGCCTGCCCTCGGTGAAGAGTAGACGGTAGGCCTCCTGCTCTTCGGTGGCGAGGTGAGTGAGGGTGGCTGAACCGTCGCCTGGGTCAGGGACAGCGAGGTGCCTAAACGCAGTTACGGTAGCAGTATCCATGAGTAGAGATGTGGTGTGGGGGAAGTGGGCGCGCACGGCGTTGAGGATGCTGAAGCCCGCGGCGTCGAGATCGCCCCAGTAGGTGATTTCGGATTGGTGGAGCCAGTCGAGGGCGTGGAGCTGATGCGCTGCGGTGCCGGAGCCCAAGACGGCAATGGTGGGTGGGGTGGCGTCGGAAAGCGTAGGCAAAGCCAGAAAGGTTTGTTTATTTTCCACGATGAGCACTCGCGGTGGCTTGGTGGGGAAGAGGGATGCGGCGTGGGAGAGTGGAATCTCGAGGTCGGATATTGTCGGGGCGTGGTTGAGATAGCGCAAGCGAACACGGGCGTCGCTGCAGCGCAGTCCTAGTTCCGTGATGCCGAAAGGAGAAAGCAGGGTTAGCAGCAGGCGCCGGTGGGATCCGATCCACTTGCCATCAACGCCTTCTACTGGGACGGCGCGTTCCCACTCGCCGGAATCGGGATGGGTGAGCAACCAGTTCAAACACGGTTCCAAGCAATGCAGGTCGTAGGCGCTTAAGTCCTTCCACTGCTTATAAGCGCGGTGAACGGTGTAGGCGAAGTCAAGGCGCTCGGGGAAAATCGAGGCGATCTTTTGGGCTCTTTGAACCGCATGCGAGTATGTTGCGGCCATGCCTGCTGCGGAAGCGATGCGTTCCGCGCCATCAATTACCACGCGTACAGGTACGGAATTGGTGCCCAGCCCAGTGCGCGACCAATTGCGGGTCTCATAGACAACCTCTTCCTGGTGCGGCCAGCGTTGCCAGGCGCGGATAAAATCTTGTGTCATTGGTAAATCGCGTTTGGCAGTGGCTGCTGTCGGTGGATGTAGCGGCCAGTCCAGGCGGAGCGAATCCGGGGAAGATAGTGCCTCCGCAAAGTGGTTGCGCAGGTGCTTTGCCGCATGTGCCTGTAGGTCTTTAGGAATCCGCATTGGGGTCCTCCTGGGGATACGAGGCGGCGTCGATAAGCGAATAGCCTGTGCGTGCCTGGGGACGGCCATCAATGATGGGCTCGTCGTAGTTCACCACGATGGTGCCGTCGACGTAGGGCGATAATGTTTGAATCAACTTGAATGGCGTTGCCAAAATCATGTGGAAACCAAACGATTCAAACACCGACATTGCCGTGCGGGTAAAGGCCGGATCTGCGCGGTCAAAAGCTTCGTCCAAAATGATGGAACCATAAGTGGGAACATCCTGATCCGGCTCCGCTAACCGGAAACGAAGCGCTGCAGCCAAGCAGAAGAAAACTAATTTTTGTGCCTGGCCACCGGAGAGGGAAGCAGAATCCTGATAAGTATTGGCGGTTGTTCCGTCGGGGTAGCATTCGCGGCCGATAAAGCTTACGTGTTTTCGGGTATCAAGAACCAGGTTGCGCCAGCGAATATCTTCCGGTTGGGTTGAACCCAAGCGGCTGAGAATTTTGTCCAAAGCATGGTAGCGCCGCAACGCCGCTTCCGGCTCATCTTCGCTGATCTCGGCCAGGCTATGCGAAGTCGCAGAATCTAGATCTCGCTGGAAATCCTGTACTACCTGGCCGCGAGCGTCTTTCACATCAATTCGCAAGATGCGGTCACCATTAAAAGGCGAGCGCTCCAGTGACTTATTGATAAATTCCATACGTAGCTCGATATCGCTGCGGGCGTGGCGCAACGAAGAAGCAAGATGAGACAGATTTTGCACCGTTGTTCCGTTGAGTAGTTCTAGGAACTGAGCGCGGAAATCGGCAAGGCGATCTGCCCGAAGGAACTTCAACTTTTCAATGCCCTCACCGGCAAAGTTTGCCTGTGGCTGTAAATCCGCAGATTCCGCTGGCCACTGAGACAAGTATTTGTGGAGAACGGAGACAATCTTCGCATTTATCTCCTCGATGTTTCGTGCAGCCGCGCGGGATGTATCGTGCAAGCTGTTTTGTACTGCATCGCGCCGGGCATCGATGTCATCGATGGAAAGCTTGCGTCTTCCGTTGTGGAGGGATTCTTTGACCTCCTTGGCTATGGTTTCGTCAGCGATGGGAGGTACGGTGCCGATGTTCTGGCGACGCTGTGTGGAGCGCTGAAGCTCGCCCTCTATGCTTCCAAGGTGCTTTTGGGATTGCTTAAGGCGGGCACGGGCTGCAGCTAGACTTTCCTTTGCTCGATTGTGCGCGGCATGTAGGGCTTTCGCCTCGGGTGACGAGGCGAGAGAATCATATTGCCGTTGCAGATCTCGTTTGCGAGTTTCTGCAGATGCGGTATCAATATCCTGAAACTTAGTCTCTAACACCAGTTTCGCTTTATCGCGTTGAGTGCGCAGCAGCTCAATCTTGGCGTCATTGGTAGAGCCCACTCGGTACCAGCGGGTGCCGGAAAAACGCCTGCGGTCGTCTTTAATAAAGCGGGTAGACCCGTCTTTATCCTGAGGGCGGCTTTCCAAGCCATCGCGAGTAACAGCTGGGGTCTTAGTTACCTGTTCCAGAGCCGCGACTGAACTGACGCATTCATAATTGAATCGGCGTGAAATATGATGGCGGACCCACGGCGCCATAGGGTGGTCTTGGAATTCCAGCTTGTGAATGAGTTGTTGTGGGCTACGCGCAGTTGCTGGTGCCGGTGCAAACTCAGGGATGGTGCGGTATTCGAGCCGGGTCCCCACGTTCCGAGAATTGACCCACTGATTAATCGCTTCCCGCGCGCTTTCCGGAACCAGCAGGGTAGCAGCAAACCCGTGAAGAAGCTTTTGGAGGACCGGCTCCCATTCCGTCTGCTGCGGACTAATATCCATGAGCTCACCAGCAAAGGGAAGTTCTGACTCGGCGTACCCCGTATCGTGAGCGAGCTGGGACCGTAGCTCTACCAATGCCCTATCTATGTTGGTGTTTCGCGAACCGAAAGAAGCGAGTTCGCTTTTCAGAGTGGCAAACGTTGTCGCGGCGTCGCGAGCAGCTACTCCAGCCTCTTGCTGCTGATTGATGAGCTTGGCAGAGTCAGCCTCGAAGTCCGCGATGCGCAGCTTCGCGTTAGCCTGAAGTTCCGCAAAGCCATGCGGATTGAACTCATAATTGTCGGTCCATCGGCCGGCTGCAGCGGCCAAGCGCCGGAATTCTTTGGATCGGTGCTCGATTTCTTTTTCAGCAGTCTCCATTTTTGCGCTCAGGGCATCGAGCTCACCGGCACTAAGTTGAGACACAGCCACTGCTGCTAACCGCTCCGCCTCGTCGAGGTGTTTGACCTCTTCCTCGAGAGACTCTGTATCTGATTGCGCCTCAGCCAATTGCGCGTTTAGCGCTCTGATTTGATAATCCAATTCCTCTGCCACCATGTGAGCTCGGACCGCTGGTAGCGCTTCACTCATGGCCTCGGCCTTGTGCTTGGCAGATTCTGCAACATCTCGCTGCGCATGCAGACGGGGAAGGGGAGCGAGTGTGTCTATCTGCGCTTTGACATCCTCCACCCGTAGGTAAGCTTGGCGGAGGTCTTCGAATTGCTCCACAGCTTCATCGGCTCGCTCGAAAGTAGAGGGCTTGTCCAGCATGTAGCCTCGGAAGAGCTGATCCAGGCTGGACAGGGACTTAGCGGATTGGGTGCGGTGCAGGAGCACTTGGCCTAGTTCGCTTTTAATCCCAAGGCGCTTACGAAAGCGATCTGCGAATGTACTATATGTCTGTGTGAAAGATGCCCTTGGACCCTTATACAAAGCTTTAATTTTGCGGGTATCTAGGCTCCGCGTGAGCAGGGAACTCAGCTTATCGATGTCCTCGTCTCCCTGCACCACTCCGTACAACTTCTTAACCTGGCTCACGGAATTTTCACCGCCATTGAGGCGGAAAATGGCGATGAGGGTATGTTGCTTCCCAGTCCCGTTATCGTAGGTCAGCGCCACAATTGAATTCGTTGCGCCCGTCCGCAGGTACTCGGGAGCAATCTCACCCGTCTGTGCATTTTCCTGTTGCCGCCATGCACCACGCACATAGGATACGAGATTGCGACCATCATGTCGCCCAAGGTCTTGTTGCGATGCCGCGTTAAATTTCAGATCCTTGTGCGGCACTAACACCGCTGACATTGCATCCAATAAGGTAGATTTGCCGGAACCGGATCCGCCGGTGATCAGGAAACCCTTTCTAGCTACGGGGATGGAAAAATATCCGTGGAATGTGCCCCAGTTGATTAGTTGGATGCGGCTTATCCGGTATTGGCCTGGGTAAATATTAGTCATTGGACGCATCCTCTTGGTCATGCTCTACCTCCGCTAGGCGGGCGTACTCGTCCCGGATGGCGGTAACTGTGGCGGCATCGAAAAGCTGGCGCAAAACGGGTGAAACCTCAAACCGGCCTTCAGTCTCAGTAGCGCTTAATAGTGAATATTCATTGCGGATGCGTTTGATTGCAGCATTGAAGCGATTATTGAATCCGGCCTCGTCTCGGTTATCAACCGCGCGGACGTACCCGATTCCCTCTCGCAGATCCTCTACATCCACGATTACACGTTCGCCGGGTAGCGCCAGCCCCAGTTCTTGGCGCAGGTTTAGCAAAATGGCGGTGTCGATGTGCTTGAGCTTATCCGTGCGCAGCACCTGCGGAATAGCTAACGTTTCTTCTTCCACCATTCGGGTGAATGCGAATCCCTCTGCTTCATCGATAACGAGCTCGAGAAATAACTCGTGCAGTCTAGCCCGCAGGTTTTCTTCGTCTGAAATGATCGCGGACCACAAGACAGGTTCTTTCTGCGCTCGAATAAGTGGTCCTTTTAGCAGCTGTACCAACGCGCGGCGGGAGTTATACGTCAGTGATCCTTTATCGCTTTCCCATAGTGGCGGTTCATGCTCGGAATCGACGCGGTGATTAAGTGCAGTGGTCACAATAGCTCCTCAACGGTGGTGCGGTCGAAATACATAGTGGGAATAAAGGCGGCGCGTGTTGTGCCGTCTTCTTCGGTCCAAAAGACCTTCTCTGTGGAATTTCTCAAGTCAGGAAGGGGGTGCTGATCCGCAATGTGCACCAAACCCACTACACTGGCCAGGCCTTGCGTGGCAGGGTAGGCCTGCAATACTTGGCCAATGGTGCACGGTCCAGCCTTGTCGAGCGCCTTTCGAAGCATCTCGTGGACCTATTCAAAGTCATTCTCTGATTCGCGTACGAGCTCGAGTAGTTCTTCTGCGTTTTCCTCACCTGGCTGGAATGCCGCTGGTGATTCCTCCACTACCTCTCGGCCTGGGTTGGCTAAGCGAATGCGTGAAACGGAATGGATGGACATACCGATGCGCTGCAGCGGCGTCTCCATTCGGTGAAAGGCTTTGAGCTCAGAGTTCTGCGCGGCATCAATGGCCATACCGCGCGCCTCTCTTAGGAGCTCAATCATGCGCCTATCTTCTGCGAATTGCTCTGAGGAAACGTAGTTGCGCAAGCTACGCGCCAAGCCGGTCATCGTCTGGTTGACATCGAAACTCGTGTCTTCCATATCGCGGAAAAGATTTCGCAGGTGTTGCCGCTTTTCTGCCGCTAGCTCCTGCCCGGCATCGCTTTCTAGAACTTCTTTTATCCACTGGTCCAACCATGCACTGCGTTCCCTATCCATAAGGAGGGAATAGAATCCACGGAAACTGCGTCCAGCCTCAGATTCAGCAATATGGTCCACGCCGGTGAAGATCTCTTCGAGCACATCGCCGCGGTATCCCTCTGGGTCTAATAGCTGCCGGCGTAGTTGATGATTGAGGGCCTCAAGTTCGTGGCGCACTCGGGCGAAATCGCTCGGTACCGCCGTTGCCATATTAAGCACGTCTTGTACACGTTCTTCTGTCTCTGCGGAGGTTAAGGATTCGAACTGTCCTAAACGTGCTTTTTCAATTTCCTGGTCGATGCGGTTTCGCTCTGCTTCAAGACTGGCAACACGACTGGCGATATCCTTATTCGTGTCCCTTGCTAACCGTTGCAGGGCCGAGCTAATGGATTCCACCCGTGATGCTGTGACGGCAGATACCGGTGACTCCCACCGCTCGATGGCCTCTAGAGCAGAAAGCGCGTCTTCGCTTGGTTCCAACGTCTCGCCGTGTGAACTCTTACCTGACTTTCTCACCAACCATCCTGCTTTTACCCAGTCCGTGCAGTAACTCTGGGGCGTACGGGGCATAGCAAAATCGTTGGCAATAATCTCAAAATCAGTGACCATCAACTCGTATACCTCCGCCGCTGGTCGTGCTCGGGTACCGCGGGGGAAGTACTCTGCAATCAGCGCCAAAATTACCGGCGCGTTATCAGCCGCAAGCAGTCGTACCGCCGCAGAATTGTGCATTAACCGTCGCAGTGAGAGGGCCCTAGCTTCAACAGACATGACTCGATTTTGACAGCTGTGGCGGACATGTGCAGTGGTGTCTGGCTCATTTATTCGATTTTTCGTTTCCGAGTAGAGGTATAAAGAGGATCCGTGCGCGACATGTGGCAGTATTCGCCGTGCCTGTGACAGGTCATTTAGCCCGTCCGAATCGTCGGCGATGTGAACGACTCCCATGAAATACTGGGAATTGGATTTTCCACCGACGCCAAAGACGGAGCAGAGATGTGGGCGACCTCTGTATCGGGATCGCTGCTCTCAGCTTCACGGAGAAATCTATAGTTCACAGCTCGAGCTCGTCTGGGACTATTTTAGCGAGGTCCAAATCGATCAATCAGTGCGGTTAAGGGGAGGCCGAGGGGAACCCTAATTGTTAAAAATCGCCGGTTTTATAAAATAGGCGTTCCAGCTGGCGGGCTAATTGATAAAACCCGCGATTTTAAAAAATAAGGTTTTGGCCTTGTTGCGGTGTCGAGGGGTCTCCGGGGCGCCGACAGAAGAGGTTGTACAAGCGCAAAATGCCCACGCGGCGCTGAAAGTAGCGCGGCGTGGGCTGGGGGGAGAGGACTAGAAATTAGTCGTGCGCTACTCTATCGTTGACCGCGATGTTGCCGGGGGTGGCCTAGGAGTAAGGGCACATCTGGTGGGCGGCGTCGGCAAGCTCTTGTGCCTTGTCATCCTCAACGCCTGGGATGGTGACCTCGAGGTCAACGCCGAGGAAGAAGCCCTCGTCGTTCTTGCCCAGGGAAACGCGGGCGCCGACGGAGGAGTTCTCCACGTCTACGCCCTTGTCCTTGGCCACTGCCTTGAGCGCGGAGTGGTAGCAGGCGGCATAACCGGCAGCGAAAAGCTGCTCCGGGTTAGCGCCTTCACCGCTGCCGCCCATTTCCTTTGGGGCGGTCATGGTGAAATCCAGATCGGAATCCTTAACTACAGCGCGGCCGTCGCGGCCTGCTCCGGTGGACAGTGCTTCGGTGGTGTATACGGCGTCCATAATGACTCCTTTTCTATTGGATCTTTGTACGTCCGCCGATTGTACGCAAGAAAGCTAGTCTTCGACGATGCCGATGGTGACTTTGGTAGTGCCGCGGGTGGCGTTGCAATATGGGCAGGCTTGGAGCGTTGGCAAGGTGCTGTGCAGCGGCGCGTTCCTACCGCCCGCTGTTGGCATAGCTCGGGGATCACCTATCCGCAGGACCTGGTCATACTGGTGCTGTGGGAAGCGGATTGCCCGGTGCCGTTGAAATTCATCGCTCCCGCCTGGGGCTGGATAGCGGCACACTCACGCCGCTGCTCAAGCGCCTGGAAAAGCAGGACTATGTGGAGCATTGGCGCGGCCCTGACGATAACCGCCGTACCCTCGCCGCCCTGACTGCCGACGGCGCCTCCCTCCGCACCCGCGCCGAATGCATCCGCGTAGCTATCTGAGGCATGTAAGAAGGTCGGCCTCGACTTGGCCGAGCTGGAGAAATCCCTGGACATGCTCGCCGGCATACCCATGGACATGGAGCTGCTGTGGTCCACCGAGGATGATTTGTGGGGTAGAGCGTGGCCTTCATATAACAGATGAGGAAGGCTATACTGGCTTAAGGATTTTGGCTCTACACACGTAAGAATTGCTACGCACTAGGAGAGGAGGGGCCATGGCTACAGCAGTAGACGTCGCACAGGTTATTTACAACAAACTGGGGTGGGTCGATGCTTGGAAGCTCGAGAAACTTACCTATTACTGCCAAGCATGGAGTCTAGGCTGGTACGGGCGACCCCTTGTCTCGAATGAATTTCAGGCGTGGACAGACGGTCCGGTTGAACCTAACCTCTATCGCGAGAATAAATATCAACGCTCCGAGAAAACCTCTACGGTGCTACCGGGAGCTGACGCAGAGGCTATAGGGGACGAAGCCGAAAAAATTATTGATGCCGTGATTGCCTTTTATGGTGATAAGACCTCCAACGAACTGATTGAACTTACGCACTCGGAACGCCCATGGATTGCCGCTCGTGGTCAGATGGACCCCGAGGTGAAAACTAACGAACCTATTTCGCAGCTGGAAATGAAAAAATACTACGCATTGCAGGAAGCTCGTGGTGTTGAAGGTCCGACGCGACCTGTGCTTTCTGTGCAGAATCTTTCCGGTGCCGATCTGCAGCAGCGCTTGCAAGCTTCAGCAGAACGCTGGAAGGGCGCCCTTGAGATTCTTGCAACCCGATGAATGAGTATTGTCTTCCGGTGGAAGACGTAGTTCGACTGAACCGTCAACTCATCGGTCGGGATGGCAATCTCCTCGACCGCTCGAAACTTGAGTCAGCATTGGCCACCCCTTTACAGACCTTCGGCGGAGAGTACTTGCACCCATCTGCACTGGATAGGGCTGCAGCGTTGTTGCACTATCTGGCAAAAGCGCATGCATTCGTCGACGGCAATAAGCGAATCGCCTGGGTATGTGCCTCCACCTATTTAGAAATCGAAGGCTTTGGGCTGGGGCCAATCGCCGATGAAGAGATTGTGGAGCTGGTTGAAACCGTGGCCGCTGCGCGCGATAAGAAGGAAGGCTTCATTGCAGAATGGATTGCTGAACGGTTGATCTAGTTCGGTCTGGTTAGCCCCTGGTGCAGCGCACAATGCTAGTTCGTCGTGGCCACGCGCCTAGTCCATACGCTTTTGTCGGCGGTTTCAAACGAGGCGCGCACCGAATTATCGCCGGGCTTTTCGCACGTTAAGTTTCTCTGATCGCTGCCCATGTGGCAGTCCAAGTTATAAGACTGCTTGGTCACCGGACTGCTGGCGGTGATATCCGCGTGATACACGGCGGTGACCGTGGGACTCTTTGCTCTCATGGTGTAGCTTGCCTGCATTGCGGCATCAAATACCGCGGCGGCGAATTCACAGGAGGTGGCATCGCCGGCGTCGATGGAATCGCCCGATGAAGACGTACCGCAGTAGCCGCCAATCTGGCCTACATGGATGTTGTGGTTTCCACCAGCCGGTGGGGCAGGCGGCTCCGGCTCTGCTACTTCGGTGACGGTCTCGGTACGGCGGGACTCTGTTTCTTCTTTGGCGCTGGTCTTCTTTTCGGCTTCATCAGCCGTGGAGTTGTTGTTCTGTGCGGTAGCGAAGGCCGGCTCTTCTGCTGGGGCGGAATCAGAGCCGGAGTCTGAACCGGAGCCGCAGGCGCTTAGCGCAAGACCGGTAGCGAGGAGGACGGACGCGAGAGGGAATATGGAAGGGCGCTGCATAGGGATACTGTAGCGCCCTTCGGGGCGTGGCGCGCGGCTAGTGATTTATTCGGGCAGGTGGAACTGGCGCACCTTCTGGCGGTAGCACCTTTGGATACTTCCTGGCCGTGCCGGAGGAAGTGACCGCGCCGGTTGCACCGCTGGTTGCGGCGGCATCGGCATTGCTGGTGGGGGAAGGACGGTGGGGAGTGGGGTCCCAGTGGGCGTCGACAAGTTTGCGCTGGCACACCCAGCCCAAAGCCAAAATGGCCAGTGCGATAAGAGCGATGAAGACTAGGCCCAGTACACCGTCGGCATGAATGGACCAGCCTAGCAGCAGGCCGAGCCAGCCGAAGTCGGCATCGCCGAAGGTGGTATTTGCAGAGCCGAAGGAACCAAGGACACCGAGGAGGAATGCCGGCAGGAACGTAATGATGAGGCCATTGGCAAAAGCGCCGAGCGCGGCACCACGGCGGCCGCCGGTGGCATTGCCGTAAACACCGGCCGCACCGCCGGTGAAGAAGTGCGGCACCAAACCAGGCAGAATCAACGCAATGCCAAAGGCTGGATTGAGCCAAGTGGAAAGGACAGCAAGGCCGACCAGACCGCCGAGGAAGGAAGAAATGAACCCGATGAGTACTGCGTTCTGGGCATAGGGGAAGACGATGGGCGCATCCAGAGCAGGGATCGCACCGGGTACCACCTTGGCGGCGATGCCTTGGAAAGCGGGGACGAGCTCGCCCAGGATAGTGCGGACACCAAAAAGGATGACGGCCACGGCTACGCCGAACTGGAGGCCTTGGGTTACGGACTGCATCAAGAAATTGCCCACATTAGTAGCACCATCTGGAAAGGCCGTGAAGGCCTCTTCGGAACCAGCGCGTGCAATGAAGAGCACAGCGAGGACTACGTACATTAGTGCCATGGACAGTGCGGTTGCCACCATGGAATCGCGCAAGAAGCGCAGGCCTTCCGGCAGTTTCAGGTCCTCGGTGGAGGGCGACATTTTCTTACCCTTGCCGCCCACCAGCTTGCCGACGCCGCCCGCAGCCAAATACCCCGCAGTGCCGAAGTGCCCAATGGCTACGGAATCATCGCCGGTAATGCGGCGGGTAAATGGGTGCGCTATGGCGGGGAGTGAAACCATAAGAATGCCAAGGAGCGCTGCGCCGAAGGCGATGACAATCCAGGAGGAATAGCCAGCCGGTGCCAGCACCATGGTGAGAAGCGTCGCCATAAAGAGAACATGGTGACCGGTGAGGAATACGTAGCTCATTGGCGTAAAGCGAGCCAGCAGCAGGGAAACCACAAAGCCTAAGATCATGATCCACGCGACTTGGCTGCCGAACTGGTCTTGCGCAATACCTACGATGGCTTCATTAGTCGGAACCACTCCCTGTGCGCCGGTAGCGCCTGTAATCATGGCACCCAGCGGTTCCAGAGAATCGGTGACCAAGCCCGCGCCGGCGCCAATGAGCAGGAAGCCAAGTGTGGCCTTAATGGCACCGCCAATGGTTTTACCTGAGCCGCGGCCCATCGCTGCGAGCCCTACAGCGGCGATAATGCCGATGAGGAATGCGGGCACAGAGAGGATTTCATTGACAATGAAGTTTGCTATCGCAAGAAGAAAATCCATGAGGATGCTCCTTAGATGTCATAGAGCTCGCGCAGAGCCCCATCGATTTCAGACATTGAGGTGAAGTCTTGGATGACGTAGACGGGAACGCCGACATCACCCAGCGTCGCGGCAATCTCGCCCGAGGTCAGCAGAAAATCCGCCTCGCTCGCGCGGCCCTTGGCGGAGATGGTGTCCGTAGCCTCTACCCTGAGGTAAGGTCCCCAGCCCCATTCATCGAGTACCTGCTCGAGGGTGTTTTTAAGGAACAGGGACGTGCCTAGTCCGTTGCCGCATACCGTGAGGATTTTGCCTTTGGAGGCGACGGAATCCGCGGCCTTTTGTTTCGCAGGGCGGGCTGCCGGTTCGGTCGGTGCTGCGGAAGACGCGCGCTTCTTACTCGAAGCCGCTGCTTTGAGAACCGCACGGAGCTCCTCTTCAGATTCCGCGCGATTGAGCTCATCGCGCTTGGTAGCAAGCAACTTTGCTAGCTGCTTCATTGCTTGCAGGTGTTCGGAATCGCTGCGCGCGGCAAAAGCTACGACTAAGTCCACGGGATCATTGGAATCGTGACCGAATTTCACTGGCTTATTCAGCCGTGCCCATGACAGCGAGGTTTCCTTTACCGCCTCCGAAGGACGCGCGTGCGCGAAAGCAAACCCTGGGGCCACAACAATATAGGGGCCCGTTTCTTCCACAGAGCGCACCATCGCTTCTGTGTAGTCTGCGGTGATCGTCCCTGCCTCTTCGAGCAACGATCCCGCAAGCCGGATAGCTTCTCTCCAGTCCCTGGCAGTGCCGTGCAGCTCTACCGCGTCGGGCGCCAAGAGGGACTCAAGGGTCGCCATGTGTATCTCCCATCACAGATTAAGTGGCATCGGGGTCAATGTCACTCATTATTCTATGCCACGGAGAAACCGGAGGTAAAAGCAGGGGTAACGT
>ERZ1464652.143-NODE-143-length-13080-cov-27.553090_pt1 | contig 13080 bp, 9 predicted proteins | sample MGYA00563980_ERZ1464652 | MGnify/ENA primary metagenome ERZ1464652 (study PRJEB39283, sample SAMN07833576) | human skin metagenome | isolation source: Scalp | host: Homo sapiens | place: India: Bengaluru | collected 2015-07-04 ...
CCACGCTCTATACAGGTAATTGCTCGTCTGCAGCGAGAGATTTGTATAAGAGAGAGGGTAGAACCATGAAGACTCGTGGTGCGTCCATCGCCGCATGCCTCACGATCACGACCCTGCTCGTCGCGTCCTGCTCCAGCGGGGGCGGCAGCGGGGACGACGGCGCCGACGGCGGCACGGTGACGCTGAAGTTCCAGTCGCTGTCCGACCAGCCCGCCGCGATCGAGGCGACCGAGAAGATCGTCGCCGACTGGAACGAGGCGAACCCCGACGTCCAGGTCGAGATCGTGCCCGCCGGCTGGGACGGCATCTACGACAAGCTCATCACCCAGTTCAACGGCGGCGCCGCGCCGGACATCATCCACTACGAGGCCGCGAGCATCGTGCCGTTCGCGGTCGACGGGTACCTCGCGGACCTCTCGGAGTACATGTCCGACGAGCGCCGGGACGACATCCCCGAAGGCATCCTCGACGCCGTGACGGTCGACGACCAGGTCATCGCGTACCCGACCGAGCTGCAGTCCTACATGGTCTTCGCCAACAAGACGATGCTCGACGCGGCCGGCGTCGAGATCCCCACGGGCGAGACGATGACGTGGGACGAACTGCGGCAGATCGCGCAGGCCACGACGAAGGACGGCGCGTACGGGCTCGGGTGGGGGCTCGCGAGCCCGACGGCCGCGTTCATGGCGATGGCCCCCGGCTTCGGCGGCGAGTACTTCGAGGGCACGGGCGCGGACGCGAGCATCACCATCGGCGAGGGCGAGATGGCCCTGCCGGAGCTCGTAGACACGATGGCGCACACCGACAGCACGGTGCTGCCGGTGACCCTCACGCAGTCCGGGTCGGAGACGCTCGCGTCGTTCTACGCGGGGCAGGTCGCGATGACGATCCAGGGTTCGTTCCAGGCCGCGAACATCGCGAACGACGCGCCCGAGGGCTTCGACTGGGTCGTGCTGCCCCCGCTCGAGGGCCCCGACGGCGCCGAGCAGGCCGCGAACCCGCAGACGCTCTCGGTGAACATCGACTCCGAGCACGTCGAGGAGTCCGCGGAGTTCATCGAGTTCTTCACGCAGACGGAGAACCTCGCCGCGCTCAACGAGGCGGACGCGCTCATCCCCGCGACGACGTCGGCCCAGGAGGCCATGGCGGAGTCGCTCGGCGACGAGAACGGCTGGTCGACGATCCTCTCCTCCGGCCAGCACCTCACCTCGGCGCCGTACCTGTTCGTCGACGCGTACGCGCAGTGGAAGGACACCGTCGCGACGCCCGCGTACCAGAAGTTCCTCGCCCAGGAGATCGACGCCGACCAGCTCGCGACCGAGCTCGAGTCGGGCTGGGCCGAGATCACCAAGTAGCACTCTCGGTCGCTCGCCGCGGCACCGCGTCACGGGTCGCGGCGAGCACCGAGCAGCAGCGGCCGGGCGGCCGCGCACGCGACCGCCCGGCCGGGAACCGCGACCCGCACGGGTCGCACCGGCGCGAGGCGCCGAGACGGATCGACAGGGAGTGGATCGTGACCTGGCTGGACGACCGAGCGGTGGCAGTGATCACCGGAGCGGCGGTGGGGGACGCGCTGGGAGGCGCCACGGAGGGCTGGACGCCCGAGCAGATCGAGGAGCGCCACGGCGGCCGCGTGACGGGGATCGTGGAGCCCTGGTACCCGAACTGGCAGGACGCGCGTCCGATCGCGCCCTACCACAAGGGTGACGGGCACATCACGGACGACACCCTCATGACGCGCGCGCTCGTGGAGGTGTACGCGAAGCGCCGCGAGCACCTCGACGCGTACGCGATGGCCGAGGACCTCGTGCCCCTCATGATTGGCGAGCCGCGCTGGATCCCCGAGCTCGAGTCCACGGCCCTGCTGCTCCAGCGCGTGTTCCTCGCGGAGAAGTGGATCGTCGCGCGCCTGCACTACGGGCACGTCGACCCGCGCGAGGCCGGGGTGGGGAACGTCGTCAACTGCGGCGCCGCGATGTACGTCGCGCCCGTCGGGCTCGCGAACGCGGGCGACCCGCGCGGCGCGTACGCCGAGGCGATCGACCTGACCGGCGCGCACCAGTCGAGCTACGGCCGCGAGGCGGCGGGCGTGTTCGCGGCCATGGTCGCCGCGTCCGTCGCGCCGGGGGCCACGGTCGACGACGTCGTGCACGCCGCGCTCGACGTCGCGCACGACGGCACGGCCGCCGCGCTCCAGGCCGTCGTCGAGGCGTTCGACGGCTGGACGACGGCGCCCACCACCGACGAGGAGGAGCGCGCCCTCGCGCGGCTGATCCGCGACACGGTCGCGCCGTTCGACTCGGTCGGGCCCGCGTACCGGCAGATGTCGATGGACGCACGGCGCCCGTCGCGCACCAAGTCCATCGAGGAGCTGCCCGCGGCGCTCGGCTTCGTGCTCGGGCACCGCGGCGACTTCCGCGGCGCGGTCCTCGGCGCCGTGAACTACGGGCGCGACGCCGACTCGATCGCCGTCATGGCCGGCGCGGTGTGCGCGGGCCTCGGCGGGACCGCCGTCGTGCCGGACGAGTGGCTCGACGCGATCGAGGAGGCGAGCCGCATGGACGTCCGGGAGACCGGGCGGCTCATGGCGTCCGCCGCGCAGGACATCCTGCGGGCCGACCGCGAGCGCGCGACCGCGCGCCTGCGCGCGCTCGCCGAGCTCGGCAACGCGCCCGTCGACGGCGCGGCCCTCCCCGCGCGGGCGGGTGAACCGGCGTGAGGCTGACCTGGGCCCAGCCGGAGGACCTGCTCGCGCACGAGCTCGTCCAGGCCGCGGCGGAGGGCAAGGACCCCGCGGCGCTCGCGGACGTGCGCGAGCGCTGGGCCGCCGCGGGCGGGGACCCCGTCCCCGCGGTGAGCGGGGCCGGTCCCGTCCCCGCGACCCCGGAGCTGCGCGCGCTCGCGCGCGACCTGCTCGTGGAGCTCGACGCGCTGCCCGCCGCGCCCGCGCCGCACGAGCCCGACGACTGGGACGCGATCCTCGCCACGCTCCCGGCGGCGCCCGGCCTGCCCACCCGCCCGGGCGCCGTCGGGTCCTCCGCCGGCGCGGGGACCGGCACCGCCGACGCCGCGTACGCGGACCGCGTGCTCGGCGCGTGGACCGGGCGCGCGGCGGGCTGCCTGCTCGGCAAGCCGGTGGAGAAGATCCCGCGCGCCGGGATCGAGGAGATCCTGCGCGCCACGGGCCGGTGGCCGCTGGACCGCTGGTTCACCGCCGTCGGGCTGCCCGACGACGTCGCCGCGCGCTGGCCGTGGAACCGGCGCAGCGCCCCGACGTCGCTCGAGGAGAACATCGACGGGATGCCCGAGGACGACGACCTCAACTACCCGATCCTCGCGCTCGCCCTGCTGGAGCGGCACGGGCGCGGCTTCACGACGGACGACGTCGCGCAGCTCTGGCTCGACGCGCTGCCCGCGGGCCGCGTGTTCACGGCCGAGCGCGCCGCGTACCGCAACATCCTCGACGCGCGGCCGGTGCCGGAGACGGCGACGCACCACAACCCGTTCCGGGAGTGGATCGGCGCGCTCATCCGCACGGACGTGCTCGGCTGGGTCTCGCCCGGCGACGTGCGCGAGGCCGCGCGCCTCGCGTGGACGGACGCGCGCCTGAGCCACACGCGCAACGGCGTGTACGGGGCGATGTGGGCGGCCGCGCTCGCGTCGGCGGCGATGGTCTGCGAGACGGTGGACGAGGTGCTCGACGCGGCGGACGCCGTCGTGCCGCCGGGCAGCCGCCTGGCCGCGGCGATCCGGCTCGGGCGGGACGCGGGCCGCGACGGCGACGCGTCCGAGGCGGGCGTGCGCGCCGGGCTCGACACGATCCACGCGGCGTACGGCGACCTGCACTGGGTGCACGTGCTCAACAACGCCGCGGTGATCGCCTACGCGCTCACCGCGGGGCGCGGCGCGGACGGCCGCGGCGACTTCGGCGCGAGCGTCGCGATCGCCGTCACCGCGGGCTGGGACACCGACTCCGCGGGGGCGACGGTCGGCGGCGTGGTGGGTGCGCTGCAGGGCGTCGAGGGCATCGGCCAGCGGTGGACGCGCCCGCTCGACGGCCACATCGCGACCTCGCTGCCCGGCGGCGAGCAGAGGATCGTGGACCTCGCGGCGCGGACGGTCGCGCTCGCGACGGTCCCGGTCGTGGTGGCCGGGGGAGCCGTGCAGGGTCCCACGGAGGAGGCGCAGGCATGAGCACGACGGCGGACGGGGAGCAGGGCGCCACGGTCCCGGGCGGGTCGGGACGGGTCGTGGTGGTGGGGTCGGCGAACGTCGACCTCGTCGTCGACGTGCCGCGGCACCCCGGCGGTGGTGAGACCATCCTCGGCGGCGAGCTGCGGCGCAACCCGGGCGGCAAGGGCGCGAACCAGGCGGTCGGCGCGGCGCGCGCGGGCGGTGCCGACACGACGTTCGTCGGCGCGCTCGGGCACGACGACGCGGCCGACCTGCTGCTCGCGTCGCTCGACCGCGGCGGCGTGCGGACCGACCTCGTCGAGCGCGTGGACGCCGCGACGGGCACCGCGCTCATCACCGTCTCGCCCGACGGCGAGAACGCGATCGTCGTCGCGCCCGGCGCGAACTCGCACGTGACGGTCGGCGCGGCGCAGGCCGAGCGGATCGCCGCGGCGGACGTCGTGCTCGCGCAGCTCGAGATCCCGCTCGACGTCGTGCGCGCCGCCGCCGCGGCGCGCCGCCCGGGCGCGCTGCTGGTCCTCAACGCGGCGCCGTCGCGCGAGCTGCCCGACGACGTCTGGGCCGCGCTCGACGTGCTCGTCGTCAACGAGCACGAGGCGGCGGACCTGGCGGGCGCCACCGACGACGCCGACCCGAGCGTGCTCGCGGGGCTGCTGCTGGAGCGCGTGCCGGCCGTCGTCGTGACGCTCGGCGGAGAGGGCAGCCTCGTCGCGGAGCGCCGCCCGGCCGGGCACCTGCTCACGACCGTCCCCGCGATCGCCGTCGAGGCGGTCGACACGACCGGCGCGGGCGACACGTTCTGCGGCGTCCTCGCCGCGGCGCTCGCGCGCGGCGCGGACCTGCCCGACGCCGCCCGGCTCGCCGCCGCCGCGGGTGCGCTCGCCGTGACCCGGCCCGGTGCGCAGGACGCCGTGCCCGACGCGGCGGACGTCGTCGCGCTCGCCGAGCGCGCCGCGAACCCCGACCGACCGACCTGAGCCCGTCCGCAGCACGTCCGAGCGCGGGCCCGGCCCGCCGAGGGAAAGGCACCATGACCTACACGTTCGACCCGCTGGTCCCGCGCCCGATCGACCTGCCGACCGAGGTCGCGCTCGACGGGCCGCTCACGCCCGAGCAGTCCCTCGCGCTCGACGAGGCGAAGATCTTCGTCGGCCCGGCCGACCCCGCCGACCGCCCGGCCTGGCGCGAGCGCCTCGCCGCGGGGCGCGACGACGCGCGCCGCCGCCACGGGTACACGGGCGCGGCGTACGACCGCCCGGCCGCGGCGTGGGCCGCGGGCTGCTCGACGGTCGCGCAGGTGTGGCTGTGGGACGAGCTGCTGTACTCGTTCGAGGAGCACCGGTTCACGCCGGAGCGGTTCCTCGCCGACGCGCGCGAGCGGTTCGGCGGCCTCGACGCCGTCGTGCTGTGGCACGCGTACCCCGTCATCGGGATCGACGACCGCAACCAGTGGGACTTCTACCGCGACGTCCCCGGGATCGTCGACCTCGTGCGGACCTTCCACGATGCGGGCCTGCACGTGTTCGTCGACTACAACCCGTGGGACGTCGGCACGCGCCGCGGCGACGACGACCTCACCGAGCTCGCCGCCGTCGTGCGGGACCTCGGCGCCGACGGCGTCTTCCTCGACACGCTGAAGAAGGCCGAGCCGGAGCTCGTCGCGCGGCTCGAGGCCGCACGCCCGGGCATCGTCCTGGAGGGCGAGTCGAAGCTCCCGGTCGAGCGCATCGAGGACCACTCGTCCTCGTGGGCGCAGTTCTTCGCCGACTCGCCCGTGCCCGGCGTGCTGCGCGCGCACTGGTACGAGCGCCGGCACATGCAGCACCACGTGCGCCGCTGGCACCGCGACCACTCCGAGGAGCTCCAGTCCGCGTGGCTCAACGGCGTGGGCGTCATGGTGTGGGAGGTCGTGTTCGGCGTGTGGGTCGGCTGGTCGCGGCGCGACGCCGCGACCGTGACGCGCCTGGTCACGGTCCAGCGCGCGGCGCGTCCGCTGCTGCTCGACGGCGAGTGGACGCCGCTGGCCGAGCTCGCGCCCGAGGCCGAGGCCGCCGGGGTCTACGCGTCGCGCTGGGCGCTCGACGGCGTGACCCTGTGGACGCTCGTCAACCGCGGTGACGCCGACTACGCGGGCCCGCTGCTCGCGGGCGGCGGGGACGGCGCGGACGTGCGCGTGCCCGGCCGAGGGATCGCCGCGGCGCTGCACGTGGCCGACGGCGCGGCAGAGCCTGCGTGGCTGCCGCACCTGCGCGACGTGGTCGCCTCGCTCGACGAGACCGCGCCGCACGACCCCGACGCGCGGTTCCCGCACCGGCTCGCGCGACGCCTCGACGCCTCTGTCCCCACGTCCGCTCCGACCGGGGGGACGGACCCGGCCGGGCCGGGGGCCGTCGTCGGGCAGGATGCCGCCCGGGCGACGGGCGCGCCCGGGGCGGGCGCCGTCGTCGTGCCCGCGGGGCCGTACGTGCTGACCGTCCGGTACCGCGCACGCGAGACCGGGATGTACCAGGGCGCGCCGTACGTGGACGAGTGGAAGCCGCTCCCGCCGCGCCTGCACGACGCGCGGACCCTCCAGCGCGACGGCGTGCTCGCCGCCCCGGTGGCGGTGGGCCGCGACGTGACGAACGCGGAGTTCGCGGAGTTCCTCGCCGCCACGGGGTACGCGCCCGCCGTCGCGCACCGCTTCCTCGCGCACTGGGTCGACGGGCGTCCCGCGCCCGGCACGGAGGACGAGCCCGTGACCTTCGTCGACCTCGACGACGCGCGCGCGTACTGCGCGTGGCGCGGCGGGCGCCTGCCCACCGAGGACGAGTGGCAGCTCGCGGCCGAGCAGCCCGGCTGGTCGCGCGGCGAGCCCGCGGTGTGGAGCTGGACGGGCTCCGAGCACTCCGACGGCCGGACCCGGTTCGTCATGCTCAAGGGCGGCAGCGACCACCGCGCCGAGGGCTCCGACTGGTACGTCGAGGGCGGGCGCCACGCGGCGGACTACGCGGTCAAGCTCCTCGTCCCCGGCCTGGGGCTCGCGCGCGGCGCGACCGTCGGGTTCCGCTGCGCGTGGGACCTCGCCGACGACCAGCCCGCTGACGATCAGTCCGCCGAGGAGGTGACGGCATGACGGACGCACCGCGCGTCTCGCGCGACCCGGCCGCGGGCGCGCTCGCGGGCCTGCGCGTCGTCGACGCGTCGACGCTGTTCGCCGGCCCCATGGCGGCGATGCACCTCGGCGACCTGGGCGCCGACGTCGTCAAGGTCGAGCACCCCACGAAGCCCGACCCGTCGCGCACGCACGGCGCCGCGAAGGACGGCGTGAACCTGTGGTGGAAGACGCTCGGGCGCAACAAGCGCACCGTCACCGCGAACCTGGGGAGCGACGGCGGCCGCGAGGTGTTCCTCGCGCTCGTCGCCGAGGCGGACGTCGTCGTCGAGAACTTCCGGCCCGGCACGCTCGAGCGCTGGGGCCTCGGCTACGACGAGCTGTCCGCGCGCAACCCGCGGCTCGTGCTCGCGCGCGTGAGCGGGTTCGGGCAGGTCGGGCCGTACCGCACCCGCCCCGGGTTCGGCACGCTCGCCGAGGCGATGAGCGGGTTCGCCGCGATGACCGGCGAGCCCGACGGCCCGCCGACCCTCCCGCCGTTCGGGCTCGCCGACGGCGTCGCGTCGCTCGCGACGGCGTTCGCCGTCATGGTGGCGCTGTCCACGCGCGAGCGCACCGGGCACGGGCAGGTCGTCGACACGGCGATCATCGAGCCCATCCTCGCGATGCTCGGGCCGCAGATCACGCGCTGGGACCAGCTCCGCACCGTGCAGCCGCGCACCGGCAACCGGTCCGCGAACAACGCTCCGCGCAACACCTACCGCACGCGCGACGGGCAGTGGGTCGCGGTGTCGACGTCGGCGCAGTCCATCGCCGAGCGCGTCATGCGCCTCGTGGGTCGCCCCGAGATCGTCGACGAGCCGTGGTTCGCGAGCGGCGTCGAGCGCGCGCAGCACGCCGACCTGCTCGACGAGGCCGTCGGCGGCTGGATCGCGCAGCGCACGCGCGACGAGGTCGTCGCCGCGTTCGAGGAGGCGCAGGCCGCCGTCGCGCCGATCTACGACGCCCAGGACATCGTCGACGACCCGCAGTTCCGCGCGCTCGGCACGATCCACGAGATCGAGGACCCCGAGCTCGGGCCGATGCTCATGCAGGGACCGCTGTTCCGGATGTCCGAGAACGACGGCGTCATCCGCTTCACCGGCCGCGCGCACGGCGCCGACACCGACGCCGTGCTGGGCGAGCTCGGGTTCTCGCCCGAGCGCGTCGCGGAGCTCCGGGCCGAGGGGGCGGTGTGACGGGGCGGGGCGAGCGGCCCGACGCCGCGCCGCCGCTGACGCTGCTGTACGTGCCCGCGGACCGGCCCGACCGGGTCGCGAAGGCGCTCGGGTCCGCGGCCGACGTCGTGCTCGTCGACCTCGAGGACGCCGTCGCGCCGGCGCGCAAGGACGAGGCGCGGGCGCACGCCGTCGCGCTGCTCGACGACGCGGCCGCCGCGCGCGGGGTCCAGGTGCGGGTCAACCACCCCGCGACGCCGTGGCACGCCGCCGACGTCGCGGCCCTCGCGGGCATGCCGCTCGCCGTCGGGGCGCGCGCGCCGAAGGTCGAGTCCGCGGGCGAGGTGCGCGCGCTCGGCGCGGCGCTCCCCGGGCGGGCGCGGCGGCGGGGGGGCGGGGCGGGGGGCGGCGGCGGGGGCGGCGGGCGGGGGCGGGGGGGGGCGGCGGGGGGGGCGTCGCTCGGGCTCGGCGAGGCCGACCTGCGCTCCGACCTGCGGGTCGACGACGAGGCCGGGCTCGCGTGGGCGCGCAGCCGGGTCGTCGTCGCGGCGCGGGCGGCGGGGCTGCCGTCGCCCGCGATGTCCGCGTTCACGCACGTGCGCGACCTCGACGGGCTCGCGGCGTCGTGCCGCGCCGGGCGGTCGCTCGGGTTCTGCGGCCGCACCGCGATCCACCCCGCGCAGCTCGACACGATCCGCGACGCGTTCCTCCCGACCCCGGACGAGGTGGACCGGGCTCGCGAGGTCGTCGAGCGCGTCGGCGACGCCGCGGCGTCGGGCACGGGCGTCGTGGCGCTCGCCGACGGCACGTTCCTCGACGTCGCGATGGTCGAGCGCGCGCGCACCGTGCTGGCCCTGGCGGACCGCCGCCCGCCCGGCTAACGCGGCCGAGAACGACCCTCCTCCCGGTCGAGCACGACGCCGCTGTCGCCATCGGCCCGGTCACGACAGCAACGTCGTGCTCGGCGGGACGAGGGAGGGGGAGGGGGCAGTCATCACCGGATCTCGACGAGGAGACACCATGGACGCAGCACGACGGCCGCACCGGCGGCCCGGGACGACGGCGGCGCTCGCCGCGCTGGCGGTGAGCGCGACGATCGGCGGGTCGGCGCTCGCGCTGCCCGCGACCGCCGCGGAGCAGGGCACGGTCGAGACGGGGCGGGTCGCGGACTCCGCGGCCGGGCCGATCGACTACACGGTCTACCTGCCGCCCGGCTACGACGACGCCGCGCAGGAGTACCCGACGCTCTACCTGCTGCACGGCCGCGGCGACACGCGGGCCGCGTGGCAGCAGGTCACGGGCGACCTCGACGAGCTCATCGGGGCGGGCGAGATCCAGCCGATGGTCGTCGTCATGCCCGACGCGCCGTGGAACGACCGCGGCTCCTGGTACACGGACTCGCTGTACACCGGGGACGCGACGGGCGCCGGGGCCGGCACCGCCGTCGAGACGGCGTTCACGCGCGACCTCGTCGCGCACGTCGACGCGACCTACCGCACGGTCGAGGACCGCGAGGCGCGCGCCGTCGGCGGCTACTCCATGGGCGGCGCGGGCGCGCTGCGGTTCACGCTCGCCCACCAGGACACGTTCTCCGCGGGCATCGTGCTGAGCCCCGCCGTCTACGTGCCGCAGCCTCCCGCGGACTCCTCGGCCCGCGACCACGGCGGCTACGGCGTCGGGAGCGCGCCGTTCGACGCCGACCGGTACACGGAGCTGTCCTACCCGACGGCGCTCGCGGCGCTCGACCCGGCGCTCCCGGTGCACCTGTTCGTCGCCGTCGGCGACGACGAGTGGGCCAACCCCGACCCCGCCGAGGCCACGCACGACATCGACTTCGAGTCCGCGCGCCTCTACAACCAGGCGCGCCGCGTCCCGGGCGTGACGGCCGAGCTGCGCGTGCTCGACGGCGGCCACGACTGGGAGGTCTGGCGGCCCGCGTTCCGCGAGGGGGTCGTCGACGTCTCGGCGCGCCTGCGCACCACGCCCGCCGCGCCGTGGGACGCCGAGCTCCTCGGCTCGGCGGGCGACGACCGCGCGGGCGGGGTCGCGGCCCTGCCCGACGGCGGGACCGCCGTCGCGCTCAACCTCGCCGGCGCGTGGGACGGGTACGAGCCCGCGGGCGGGCTCGACACGGTCGTCGTGCGGCGTGACGCCGACGGCGCCGAGGTCTGGCGGCACGCGGTCGCGACGGCCGCGGACGACCGCGCGTACGGCGTCGTGCCGGGCGCCGACGGCGGCGTGCTCGTCGCCGGGTACACGAAGGGCGACCTCGACGGCACCCACGCGGGCACGACGCGCGACGACGGGTTCGTCGCGGCCGTCACCGCCGACGGCGAGCGTGCCTGGACGCTGCAGACCGGCGACCCCGCCGCGGCCGACCGCTTCTACGCGGTCGCGGCCGACGGCGCGGGCGGCGCCTACGTCGCCGGGTACACGAGCGGTGCCGTGGGCGACGCGCCGAGCGCCGGGGACAAGGACGCGCTGGTCGGGCGGGTCTCCGCGGCGGGCGAGCTGCTGTGGCTGCGCCAGGTGGGCGGGCCCGGCGAGGACAAGGCGCTCGCGGTCGCGGCCTCGCCCGACGGCGCGGTGTACGTGGGCGGGGTGTCGGGCGGCGGGATGCCCGGGGCCGAGCGTGCGGGCGCGAACGACGGCTGGGTCGCGCGCTACGGCGCGGACGGCGAGCAGGAGTGGCTGCGCGCCGTCGCGACGAGCGAGAACGACCAGGTCAACGGCCTCGTGGCGCGCTCGGACGGGTCGGTCGTCGCCGTCGGGCACACGCGCGGGGCGCTCGGCGAGGGCGGCAACCTCGGGGACAACGACGTCGTCGTGCGTGCGCTCGACACCGCGGGAGAGGTCCTGTGGACGACGCAGGTCGGGACGTCGACCGACGACCGCGGCGTGACGGGCGTGCTCGGCGCCGACGACGCGGTGCTCGTCGTCGGCACGACGTACGGCGCGCTCGGCACGGCCGTCGGCGGGGTCGACGTCGTGACGTTCCCCGTCGCGGCCGACGGCACCCCGGGCGAGGCGACGCAGACCGGGTCGCGCGAGCGCGACGGCGCCGACGAGTGGGACGACGCGAACCTGTTCGCGGCCCCCGCACCCGCCGCCGACGGCCGCGACGGCGCCGCGCTGCTCACCGGGCTCACGTACGGCGCCCCCGCGGGCACGACGAACGCGGGCGCCGCCGACGTGTTCGTGGCCCGCACGCCGTGGGACGCCGTCGTGCCCGACGCCGGGGCCACCGGCCCGGCGCTCGACGTCACCGCCGAGGCGCGGTGCCTCGCGGGCAAGGCCTACGTCGCCGTGCGCGCGACGAGCACCGGGGACGCGCCCGTCGACGTCGCGCTCGCGACGCCGTACGGCACGCACGTCGTCCCGGACGTCGCGCCGGGCGCGTCGGCCTACCGGTCGTTCACCGTCCGCGCCACGAGCGTCCCCGCGGGCGAGGCGACCGCGACGGTGGACGGCCGCGCCGCCGTCGTCCCGTACGCCGCGCTCACCTGCCCCTGACCGCGCCCCGGCGCCTGGCGGCGCCGAGAACGACCCTGCACGCGGCCGAACACGACGTTGCTGTCGTCATCAGCCTGATGACGACAGCAACGTCGTGTTCGGCGCGGGCTAGCTGCTGGGAGGCGGTCAGCAGGTGAGGTGGTCGCCCGTGGTCGTGCCGACGATCTCCACGTAGTGCCGGAAGAGGCGGACGCGGTTGTTCATCTGGCGGGGGTTGCCGCCCTCGCACTCGAGCGGGCCGTTGATGGACCGGATGGTCTCGGCGAAGCCGTGCTCGCCGACGATCGCGTCGTGGCACGTCATCGAGGCCGTGCCGGGCTGGGTGTTCCAGTACCAGAGCGCGGTCTGCCACGCGACGGTCGGGTCCTGCTCGACGAGCCACGGGTCGGCGAGGAGGTCGATCCCCAGCGCCTCCCCGGCCGCTCGGTAGTTGAAGTTCCAGCTCAGCTGGAGCGGACCGCGGCCGTAGTAGGCGTCCTGCCCGGCGGGGCACCCGTACGGCTGCGCGGGGTCGCAGTAGTGCGGGTAGTTCGCGGTGTTGACCTCGACGACGTGCTCCAGCCCGTGCGTCTCGTGGCTCACCTGCGCGAGGAACGCCGCGGCTTCGCGCCGGGCCACGCGGTCGCCGCCCGACGTCGCGAACGCGGGGTACGCGACCGTCGCCGCGACGAGCCCGGCGTACGTGTAGAACGGGTTCCGCTCCGGGAACATCGCGTCGAACTGCTGCTCGGTCACCACGAACGTCGTCGGTGCGGTGGTGGTCGTCGGGTCGGTCACGGGGTCCCCCTCGTCGGCGGCGGGCCGCGACGCCGCGGCCGCGCCCACCCTACGGGATTGGTGAGGAGACCTGCGTAACCGGGGAGTGCCTCGGGAAAGGCCGCCGGCCCTCGATCGACACATCCACGGAGACGCCCACGACGCCGCCGAGCACGGGGATGGCGACCGGATCGGCGCGGATCCGGTCGCCATCCCCGTGCTCGGCGCGGTGGCGGGCGGGGCCCGGGGGCCGGGGGGCCGCGGCCGCGGCGGGGCGGGTCGGGGGCGGTCGGGCGGGGGCGGCGT
>ERZ1464652.153-NODE-153-length-12474-cov-9.009341_pt1 | contig 12474 bp, 10 predicted proteins | sample MGYA00563980_ERZ1464652 | MGnify/ENA primary metagenome ERZ1464652 (study PRJEB39283, sample SAMN07833576) | human skin metagenome | isolation source: Scalp | host: Homo sapiens | place: India: Bengaluru | collected 2015-07-04 ...
ACGCCCCCGGCCGCCTGACCCCCGCGCCGACAGAAACCAGGACCGGCGGCGGGCGGCTGCGGCTGAAGGTTCCGGGATACCCCACGCAGCTGCCCGTCTTTAGCCCGGATCCGGTCCCGGCTGCCGCGGGTGCCGAAATTACGGCAAGGGTGAGGGCAGGGGAGTCGGATAGGGCGGGCGTCGGAAAGCTCAGTGCAAATGCCACCGACGTGCAGGTAACCGGTGAGCCCGAAGGCCTAGCCGGTTGGGCGGCTGAGGTGGCCGAGAATTTTCGCGCGCTGGTCTTGGATACCGTCGGGCCCTCCAGCCAGGGCCTTATCCCCGGCATGGTGCTCGGCGATACCGCGCTGCAAGATACCGCCGAGCGCGACCTATATATCGTCACCGGGCTCTCACACTTAAGTGCTGTATCTGGCGCCAATGTGGCCATCGTCTGTTCTGCCGCGGCCGTGGTTTGTGCGGCCTTTGCGCTCGGGCCTCGCGTCCGTGTGGCCGCCTCCCTGTGCGCGCTGGCTGCCTATGTCTTGCTCGTGGGCTTCGAGCCTTCCGTCCAACGTGCGACCGTCGCCGGGGTAGTAGGCCTGCTCGCTGTGCTCAATTCCACGCGCATGGAGCCCATCCATGCTTTAAGCCTGGGCATCATCGCCTTGCTATTTGTGGATTCCGACCTCGCCGTGCACTTTGGTTTTGCCCTATCTTGCGCGGCGACGCTCGGCATCGTGGCGCTGAGCCCGCTCATCTACAAGCACTTGGCCGTGACCGGCTGGCCGGCCATTTTCCTGCGCGCGGTCGCTGTAGCCATCGCCGCCGATATCGTCACCCTCCCGCTGATCGCGCTCATGTCCGGCGAAGTCTCCGTCGTTTCTGTGCTGGCCAATATCTTGGTCGAGCCTGCCACCGTGCCGATCACCATCGTGGGGCTCATCGCCGCCATCTTTGCCCAGCTTGGCCCGCTCGACGTGTTGGGCGCCGGCTTGCTGCGCCTGATTGAGCCTTTCTCGTGGTGGATTAATACCATTGCTCACGGCGTGGCGCACCTGCCCGTGGTAACCATCCCCGCCAACCCGCTCTTTACGCTGCTTGCCTACGCCTGGATCATCGCCGGCCTCCTCTACCACCGCCCCTGGCTTACCCTGGCGCTCACGCTAGCGGGCATCGCCTGGCTCGGCGCAGCCGCAAGCTAGAATGGCGGGCATGTCTCCAGTACACCTCATCCTCGGCGACGATGAATTCCTCACCGAACGCGCCCGCCTGCAGATTCAGAGCGCCGCGGCCGAGGATAGCGGACCCACCGGTGCCCGCCCCGAGCTGACGAAGCTAAAAGCCTCCGAGGTCTCCGAGGGCGAAATCCTCGAGGCCACGAGCCCGTCGCTTTTCGGCGATAGCCGCGTTATCGTCATCAGCGACTGCGAGCGCGCCGGTAAAGAGGTAGTCGATATCATCCTGCGCGCCTGCGCCAATCCCGCGCCGGGCATGACTATGGTCATCATCTACTCCGTGATGGCGAAGACGCTGAAGAAAAAGAAGAAGCAGCCCGAGCTCGTGGCCAAGCTGCGCAAGATTGCTGAGGTCCACGAGGTCTTTTCGCTTTACCCCAATGAGCTGGGCCAATGGGCCACCCGCGAATTCTCCCGCCACGGCGTGCGCCCGACCCCGGATGTCATCCACGCCGTGCTTGAGGGCGTGGGATCTGACCTGCGCGAGCTAGCTTCTGCCATCTCCCAACTGGTTTCTGATACCGGCGGCAACGTTACCCGCGAGGCGGTGCAAAACTACTACGTCGGCGTGGCCGAGGTCGCCAACTGGGACATTGCCGACGCCGCCGTCGCCGGCCGCGTTGAAGCCGCCGTGTCCACCTGCCGCCGCGCCCTCCAGCTTGGCGCGAGCCCTGTAGCGATTGCCGCCGCGCTGGCCAATAAGGTCGGCGCCGTCGCCCGCCTCTACTCCGCGCGCGGGGACCAGTATTCGCTGGCTAGCCAAACCGGTCTGGCGCCCTACGTGGTCAAGAAGACCCAACCGGTGGCCCGCCGCAGGTCGGCCGATAACGTGACCAAGGCCGTCATCCTCGTCTCGGAGCTCGATGCCGCCGTCAAAGGCCAGGGCGGCGAGCCCGAATTCGCGATAGAGGCGGCCGTAAAACGAGTCGCGGAACTGGCGCGATAAGCTAGAAACTATGTCTGAAACGCAAGTGCAAGAATTCGCCGGTCGACTCTTTGACATGGCGCGCGAGGGCAACCTAGACCTCCTCGCCTATATCGACCACGGCGTGAATATAGACCTAGTCAATCAGGAAGGACAGTCCTTCCTCATGCTCGCGGCCTATCACGGCCACGCCGAGCTGGTTTCCGCACTTGCCCGCGCCGGCGCCGACGTCAACCTGCTCAATGATCGCGGCCAATCACCCTTGGCCGGCGCCATCTTTAAGAAGGAAGACGCGGTTATCGACGCCCTCCTGGCCGCCCACGCCGAGCCCCCCGCCGGCCAGCCCTCCGCCCTGGATTGTGCCCGCTTGTATGGCCGCGAAGACCTGGTCCCGCGCCTAGAAAGCGAGGCAGGGGAGTGACCTGGACGTCCTTCTTCACCCTCCTTCTGATGAACCTAGTGGGCGTGGTCTCGCCCGGCCCAGACATTATCCTGGTAACCCGCTACGCCACCCGCTCGCGCCGCCATGCTATTGCGGCGGCCGCCGGCATCCAGATCGGCGTGCTCTTTTGGTGCGCCGCCACCGTTTTCGGTGCCGCCGCACTGCTGACGGCCTTCCCGGAAATTTTGGGCGCGGTCCAGGCCGTCGGCGGCTGTTTCCTGGTATTTATGGGCTCGCGCGCGCTACGCAGCGGCATCGTCCAGCGGGCCAACCCGCCCGTGGATTTAGAAGACGCCGCCGCCCAGCTCGGCCGCCTGCGCACCGCTTTCAAGGTGGGGCTAGCCACGAATATGTCTAACCCAAAAATCGTGCTCTTCCTTGCCGCGATGATCGCCCCACTGCTTCCCGCCAGCCCGCCCGCATGGTTGGCCATCGCGCTCACGCTCTCGTTATCGCTCTCGGCCTTCCTTTTCTTCCTCGTTGTCGCCACGGTGATTTCCACCAACGCGGTGCGCCGCAAGCTCATCGCCGCCGGCCCGTGGATCGACATCGGCTCGGGCCTGTTTTTCATCATCGCCGGCATCATCCTCATCATCTCCGGCGCGCAGAACCTACTGGCTTAAAATAGCTGTGGCGTTCCCTCGGCCACCGTATCGAGCACCCACCGGGTCCAGCGGGCGACGGTGGAGGCGCGCCGTTGGGACGTCGCCAAGCTCAGGCCCAGCCCCTCCATCGCTGCAACGATCTCTGCGGTGCTAGCCCCCGCGCCGCGGGCCCCGCTGAGCTCGTGCCGCTCGCGGAACACCCGCCGCGCGGCAAGCGACCGTATCAATGCCGCATTCCGGGCGTCGCGCTGCGGCTGCTCGATGACGCGCCGCCCGCGCTCGGTTGGCTCCCAAGCCTCATCTGTCAGCTGCGCGAGCCCGAGGTAGCGCGCGGCGTTGGCATAATAGTCCGCCTGCCGCGGGTCGAAGTCATAGCGCTGGGTAATCTCCGCCTTGCTCAGTGGCTGCAACGCGATGAGCTCCAATAGGTTGACCACCCGCTCAAAGCTATTGGCCTGCGGGAAAGGCACCGCGGGCTCGGCTTCCGGCTCCACCGACCGCACGATTTCCAGCGCCGCCTGCGCATTGAGGTGCGAGGCTGACAGCGCGTAGCGGGCGCTGTCGACCAGCGCAATGCTGCGAAAATCCGCCGGGTCCCGGAATGCGTAGCGGTATAGATGGAAAATGCCATTGGAATACACTAGGTAGACTGGCACCACGTCCTTGGCAAGGAGCTGCTGGAAGCGCCGGTAGGGAAAATATAGCTGCCGGATATTGAAATCATCCGAAAGGTGATTCTTCGCCTCCACCAATACCAGATGCTCGAGCGATTCAAAGCCGCCGTCGATTTCCATCTGTGCGCGGTCCACCGCCGCATCCACGCCCAAGTCTGGCAGCCGCACCTGCAGCTCGCGCGTGGACATGCGCCCTGCCACCGTGGCCTGCAACGGCCCGCATCCCAGGAAGTCCTCAAGCATCCCGCTTGCCGACGCCCCATTTAACGCCACCGCCTCCGAGCTCACCCCCTCCATCGAGAGAGTATCCAGCCCCGCCGGTAGCTCCAGCGTGCGTACCTCACCGGGCTGTGTCTCTGGAAATTTCTCGTAGAGGTTGAATCGCCCTACCAGGTATTCGCTGCGGCTGACCGGTACGATGCCGAGCCGCAGGCGCTGAAAGATCCACGGCCGGGAAGTGGAGAAATCATGCTTGGCCATCAGCCGCGGCTGCCTGCCTGAGATCTTTTCTAGCTCGCGGGCACCAATGAAAAAGTATCCGTGCTGTTCCAGCTCGTCGCCGTAGTCGGCGGCCAGGACGCGCAGCCAGCCCCAGTCATTAACGCCTAGCTTTATCGATTCCGGCACGCCAAATCGCGCCCGCAGCTCCCGTTCTGCATGCGCCTGCGGAGCGCTAGCCATAATTTACCTCGTAGTTGCGCACCAGCACCTCATCGACCTTGCCGCGCTTCGAACCGACGGAGTTTATTGCCCGCGTCGCCCCGACGATGCCTATCTCATAGTCTGCATAGAGATCCCGAATGAACGCGGTGGCTGAATTCGACAGCAGGAACTTGACCCCGCGATGATCCAACTCATCGCAGACCTCTTTGAGGCGCTCCTGCTCCGCGCGGTCAAAGCCGCCCTTTTGATAGCCGGTAAACGAGCTCGTCACGTTTACCGGGTCATAGGGTGGATCGAAGTAGACGAAATCGCCTTCACCTGCGTCCGCCACTGCTGCGGCGAAATCGCCTTGGGAAAAGCTCACATCATTATCCGCAAAATAGCGGTGGACAGCGCGCAGCGTCACCTCATCGCAAATGGTCGGGTTTTTATAGCGCCCGAACGGTGCATTGAATTGCCCCGCCGCGTTCACGCGGTACAGGCCGTTATAGCAGGTCCGGTTGAGATACAGCGTGCGGGCGGCGCGCTCGACAGGGGAGAGGGCGGCAAAGTGCTGGGCGTGCCGATCCACTGCCCGCAGCGCATAGAAAAACTCCGCCTCATTGGGATAGCCCGCGAGCACGTCAATGAGCTCATCGACGCCGCCGCGCACCACCTCATACAAGTTGATGAGCTCGCTATTGAGATCGTTGACCCGTGCGCTGGCGGGTTCGAGAGAGAAAAGGACCGCTCCGCCACCGATGAAAGGCTCATAAAAACGCCGCGGGGCATCCGCCGGCAGTGCGGCGTGGATATGCGGCAGGAGCTGGCGCTTTCCGCCCGCCCATTTCACCAGTGGTTTAACGTTTTTCATCGTTGACTCATCTTAGCCGTCGCGCCGGACATGAGCACCATCGGGCTTTCGAACGCGCGAGCGTATTTATGCGATGCTTCGGTCCGAAGCTTGCGTTCGCAGTTGTCTAACATCACAGTTGTGACAATTAGTGCCATGACGGGCGCAAACGCGTAGTCCCGCCAGCCGCGATTTTGTTCGGTGCGCATAGCGGTTTCTCAAGTCGAATATAAGGTAATAAAATCACCCCAAAATCCCTTAGTTTGTAGACAAAATAGAAATTTCACACAATGCCTTGGGGAGCTAGAAAACGTAACTGAAGCTTTTAGGGCGTCGGGACAGAAAGGGGCATTCATGCCGCGTATATCAAAGATTCGAGTCGCTGCGCTCAACCTCGTCATAGACAATGGGTATGACGGTTTTACCATGGAAGAGCTTGCCCAGAAGGTGGGCGTTTCTCGCCGCACCTTATTTAACTATATTAAGGACAAAGAATCGGCAGTTTTGGGCCCCGAATTTTCTGAAGAAGTGGAGTACCAGTTCCAGAACTTCGCTGCGGGACTGCCCACTGGGAGCCTGCGCGAGGATTCTGAAATTATGGCCAAGACCGAATTTAATCGCGCCGTAGGCAACGAGTTTTTCCCGGAAATCTCCCAACTTACCGCGCGGGCGCTCGCCAAGGACGCCAAACTGCGCGGGATGTACTACCAGCGCAATAGGCGCATTATCCAGCGCATCCGCCAAGCCGTGCAAGCGCGCGAGGGCTGGAAATCCTCCGACCCGCGTCTAACTCCCACCGTCAATATCATCCACACACAATTCCAAACCGCCATTGAGAGCTTCGTTGAGTCCCGCGGCGGCACATCGCTTGCCGACGCCTACCACAACGCCGGCGCCATCTTCGAAGACTACTTCAACGACGAGCTAGCCTAAGCACCGCACGCTATCCAGCGGCCCATTGGGGCAAGAAAAATCCCTCGGCGCACTCCGTGGAATGCGACCGAGGGAATTTCCTGTATTGGCTCTTAGTCCATCTTGTTGAACGCGGAAGCCATGCCGGACTTCTTGTTGGCAGCGGTGTTGCGGTGGAAGACGCCCTTGGACACGGACTTGTCCAAGGCGCGGGAAGCTACGCGCAGCTGCTTCTCGGCAGCAGCCTTGTCGCCGGTAGCGACAGCCTCGCGGAACTTGCGGATCTCGGTACGCACTGCGGAGCGAATGCCCTTGTTGCGGCGGCGTGCCTTCTCGTTGGTGATAACGCGCTTCTGCTTGGACTTGATATTTGCCATGAAAAATACCTCTTAGTAATCGAAAGTGATTGACGTAGAAACCGACCTGCTCGGACTACTCCCGCGCCCCAGCGTCTGCTGGTGCGCTCGGCGCTGGTATTCGAAGGGCGAACCCAAGGTCCTGCCCGCCCCGACCAACGCGCCCGGCAAGTAAGTAACCAACTCACAATAGCAGTACAGCGTCCTTCCCACCAAAACCCTTTCCGTACGTTGTGCAGCCGCTATGCCCAGTGATAGCGCGCCCGCAACCTATTTGCGATTCTTTCGAATCTGCGTTCTGGGAAAAGCGTGCCCTGCCGGCGCACCTGTTCCTCGGAAACCTCGAGGAGGCGGTCGAGGCGCACCCAACACTCGCATCCGGATTCGTCCCACTCGCCGGAGCCGATTTCCAGCCAGGCGTCGTCAAGCGCGTGCTTAGGGTTGGGGGAGATAAGCAGCCCCATTACCGTGGTGCGGGTGCGGCCGACGACCAAAATGGCGCGCTCGCGCGGTGGCGCCTGCTTGCCCTCGGAGGGCACCCACACACCGCCCACCTCGCCAGACTCGGCCTGGCCGGCCGTATCGGGGGTAAAAAATATGGAGCGGGGGTGAGAAGCGGTGGCCTCAACCCGGATATCGGCGGCCTTGCGGGGCTCGTGGAATTCATCCGTCCTATCCAGCCCCAGCCGGGAATTGATGCGGGTCAGACCGGCGTCGACAGGCTCGCGCTCGCTGATTCCCAGCGCCTGGCGCAGACGGGTGAGCATGGCGCTTTTCATGTCGACTATTGTAGACGTATGTCTGAAAACTTTGCGGCCACGACGTTTACGGATCCCGCCCGAATCCGAAACTTCTGCATTATTGCTCACATCGACCACGGCAAGTCGACGCTGGCGGACCGCATCCTGCAGCTATCCAAGGTGGTTGCGGAGCGCGATATGCGTGACCAGTTCCTCGATAATATGGACATCGAGCGCGAGCGCGGCATCACCATTAAGGCGCAGAACGTCCGCCTGCCGTGGGTGCCCCAGTCCGGCACCGCGCAGGGGGAACAGATTGTCATGCAGATGATCGACACCCCCGGCCACGTGGACTTTACCTATGAGGTCTCTCGCGCGCTCGAGGCATGTGAGGGTGCCATCTTGCTTGTCGACGCCGCCCAGGGCATCGAAGCCCAAACCCTCGCCAACCTCTACCTGGCGATGGAAAACGACCTGGAAATCATCCCGGTCCTCAATAAAATCGACCTGCCGGCCGCCGACCCGGAAAAATACGCGCTGGAAATCGCCAATATCATCGGCTGCGAGCCGGAAGAGGTGCTGCGTGTGTCGGGCAAGACCGGCGAGGGTGTGGTCAAGCTGCTGGACAAGGTCTGCGAGCTAGTCCCGCCGCCGTCCTCCGAGTTCGACGCGGATGCGCCGGCCCGCGCCATGATTTTTGACTCCGTCTATGACACCTACCGCGGCGTTGTCACCTATATCCGCATGGTCGATGGCAAACTCACCCCGCGCCAGAAGGTCACCATGATGTCGACCAACGCTAACCACGAGCTGCTCGAAATCGGCATCGTCTCGCCCACGATGCAAAAGTGTGAGGGCTTGGGCCCCGGCGAGGTGGGCTACCTGATTACCGGCGTAAAGGACGTGCGCGAGACCAAGGTGGGCGATACCGTCACCTGGTCCAACGGCGGCGCCGAAACTCCGCTCAAGGGCTATAAGGACCCGGACCCAATGGTCTATTCCGGCCTTTTCCCCATCTCCCAGGCTGATTTCCCAGACTTGCGCGATGCTTTGGAAAAGCTGCAGCTTAACGACGCCTCCTTGACCTTCGAGCCCGAAACCTCCGTCGCCCTCGGCTTTGGTTTCCGCTGCGGTTTCTTGGGGCTTTTGCACATGGAAATCACCCGCGACCGCTTGGAGCGTGAGTTCGGCCTCGATCTGATTTCTACCGCGCCGTCAGTGACCTACCGCGTGGTGGCCGAAGACGGCGAGGAAAAGTGGGTTCACAACCCGTCGGACTGGCCGGAAGGAAAGCTTAATGAGGTCTACGAGCCGGTGGTGAAGATGACCGTCATCGTGCCCGAGCAATTCGTCGGCCCCACCATTGCTCTCTGCCCTTCCAAGAGAGGCCGGATGGGCTGGATGTAGTAGCTTGACGGTGACCGACTAGAGCGAGGCGAGCACATGCCGCTGGGTGAAATCATCTTCGATTTCTTCGATATGCTCAAGTCCCGTACCAAGGGCTACGCCTCGCTGAACTACGAGGAGGCCGGCGAACAGCTCGCGGACTTGGTCAAGGTCGATATCCTGCTCAACGGCGACCCAGTCGACGCCTTCTCCGCCATCGTCCACCGCGATTCCGCCCAGTGGTACGGCAATAAGATGACCAAGAAGCTTAAAGAGCTCATCCCGCGCCAGCAGTTCGAGGTGCCGGTGCAGGCGGCCATTGGTTCGAAGATCATTGCCCGCGAGAACATCCGGGCCATGCGCAAGGACGTGCTGGCCAAGTGCTACGGCGGCGATATCTCCCGTAAGCGCAAGCTGTTGGAGAAGCAGAAGGCCGGTAAGAAGCGCATGAAGACGCTGGGCTCCGTCTCGGTGCCGCAAGAGGCTTTCGTGGCTGCGCTGTCTACCGACGCCGACGATTAACCCCGCACCCCCTATTGGCAAAGTGGAGCCGAATAGATTCTTAACATTTCGTTAACGGCTCCCGGGGTGCGGCCGGCAAAAGTTCAAAGTGAGCTGCTCCTATAGGGCGGCCCCCGGCCGGGGACGCCCTTTTAATCTAGTTGCAGTCGGTGTTTTGGCGGCGTTAAATTTCGATTCGAAAGCGACCGATGACTCGCCTGGTGAGCCACAGCCACTTTCGACCTGCCCCGCAAATTCTTGACCAAGGTTGGATTTTTAATGAAGCTTCGCTCTCGCGCTGTGGCCCTTTGCGCCGCCGCAGCCGCCACTACGTCCCTTGTCCCTGGCGTTGCCCAGGCAGCCACCACGACCCCAATTGAACACGTCGTTGTCATTTACTCGGAGAATATTTCCTTCGACCACTACTTTGGAACCTACCCAAACGCCCTGAATAAGGACGGCGAAAAGCTGCAGGGCAGCGACAAGGACGCCCCAAAATTTACCGCCAAGAAGGACACCCCCAAGGCGAAAAACCTCGAAAATGATGACGTAATGGGGGACAAGAACCCCAACTCCGTCAAGCCTTTCCGCATCGGGCCAGACCATGCAGTAACTACGGACCAGAACCACCACTACGGCGATGAACAGGCCGCATATAACGGCGGCAAGATGGACAAGTTCCCGGAGACTGTATCCACAGACATCGATAAGTCTTCCAACGGCTACTATGCCGTGCCAGGCATGACCATGGGCTACTACGACGGCAATACCGTCACCGGTATGTGGAACTATGCGCAGAACTTTGCGATGAACGATAATAGTTACTCCACTATCTTCGGCCCATCTACCCCAGGCGCGCTGAATCTGATTTCCGGAACTGTGGCCGGCGGGACCATGCATGACCCAGCCACGGGCGAGCAGAAGAAGATCGAACCTGGCAAGAACCACGCCCTCGCTGGGGTATCCGAAGATGGCAAGACCGCCACTGTTGTCGCCGACCCAGATACGCATTACGACGACTGCTCGACTAACACATCAGCCGGCACCAACCAGGTCACCGCGCTGGACTCCACGCCCATCCGTGACCAGCTCAATGACAAGGACGTCACTTGGGGCTGGTTCCAAGGCGGCTTCCGGCCAACCGAGGAAGCTACAGACGACGCTCGCGCACGCTGCGGCGCCTCCCACACAACGCTGACCGGCCAGAACAAGACGGACTATAACCCGCACCACCAGCCGTTCCAGTACTACGCTTCCACCGCGAATCCGCACCACTTGGCGCCGTCGAGCGATGACATGATTGGCAAGACTGACCGCGCCAACCACCAGTACGATCTGCAGGACTTCGATACCGCTCTGGAGCAGGGCAACCTGCCGGCCGTGTCCTTCCTGAAGGCTGCCAACTACCAAGACGGACACGCCGGTTACTCCAACCCGCTAGACGAGCAGGCCTTCATCACCCATTACATCAATGAGCTGCAAAATTCCCCAGAGTGGGATTCCACCGCGGTCGTTATCGCCTACGATGACTCCGATGGCTGGTACGACCACAAGGCCCCAGAAATCCGCAATGGTTCCAATGACCCGCACCAGGACAAAGAAATCTGTACCGCCGCCGCAGCAAAGGTAGGCGTTGCCGGCGGAAAGGACGGCCAGTGCGGGCCGGGTACCCGCCAGCCTTTGCTGGTTATCTCCCCATACGCGAAGACTAACCACATCGACTCCACCTACACCGAGCAAACTTCCGTCACTAAGTTCATCCAGGACAATTGGGGACTCGGCCGTCTAGGGGGCATTGCCTTTGACGAGCGCGCCGGCGAACTCAACAACATGTTTGACTTCAACGCCGCCCACAAGGCCCCGAAGCTCTTCTTGAACGAGACCGACGGAACCGTCGCCACAGACTACGCCTCCATTGAAAAGGTGGATAATTCTTCCCGCGCCGGCGCCAACCTCAAGGACGTCGTCGAGGGCATGGACGACCCCAAGGTCACCGAACAGGGCGTTCCCAACATCTCCAAGCTGCACCAAGATGCGAAGCCACAGCCAGGTGCGAATAAGCCCGATGATTCGAGCTCCAGTTCTTCCGCTGGTTCTTCTAAGGGCGGTATCATTGCGGCTATCCTTACGGCTCTGGGCGTCGGCGCAGGGGTTGTCGCTTGGTACATGAATGGCCACCCCGGCCTAGACCTGAAGAAGCTGCAAGATTTTAAGCTCCCGCCATTGCCCAACCTCCCGTTTTAATCAATGAAAACCTTCCATTTTGCCACCGCCGCGGTGCTTGCCATCGCGGCCATAGCTCCTACTGCCGTCGCCCAAAGCTCCTTGAGCTCTCTCGGTTCTAGCTCGTCTAGCTCGCGAGACTCGCGGCCGGCGGCGTCGACAAGCACAAGCGCGAAGCCGAAAGAACCACAGCTGAATGTGCGCGACGTGTATTCATGTCCTACGCCGGAGAAGGTACAGGGGCAGGCATCGTGGAAGGTCTATAACACCTCGGGGCTTGCGCTCACCGTCTACGTGGCCGACGATGCGGGCAACGCCTACCAGGTCCTCGAGCGTGTGGGCACCCCAGCCAAGCGCGCCTGGGCCCCGAAACTGCAGGACGGCACATACCACCTCACCTGCGTTTTCCACAATGATTCGGCCGTGAAATCTGATGATTTTGCGGTCACCGGCTCCACCATCACCGATGCTCCCAAGATGGTCCCCATTACTGACCGCGAGGTCGCGGCCGTGGCCATCCAGCAGGCGGCCAGGCAGAAAAAGCGTGTGCCCGAGCTGCAGAAGAAAGCCCACGCTCTTGCTGAAGCCACCTCGAAAGATCGCCGCGCTGCCCAAGCGGCCTACCTTGACTACCTCGAGACCTACCGATCCTTCGACGATTCCAGCGAGATGTGGCCGGGGCCCGGCTTGGAGGGGTACAGGGACGTCGAAAAGCTGCTGTGGTCCAAGCGCCCCGTCAAGGATGCGGCGAAGCCTGCCCGCGCGCTTGCCGACGCCGTCGATAAAACCGCCCGCGCCCTCGATACCTCCCATTTCGCCATTCCCGCCCCCGACTACGGCCTGCGCACCCATGAAGTAATGGAGGAATTCGAGCGCTTCGACATGCGCGGCGAACGCGATTTCGGCGACCATGCCCTGCCCACCGCGCTGCGGGTCTATGTTATTTCAACCCGGCAGAAGCTGGATGCGGTCAGATCCCAGGACGCGGGCCGTGGGCG
>ERZ1464652.156-NODE-156-length-12380-cov-13.595375_pt1 | contig 12380 bp, 13 predicted proteins | sample MGYA00563980_ERZ1464652 | MGnify/ENA primary metagenome ERZ1464652 (study PRJEB39283, sample SAMN07833576) | human skin metagenome | isolation source: Scalp | host: Homo sapiens | place: India: Bengaluru | collected 2015-07-04 ...
CACGCGAAACGAGAGAGATCCCTTCGCCGCCGAGCAGCCCGCCCTGCGAGCGGCCGAGGAGGATTACCTTCTCCGCGCCGGGGACCATGGGCACGGTGCGGATATAAGCATCGAGTTGCTGGGCGGATTCTGCGAGGGGTTGGGTGGCGCGACGGCCGTAGTCAGGGGCGAAAACGGCCCAGCCGTCTTGGCGCAGTTCATTGCCGAGGATTTGCCATACGCCCTTGGTGTCGCAGGTGCCGTGGATGAGGATGACCGGCCAGGGCCGCTGCGCGGTGGGACGCGCGCCCCAGTCATCTTCAAAGACGCCGCGCGGTTTAATGCGGGCACCAAGGGGAAGGGTAGCGGCGGCATCGGCGTCGAGGGTGGTATCGCCTGGGCTGGTCTTGATCTTCTGGGCTTTGATGAGGTCCGCGATTTCGGCTGCGACCTCCTCGCGCAGTGCCGTGGCCTCGGCAGGGGAGGCGATGCCGCGACGCGGGGAATCGGTCGATTCCTTCTCGTTGGCACGCCAGAATTTGCGGAGTTGCTCGGAAATAGTGGATTTCAACTCAGCCATGGTTCCGGATTGTACTCGTTGTTGCAGGTTAACTGTGTTTTTGTCAAGGATGAAGAAATTTATGGGCAAACCCTTGACCATCCTACGAAAGGTTTATAAACTTAGGCTTGCCTAATCACGGGCGGTGCTTACAGGAGGGTGCGCTCCACTCCCTCCTTGGGCGCCGAGAGATTAGTCATGGGGAGAAGGCCCGCCGATGCGCAGTCGGCGGGCTTTCGTTTATGCAAGAAATCTTGCACGAATTTCATGGATGACTTAGTGTGGCTAATCGTTCAAGAATTCTTGCACAATTGGAGTTGGAATGAGCCCACGAAAATATCAGCACCCAGACACCGAGGACTTAGAATTCGTCCGTGTATTGGCTGCAGTAAGTGATCCGATCCGGTTGGAAATGGTCAAGCGCTTAGCGGACGGCAAGGAGCACGATAGCTTGATGCTTGCTGACGACCTGCCTCGGTCGACCCTGACCTACCACACTCGGCAGCTACGTGAAGCCGGTGTGACGTGGACAAGAAGCCAGGGGCGCACTTGCGTCATCTCTTTACGCCGAGACGATCTAGACGAGTGCTTTCCAGGATTGCTCGACATGGTGATCTCTAATGCTTAAACAGCTATGGCCGTTAGTTTTGGGCAGCGTAGCGCTTGGTTTGGATGCGTACGTTATCGCTGGGCTGCTGCCTCAGATTGCCGAAGACCTGGGTGCAAACGGTAGTGTGATTGGCTTGGGTGTTACCGCTTTTACCGGTGCGTACGCGGTATGCGGCCCACTATTATCGGGTAGGGCAGGCAAGGAACCGCGAAATGGATTGCTGAGCGCTATTGCTGTGTTTTCTCTTGCTAATGTTGCGACCGCTGTATCTCCTACGGTGGGTGTTTTTATAGTTTCGCGGTTGATTGCAGGTGCGGCAGCCGGAATCTACTCACCGTTGTCCGCAGCGGTAGCGGGCATGTCTGTAACAGCGGAGCGTCGCGGACGTGCACTTTCGTTGGTGCTAGCCGGTTTGGCCGTGGGAACTGTTGTGGGTGTACCAGCGGGACTGGGAGTGGCCAAGCAGCTAGGCTGGCGGGCTGCCATTGCATTGGTATCGGTGGTCGGCATGGTGGCGTTGGCAGGTATAGCGATACGTAAAACGAATGCTGTACCAGCTGTACCTTCTTCCTCGCTAGGGCAGCGACTCCGAATCATTGGTCGAGTGGATAATTTCCTAACGGTCTTGGTTACTTTCTTCGTGGGAGTCGGTTCGCTGGGACTGTATACCTATATTTCCGTGGTGCTCGAACGAGTACAGGTAGACACCATTGGGGGCATGTGGGTTTGGGGAATTGGCGGTGCAGTGGGTGCATTTGGAATCGGGCGGGTGCTCGATAAGGTAGATAGCTCTCGCAAGCTAACGACCATAATCATTGTTCTGCTTGCGGCTGATTTTGCATTGTTGTTGCTCTTTCCCTCGAGTCGTGTGATGGCAACGGTCTGTCTTTTTGCATGGGGGCTTCTGGGGTGGTCTTCCATGGCACCGCAACAGCATTCGATGCTCAGCGCAAATCCTGAGGAAGGTGCGACTGCCGTTGCCGCTAATGCGTCCGCGAATTATCTTGGTTCGGCTGTTGGCTCTGCAGTAGGTGGCTTATTTTTGCCCTCCTCTACGGGAATCTTATTGGCGGCGCTATTTGCAGTATTGGTAGGAATCGTCTGCAGTATCGGGGCCAGAGCCTTGTCTTTTCCTAGGCTTAGGGATAATGAAAATTAAAAATTTTACGGATAAAAAGCAGAATGCCGGTGTCGGCAAAGACGCGTATGTTTCTCATGGCGCGGCGGACTGCGACTATCTGTGCCTCAACCGCGATAATCAACTTGCTAGGTGCGGGGGTTAGGGCTTCATGAGCTCTGTGATGACCTTCGTTTCAGCGGTGTTCATTGGAAACTCATAGCCATGCTTTATCGTCGCGTGGTGAAACGACAAGATCTGTGGGTTCTTCCCGGGAGACTTCATAGAGTGCTACCCCAATATCTTTAGGCCGCTCCGCATCGCTGAGTATCGAACGCATTTTTCCTCCATGGAGTGGACGAGGTTTTAGGCTCGCCATCTTTGTGTCGTTCCTTGCTGACATTGATATCAGCAGTGATACCGGCGAATTCGTTGCAAAAATAAGAATAAAAAGTTCAGACTGCTCCGCACTGCAAAGTCGCCGCTACACTTGCGTTTATGACCGACCTGCAGCATGTCCACTCCGTTGATGAGGCGGTAAACCGCCTGATTGAGCTCTATGAGAACTCTTGCGAGCTTGCCCGCAAGACACTGGAATCAGGAAACCTTGATGACTATCGCTACGTGGTCTACCCCAAGGTCACGGTGGATATCCGCAAATGGCAGCCGATCGATCGTTCCGAGCCGTTTGGCTACGTCAACGAGGCAGGCAAGTACTCGGCGGTAATTTCCAAGCCGCACATTATTCGGGATTACCTGCACGAGCAGCTGACCCGCCTAGCGGGCAATTATCCGTGCGATATCTTTGTTGGCCAATCGGACCAACGCATCCCGCCGGAGTACATCAAGGACACGGCCACGGCTCCGCAGGAACGCGGGCCTATTCCGCGGCCGACGTTGGATGAGGTCAACGATGCGATCATTGATGGCGAATGGGATGCTTTCCACGGTGCGGAAAAGCCGCTATTCCACTTTGGGGCCCAGCGTTTCGACATTGCCTGTGCGCGCATCGAGCATTACACCGGCATCGAGGTAGATACGGTACAGAAATACATTCTGTTTACTAACTACGCGATGCACACCACCGAGTTTGTGAAGTTTGGTCTCCGCGAACTGACTAGGGAAGACTCGCGCTATACCGCTTTGGTGCTGCCCAATGGGGAGACCATCCATCCCAATGATGCGGTGGCCCTTGATGTGGACGGTCTGACCTTGACTTCCCGGTACCAGATGCCGCGCTTTGATTTAATCACTGCCGGTGGTGATGGCATCACGATGATCAATATCGGCGTAGGCCCCTCGAATGCCAAGACCATTACAGATTGCTTGGCGGTGCTGCGGCCGGAAGCATGGATCATGATCGGCCACTGCGCAGGCATGGATGGCCGCATGCGCATCGGTGACCTAATTTTGGGCAATGCCTATCAGCGTAATGATCACATCTTGGATCAAAAGGTTGCGGCGACCTCTCCCATCCCGGCGATTCCAGAAGTACAGCGGATGCTCGAATCCGCAGTAAAGGCGGTGTACGGCGACGACAACTCGCTCATGCGCACCGGCACGGTGCTCTCCACCGATGATCGCAACTGGGAGTGGCGAACCAACCGGGATCTGTGGGAGTGGCTGCGTACCTCCACCGCGGTGGCGGTGGATATGGAATCGTGCACGCTCGCAGCCAATGGTTACCGCTACCGCGTTCCTTATGGCACGCTGCTGTCGGTCTCTGACCTGCCTCTGCACGCGGTGCCGAAGTTGCCGGCGCAGGCGCAGGCGTTCTACTCCAATTCGAAGGAAGCCCACGTCATGTGCGCGGTACGTGCCATGGAGCATTTGGCCGAGAATCCGGAGCGCCTGCGCACCCGCAAACTGCGCCGGACTTTGGGCGAGGTTCCATTCCGGTAGGTGCCTTTTCTTTGGCAGGCATCGCTCGTTAAACTACAAAGAAAGCCCATGACGCAAAAGGAGCCACACAATCGTGACTGAAAATTGGATCCACCCGGACCGGGAAAACCTCACCTGGGAGGTATTCGGCGAGGCGAGCCGTAACCTGTCGGAACAGATTGTGGAATCTGGCTGGTTCCCAGATCTTATCGTGGGCGTCGCCCGCGGGGGTCTGATCCCAGCTGGCGCTATTGGTTATGCCATCGGCGTGAAGGCCATGGGCGCTATCAATGTGGAGTTTTATACCGATATTGGCCAGACGCTGGAAGAGCCGATCATCTTGTCCCCGCAGTTGGATACGGATTCGCTCAAAGGCAAGAAGGTATTGGTAGTCGATGACGTTGCGGACTCTGGCAAGACCCTGGATCTGGTGGTTAACCTGCTCAAGGAGACCGCAGATGAGGTGCGCTCGGCCGTCATTTACACCAAGCCAAAGACCATTTTTGAGCCGGACTTCTCGTGGAAGAAGACCGATCAGTGGATCAACTTCGCCTGGTCTGTGCTGCCCGTAATCACCGCAGATGGCTCATTTAAGGAAGGTTCCTAAAGTTCACTAGGATGTGCAGGCGTGATTAAAGAACAGCCTGCCCCTACCGGCGTCATCGCCAGTTTCCGCTACGCATTCTCTTCGCCTGCGCGCCTGCGCAAGGAGGTATTCGGCGGTTTGGCGGTGGCGCTTGCTTTGATCCCGGAGGTCTTAAGCTTTTCCATCCTTGCGGGCTTGGACCCGCGGGCGGGGTTATTTTCCTCCGTGGTGATGGCACTGTCCATTGCCTTCACCGGAGGTAGGCCAGCGATGATTTCCGCCGCGGCCGGAGCGGTGGCGCTGGTTGTCTCTCCGCTCGCGCATGAACATGGGCATGACTATGTGGTCGCCGCAGTGCTGTTGGCGGGGATTATGCAGGTGGTATTGGCCGCGGTGGGTGTGGCCAAGCTCATGCGCTTTATCCCGCGCTCGGTGATGACGGGATTTGTGAATGCGCTGGGCATCATGATGTTTACCACGCAGCTGCCGCACCTTATTGACGTGCCGTGGATGGTCTACCTGCTGGTGGCCGTTGGCCTGGCAATTATGCTGGGGCTGCCGCGGTTGACCACGGTTATTCCGGCCCCGCTCGTTACCATCGTGGTGGTCAGCATTATTGCGGTCGCGGCCGGGTGGAAGGTCCCCGATGTGGCGGACCAAGGCGAGCTGCCTACCTCGCTGCCGGGGCTTTTCGTGCCGGATATTCCATGGAACCTGGATACTCTGCAGCTTATTGCTCCGTATGCCTTTGGCATGGCCTTGGTGGGCCTGATGGAGTCGCTGCTGACGGCCAAGCTGGTCGATGACATTACGGATACCCACTCCGATAAGACGCGCGAGTCCTTTGGCCAGGGCGTGGGCAATATCCTCGCCGCGGCCATTGGCGGCATGGGCGTGTGCGCCATGATTGGCCAGACCATGATTGGCGTGAAGGCATCCCAGGCGCGCACGCGCTTGTCGACGTTTCTCGCAGGCGTCTTCCTCCTCATCCTTTGCCTTCTTCTTGGTGAGACCGTCGGCCGCATTCCGATGGCCGCGCTGGTGGCGGTGATGATCATCGTGGCCGCAACTACGGTGGATTGGCATTCGGTCCACCCGCGCACCCTCAAGCTCATGCCGTTATCAGAAACGCTGGTGATGCTGGTGACAGTGGTAGGCACCCTGGCCACACACAACTTGGCGGTAGGCGTGGTGCTCGGCGTGGTGACAGCATCCATTGGCTTTGCCCGCCGCGTGGCGCACCTGGTGGAGGTAAAACAAGTAGGCGATGCCGAGTATGCGGTGCGCGGCCAGCTCTTTTTCGCCTCCTCCAATGACTTGGTCTATGCCTTTGACTACACGCTGGACACCCAGCGCGTGGTGGTAGATATGACGAAGGCTGAGGTATGGGATGCCTCCACTGTGGCGACATTGGATGCGGTGCAGAAAAAGTACGCCGAGCGTGGCATCGAGGTAGAGTTCCGCGGTCTGGAAGGAGCGAGCGCGCAGCGCCTTAATCGCCTTAGTGGCCGCCTGGGTGATTAAAGTCACATTTATGGTCCGGGGTGCGCGGTTGCAAATGGTCGCTGCTGTGACGGGCGTCGAGTCGAGTCTGTGTCATGATGGAGGACGCGCGGTGACCTTGCGTTTTTAGGGGACCTTTGCCCGCGCGTGGCGGCAAGCTTTGTCTTGGCTAACTTAGGTTATCCAATCTAAAAAAGTATAATGACGTGCAAGTTTACTTAAGTATGCCTTGCTGGATCGCAGGGGAATCTTCGGTACTGTGGTGCTTAGCACTTATTGATTTCCCTGCACAGAAAGGTTTTTACAATGGACGAGAAGCTGCAAACCCTGCTGAATAACCAGGTCATTAGCGAGTATGGTGCTTCCATGGTCTACACCCAGCTGGCCTTTGAGATGGATAACCTCTCCTTCCCGGGTATGCGCGATTGGTTCCTCGGCCAGGCTGCCGAGGAGCGCGGGCACGCCGAGAAGATTGCGGATCATTTGCTCTCCCGTGGCTACCGCGTAGAGCTTAATGACATTCCGGTCGGCTCCGTGAAGGCTGCTACCCCGCAGGATGCTTTCCAGGCTTCCCTGGAGCACGAGCAAAAGGTATCCGAGGAAATCCGCACCATCGCTCGCGCGGCCCTGGAGGCACAGGATCTGGAATCCCGCCAGTTGGTTGACTGGTTCTTGAGCGAACAGGTGGAAGAAGAGGCTACCATTTCTGAGATTTTGGACCAGATCAAGCTGGTGGGCAATGACGGTTCTGGCCTGCTGCGCATTGATGAGCGCCTGGCTGGCCGCACCGATGGCGGCGCTGCCTATAAGTAAGCCTGGGTGAATAACAAACCCATCAAGATTTAGAGCAATCCTCCCACGACACTGCGGAACGGTGGAAGGATTGTTTTTATGTCAACACAACGCAAGGCTTTCTGTGCCATAACGCTTTTGATTCTGGCGCTTTTTCTCATCGTGGGAGCGGCGATTATGTCCACCCACGTGGCCTTGGGGGTATTTCTGACCACTGCGGCGCTCATGCTCGGCCCATTCGCTGGGCTCGCGCTGTTGGTTTACGGTGCCGCGGGCAAGCGCGGCTTGGTCACGCGCTCGCTGTATAGCCTCGGTGGCATGCTGCTCATTGGTGCAATCGGGGGCATCTTTGCCTTGTCGATGGATCAGGCGCCCGCGATGCTGCCCATCTTTGTCGCCGGGGCGGGCGTGGGAATCGTGGCTGTGCTGACTCAGGCACCGAAACGCACATAAACTGGGCCTTGTTATGCCCAAACTCCTCTTTGATATGTACGGCGTACTCATGCGCCCGGCCACCCCAGAAAGCCACGCGGACTTGGAGCGCCTCCTCGCGCCGCCAGATCCAGAGGCGATGTGGGAGGCCTACGGGTTTTATCGCCCGGACTATGATGCCGGCATTTTTAGCGATAGCCATTATTGGAACGAGGTAGCCGCTCGGGCCGGGCTGGGGGAGGTACCCATTGCGGAGACGGTAGCGTGTGAAAATCGCGGCTTATTGGAGGCTGACCCGGAGATGGTGGCGTTAGTCAAGGGGCTCATCGGGGAAGGCTATAGCGTGGGTATCTTGTCCAATATCCCCACCACGCTGGCGGGTCAGGTGCGAAAGAAGCAGACGTGGCTAGAGGACTGTGCGGCGGTGACTTTCAGTTGCGATATTGGCGTGGCTAAGCCGCACCCAGAGGCCTATCGCGTGGCCGTGGATGCGCTTTCTGCGCAGCCAAAAGATTCGCACTTTTTTGATGACCGCATCGACTACGTGGAGGGCGCGCGCTACTGCGGGCTCAATGCCCACCTTTTTCGTGGCATCGATTCGCTACGTGAGGTGCTAAGCACACTGGAGTGAGTGGCCCAGCTCCAGCGGCTGGCGCAGCAGTTGATCGGTGGCTACGGTGCGGGCTACCGCGCGGACAATCTCCTTATGGCCGGGAATCATGCGCAGATGCAACGCATCGCCTGCGGAGGCGCGGACGGTCGCGGCGAATTGCTTGGGGGCCTTTGGGTCATCGGTTAAAGCGCCGCCGGCGATGACCACGGTGGCTGGGGAGTGGGCCCTGACCAGCTCCGCGGTGATGGTGCCCAATTGTCGGGCGCGCTCGTCTAGGATGGCGCGCACAGCGGGGGTGGAGTCGGCGATCTGGGCGGCGTAGGCAAGCGAAGCTACCTCCACACCCTCGTGGCGTATCGCCTCCAGGATGTGCTGGGTGGCCAGCAGGCGTTCGGAGGCGCCCTTGCCGAGAAGCGCAGAGTGCGTCGGCGGCACGGGAATAATGGGGCTGACTTCGTCTTCTACAGAGAGTGCAGAGCCGATGGAATCGTCCGCGAAGAGCACTAGGACGCGCTCGCTGGTACCAATCTCGGCCGCTTGGGTTTCGGAGCCCAAAATGGCTGGGATGGCGGAGGAGACGACCACGGGGACGCCAAACTGGAAGCGCAGGCGCTCGGCGATGTCTACGCGGTGCCAGTTGAGGTTTTCCGCGGTGACCAGGCCGTTGTCATCCACGGTGCCGGAGGTGGTCACGCCGAGGGAAACCAAGCGGTAGTCCAGGTTCGTCAGCATGCGATTGATGCCGGCCATGATGTGCTCGAGGAAGTCATCTTCGCTGAGGCTAGCCACCGGGGTGGTCAATTCCTCTTCGCTCAACGTGCGGCCCTTGATGTCATAAAGGCCGATGTAGGTCTGCTTAGTGCCCACGGAGATTCCGCCGAGCGCCCAGTCATTATCGGCCGCCTCAAGCGGCACCGTTGGTCGGCCACGCCCGCGGGACTGGGTGAGGTCGGTGCGTTCCTGGATGAGGCCCGCGTTGAGTAGGGAAGTAGTGGCGCGCGTGATGGTGGGCTGGGAAAGCCCGGTGGCCTCCACCAACTCGCTCCGGGTGATGATCGGGTTCAGGCGCACCAAATGGAGGCACTTTGCGGCCGGTGTGCGGGGCCGCGTGAACACTGGGCCAGGTTTGATCATAAAAAGAAGTATAAATATTCCAGACTGCTTTGTCTAATCTCATAAACACGCCATGTACCGAATGGTCTAAAGGTGGTGGTGGAGCCGTAGATACCTATGCTGGATAGCATGCAGTCAGTAGCGGTATATTGTGGTTCAGCAACAGGAAACTCTCCGGCTTATACACAGGCGGCACAGGAATTGGGCACGGAGCTGGCCCGACGCGGGCTGACCTTGGTCTACGGCGGCGGCAACATCGGCCTGATGCGCGAGGTAGCAGAGGCCTGCCTGTCCGCCGGCGGCACCGTCACCGGCGTCATGCCCCAGGCCTTGGTGGATCTGGAGATTTCCCATCCTGGCCTGACCACCCTGGAGGTGGTGGGATCCATGGCCGAGCGTAAGACCCGCATGGAGCAGCTTGCCGACGCCTTTATTTGCCTCCCCGGCGGAGTTGGCACCCTCGAAGAACTCACTGAGGTACTCACCCTGCAGCAGCTGGGCACCATCCGCGGTCCGGTGGGCCTAGTAGATACCGAGGATTTTTGGCGCCCCTTCTACGCCATGTACGCCGCTATGGCCGAGTCCGGCTTCATCTTGCCGCGCTTTGTGGACGCACTGGTAATGAAAGAGAAACCGCAGGACATCCTGGATGAATTCAGCCGCTGGAACTATCCCGGTACAAAGTGGGACAACGATTAGTTAACAAGTTCGCAACTTCAGCCCGCCCGGGTGGCCTATAGCCGATACTTAGGGATAGACTTCCTCGTTATGAGTTCTGAGCAGACCGCTAAGCGCAAGCCTTCTCTACTGGACGCTTCGTGCGATAACTTCGTTCACGACCTAGCCGAGCTTTCCCCCACCGATGCCACCGCGTGGGGAATTGATGGCTTCGAGGGCGAATTGCAGGATTTCTCCCCCGAATACTTCACCGCCATCGCGGATCGCACCCGTGAGATGGTCGCGGACTTGGATGCCTTGGATGACACCACCGATGAATCCGATGATGAGGATGACTTTGATGACGTGGATTACGTCACCGCGGCCGTCCTGCGGGATCGCCTCTGCCTTGATCTAGATCTGCACCACCACAGCGAGGACGTGCGCTGCCTGAATAACATCGCCTGCCCAGTGCAGACCATTCGCGATACGCTTCTGCTCATGCCGCAGGAAACGGATGAGGACCGCGATGCCATCCGCTCCCGCCTTTCTAAGGTGAAGATCTCTCTGGCCGGCTACCGCAGCTCTTTGGAGGAGGCGGCCTCCCACGGCATGGTGGCACCGCACCGCCAGATCTCTGAGGTTATTGTGCAGTGCGAGCGGCTTGCCGACGCCGACTCGATGCTCGAGTCCCTCGGCCTCGACGCCGACTCCGCCGAGGTGCAACAGGCCAAGGAGGCCTTTGGCGAGTTCTCCGATTGGCTCTCCAATGACCTGCAGCCCCAGGCGCCCAACAAGGACGCCGTGGGCCGCGAGCGCTACGAGCGCTTTTCCAAGCTCTTTGTGGGCGATGCCGTCAACCTCGACGAGGCCTACGAGTGGGGCCTCGACCAGGTGCGCAGCCTGCGCGCGGAGCAGGAAAAGATCGCCCACGAGCTCTACGGCTCCGATTGCTCGGTACGCGCGGCCATGCGCAAGCTCAACCACGAGGACCGCTATACCCTGCGCGGCACCGATGCGCTGGTGGAGTGGATGCAGTCTACCGCCGATGGAGTCATTACTGAGCTCAACGGCAAGGAATTCGACATTCCGGAGGAAGTAGAAGAGATCGAGTGCTGCATCGATCCGGCCGGCACCGGCGGTATTTTCTACACCCCGCCGAGCGATGACTTCTCCCGCCCGGGCCGCATGTGGTGGTCCGTGCCAGAAGGCCAGGACACCTTCCACACCTGGCAGGAACTGACCACCGTCCACCACGAGGGCGTGCCGGGACACCACCTGCAGCTAGGCTCCGCGCTGGTGCAAGAAGACCTCAATCTGTGGCGCCGCGCGGTGACGTGGAACTCCGGCTACGGTGAGGGTTGGGCGCTCTACGCCGAACAGCTCATGGCCGAGCTGGGCTACATGGATGACCCGGGCTTCCGCATGGGCATGTTGGATGCGCAGCGCCTGCGCGCCGCGCGCGTGGTCGTAGATATCGGACTGCACTTGGGCAAGCAGCTGCCGGATTGCTCGACGTCCGGCGTGTGGGACAAGGCGCACGTGAAGACCTTCATGCGCGAAAACACTGCCATGGATGATGCGAACCTCAACTTTGAGGTCAATCGCTACCTCGGCTGGCCGGGCCAAGCGCCGTCCTATGCATTGGGCCAGCGCCTGTGGCAGGAAACCCGTGCCGCGGCCGAGAAGCAGGGCATGAGCGCACGCGAGTTCCACTCCGAGGCCCTCGGCCTCGGATCCGTACCGATGTCCGTCCTGCGCGAGGCCGTGCTGGGTAACTAGCGGCGCAGCAGGCGCTTCGTCAGCCGCAATAGCTGCGGCAGGTAGCCTGCGATGACCAGCACCGCAATAAGCCGGGTGAGCTGTACCGCGATGACCGCGGGCCCAGCCCCACCCTCGGCCGAGAGCGCGAGTACTGTCTCTAGCGCGCCGGGACTGGTGGCCAGGTAGGCCTCGAAGTAAGTGATGTGCAGCCACTTAGTCAGCGGCCAGGCGGTGGCCGCGCAGATGCCGATGATGACCACGATGAAAAGAACCGTGGCGGGCAATTGCTTGGCAAAGGTCTTGAGCGCGGGCAGCGAAAGCCCGCCGCCGCAGACCCAGCCGATGGATAAAAACGCCATTACCTTAAAGATATAGAGCGGCTCGAGCGTGTGCCCCTCCGGCAGCATGAAAGAGGCCAGCACCGTCAACAGCAAGGGGCCGAGCACGGCCGTGGCCGGCAGGTGCAGCAGCTTTCCCACCCTCTCACCGAGGAATGCGATGGCAAGGACCAACGCGATAATCCACCACGTGGTTTCTCCCTCCACCGTGAGGTCCGCGCCTTTACCGGCCGGGGTATTGAGCAGCGCGACGACGGCCGGTAGCGATACCGAGACCACCAATAAGCGCAGGTATTGGGTGAGGGCGACGTAGCGGTAGTCGGCACCGAGTTCGTCGGCAAGCGCGGGCATGAGCGAGGCACCGCCGGGCAACATGGCCAAAATTCCTGTCTCTGAGGACGCATCGCGCGGCTGCGCGCGGTGCAACAGCAGGCCG
>ERZ1464652.161-NODE-161-length-12156-cov-28.985290_pt1 | contig 12156 bp, 10 predicted proteins | sample MGYA00563980_ERZ1464652 | MGnify/ENA primary metagenome ERZ1464652 (study PRJEB39283, sample SAMN07833576) | human skin metagenome | isolation source: Scalp | host: Homo sapiens | place: India: Bengaluru | collected 2015-07-04 ...
CCCCCCCCCCCCCCCCCCCCGCCCCCCCCCCCCCCGCCCGCCGCGGCGCGGCGCCGCGCCGCCCCGCGGCCGGCGCGCCCCCCCCCCCCCCGGCCCGCGCCGCGCGTCGGGGTCAGCCGTCGAGGAGGTCCGGCTGCGGGTGCCGCACGCCCTGGACGGCCGCGCGCGGGATCGCCGCGCCGATCGTCGCGACGTCGTCCGGCGTGAGCCCGACGGTGGCCGCCGCGACGTTCTGCTCCAGGTACGCGACGCGCTTCGTCCCCGGGATCGGGACGACGTCGTCGCCCTGCGCGAGGAGCCACGCGAGCGCGAGCTGTGCGGCCGTGACGCCGTGCTCCGCGGCGAGCTGCTCCAGGGAGCGCACGAGGCCGCGGTTGTGCTCGAACGCCTCGCCGGCGTACCGGGCGTGGGCGCGGCGCACGTCGTCCTCCGCGAAGCCGTCGGTGGCGTCCACGGTCCCCGTGAGGATGCCCCGGCCGAGCGGCGAGAAGGGCACGAAGCCGACCCCGAGCTCGCGCAGCGTCGGCAGCACCTCGTCCTCCGGGTCGCGCGTCCACAGCGAGTACTCGCTCTGCACGGCCGTCACGGGGTGCACGGCGTGCGCGCGGCGCACGGTCGCGGCGGACGGCTCCGAGAGGCCGATGCCGCGGACCTTCCCGGCCTCCACGAGACCCGCGAGCGCGCCGACCGTGTCCTCGATCGGCACCTGGGGGTCGACACGGTGCAGGTAGTACAGGTCGAGACGGTCGGTGCCGAGGCGGCGCAGGCTCGCGTCGACCGCGGCACGGACGTACTCGGGGCGGCCGTCGACCGGACGCCCGTCGGGGTGGCCGCCCGCGGGCGGGAGCCCGAACTTCGACGCGAGGACGATCTCGTCCCGGTGCGGCCCGAGGACCCGGCCGAACAGCTCCTCGTTGCGGCCGTGGCCGTAGACGTCGGCCGTGTCGAAGAGGGTCACGCCGAGGTCGAGCGCGCGGCGCAGCACGGCCTCCGCCTCCGCGGCGTCCGCGGGGCCGTAGGCGTCGGTGACGGACATGCCGCCGAACCCGACGGCGGAGACGACGAGCGCCGCCTCGCCGGTGCCGAGCGTGCGCGACGGGAGGGAGCCGGGGGCGGAGGTCCGGGAGGTGTCGGTCATGGGCCCAGCGGACCACCGCGCGCCGCCCGGGGCAAGGGCGGACGCCGTCCTCTCACCTGGCGGGAGGACGTGACGCGTCGTGCCGCGGCTCGGCGCGCGACGAGCCCCGCCGCAGGTCAGGCACGCCTCTCCTTGCTGGCGAGCGCGCGGAATGCTGCCTAGTCTGGAATCGTTCAAGTGAACGGCACCGACGGAAGCCGGATGACCGCCGCACGATTCCGGGCGACCCCCGAGAGAGCGAGGAGCACCATGTCCGCACCCACCATCCACCGCACGACGGCCCGCTTCGAGGCGTCGGAGAAGCTCCGCGCCCACCTGCAGCGCGTGCTGGTCGCGCTCGTCGACCTGCACGTCCAGGGCAAGCAGGCCCACTGGAACGTCACGGGCCGCGGGTTCCGCGACCTGCACCTCCAGCTCGACGACGTCGTGGACGCCGCGCGCGAGCACAGCGACACCGTCGCCGAGCGCATGCGCGCGCTCCAGGTCGTGCCCGACGGCCGCACCGAGACCGTCGCGACGACGACCGACCTCTCGCCGTACCCGGCCGGCCTCGTGTCGGTCGGCGACACGGTCGACGCGGTCGTCGAGCGCATCGCGCAGACGGTCGAGGTCGTCCGCGCCGTGCACGACGACGTCGACGCCGAGGACCCGACGAGCGCCGACATCCTGCACGAGATCATCGCGGACCTGGAGAAGCAGGCCTGGTTCCTCTCCTCGGAGAACCGCGAGGCCTGACCCGGTCCGCCGCCGCGAGGGAGAACGGCCCGTCGCGAGCTAGAGCACGTCGTGCTCTACCTCGCGACGGGCCGTTCTACCTCGCCGTGCGCCCCAGGCGCGCGCGGCGGCCGGGGATGGCCGCGACGAGCTCACGCGTGTACTCCTCCTGCGGGTCGAGCAGGATCTGCTCGGCCGCCCCCTGCTCGACGACGCGCCCGCGGTGCATGACACCGACGTGGTCGGACACCTGCCGCACGACGGCGAGGTCGTGCGAGATGAACAGGTACGCGAGCCCGTGCTCGGCCTGGAGCCGCACGAGCAGCTCGAGGATCTGCGCCTGCACGGACACGTCGAGCGCCGAGACGGGCTCGTCGAGCACGACGAGCGCCGGGTTCAGGGCGAGCGCCCGCGCGATGGCGACGCGCTGGCGCTGCCCGCCCGAGAGCTCGCGCGGTCCCCGGCGGAGCACGTCGGGCGGGAGCGCGACGTCCTCGACGAGCGCGCGCGCCCGGTCCGCCCGCTCGGACGGCGAGCCGACCCGGTACGCCCGGAGCGGCTCGGTGACGATCTGCTCGACGGTGAACCGCGGGTCGAGCGACGCGTACGGGGACTGGTAGACCACCTGGAAGCCGCGACGCAGCGACCGCAGCCGCTCGCCGCGCGCCGTCGTGATGTCCTCGCCGGCGAACTCCACCGTGCCCGCGGTGGGCCGCTCGAGCCGGAGGGCGAGGCGCGCCGTCGTGCTCTTGCCCGACCCCGACTCCCCCACGAGCGCGTACGTCTCGCCGCGCCCGACCGCGAGGCTCACGCCGTCCACCGCGACGAGCGTCCGGTGCGCCGACCCGCGCGGCAGCGTGAACTCCTTGCGCAGGTCCCGCACCGCGAGGACGGGCGCGCTCACGGGGTCCGGGCCGGCGGCGTCGGGCACCGCGATCCCCTGGTCGACGGCGCGGCTCGCGACCGCGGCGCGGCTCGCGTCGGCGCGCGGGACGACGCCGTCGTTCGGCGCCGTCTCCGGGGTGCCGCCTGCGACGAGGCGCGAGCTCGCGAGGCTCGGCGCCGCCGCGATGAGCTGCTGGGTGTACGGGTGGCGGGGGTCGTGCAGCACCTGGTCGGCCGTGCCCTCCTCGACGACGACCCCGTGCTCCAGGACGACGATGCGGTCGGCGCGGTCCGCCGCGACGCCGAGGTCGTGCGTGATGAGCAGGACGGCGGTGCCGAGGTCGCGCACGAGTCCGTCGAGGTGGTCGAGGATGCGGCGCTGGACCGTCACGTCGAGCGCGCTCGTGGGCTCGTCCGCGACGACGAGGCGCGGCCGGGCCGCGACGGCGATCGCGATGAGCACGCGCTGGCGCATCCCGCCGGAGAGCTGCGACGGGTACTGCCGCGCGCGGGCCTCCGGGTCGTCGATCCCGGCCTGGCGCAGCAGCTCGACCGCACGCTCGCGCGCCTCCTTGCGCCGCGCGAGCCCGTGGATGACGAGCACCTCCGCGACCTGGTCGCCCACGCGCGTGACGGGGTTGAGCGACACCGTCGGGTCCTGCGGCACGAGCCCGACGTCGCGGCCCCGCACCTGCTGCCACTCCTTCTCGGAGAGCCGTCCGACGTCGCGCCCACCGAGGCGGATGGTCCCTGCCGTCACCTCGCCCCCGCGCGCGAGCAGGTGCAGGGCCGCGTGCGCCGTCGTGCTCTTGCCCGACCCGGACTCGCCCACGAGCGCGACGACCTCGCCCGCCCCGACCGTGAGGTCGACGCCGCGGACGGCGGCGTACGAGCCGCCGTCGCGCGTGCGGTAGGCGACCTCCAGACCGCGGATCTCGAGCGCGGGCGCCTCGCCCGACGTCGGGCCGGGACGCTCCTGGGTGGTCGGCGTCGTGGCGGTCATGCGTCCCCTCCGGTCCGCTCCAGGGCCCGCGCGATGCGGTTCGCCGACAGCACGACGGCGACGATCACGAGGCCCGGCATGGTCGTGAGCCACCACGCGGTGGCCAGGTAGTCGCGCCCGCCCGAGACGAGCGACCCCCACTCCGGCGCGGGCGGCGGCGTCCCGTAGCCGAGGAAGCTCAGGGCCGAGATGGCGAGCACTGCCGTGCCGAGCTCGAGCGCGACGAGCGCGAGCACCGGTCCCGTCGAGTTGGGCAGCACGTGCCGCCCGAGCACGCCGTACCAGCGCACCCCCGACGCGCGGGCCGCCTCGACGTACACCGACGTCGAGGTGCGCACGACCTCGGCCCGCATGACGCGGGCGAACGTCGCGACGCTCGTGATGCCGACGGCGATCGCGACCTTGACCGTCCCGAACCCGAGCGCCGTGATGATCGCGAGCGAGAGCAGGATGCTGGGGATCGCGAGCAGCACGTCGACGAACCGGCCGACGACGTCGTCCACCCACCCGCGCACGAACCCCGCGAGCAGGCCGAGCAGCGACCCGGCGACGAGCCCGACCGCGACCGCGACGACGGTCGCGCCGAGCGAGGCCGACGCGCCGTGGACGACGCGCGCGTACACGTCCCGCCCCAGGTGGTCGGTGCCGAACAGGTGCGCGCCCGACGGCGGCTGCAGCCGGTCCGCGGGCACGCCCGTCAGCGGGTCGTACGCCGTGAAGAGCTGCGGGACGACCGCCCACGCCGTGACGAGCAGGACGACGAGCACGGCGACGACCAGGCCGGGCCGCCGCACGGCGTACCGCGCCCCGCGCCGCCACCGGCCCGCCGTGCCCCGGGTCCGCACGCGGCCGTGCCGGAGGATCGCGCGCGCGTCCTCGCGGTCCTCGACCTCGATCTCCGCGGGCGTGCGTCCCCCGGGCGCGTCGGCGGGCGGGGCGTCGGGGGCGAGCGCGCCCGACGGCGGCACGTCCGCCGCCGCGGCACGGTCCGCGACCCGGGCCTCGTCCCGGAGCACGATGCGCACTCCCGGCCTGGCGCTCATGCGGCCACCGCCTTCTGTCGTGCGTCAATCCGGGGGTCGAGCAGGGGGTAGAGCAGGTCGACCACGAGCGTGACGACCACGAACACGAGCGCCGAGAGGACGACGACCGCCTGCACCACGGGGATGTCCTGCTCGTCCACCGACGTGACCGTGAGCCGTCCCAGGCCCGCGCGCGAGAACACCGTCTCGGTGACGACCGTGCCGCCGAGCAGCCCGCCCACGACGACGCCCAGCACGGTCAGCGCGGGGATCGCGGCGTTGCGCAGCGCGTGACCGAAGTGCACGCGCGCGCGGCTCGCGCCCTTGGCGCGCGCCGTCTCGACGTACGGCTCGCCGAGCGTCCCGCGCAGGCTCCGCGCGAGCACCTGGGCGAGCGCGGCGCTCGCCGGCACGGCGAGCGTGATCGCCGGCAGCACGAGGCTGATCGCGCCCTGGTTGCCGATCGCGGGGAACAGCGGGAGCTGGAAGGAGAACCACTGCAGCAGGAGGAGGCCCAGCCAGAACGGCGGCAGGGCGACGCCGAGCGGAGGGAGCGACGCGAGCGCGTGGCGCAGCCAGGCCGCGCGCGGGAACGTGCTCGCGATCGCGATGCCGGCGCCCGCCACGACGGCGAGGACGAGCGCCGCGGCGGTGAGCCGGAGCGTCTCCGGGAGCGCCTCGAGCACGAGCTGCGTCGCGGGCGCCCCGGACGCGTACGACGTCCCGAAGTCGAGCCGCAGCGCGTGCCACAGCGCGTCGGCGTACTGCACGAGCACGGGCCGGTCGAGGCCGTACTGGGCGCGCAGGGCGTCGAGCAGCGCGGGGTCCACCTGGTCCGCCTCGCCTCCGCCGCTCGCCATGAGCGCGGCCGGGTCGCTGGGCAGCAGGTAGAGGACGAAGAACGAGATGGTGAACGCCGCCCAGAGCACGAACAGGCCCTGCCCGGCGCGACGCAGGACGTACCGGCCCATGGTCGGCCTCCTTCGTTGGGGGATGCCTGCCTGCCCGACGCCGCGGCGTCGGGCAGGCGGGCCCGGCGGGTCAGCCCTGGGTGACCCAGGCGTCGTAGAAGTCGAGGCGCGACGACGCCTCGAACGTCAGGCCGTGGACCGTGTCGGCGGCCGCGATGGTCGTCGAGAGCTCGTAGACCGGGATCGCGTGCCCCTTCTGCACGAGCAGGCGCGACGCCTCCGTGACGAGCTCCTGCCGCTCGGCCGGGTCGGTCGCCGCGGCCGACGCGTCGAGCAGGTCGTCGACCTCTTCCGCGTCACGCTGGTTGATGTTGCGCGCGTTCGCCGAGAAGATCGTCCGCAGCACGTCCGGGTCGGAGCGCGTGAGGTTGTAGTAGTCGAAGTCGAAGTCGCCGCTCTCCTTGATCGCCTGCGACTCGGCGACGGTCACGTGCTGGAGCTGGAGGTCCACGCCGATCTGCGCGAGCTGCTGCTGGACCAGCTCGAGCGGCTCCGGCACCTGCCAGAACGTCACGGTCGTGGAGAGCTTCTGGCCGTCCTTCTCCCGCACGCCGTCGGCGCCCTCGACCCAGCCCGCGTCGTCGAGGATCTTCTTCGCGCCCTCGGGGTCGTAGGCGAGCTCGTCCGCGACGCTCTCGTAGAGCGGCGTCGAGTGCGACAGGACGCTCGTGGCCGGCTCGTCCTGCGCGCTGAGCACGGTGTCCGCGATCTGCTCGCGGTCGATGCCCTTGAGGATCGCCGTCCGCACGGCCTCGTCGCCCGCGAGCGGGCTCGACTCGTTGGGGAAGAGGTTGAACACGACGCCCGGGTTGGCGCGGTACTCGAGCCAGAACCCGTTCCCGTCGAACTGCGGGAGGTCGACGGTCGAGATCGCGGCCGTGGCGTCGATCTGCCCGGACTGCAGGCTGCCGCTGCGCACGCTCGCCTCGGGGATGACCTTGAACGTCACCGTGTCGAGGTAGGCCTCGCCCTGGTGGTCGCTCGCCTCCGAGCCCCACGCGTAGCCCGCGACCTTCTCGAGCACGATCTCCTGGTCCTGCGTGTACGACTTCACGGAGAACGGGCCGGAGCCGACGAACTTGCCGGCGCAGCGGTCCTCGACGCTCAGGTCGGCCGAGGACGGGGCGAGGAGGCCGAGCGAGAACGTCGACGTCGCCTGGAGGAACTGCGCGCTCGGCTCCGCGAAGTCCACCGTGAGGGTCTGCGGGTCGGTGACGGTCGTGCCCTCGTAGCCGACGAGGTACTGCGACCCGAGCGACGCCGTCGCGCCGAGCGCGACGATCGCGTCGAAGTTCGTCTTCACCGACTCGGCGTCGATCGGCGTGCCGTCGGCGTACGTCGCGTCGTCGCGCAGGTGGAACGTGTAGCTCGACGCGTCGTCGTTCACCTCCCAGCTCTCCGCGAGCCACGGCAGGATCTCGCCCGACTCCGGGTCCTGCGCCGTGAGCGACGCGACGGTCTGGCGGGCCGCCGCGATGGCGTCGTTGTTGCCGACCTGCTGCGGGTCGATGCAGTGCGAGTCGACCGTGAGGGCGAACGTCAGGTCGCCGCCCGTCACGGGCTCGCCGGACGGGCTGGGCGACCCGTCGCCGTCGGACGCGCCGGAGCCGCCGCCCGCGCACGCGCTGAGCAGGAGGCCCGTCGCGGCGGCCGCCGCGGCGACGGTCAGGGACCGGCGTCGGTGAGGTGTGGGGATCATGTCGTGCTGCTCTCCTCGTGTGCCGGCTGAGGACCGGCGGTCGTCCGGCGCCGGTGGTCGACCGTGCCGGGCCCAGGGCCGGCGCGGCGGGGGACCCACCGGGGTGCCGTGCTTACCGCGCGGCGGGAGCCACGCGGTCAGGTCGTTCCCGGAGCACCCCGTCACGTCGAAGGGTTGCTGGTCAGCGAGCCGGGCCTGCGTGCTGACGCTCGTCACCTGGGAGCAGGAAAGACAATCTCGACCAGGTGAGTCAAGTATCGAGACGGCCGTCCCGCCAGACGGACGGTTGTTTCCTGCTCCGCGACGTCGTGACCCGTCGGCGGGGCCGTCACGAGCACGGCGAGGGCCCGCCTCGCCATGCGAGACGGGCCCCTCCGGTCCGGCGATCGCTCAGGCCGCGGTGAACCCCGCCGCGCGGCGGGCGTCGGCCGGGCTCCACAGGTCCGTCTTCACCTCGGCCTGCACGACGGGCACGACCTCCTCCGCGAACCGGCGCAGCACGTCCTCCTGCTGCGCCGCGGGGATCAGGTGGTTCACCGAGACGGACTGCAGGTCGTGCCGGTACGAGGCGTGGTAGTCGAGGATCTTCTCCGCCACGCGCTCCGGCGACCCCACGAGCGCGGGCCCGCGCTCGACGGCGTCCTCGACCGTCCGGAAGCTCGGTGCCTTCCCGACGGCGTCGGGCCCGTACCCCCGGCGCGCCGCCGCCGCGACCTGGCCCTCGTAGATCGGGCGGTACTGCTCGATCGCCTCCTCCGTCGTGTCGGCGAGGAACAGCCCGCCCGAGCCCGACCCGACGAACCCGTACGCCGGGTCGTGCCCGTGCGCCGCGTACTGCTCGCGGAAGCGGTCGATGAGCACCTGGTAGTTCTCGCGCGGCTGCAACGCGTTGGCGCTGACGATCGGGTCCCCGTACCGGGCCGCGAGGTCCACCGCGAAGCGCGACGTCGCCGACCCGTGCCAGATCCGGAACGGCCCGGCGAACGGTCGCGGCAGCGTCGTCGCGTGCTCCAGCGCGTGGCGGTGCCGCCCGCTCCAGCTGACGTCCTCCTCCGACAGCAGCAGGCGCAGCAGCTCGTAGTTCTCCTGGAGGTACTCGTACTGCTTGTCGAGGTCCAGCCCGAGCAGCGGGTACTGCAGCACCTCGTTGCCCTTGCCGATGACGATCTCCAGCCGCCCGCGGCTCAGCTGGTCGACCGTCGCGAGGTCCTCGGCGACGCGGATCGGGTCGAGCAGGGACAGCACCGTGACGCCCGTGCTCAGCAGGATGCGCGACGTCCGCGCCGCGACCGCGCCGAGGATCACCGTCGGCGCCGACGACAGCACCTCTCCCGCGTGCCGCTCCCCCACCGCGAACGAGTCGAACCCGAGCTCCTCCGCCAGCACCGCCGTCTCGACGACCCGGTTCAACCGGTCGGACGGCGCGACCGCCTCCCCGGTCACGGGGTGGGGCGGGTTGAACACGATGTCGAGTACCTGGAACCGCACGTCCTTCTCCTTGTTGTTCGTCGTCGTCCGGGGGGCCGGTACCGGCGCGTTCGGCAGCTCCGGCCGTGATCGGCACCCGCAGGTGCCGAATCCGACCGGAGCTGCCGAAGCGGGGCGGGGTTGCCGATCTCTCAGGCCGCGGCGGCCTCAGCGGCGGCGGCGTCGCGCTTCGCGACCTCCTCGCGGACGAGCGGGATGACGTAGCGACCGAAGTCGACCGCGTCGTCCAGCAGGTCGTAGCCGCGCGCGGAGATGACCCGGACGCCGAGGTCGTAGTAGGCGAGGAGCGCCTCGGCGACCTGCTCGGGCGTGCCGACGAGCGCGTTGGAGTTGCCGGCGCCGCCGGTGGCCTTCGCGGTCGCGGTCCACAGCGCGGTGTCGAAGCGCTCGCCCTGGGCGGCGATCTCGAGCAGCCGCTGCGAGCCCGCGTTCTCGGGCTTGTCGATCGGGTGCCGACGGCTGAGCTGTCCCCCGGCGGCGGCCTTGCGCGCCTCGATCCGGTCGAGGATGCGGTGCGCCTTCTCCCAGGCGAGCTCCTCGGTCGGCGCGACGATCGGCCGGAACGCGGCGTGGATGCGCGGCGGCGTCGTGCGGCCCGCGGCGGCGGCCTCGGCGTGCACGCGCGCGATCTGCTCGGCGGTGCGGTCGAGCGGCTCGCCCCAGACGGCGTAGATGTCGGCCTCGGCCGCGCCGACGCGGAACGCGGCGTCCGACGACCCGCCGAAGGAGATGGTCGGGGTGCGGCCCTCGAACGGCTTGGCGTCGAGCACGAAGTCGTCGAAGTCGTAGAACGGCCCGTGGTGGTCGAACGGCTCGGCGCTCGACCAGGCCTGCTTGACGATCTGGATGTACTCGTGGGTGCGCGCGTACCGCTCGTCCTTGGTCAGCGTGTCGCCCTCGCGCCCCTGCTCGTGGTCGTTGCCGCCGGTGATGAAGTGGACGGAGAGCCGCCCGCCGGAGAGCTGGTGGAGCGTCGCGAACGTCTTGGCGGCGTACGTCGGGTAGGACACGTTGGGCCGGTGCGCGAGCAGCAGCTCGATCGACTGCAGGCGCGCGGCGGTGTAGGCGGCGAGCGCGGCGGGCTCGGGGCCGGAGGAGCCGTACGCGAAGAGGACGCGCGTCCAGCCGTTGTCCTCGTGCGCGCGCACGAGGCGCTCGAGGTAGGCGGGGTCGAACGGGGCGGTCGTGCGCTCGGTGGTCTCCGACGCGTCGTTGGTCGTGGCGATGCCGAGGAACTCGACGGGCATGAGGGTCTCCGTGGTGTCGGTGCGGGTGGCTCGGGGTGCGGGTTCGCGGACCGGACGTGCGCGGCTGCGCACGCGTGTCGACTCAGGGGACGGCGGGCGCCGTCGGCTCGGGGGACGCCGTCGGCTGCGCGGGCGCCGTCGGCTGCGCGGGCGCCGTCGGCTGCGCGGGCGCCGTCGGCCCGGAGGACGGAGGGGGGGGGGCGGGCGGGTGGGGCGGCGGGCGGGCGGCGGGGGGGCGCGCGGGGGGCGCGGCGGGGGGGGGCGGGGGGGGGGGGTACCCGCGCCGGGCGAGCGCCTCGGCGACGGGCCCGGAGCCGTTCGGCGACCCGCACACGACGACGACCGGCGTGTCGAGCGAGACCACCGGGGCGTCGGCAGGGCCGAACAGCGCGTCGAGGTCGTGGCGGTCCGCGAGCGTGGCGCCGGGGATCTCGCCGTGCGCGGCGCGACCTCCGGCCGAGCGCACGTCGATCAGCAGTGCGCCGTCGGCGACCTGTGCGGCGGCGTCGGCCGCGGTCCGGAGGGGCGGGGTCGTGGTCATGGGTGTCTCCTTCGGGTGAGGTCGCGAGATCGACCCGCACGTCCGAGATCGACCCTCTGCGGGTCGCTCGGGAGACGCGCGGGTCGATCTCGCGTCAGCGGGTGGTGGCGAGGGCGGGTGCGACGTCGGGGGTGGCGGCGGCGCGTGCGGCCGCGTCGGCGTCGTCATCCGCGTCCGAGTGCTCGGCGAGGCGCGCGCACGGGCGCCGCGCGTCGGCGGCGTCGGGGGGGGGGGGGGTGACGAGCAGCTCGTCGGCGCCGGTCGCGCCGCGCAGGGTCTCGAGCCGCCGCACGACGGTCTCGGGGTCACCGACGATGCGCGTGTCGACCCGGTCCGCGACGAGCGCGCGCTCGGACTCCGGGCGGTCCTCCCACGCGGGCGACGTGCCCGGCTCGGGGTAGGCGATCGCGCCGTCGGCGCCGCTGCGGATGGAGAGCACCCAGTCCGCGAACGGCGTCGCGAGCTCGCGGGCCCGTTCGATCGTGTCGGCGACGAGCACGTCGGCGGACACGACGACGTAGGGCTCGTCGAGCACGCCCGGCCGGAACGCCTCGCGGTACGCGGCGACGGTGTCGAGCGTCGCCGACGGCGCCACGTGGTAGTTCGCGGCGAGCGGCAGCCCGAGCTCGCCCGCGACGCTCGCGCTCTCGCCCGCGCTCGACGCGAGGACCCACAGGTCCCAGTCGGCGCCCTCGACGGGCGGGCTCACGTACGACGTCCCGCGCTCGTCGCGGTAGGTCCCGGCGCGCAGCCCCAGCACGAGCTCGAGCTCGTCGCGGAAGCTCGCCGGGGTGCGCGACGCCCCGACGATCCGCTTCTGCGCGAGGATCCGCTCGCGCAGCACGGAGTCGTTCACGTCGGCGGGCGGCGCGCCGGGCACGTACAGCCCGTCGACGACCCGCGGCCCGGTGGCCGGCCGGGCCCGCCGCGGCGGCGCCCCGGCCCCCTTCTCCCCCGTCGGCGGCGTGAACGCCCGGCCGAGCCCGAGGTCGACGCGGCCGGGGTGGAGCGCGGCGATCGTCCCGAACTGCTCGGCGGCGACGAGCGGGCTCGTCGTGCTGAGCAGCACCGCACCGCTGCCGACGCGGATGCGCTCGGTCCGGGCCGCGACGGCGGCGGCGAGCACGGCGGGCGACGCAGAGCCGACGCCGGGCGACAGGTGGTGCTCGGCGTACCAGACGCGGTGGTAGCCGAGCCGGTCGAGGTCGCGCGCGAGCCCGACGGCGCGGCGCACCGCGTCCTGGCCCGTCGCCCCCTCGGGGACGATCGCGAGGTCGAGCACGGACAGCGGGACGCGGCCGGACGCCGGTCGCGGCCCGCCGGGGGTGGCGGTCGGGTGCGGGGGCTGGTGGGACATGGCTTCCTCTGGTGGGGTGGGGGGGGGGGGGGGGGCGGGGGGGGGGGGGGGGCGGGCGGGGGGGGGGGGGGGGGGGGGGGGGGGGGGGGGG
>ERZ1464652.162-NODE-162-length-12043-cov-21.823240_pt1 | contig 12043 bp, 12 predicted proteins | sample MGYA00563980_ERZ1464652 | MGnify/ENA primary metagenome ERZ1464652 (study PRJEB39283, sample SAMN07833576) | human skin metagenome | isolation source: Scalp | host: Homo sapiens | place: India: Bengaluru | collected 2015-07-04 ...
CATCAGCCAGTTGACTCTCAAAAACTAGACGACTTACTTCAGAGATATCAACTATCCGGGCAAATTAGCTCTCTTATTGAAGACTACTCCCACGGAATGAAAAAGAAGCTCCAATTCATCTGCGCTCTTTTAATGAGCAGGGATTTAACTATCCTAGATGAAACACTCAATGGTGTTGATTTTCAGTCCCTTCGCTTAGCGAAAGAAGACCTGTCTAATTTATCGCGTGATAAAACAGTCATTCTATGCACCCATGACAATTTTCTCACTGAAGACCTTGCTGACCGATACCTAGGTTTAAAAGATGGACGGCTGCTACGCGACGTTACCTATACTGAAATGTCAAACCAATACGGCAGCCTTACTTCTCTTCTCGAAAACCTCGTAGAGGAGGGAAACAGGTGACAGCCGTTCAGGAAACACTATCCATAAGCAGGTTTTTCAGAACTTTCCTGGTTAGAAGAATGCTCTCCCTCGGCATTCTGCGATACCGAGGGACGCGAATACTGTTGGCGTTCCTCGGGACCACCCTCTTAATAGTGCTGGCCACCATCGGCTACCTCTTTTACAGAGGGTCGAATAAAGTTGAGCATATAGACACATTAGTCTTAGGCCTAGCCAATCTGACACTCCCCCAATGGGTCTTTATTGGCTTTATTGTGGTAAGACTACTTTTTCTCAAATCATCAAATATGCTCTCTCTAACAGAGAGCCTTCCCGTTACAGACCACCAGCGTTCGGTTGCCCTTTTTATAAATGAATTAGCATTTATCGCGGGAATTCTGATAATCATATTCTTTTCTTCTATCGCACCCCTGCCATTTGTTTTTGGGATAGAAGTATCTAGCCAAGTGGCTACTTCTATCGTTTTTCCCGCAGCCACACTAGTGGTTGGACTTGCCTTCATCTACAACATACTGACTTGGGGTTTTTCTGTAATCCGGCTGGAAAGAATAAAAGACATATTAGCAATTTGCGTATTGCTAATACTCGCTGGATTATCTCAGATTGGAATGACGACGAAAGTCGCTAGAATTACCTCAGCATTCCAGTCTGGGAACAGAGCATTCCTGTGGAGTGATACCTACACCTGGATTTCGGAAAAGTATGGCTTTTTCATTTGCTCCCTGACGGCTGTTATCTCATGTATTTTTCTATTAACAGCAGCAACCCTAACAAGCGGAGCGCTCTTCACCAGACAAAAAGAGTACATCCTTACTAGAACGCCCTCTAAAGGAGACTTAAGTAATCCGTCTACTATTCGCCAAGCCCTCTTTAAGTCTTACCTCCTTAGTTTTTTAAGAGCGCAAGAAACTTGGATTGCTCTAATATTCGCGCTGGGAGGCTATATTCTTCTCATTATTTCTCAGTCTATCCCCCCCATTCTAGTCGGAGAAATAATTTCGTTCCTAGGAATCTATGCCTACTCATCAACAAGTCCGCTACGCAAATTTCCGTCTCTTAAGGTACGCCCCGTTGAGGTCTACCTCTTCCTTTGCTTATCTTTGTTAAGCATATCTATTCCGTTTCTACTCGTTTTCTTTATAGGATTTTGGGCCATTGGGGGGGACAGTACTACGGGACTAATTAGCGTAATTGGCTGTATTGGGACTATTCCACTAACTACAACTTTAGGGATTATTCTTCCCTCCGAAAAAGACAACCCTCTTGCAGTTATAACTGGTATAGCCATCGCTGCTATATCTGTAATATTCTTTGCCTTAGGGCTTTCCTTGTTTTCCCTTCCCCCCTGGGGGTGGGCAATCGCCACGCTATTTTTCCTTCTAAGCGTAGCGTCAGCCGGAATAATCGAAATAAAGAAAAATTCACTTCCAGACCATTAAGGAACAATAATGAAAATCTTTTCCACTGCGCTTGCCAGTCTTATTATCGCATTTTGCCTGACCGGCAGCGCGGCAGTCTTAACGATTCTCTATTTAGCGTTCTCAAATGACGCCGAAGAATTCAAAGCAACCGGCTTGTTCGATTCAGTCTTCTTCTCTTCTTCGGTAAACGAAAGAAACAATCTAGACGCGACCTTTGGAATCAATAGCCAGTTGAATTTGTTTATCATTTTCATGGCTCTTTTTATCTTCTCATTTATAACCATCTTGATTTTTCGCGCACTAACGCGATACAAGGAAAATTTAAAATCTTCCACTCGTGAATAGAAAAAATATAAACGCCAACGCGTTAATATCGCTGGCTGGAGAATTAACAGTTGCCATATGCCGACAGATGTCCCCCTTGATAATTGTCTTGGCGGGGATAGCCCTACTGGCATCTACATTTGCCATTGCTTTTAGAGACACATCCCTTCTTCCTGTACTCACTTTTTCTCTAAAAGCATCCTTTTTTTACGCATTCCTTCCTTTCTGGACTCACGAAATGGGTCATATCGTTGCATCTTCAATATTTCTCCCTGAGAACCCCCCAAAGATAGAATCCACGCTCTTCCGCATATCAGTAGTTACTAAACAGCCAAAGCTTGCTCGAGATGCAAAAATCATCGCATGTACGGGTCCTTTTAGTGCAGCATTTTTAGCATTTCCAGCTTTTGCAATGGACTCTTTTGGTATTGGCATAGCCTGTTTAGCCCATCTCATTTTCCTATTTCCTCCCTTTGGAGACGGAAGAATATTGTGGCAACGGCACTAAAGAATCGACAAACTAATTCATTAGTCAGAACGCAACTTGTCAGCATCTTTTACACCGAGAACCTTGTCAAAGAAGGTCTGATGGGTTGTGCATGAGTACCTAATCCACATAAGGAGATGAAACAGAATCGCTACTGTAGCTTGACGAGAGCCGACCGATAAGGCCAAGATTGATGCGATTGAAAAGAAGCTGCTTGCTAAACACTGAAATGGATGCCCATCTGGGAAGTAAGCGTACCGCCCTGTTCCCTAAGCCCGGTCATTTCCAACGATCCGTAGCCAGAGTTGATGATCTTGGTATAAAACCCATTACGGTGATTGTCGCCGTGAGCTAGTTCACCTTTAGGCTTTCGTCTTCCGGCCGGCATGGCCGTACCCCACTGGTCGGGGTTTGTCTTGAATCGGGGTTGCAACCCCATTAACCAATAAGGGTTGCAATCACAGTAGCGACCCCATTAGACATTAGGGGTCGCAACCCTGACAGCGACTCAGTTCTCAAAATGGGAACCCCGTCATGTGCTTATTGCAGGTCGTTTCCCTTGCCGCGATTCTCAGGTGCGAGGGGATCTGTGAAGAGTACATTAGGGAAGTTTGCATCATTCGCATATGACGCTTCTTCGTTTATCGTGACCGCAAGGCAAAGCCCGCGAGCCGGATCGTCCTTCTCTTGGACGGCAAAATCCATCGCCCGAATAGCAGGATCGGATTTCTTGAGGTCTTTCTCGGAATAGTCGTTTACGCTACCTGCAACCCGCGAGCCGTCCCAAAGGTTTGCTACAGCCTGAATGACCCACTCCCATGCGGCTTCACGTGAATCAAATCCAGTCTTCCTTGCGTAGACCAAGGATTTACCATTGTCGCCAGTCTTTACATAGTCTTCGAGCAATGCCGTGTAGGTTTCGAGAAGCATTATCTATTCTCCAATCTTGAGGTTTCCAACCCCGACAAAGGGGCTTACTCGGGGGTGAAATAAGTTAAGCCCCCTTGCCAGCACTACTGACTAACCAAGAGCATAACCACGCGACGTGGTTCCGCAACAGGAGCGGGACGTTAGTTTTGTTGCGAGTCTTGGTCGCTAAAAAACTCTGCGGCGTCATCGGTAAGCGCCTTCGCGATGTTTATTAGCTCATCTGCGTCGCCTTGCCAGTCACGCACTGCGGGAGTGCCCGGTAGTTGGTTGAGGACTTCGAGAAAGCGGGCGGCGGCGCGCAAAGCGCTGGCCACTTCGTAGCAATCCCCCTCCAGCTTGGCGGGAGAAGTATCAATCAGGCTCAGGTCGCGGGGTTCGTTGTACTCGGTAAGGAAGCTCATGGTCTCGACAATAGGCCGCCCCCGCGACATGAGTGCGGCCTATTCGAACAAGCATTGAGCTAGTCGTTGGTCGGTTTTCTGCTTTCCATTCCTCAATATGGGCAAGCCAGCGCACTTTGAATTCGGTGAGGTTATGGCGGAGGGTTGCGAGGTCTAGGAGAACAGAGGAAGTCATGCTTTGAAGCATATAAGCTGCCCTGCCCCTCAAGGTTTTCTTCAAGTGAGGTTTTATCTAACTGCCTAACGGCAGGGGAACCGTATATTGCTTACGGTATGAGACCCCTTAAACGTCCGGATAGTCACCGCTCTTCTTTAGCTCCGCGACATGCCTAGCAACCGTGGCGCGAGAGACTCCTACCTCTGCCCCTATTTCAGCCCACGTGGGAACTGTCCCTGTCTGGAAATACTGATCGTTCACCATTTGGCTAATACGGGACTTCGTAGATCGTCCTTGAGCCTTTTTCTTACGGTGCGTCTTTTCAAGCTTCGACCTTTGTGCTTGCGCATATTTGCCCTCGGGGTCTGTTTTCCAGCGTTGTGCGGCTTTTTGTCCGCCTCTGCGTCCCATCGTGGCCAAGGCTTTCCGCTCGCTGCTGGTGGCTTTACCTGGTGCGTTAGAGCCGCTGTAGGTCTCGCTCTTGGATTGGGCGACATACCCGCGCACGCGCCTTGCCATGGTTTGGCGGTCGCGCATGGGTGGCATCTCGTTGTCGCGGCCTGCACCGCCGTGGGTGTGTGCGACGTTGTAGGCGTGCTCATAGGCGTCGATGATTGCTGCGTCTGTCAGGCGTTGGCCTTGCTGGCGCAAGCGGTGGCCAGTCTTAAGCGCATGTCTAAAGGCTGTTTCGTCGCGTGCTGCGGTTCCTTGGACAATCCAGAGCACACGCACACCGTCGATAAGTTCCGGGTCATACTGGTCGAGACCACCGGCGATTTCCGCGTCTACGTCCTGGGCGAGTGCTTTGAATGCTTGGGCTTCTTCACGGCGGGTCTTGACCGCGTTGATAAGTTCGCGGCCAGAGCTGAATTGCTGGCGTGGGGTGGGGTTGAACTGGTCGTGTCCTGCCATATCCCTTACCTGCTTTATCAAGTCTCCAAGGCGCATCACCCGGTTGTGCTGCCTATACCAACGATAAGCGGTAGGGGCTTTGCCTGTGTAGAACGGGTTGCGGCTAAAGCGGTGGGAAAAGTGCGGGTCATGGTCTAAAAGCTCACCCAGCACACGCGTGGTTGCTGCAAGAAGCTTCATCTGCGCAGATTTACCGTTACGGTCAGCGTAGACAGGGTCAATAAGCCATATGAACTGGGCTTTGCCGTTAGTTGGGTTAATACCCACCCAGGCTGGCCCGACGCTATGAGTAATCAGTGAGCGCACCACGTCGCGGACGTACGGGTTTAAGTCTGCGGGGTCACCGCCTGCGGTACCTACTTGGTCAACGTCTACGACCAGGACGGCGGCGTACTGCTTGGTGGTGAGCATGGCGTACTCGCACCGTCCTAAAGCATCAGTCTCGAAGCGATACATACGCGGCGAGTTCGTGCCGTCAGCGTTGCGTCGATAGGCCTTTTTAAAGTCTCGTGTGACTGAACCGTGGAGTACATCGCGGCCTAGATGATCGCGTAAAAGGTCGCGGTCACTGGCAGATGCTGGGGTGTTGTCCAGTCCACCACGGTCGCGCTCGACGCGGGTAGGTGTTTTAGTGTGCGCATTCTGCGCATGAGTCTGTAAACTCATGACCGTGCTTTCTCCCAGGTGTGTGCTGGGTGATAAGCGAAAGTCATCGGGTTGCCGCCCGGTGGCTTTCTTCGTTTTTCATTGTCTTTCCCTGACTCTAAATGACACCGGTGTTATTTACTAGCCATGACACGCGAAAAATATGCCTTTTACCTGCGGTTACGTATGGCTAGACATATGGCAAGCTATACGTAACCGCGTTTCAGCTGCACAGGGCTGTCTGCGCAGATTTACCATCACGGGACTTTTCCCAGTTCAGGCTGCGCATATTTACGCATACAACGAAAGCGGTTGCGCAGATTTACCACACACTCTGCGCTGATTTACCGATACGCAGAAAAAGCGTGCGCAGATTTACCCATACGGTGGCGAATTATCCAGAGCAATAGGGATACAGCAATACAGTAATACAGGTGCCATAAACCTGTATTACTGTATTGCTGTATGCCTGTAAACCTTTATTTATTGTTGTGGACGTATTCTTCGAGGTAGGTGCTAACAATCTCGCGGATGGTCACGCCTTTTTGGGCGGCGATGACTTTAAGTTCTGCGTGAAGGTCGCGGTCGATTTCAATCGTCATCTTCTTGACGTAGTCGCGGCCTGTGGGTTGGTGGAATGCGCTTCGCACTGTTTTCTTCTCGGCTGCTGGAGTTAGCTTCGTGGCTTTTTTCATTGAGGTTCGCGGGCCTTGCTGCGCCCTGGCGCGTTCTTTACTGGTGCTCATTTCATCATCTCCATGAGTTCGTCGGCGACGTGGTCGTAGCCGTGCATGTCGGGGCCTGGGCAGTATCCAAACGCTAGGTGCATATCTTCGCGTAGCGGGATTTCGGTTTTAAAGTGCGGCATGTGTTCCGCGTCGAGCGCTTCTCGTGCCGCGTCAAGGGCGCTGGTGCCTTTCCTGGCGAACGTCAGTAAGACTGCATGAGGTGTTCCGTTGACTGCGTCGCGCAGCTCCCATACTCGGGAGAGGTCGGCAGCAGCAGAACGGGTCGGAAGAATGATGAAGTCGCTGACTGCGATTGCTGCTTCGATAGCGTTCTCGTCTCCTGGCGGCACATCGATGAACATGAACTCATCGTCTCCGACGAGCGCTGCTTGCCTATCGACGCGCTTGGGGATGGACAGCTCAACCTCAAACGGTAAAGGATCACCTCCATCCTCTGCGCGTTCAGACCATTCCAGTGCCGAGCCCTGCCGGTCTAGGTCGGTTACGGTCACGGTCTTTCCTCGGTGGGCGAAAACCGTGGCAAGAAACATCGTTGTGGTGGTCTTGCCAACGCCGCCTTTGGCGTTAATGGCGGTAATGATCATGGCTTCTCCTAGGTGTATAAATCATTGCCCCTACCACTTTACAGGTTTAAGTAAATACTGCTTTACAGGTTTACAGTAATACATTTTTACAGGTGCCTGTAAAGACAAAAGAGCAGGCAGATAGCACTTTTATTTTTCTTTATCGTCAGACTCGGCAGAAAGTCCAGCAAGCATGATGCGGTAAAACTCGTTTTCAATGCTCTTTTCTTCGAAGTCCGCAGCGACGTGTTCCCAGTGGTATCCCTCCAATTGGGGCAGCATCGCTGTTACTGCCATCTTGAGGTAGAAACCACGACTGCGTCCGGTGCGAGCACACAGTGTGTCTAGGCGCTCGATGATGTCCTCTGGCATGCGTACAGATACCACGCGCCCGGAGGGGTGGGGTCCTTGAACCATTGACGTAAGTCCTTCCCTTGCCTGTCGTAAACATTGTTTACGTACTGTCTTTGGCAGTCCTACTCTTTTTCTCGTGAGCGTTATTTGCTTTCGTAAACATTGTTTACCATATGTCCGGAGTCCACAAGGGCGCGCGAAATTTTCTACAGTTCCGGGCTGTCGTTCTCCGGGGTGTCATCGAGCCAGTTGTCTTGGTCGCTGTCGTAGTCGCTATCTGTGGCGGCTTGCTGGTGGAACCGGGCGAGCATCTCATCATCTGCGGTGGTACTAATACCGAGTGAGTCGAGGACGTCCAGGGTGTTCTGTAGCGCCTGCTCGTCGCTGCGTTGGGAGCGCAGTTCGTCTAGCTCGGTCTTAAGCTGGCGAATCGGATCTGTAAAGCTGTCGCGATAGTCCACGGCCTGGTCATAGGATGCAGCTACCTTGTCGCGCACGGTGATTGCTTCGTCTAGGAGGGCCTGGTCGTTGTTGCCGTGGCGTAGCCTGCCGAAAAAGCCCCTCGAGTTCTTCGTGTCCTCGAACTCGCGCACTACAGCATCTTGCTTGGAATACTGCTGTCCGAGCTGTTCAACCTGCTGGTTAGCCTGGTCGTACTCACCACGCAGCGTCTCAAGCTGAGTGTTTACCCGTTCTATCTCGGCATCGATACGCTCCACGGCGTCATTGGACGGTGTAACGCTGTACTCGTTGCCTGATTCCGGTTCTGGCACCTCATCGGCGTTGTTGGCCTGGGCGCGAGCATGGAAGTCAGCAAAGCGCGCTTCGCGTTTAGCGGCAAAGCTGCGCATGTACTCACCCATGTCGGTGCCGAAAAACGGGTTATCGGTATCCGTTTGGGAAGGCTGGTTGACGAGTTTGGTCAGCTCCCAATCCTGCTTGGCCTGCCCAAACAGCGCCTGGGGTGTCTTATCGCCTTGCTCGCGCATTCCTGCGGACACCAGCAGGTCGCGGGCGTATTCGTCAGACTCACGACGGATAATCTGGCTCACCTGGCCATGCCCGGTCTCGGTATCTCCCGGCTGGGTCTCGGCGATATAGAGGAAGTTGCCCTCACGCCCACGGGTCATAGGAACGTAAACACTGGACTTATCTAGGTTGCCCACACCAGCAACAACGCGGGCCACATCCACGGTCGCGCCTTGGGAACTATGCCCAGTAGCGGCATAGCCCAGCTGGGTGTGTTTATCGAGGTAGTCGCGGTTTAGTGTCACAGTGGCTAAATCATCATCACACCGTCGGGCCGTAATGGAACCGTCTTTCCCGATGGAATCAACGACCCAGCGTTGACCATTGCGGACAACATCGCCGTTGCTGGTCACCAACTTCGCATCGTTGCGACGAGTCAGGATGACATCACCGACACCGGCTGTCAGTCCATCGGACAGACCTAGGCGGTGCTCAGGGTTAATCTCGCCGCGCTCGGCGCGAATCTTCTGCGCCGCAGCATTGAGCGCAGTGACCTGGTCGCGGGTTGCTGCAACCAGCAAGGACTGCTTTCCTGCGGCAGTATCATCACGCCACCCGGCCAACGCATCGTCCATCATTGCCGTAACCGATCCTGCGTGCAGGCGCTTGTTCTGCATGTACCACTCGGCGGCACGAGAAACGTCTGCTTCCTCGCCACCGCGCAGCCACTTCGATGCTTCACACTCACCCGCATCACGCTGGCGGAACACCTCGCGTAGCTCAACGGCATCAGGCAATTCATGAGACAAGGTAGCCAGCAAGCCAGAACGAGCTTTCACCGCCGAGTATTGTTCTGGGTCTCCCACAAAGACCACGCGCGCGCCGGCAGCAGTGGCAGTCTCCAGCACACGGATCGTATCGGGGTTAGACACCATACCGGCTTCATCAACAACCACAACGGTGTCCCGGTTCCAGCCCAGCTTCACCGCTGTATGCTCCGGTATCAGATCGTCTGTGCCAACAAAAGCACGCGCAATCGTCATGGATTCATCAGCCACATTCTCACCGACCATCACATCCGCCGCCTTGCCGGTGGGAGCTAGACCAATAACATGCTTGCCCGCCATATTCCATGCGTGATGTGCAGATTTAAGTGAAGACGTTTTACCGGCACCAGCCGGTGCGACCACCACAGAAGCCAAATAGTCAGAGCCGACAACCGCGCGCATAGCATCAGCCTGCGCAGGCGAAAGCTCACCCTCAACCGGTTGAATCGACTCGGCGGTAACCCCGCGCTCCACGCGCGCGGTAGCCATATCAACGCCACGTTCAACCTCGTCGACCACCTCGACAGTGGTGTACTTCTGCGAACCTTCACGCTGGGTACTATCCAGCTCGCGGGACTTCTCCGGGGTCACCGACCATGTACCGTGCGCAGCCAACGCAGCATCAACCAGCCCCTCAACCGTAACCGTCATATCCTCCGGGGATATGGCACCGGGGCGGATAAGTTCTGCTACTTTCTCGGCTACATCAGCGCGGGTAAACGTGGAGCGTTCTGCGGCAACTTCCGCCAAAATTTGGGACGGTTTCGGCAAGAAATCCTCGGAAGATTCACGCGCATCTGCTTCATTTTTCGGCTCAAGTCCGGCCACAAACTCACGCACCTGCGCGCCGTGTTCAGCACGCGCCCACTCGATTTCCAACTCCTCTAGTGGGGTGTCGGTGTCCTTGGTACGCCGGGTGATTTTCTGCGCGATACGCTCATAGGCCGCACGGGTTTCAAGCCCATTGTCGGCCTGCCACTGGTCGATTTCACGCGCCCTGGTCGAGTACGACGCAATCAATTCTGGGTCATCAAGACCGACAATTTCAGCGCATCCATTGACCACGTCGCCGAACTCCACGCCGAGTTTCTGGCTCAAGATTTCACGCACCGTGGCTTGATACACCATGCCTGCCGCGCGCGCCTCATGGTACAAACTCACCCCATCGAGCGTGCGAACTTTGCCGTCTCGGCATAGCTGTTTATTCGCCAACAACACGTGTGAATGCACGTGCGGGTCGCCCGCACGTGAAGTGCGGTGCTCGTATTTCACGCCCGAAATACCCGCCAACTTTTCAACGACAAGACGTTTTCCGGCCGGCTCTTTTACTTGCTTTCGCGTGTAGCCGGCATGCTCCGACAAGTAATCCAGCGCCTGGGATACTGCCGCCTGGTGGGCCTCATCGACGATGCCACGCACGTCAGAATCTGCACCCATACCCCACAACAAGGAGACAGATTTCGGCGCACAAAAAGTCAGATCGAAGCCTGGAACACTATCCTTTCGCGGAGCATTTCCAAGCCCCGCACCGCTCGGAGCAACCGCCTTATTGAACCAATTCTCAACCGTTTTTCCCGACACAATCGCACCGTTGTCAGTGCCCAAAAATGCCGAAACCTCGGAGAGTTTTTCACCCCGAAGCCACACCGAAGCCGGTTGCTTTCCGTCCTCGGAATAGTACGAATCCGGCCCCCGATTCTCATCAACCGTGGACTGATAATAGGCCACGGAATGTGCACCCATCTTCGCGATAGTCAGCACGCCGCCACCTCCTGTCAATCACCACGGCGACCACCTGGACACCCCATTGGGCAACTTGTTGCAAATGTACCATGAAACTGGGCGCGCCAGCGAGCATAGGTCGCGGTCAGGGGCGTGAACACCTGTGAACAGATAGCAGGGTGCTTGTGCCAGGCAATGCGTCGGCGCATTCGCATATCAGTATGAGCAACAGAGCGCGCTCAAAACGTTAGGGCGCGCACGCGCAAACGAGCACCAGGACGTGGCAATCACACGGGGAAAGGAAGTCGCAGGCGTAACTTCCACAGCAACGCTAAACCACAAAAGGTTTAACCACTGATCAGGAAAATAACTCTCTAGATAAGGAGATCCGTTTTCACTTCATCTGTAGAAAACATTATAACTGTGTAATACAATGCCTTTCGGACACACGAACATACTTCTATGTCAAAGTGTCTCTCCAGTCAGTTCTACCCAAAGGAAACCAAATGACCACTGTCATTGACCGCTCTGCACCTACTACTGAAATGCCAGCTCTCGCCTCTTCACCTCTGGGCGCATACTATTTTCCATATCTGCTTAGCGCAAAGGACCGCTTTGACCGAGCATTGCTCCGCTACGACGCTTGGTACGTGGTGCTCGTTGCAGTACTCCTCGCCCTAGGCACCGTCCTCCTAGCAGGTATGGCTGTGTGGTGCGTAACGAAAGGTCACGGCAAATTCACCGGACACTGGAAATGGGTAAAGTGGGGATTTTCAGTCAGCATGGAATGCCAGCGCTAATCCACTCTAACGACTAATGCTCACTACATCATCAATCACCTACTGCTACGCTGGCAGCTCTTCTCCAGCTATCAATGACATAAGCTTCGAGGTTGCCTCCAGCGGAGTAGTAGGTCTTGTTGGTTCAAATGGATCCGGGAAGAGCACTTTGCTAAAAATGCTTGCCGGAATCCTCACCCCCAGTACCGGGACAATCAGCCTATCCGGATTGCCCCCTGCCTCGCGGGAGGCAAAGCAGAATACTCTGCTCCTAACCGGCAATGAAAACCTCCCTGATTTCCTAACCGGACTAGAATTAATAAAATTTTATTCTTCGCTATACCATCAGCCAGTTGACTCTCAAAAACTAGACGACTTACTTCAGAGATATCAACTAT
>ERZ1464652.167-NODE-167-length-11838-cov-24.210133_pt1 | contig 11838 bp, 9 predicted proteins | sample MGYA00563980_ERZ1464652 | MGnify/ENA primary metagenome ERZ1464652 (study PRJEB39283, sample SAMN07833576) | human skin metagenome | isolation source: Scalp | host: Homo sapiens | place: India: Bengaluru | collected 2015-07-04 ...
CTCGGAGCCGCGCACACGCCCCAGGCCCCCGCCCGGTCCGCGGACGCCGCCGCCCCGCGCGTCGCCGTCGTCGACGACGTGGTCGTCACGGTCACCGCCGCCGGGGTCGAGGGGCGCGACGCCGCCTCGGGCGCCCGGCGCTGGCTCGCTCTCGACGCCACCGCCACGTGCGGACCGACCCCCGACGAGTCGGCGGGACCGGTGACCGACGTGCTCGTGTGCGTGACGGGACCCGCGCTCGCCCCGGTCGCGCACGTCGTCGGCCCGGACGGCCCAGTGACCGGCCCGGTGCCGCTGGGCGACACGCTCGGCCGCGCGGTCCCCGCGCCCGACGGGACCGTGCTGCGGTGGGCCCGCACCGGAGGGGTCGTGCACCTCGCGCTCCAGGACGCCCGCACGGCGCGCGTGCGCTGGCGGCACGACGTCCCGCCCGACGACGCGGAACGCACCCCGATGTGCCGGCCCCAGGTCGCCGGGCAGGCCGCCGCCACCGTCGAGGACGGCCTGCTCGTCGTGCGGGGCTGTCGCGTCAGCGCCGTCCTCACCGCTGGGGGTACCCGTCTCGACGCCCCCGGCCCGGCCGTCACGACCGACGTCGTCCCGCTGCCCGACGGGACGTTCCTGCGCACCCGCGTCCTGCCGCCCGGGCGCGAGGCGACGACCGAGCGCGTCGCCCCGGACGCGGCGGTGCTCGCCGCCGTCGACGGTCGGCTCCTGCGGCCGCTCGTCGGCCCCGAGGACGACGCGGCCCCGTGGCTGGTCGCCACCGCCGACGGCGTGCGCGCCCTCGCGGCCGCGGACGGCACCGGCGACGGGCTGCGCGAGCGGTGGCGCCTCGCGCAGACCGTCGCCCAGGTCGTCGCGCTCACCGTCGACCGCGCCGTCGTCGTCACCGGCGCACGCGTCGTCGCCCTGGACGCGCGCTCGGGCGAGCCCGTGTGGTCGTGGCCGCGCGGCTCTCCCGCCGGTCGCCGTGCCGCGCCGGGCGTCGGCACGACGCCCGGGAGCACCACCACGACGGCGGACGGCGGCCCGGGCACCACGGGCGTCCGGGTCGATCTCACCCGGGGCGTCGCGGCCGCGTTCACCGACGGCGCCACGCTCGCCCTGGTCGTCTCCGACGGCTCGTCGCGGCGCTCGCGGACGGTCGCCCTCTCCCTCGAGGACGGGGACGTGCGCTGGGACGTCGTCGGCGACGGCGACCCGTCGGGGTTCACCGCCCTGGCGGGGCACGTGGGGCACGTGGACGCAGGGTCGTCGCGCGTCGTCGTGCTGGAGCGACGTCCGCGCGGTCGGAGGCGTCCGCGTGCGAGAGGGCGCCGAGGGCGAGAACCTGTCGGGAGACCGGCGCAGCCGTCCGGGCCGCCGGACCGAGGTGAAGGAGGCCGTCGTGCCGAAGCGTGACCCGGGTCCGAGCGTGAAGGACCCCGACCTGTACGAGAAGCTGCGGGACGAGGGCGACTCGAAGGAGAAGGCGGCCCGCATCGCGAACGCCGCGGCGGGCTCGTCGCGCACGAGCGTGGGCCGTAAGGGCGGCAAGGCCGGCGACTACGAGGACTGGACCGTCGAGAAGCTGCGCAAGCGCGCCGCGGAGATCGGCATCGAGGGGCGGTCCTCCATGCGCAAGGCGGAGCTGGTCCGCGCGCTGCGCTCGCACTGAGGACGCACCGAGGACAGCCCAGGGACGCACCGCGGACAGCCCAGGGACGCACCGAGGACAGCCCGGGGACGCGCCGGGGACGGCCCGTGCGGGATCTCACCCGCGGCGCGACCGTCTTCCGGTCGCGCCCGGGGTGCCGCCCGCTACGGTGAGTGCGTGCACCTGTCCGCCGACTCCGCCCTGCGCACCGCCCGCCGTCTGCTCTCCCGTGCGCTCGTGGTCGCCGTCGCGGCACCCGTGACGGTCGCGGGCGTGCTCGTCACCGCGGACGCGATCCGCAAGCGCCGCAACGCCACCGAGGCCTCGTTCCCGCGCTCGGCCCCCGCCGACGTCGAGGTCGCGGGCACCACGACGACCGTCTTCACGTACGGCGAGGACGTGTACCGGGAGATGCTCGGCGCGATCCGCGGCGCACGGCGCCGCATCCTGCTCGAGACGTACATCTGGAAGGCCGACGCGCTCGGCGAGGAGTTCAAGCAGGCGCTCGTCGAGGCGAGCGAGCGCGGCGTCGAGGTGTTCGTCGTGTACGACGGCTTCGCGAACCTCGTCGTCCCGCAGACGTTCTTCGACCTGCCCGAGCCGATCCACGTCATCCGGTACCCGGTGTTCCGCCCGGGCGTGCTCATGCTCAACGTGCGCAAGTCCGGTCGTGACCACCGCAAGATCCTCGTCGTCGACGACGAGATCGCGTTCGTGGGCGGGTACAACATCGGCGCCCTGTACGCGACGCAGTGGCGCGACACGCACGTGCGCCTCGTGGGGCCGAGCGCGTGGGAGCTGCGCAACGCGTTCGTCGACTTCTGGAACGCGAACCGCGCCTCGGACCAGCCGCTGCTCGCCGACCCGGGGTCGGTGCACTGGGAGCCGCGGCTGCGCGCGGCCCGCAACGCGCCGGCGCACCTGGTGTTCCCGATCCGCGGGATCTACCTCGACGCGATCGACCGCGCGAGCTCGCACGTCTACATCACGCAGGCGTACTTCATCCCCGACCGGGAGATCCTGGCCGCGCTGCTCGCGGCCGCGGCGCGCGGCGTCGACGTGCGGGTCCTCGTTCCCGAGCGCTCGAACCACGTGCTCGCGGACTGGCTGTCGCGCGGCCTGTACACGGCTCTGCTCAAGGGCGGGGTCCGCATCCACCTGTACCGCAACGCCATGGTGCACGCGAAGACCGCGACCATCGACGGCGCGTGGACCACGATCGGCACGGCGAACATCGACCGGCTGTCCCTCACGGGGAACTACGAGGTGAACCTCGAGATCACGGACCCGGGGGTGGCCGAGCAGATGGAGAAGGTCTTCGAGGTCGACCTGTCGAACTCGCGCGAGCTGACCCTCGACGAGTGGGACTCGCGCTCGGTGGCGGCGAAGCTCAGCGAGATCGTCCTCACTCCCCTGCGTCCGCTGCTCTAGCAGCACCACCGTCGCCGCCGTCCTTCGGGCGACGACGACGGCGGGCGGGGTCCGCGGCTCAGCGGGCCGGGTCGGAGCGCAGCACGTCGGCCGCCTCCTCCTCCGGTCGCGGCGGCACGGTCTCGTCGGTCTCGAGCAGCGCGACCTCCTCGAACTCAGGATGCTCGTCGCGCAGCTCGCGCGCGACGGCGTCCGCCGCGCCGTCCAGGGCGCCCGCGGCGACGTCGATCGACTCCCCGGTCGTCAACGGCCGGTACTCGTACGTGCCGCCGGTGCGCTGCTCGCCCAGGAGCCGGTTCACGAGGCCGTGTCCGACGTCCGACAGCAGCGCGTCGTGCACCGGCACCACGACCCGCGGGTCGAGCGCGCGCACGAAGTCGATCGTCTCGGCGAGCTTGAGCCACGGCGCCGAGACGGGCGCGAGCAGCACGTCGAGCCGCTGCCCGCCCAGCACGCCCGCGTCCGGGGCGTCGAACGAGTCGCCCGGGTGCAGGAGCGTCGCTCCGTCCCCGCGCACGAGGTACGTGACGTTCGCGATCCGCGGGACGTCCGGGTGGATCACCGCGTGCCGGCCGCCGCCCACCACGACCTCCAGGCCGCCGAGGTCCAGGCCGTCCCCCGGCGCGACGACGTGCACGCGCGACGCCGCGCCGTCGGGCAGCGCGGGACGCACCGCGGCGGCCACCTCCTCGGGCGCCCACACCGTGAGCTCTGGCCGGGCCGCGAGGGCGTCGCCGAGGGCGCCGGTGTCCACGTGGTCGGGGTGCTGGTGGGTGAGGAGCACCGTGTCGGCGTCCGCCAGCGCGGCCGCGGCGTCGCTGAACGTGCCCGGGTCGATGGCGACGACCTGACCGCCGTGGCGCACCGTGACGCACGCGTGCCCGTGGAACGTGACCTGCATGGAACCTCCTCGAGTCGTCCTTGCCCGCCCCGCCCGTGCGGGGCCCGGCCCCTCAGCCCACCACGAGGACGAGGTCGCCGCCCTCCAGCTGCTGCACCGCGCCGATCGCGACCCGCTGGACCGTGCCCGCGACGGGCGTCGTGATCGCCGCCTCCATCTTCATCGCCTCGACGGTCGCGACCGTCTGCCCCGCCTCGACGACGTCGCCCACGACGACGACCGGTGTCACCGCACCCGCGAACGGCGCCGCGACCTGGCCCGGCTGGGTCGGGTCCGCCTTCTCGGCGGTGCGCGCGTCCACGTCCACCGCGCGGTCGCGCACCTGGATCGGGCGCAGCTGGCCGTTGAGGGTGAACATCACCGTGCGCATCCCGCGCTCGTCGGGCGTGCCGATCGCCTCGAGGCCCACGAGCAGGCGCACGCCCTTGCCGAGCGCGACCGCGACCTCCTGGCCCGGCTCCAGCCCGTACAGGTACGTGGGGGTGTCGAGCACCGACACGTCCCCGTACGCCTGGCGCACCTGCTCGAACTCCTTCGTCGGCCCCGCGAAGAGCAGGTGGTTGAGCCGACGACGGCGCACCTCGCCCTCCTGCGCGAGCTCCGCCTCGTCCTCGGCCGAGAGCGGCGTGACCCCCGCGCGCGCCGCACGGCCGGCGAGCGCGCGCGACCGGAACGGCTCCGGCCAGCCACCGGGCGGGTCGCCCAGCTCGCCGCCCAGGAACCCGACCACGGAGTCCGGGATGTCGAACGACTGCGGGTCCGCCGCGAACTCCGCCGGGTCCGCGCCCGCCGCCACGAGGTGCAGCGCGAGGTCGCCCACGACCTTCGACGACGGCGTCACCTTCACCAGCCGCCCCAGGATCCGGTCCGCGGCCGCGTACATCGCCTCGATCTGCTCGAACCGGTCCCCCAGACCCAGCGCGATCGCCTGCTGACGCAGGTTCGACAGCTGACCGCCCGGGATCTCGTGCTCGTACACGCGCCCCGTCGGCCCGGGCAGACCCGACTCGAACGGCGCGTACACGCGGCGCACCGCCTCCCAGTACGGCTCGAGGTCCGCGACCGCCGGCAGCGACAGCCCGGTGTCGCGCTCGGTGTGCTCCAGCGCGGCGACCAGCGCCGACAGCGGCGGCTGGCTCGTCGTCCCCGCCATCGCGGCGCTCGCGGCGTCGACCGCGTCGACGCCCGCCGCGGCGGCGGCGAGCAGCGTGGCCATCTGCCCGCCGGACGTGTCGTGGGTGTGCAGGTGCACCGGCAGGTCGAACCGTTCGCGCAGCGCGGTCACTAGCCGGCTCGCGGCGGCGGGGCGCAGCAGCCCGGCCATGTCCTTGATCGCGAGGACGTGCGCACCGGCGTCGACGATGCGGTCCGCGAGGCGCAGGTAGTAGTCGAGCGTGTACAGGTCCTCGGCCGGGTCGAGCAGGTTGCCCGTGTAGCACAGCGCGACCTCCGCGACCGTCGTGCCGGTCGCGCGCACGGCCTCGATCGCCGGACGCATCTGGTCGACGTCGTTGAGCGCGTCGAAGATGCGGAACACGTCGATGCCCGTCGCCGCGGCCTCCTCGACGAACGCCTCCGTGACGCGCGTCGGGTACGGCGTGTACCCGACCGTGTTGCGCCCGCGCAGGAGCATCTGGATCGCGAGGTTCGGCATCGCGGCACGCAGGGTCGCGAGCCGCTCCCACGGGTCCTCCCCGAGGAAGCGCAGCGCGACGTCGTACGTCGCCCCGCCCCACGCCTCGACCGACCACAGCTGCGGCGTCGCCCGCGCCACGTACGGAGCGACGGCCGCCAGGTCGTGCGTGCGCACGCGCGTCGCGAGCAGCGACTGGTGCGCGTCGCGGAACGTCGTGTCCGTGACGCGCAGCCGCTGCTCGCCCCGCAGCGCCCGCGCGAACCCCTCCGGGCCGAGCTCGAGGAGCTGCTGGCGCGACCCAGGCGGGGGCTCGACCGTCAGGTCGAACGGCGGCAGCTTCGCCGCCGGGTCGGTCGTGACCCGCGGCTCCCCGTGCGGCCGGTTGACGGTGGTGTCCCCCACGTACGCGAGCAGGCGCGTGCCCCGGTCCGCGCTCTCGCGCGCGGCGAGCAGCTCGGGCCGCTCGTCGATGAACGACGTCGCCACGTTGCCCGCGACGAACTCCGGGTCGGCGAGGACCGCCTGCAGGAACGGGATGTTCGTCCGGATGCCGCGGATGCGGAACTCCGCCAGCGCGCGACGCGCGCGCCGCACCGCCGTCGGGAAGTCCCGCCCCCGGCACGTGAGCTTCACCAGCATCGAGTCGAAGTGGCCCGACACGACCGACCCCGCCGTCGCCGTCGCCCCGTCGAGCCGGACGCCCGCCCCGCCCGGGGACCGGTAGGCGATGATCCGGCCCGTGTCGGGACGGAACCCGTTCGCCGGGTCCTCCGTCGTGATCCGGGTCTGCAGGGCCGCGCCGTTGACGCGCACGTCCTCCTGCCGGATGCCCAGGTCCCCCAGCGTCTCGCCCGCCGCGATCCGCATCTGCGCGGACACCAGGTCGACGTCCGTGACCTCCTCGGTCACCGTGTGCTCCACCTGGATGCGCGGGTTCATCTCGATGAACACGTGCTGCCCCGCACGCTCGCCCACCGTGTCGACGAGGAACTCGACCGTGCCCGCGTTCTGGTACCCGATGTGCCGCGCGAACCGCACCGCGTCCGCGCACAGCGCGTCCCGGACCGCCGGGTCGAGGTTCGGCGCCGGCGCGATCTCGATGACCTTCTGGTGACGACGCTGCAACGAGCAGTCCCGCTCGTACAGGTGCACGACGTTCCCCGCGCCGTCCGCCAGGATCTGCACCTCGATGTGCCGCGGCCGCAGCACCGCCTGCTCCAGGAACACCGTCGGGTCGCCGAATGCGCCGTCCGCCTCGCGCATCGCCGCCGCCAGCGCCTCGGGTAGGTCCTCGCGCACGTCGACGCGCCGCATCCCGCGACCGCCACCACCCGCGACCGCCTTGACGAACACCGGGAACCCGATCTCGTCCGCGGCCGCGACGAGCTCGTCGACGTCCGCCGACGGCTCGCTCGACGCGAGCACCGGCAGGCCCGCCTCGCGCGCCGCCTTGAGCGCCCGCACCTTGTTGCCCGCGAGCTCGAGCACCTCCGGCGGCGGCCCGACGAACGTCAGCCCCGCCTCCGCGCACGCCCGCGCCAGGTCGGGGTTCTCCGAGAGGAACCCGTACCCCGGGTAGACGGCGTCCGCGCCCGCCTCCCGGGCGACGCGCACGATCTCCTCGATGTCCAGGTACGCCCGCACCGGGTGACCGGGCTCCCCGATGAGGTACGCCTCGTCGGCCTTGAGCCGGTGCTCGGAGTTGCGGTCCTCCTGCGGGAACACCGCGACGGTGCGGGCCCCCAGCTCGTAGGCGGCGCGGAACGCCCTGACGGCGATCTCCGCGCGGTTGGCGACCAGGACCTTCGAGAACACCGGCACTCCATCCGTCGAGCGTGGCGGCGTCGTCGGGCCGGGGAGGGCGCCACGCACCGCGTACCGGGCGATCCTCCCACGGCGTCGCCGGACGGGTCACCGCACCCGCTGTGACGAGGTCCACACGCCTCGCGGGGGTGCCCCGGCGCTCGCGGTCGGTCCGCCCGTGGTCCGGCCGGGCGAGGGGTCAGCCCGCGGTGCGGGCCTGACGGCGCTGGGCGAGCTCGTCCTGCGGGCTCGTCGCGGTGCCGTCCTCGTCCTCGAGGGACTCGGTCGGCAGCTCGGCGAGCGTGCCCTCGACCTCGCGCCACACGCGCCCGACGGCGATCCCGAACACGCCCTGGCCGCCCTGGACGAGGTCCACGACCTCGTCGGGCGAGGTGCACTCGTAGACGCTCGCGCCGTCGCTCATGAGGGTGATCTGCGCCAGGTCGTCCACGCCGCGCTCGCGCAGGTGCTCGACGGCCGTGCGGATCTGCTGGAGCGACACCCCGGTGTCGAGCAGGCGCTTGACGACCTTGAGCACGAGGATGTCGCGGAAGCTGTACAGGCGGTGCGAGCCCGACCCGGACGCCGGGCGGACGGTGGGCTCGACCAGACCGGTGCGGGCCCAGTAGTCGAGCTGGCGGTACGTGATGCCTGCCGCGCGGCACGCCGTCGGGCCGCGGTAGCCGGTCGTGGTGTCCTGCTCGGTGATGTCCTCCCCGAAGAGGAGGCCCTGCGCGCCCTGCGGAACTGCCGCGCCGACACCGACGCTCGCCTCACCGCTGCTGTTCACTGTCGCCTCCTGGGGTGATGTCACGACCAAACTATGGGCGCCGTCGGGGGCCGTCAACGACCGACGCCCCGGGCGTGCGGGCGTGTCGCGCCCGCCACGTCGACGCGCCGACCGCTGAACCCTCGACCTGAGGTCGAAGGTCTGTCTTGTCCGGTGTGTCCCGAAGCCTCGACCACGACCCGAGGGTCGGGCCGCCGCGCACCGGGACCGCTCTACTCGTCCACCGAGAAGTCCTCGGGCTGGACGTGGTCGAGGAAGTCGCGGAACTTCTCGACCTCCTCCTGCTGCGCGACGTCGACGACCTCGACGCCCGCCGTCGCCACGACCTCCGCCGAGCACAGCACCGGGCTCCCGGTGCGCACCGCGACGGCGATCGCGTCCGACGCGCGCGAGTCGAGCCGCACGCCGTTGCTGAGCACGAGCTCGGCGAAGAAGATGCCGCCGTCGAGGGCGACGATCTCCGCCCGCTCGAGCCGCACGCCCACCGCGTCGAGCAGGTCCCGCAGCAGGTCGTGCGTCATGGGCCGCGGCGTGGGCAGCCCTGCCTGCGCCATGGCGATCGCGCTCGCCTCCCGCGGGCCGATGACGATCGGCACCACGAGCTCGGACGCGTCGTCGAGCAGCAGCACCACGATCTCCTGGTCGCGCTGCTGCTGACGGACCCCCAGCACCTCCACCGGGACCATCGGGACGTCGTCGCTCACTCCACCACCGTACGACTCCGCCCGGCATCCGGCAGGGGGTGCGCACCGGGCGTGCGCGCGACACGCGGAGGGCGTCGCGGGAGGTGCGGCGGGGCGGGTGCGGGCGTCAGCGGGTGAGGTCGTCGACGCCCTGGCGCACGAAGACGGTGTGCAACTGCGCGCACAGCTCGCCGACCTCGGACGCGACGGTGCCGGCGTGGGCGCGCGCGGACGGGCTCTGCTGCCCGCGCCACGGCGAGACGACCTGCTGCACGAGGCTCACGTGGCGGTCGGCGGCGGTGCGCAGGGAGCGCAGGTGGCGGGGCTCGATGCCGTAGTCCGCGAGGCCGGCGGCGAGCACGACGACGTCGAGCGAGCGCGCGTCGAGCTGCCCGCCCGGTGCCTGGCGGAGCACGCCGGCCTCGATGAGGCCCTCGACGAGCTCGCGCTCGACCCCGGCGGCCGAGACGAGCGCGTCGACGGTGTAGCGCTGGCGGACGGCGGCCGACCCGGGCTCGCCGTCGGTGGTCGCGAGGCGGGGGGCGAGCGTCTCGGCGTCGGTCCCGGCGTCGAGCGCGGCGAGACGGTCCTTGATGACCTTCAGCGGCAGGTAGCGGTCACGCTGCTCGACGAGCACGAAGCGCAGGCGCTCGACGTCGGCGGGGCTGTACTGGCGGTAGCCGGACGCGGTCCGCACCGGCTCGATGAGGCCCTGCTCCTCGAGGAAGCGCAGCTTGGAGTGGCTGACGTGGGGGAACTCGGCCCGCAGCGCGCGCAGCACGTCGGAGATGCGCATGGTCGCGCGGCGCGAGATCCCCTGGGGCCACGGTTCGGGCCCGTCCGCGGGCTCCGGGGCCGTGGCGTGCGCGGCGCCGGTCGACATGTTCACGACGGGGAGGCCGCGCCGCCCGCCGACGCCGCCGCGTGCGGGCTGGCGTGGAACGTGAGCCGGTACTTGCCGATCTGGACCTCGTCGCCCGTGCCGAGCGCGACGGCGTCGATCCGGCTGCGGTTCACGTAGGTGCCGTTGAGGGACCCGACGTCGCGCACGACGAAGTGCTCGCCCTCGCGCACGAACTCGGCGTGCTTGCGTGACACGGTGACGTCGTCGAGGAAGATGTCGGCGTGCTCGGAGCGCCCGGCGACGGTGCGCTCGGCGTCGAGGAGGAAGCGCGAGCCCTGGCCGGGGCCGCGCTGCATGATGAGCAGGGCCGAGTGGCGGGGCAGGGCGGCGACGGCGGCGTGCTCCTCGGGGCTCAGGCCCCCGGGCTGCACGCCCTCCTCGATCGGGGCCTCGATCCGGCCGAAGCTGACCGTCGTGTCGCTGGTCGCCCGGTTCGGCACCTCAGGACCGCCTGGGACACTCATCACGCCTCCTCGGGGCTCACGCACGTCGTGCTCGAGCTCGGAAACCGCACCGGGGGGCGAGCCCCGGGTGCGGGAAACTGGTGCTCGAAAACTACTACACCTGCAGGTCACGCGGTGCGTGCGACCCTCGGTCGTCCCAACCTACCCCGGCCCGTGGGCCCGCGGGAAGCCGGGTCACTCGTCGGCGGGGACGGGGGTCGCGTTCCGGGGTGCGCGGGGCTCGGCGGTCGCGGAGACCTCGGCCCGGTCCTGCTGGGTGACGGTGGTGCGCGCGCCGTCGGCGCGCAGGGACGCCATGGCGCCGCCGGGGATCTCGAGCGCGGTCTCGAGCGTCGACGGGTCGCCGATCGCGGTCCACCGGTACGGGGACGAGATCACCTGCCCGTCGACGACCACGCCGTCGGAGGTGTCCTCGAAGTAGCTGCTCGCCACGAGGCGCACGCCGTTGACCTCCATGGCCTCGGCGCCCGCGTTGCGCAGCTCCTCCAGCACGTTGAACAGGCCGAACGCCTTGAGCGGCTCGGCACCCTCGACGACCTCGATCTCGACGCCCGGGCCCTCGGCGGGCAGCCGGCCCGAGAGGATGCCGAGCGTCTCGGCCTGCTGCTCGGCGAGCTCGAGCGCGGCGCGCTCGCGGCCGGAGCCGGACTGCAGCTCGTCGCGCGTGGCCTCGAGCGAGGACACCTGGTCCTCGAGCTCGCCGGAGCGCTGGGTGACGTCGTCGAGCAGGCGCACGAGGTCGCTCTGGCGCAGGGAGGAGAGCTGGTCCTCCTGCGTCTGGCTCACCTGGACGACGAGCGCGAAGCCGAGGAGCGCGCACAGGACGCCGACCATGACCTGGGAGCGCGACGCGCGCGGTCGCATCGCCCGGCCGAGGCCGCGCAGCCCGCGCGGCTCGGGCTGGGTGGGGGTGCCGTGGCGCCCGACGGTGGCCGTCGCCCCGGTGACCGGGTCCGGCTCGGCGGTGGGCGAGGTCTCGGCGTCCTGCTCGGGCGCCGCGGCTGCCGGGGTGGTCGTCGCGTCCGACGTCGCGCCGGTCGTCGCGCCCGGCGTCGGGAGGTTCGGCGTGGTGGCGGCGGGACGCGCGTCGTCGAGCCGGTCGGCGCGGCCGTCGGGTGCGGGGCGCTCCCCCGCTGCTGCGGCGTCGCCCAGGGCGGTGGGGTCGCTCGACACCGGGGTGTCCGGGTCGCTGGTGTCCGGGTCGCTGGTGTCCGGGTCGCTGGTGTCCGGGGCGCTCGGCGCGGGCGTGTCGGTCGGCGCGGCGCCGGTCGGGGTCGTGCGGGCCGCGGTGGTGCCGTCATCCTCGGGGTGGTCGGCGGTGACCGTGGTCTCGTCGCGGGCTGCCGGTGCGTCGCTCGGCGTCGTGGGGTCGCCGGGGACCGCTGCGGGGTCGACCGGGTCGTCGTGGGGCGTGCTCGACGGCGCACCCGGGCCCGGGTCGGTCTCGGCGGCGGTGGCCGCGTCCTCGTCGGAGTCGTCGGTGCGGGCCGGGGACGGCTCGGCGTCCAGGGAGTCTGTATCGTTAAGACCTGAGACGGTGACGACGAGTCAGTTCGTGTATTTCTAGGTGATCTGCGTATGATACTA
>ERZ1464652.172-NODE-172-length-11635-cov-13.243782_pt1 | contig 11635 bp, 10 predicted proteins | sample MGYA00563980_ERZ1464652 | MGnify/ENA primary metagenome ERZ1464652 (study PRJEB39283, sample SAMN07833576) | human skin metagenome | isolation source: Scalp | host: Homo sapiens | place: India: Bengaluru | collected 2015-07-04 ...
ATGTGTCTTAGAGGCCGCCCGGGGCCGCGGCGGGGGGTGACATATCCGCGCAACTCCTTCGATGCGGGATTAGCCCTCTTTGGACTAGAAGAGTTTAGCGGTCTCGGCGGTGTGGTTGGCCTGCTGCATTTATTTGGCGCAGATAAGCGCGGGTGGCTCAATAAGCTCACCAAGGAAAAGACGGTGGCCTTCGATGATGCCATGCGGGTAGAGCTGGTTTGCCGCGAGCCCCAGCGTTTTCAGGCCGATGGGGAATCGGAAGGGCGCTTCGATAGCGTCACCTTGGCCTCGGTGAAAGATGCCATCGAGGTATTCGCCCCGCAGGCTCGGAGAGAGGCTCACCAGCGCACGATGAAGGAAGTTCTCCGAGACTTTATTCGCCTGCGCTAGCTTGCGGTGCCGGGCCCACTCTATGCTTGGTATCAGCGGCCTTCTTTTCCGCCTCTTCTACGGCCTTTTGCTCCGAGCCTTCTATCTCCAGCGGGGAGAGCTGGGCCAGCTGAACCTTAATATTGCGGCGCTGCACTTCGAAGGTAATTGTGCCCCCTTGCATCTTTACCGCGGTAGCTTGGGCAGGCAGCGGCAGCTGGCGAGTGTCGAAGTTCAAAGAAAAGGCCTTTTGCAGGCGTTCGTCATCGGTGCCGTAGACCTGCATTCGAAACTCCGGCCCTACGAGACGGAGGGTGACTTTGGCAGTGGACTTGTGGGCGTCGCCAGGCAGGGTGCCGGTAAGCTCTGCTTCTGCGGAGGTGCCGCCGGAGGGTGAAATATCGTCTGGGTTGGCAATGGAGAGGTCGGTAATACCCAGCAGGCGTCCTAAAGCGACGCCATCCAAGGAAATGCCGCGGGAGTAGGTGGATACGGGTGCGCCCTCAATATCCCCGTTCATTACTTGCTCTGGGGTGACCGTAATATCGCGCAATACGGTAGAGGCATTGACCATTCCCAGCTTCGGCACTTCCACGTCGAGCGCCTTGACCTCCAGATAGGGGATTTCTTTCGAAGCCGCCGCCCACACGTAGGGAGTGCCGCCGATATAGACATCCGGCGTATTATCTAGCCGCGAATTGGCCTTCACGGCCTGCGCCACCTTGTGTTCTGTGTGCATAGCCACGCAGGCATCCGCCACCCAGGCAGCAATGAGCACGCACACCACGAGGAGGGCGCGCACGATGCGCCGGTCAATCTTTAGAACACTCACCCCTTCATTCTTACCCTACGTATTCTGGTGCCTATGACTAGCAATGCCTTTAAGATTACGGAAGAAAACCTGCCCAGCACCCCAGAGCTGGTCCGCCGCGTAGAAGCGTTGGCTGAGCAGGCCGAACGTGCCGATGGCATGGCGCCGCTCTCGGAGCAATTCCTCAATGGTTTGCAGGATTCCCGTTTGCAGCATCGCCACCTCGTGGCATGGGTGGGGCAGGAGCCGTGTGGCGTAGCTTGCCTGGAAGGCTCCACAGCCGAGCTTTTCATTGCTCCCGAACAGCGTAGGCAGGGCTTTGGTGCCCTGCTTTACGACGCCGCCGCGAAAACCCCTAACCTGCAGGCCTGGGCCCACGGAAACCTGCCAGCTGCCAAGGCCATAGCAGAGTCACGCGGTCTGCAGGTCACCCGCAAGCTCGTGGTCATGGGCATTGGGGGAGAAGAGCTCGAGGCCGCAGCCCAGCCCGCGGAGTTGCCCCTAACTGCTCTCAATTACACCGAAGCAGTGGATAAATGGGGGAAAAGCCGCGTGGAGGAACAGTGGCTCAAGGTAAATAATGAGGCCTTTTCCTGGCACCCCGAGCAAGGCGGTTGGGATGTAGAACGCCTTCACCGCGGGATGGAAGCGGACTGGTTCGATCCCGCCGACGTGCTCTTCCTGTGGGATACCGCAGGGGAGCCGGTTTTAGCCGGCTTCCACTGGACCAAGTGGCATGCGGAGGAAACCCCAGGTTTTGGCGAGGTCTACGTGGTGGGCTTGGCCGAGCACTATCGCGGCCAGAAATTGGGCGGCCCGTTGCTGCAAGTGGGACTGCGCCGCATGGTAGAAAAGGGAGCTCAAAAGGTAATTCTCTACGTGGAAGCGGATAATGATCCGGCGCTCAAGGCCTATGAGCGTTTGGGATTTAAAGTTGATGAAGAACACGTTGTGTGGGGCGTATGTGACTAACGTCATGGGGTTTGCGGCGTTTGTTCACCTAGAGTTCACCTCCTAGAACCCTGTTAGTCAGATACTGCCGATAGCTTTACACCCTGTGAGTTAACCGCACCTGTGCGCCTGCATACCGTCCCAGAAGGCGGAGCGGGATGCAGGAGATATCTCTCTAGGAGATGCGGTTTCCTCGGACAATCAATCTCTGATCTGCACCGGAAAGGGTTTTCCCGTGATTCGCAACTTCAAGCGCACTGCCGCAATCTTCGGCATCGTAGCCGCAACCTCCACCGCTCTCGTAGCTTGCTCTGAGGAGTCTGGCTCCTCCTCCGACTCCGCTGGCGGCGAGGACGTCTCCGGCGAGCTCGTCGGCGACGGCGCATCCTCCCAGCAGAACGCAATGTCTTACTTCCAGACTGCGTTCGCCGAGGATCACCCAGACGCTTCCCTGTCCTACAACGCTTCCGGTTCCGGCGCCGGCGTTGAGGCCTTCACCAACGGTCAGGCTGACTTCGCTGGTTCTGACTCCGCCCTGAAGGAAGACGAGGGCGAGGTTGAGGCTGCCGCTAAGCGTTGCGACGGCAACGAGGCATGGCACCTGCCAACCACCATCGGTCCGGTTGCAATCGCCTACAACCTGGGTGACACCGAAATCAACCTCTCCACCGAGACCCTGGGCAAGATCTTCAAGGGCGAGATCAAGAAGTGGAACGACGAGGCCATTGCCGCTGACAACGAGGGCACCGACCTGCCGGACAAGGACATCACCGTCATCTTCCGTTCCGACGAGTCCGGTACCTCCGCAAACTTCCAGAAGTTCCTGAAGGCCGCTACCGGCGACTGGGATTCCGAGGGCAAGCAGTTCCCGGATGCCGTCGGTGAGGGTGCTAATGGCTCCTCCGGTGTTGCTGACCAGGTTGCAAACATCGACGGCGCTATCACCTACGTCGAGTCTGGCTTCGCAGACCAGAAGGAAGGCGACGGCGTTAAGAAGGCCAAGATTGACTTTGGCCACGGCCCGGTTGAGCTGTCCACCGAGTCCGTCAACAAGGCTCTGGAGAACCTCGAGTTCAAGGAGACCGACTCCGAGCACAACATGGTTGTTGACTCCGAGGCACTGTTCTCCTCCGATAACGAGGGTGCATACCCGCTCATCCTGACCACCTACAACATCGTTTGCTCCAAGGGCTACGATGAGGAGACCTCAAAGCTGGTTAAGTCCTTCTTCACCACCGTTCTGGATCACCAGGATGACCAGCTGGCTGACCAGGGCTTCATCCCAGTTGAGGGTGCACACCTGGACAAGCTGAAGGCTGCTGTTGACGCTCTGCAGTAAGCGCTAAAGCTGTAAAAGCTTAATACCTCCCCGCCCCCACTGCCGCACACGATTCGCGCTTTGGGGGCGCAGGTATGTAACGATATTTTCCATATTTAACGCTGAAAAGGATTAACAGTCTCATGGCAGACAATAATCTCACCACGGCTCCAGAGCAGAAGGACGCGAACGTCACTTCTGCCGAGCGAGTCTCCAACAGCGGACACGATGAGGTAGCTACCTCCAGCGCCAACAGCGGCGTAAAGCGCCCGGGTGACCGTGTCTTTGAATTCCTGTCCACTGCATCGGCAACACTTATCACCGTAATGATTGCCGCCATTGCTGCCTTCCTGCTGTGGCGTGCGGTTCCCGCCCTAGGCGTTAACGATGGCGGGATTATGGGCTTCTTCACCTATGGCGGACGATGGGAGACCACCGATACCTCGGCGATGAAGTTCGGTATCCCGACCATGTTCGGCACGACCGTTCTCATTTCCGTCTTCGCCCTTCTGCTGGCCATGCCGGTGGCCCTAGCTATCGCCATCTTCCTGTCCAACTACGCGCCTGCCCGCTTGGTTAAGCCGCTGGGCTTCCTCGTGGACATGCTCGCTGCAGTTCCGTCCATCGTTTACGGCCTGTGGGGCTGGCAGGTTCTCGGTCCAGCCCTTTCCGGCTTCTACTCTTGGATGGAATCCTGGGCCGGTGGCTTCTTCCTATTCCACGTCTTTGACAACTCGCCGTCTTTCGCTACTGGCCGCAACCTGTTTACCGGTGGCATTGTGCTCGCCGTTATGATCCTGCCGATCATCGCTGCTACCGCCCGCGAGGTCTTTGTCCAGACCCCTCCAGGCCAGGTGGAATCGGCCTTGGCATTGGGCGCTACTCGGTGGGAAGTCATCCGTATGACGGTTCTTCCTTTCGGCATGTCCGGCTACATTGCCGGTTCCATGCTCGGCTTGGGTCGTGCATTGGGTGAGACCATGGCGCTGTACATGGTTGTCTCTCCGTTGATTGACTTCCGCTTCTCGCTTTTCGACGGCGGCACTACCTTCGCCACGGCCATCGCCTTGGCTTCTGCCGAGTTCGGTAACGAGATGCGCGCTGGTGCTTATATTGCTGCCGGCCTCATGTTGTTCTTGCTGACCTTCGTGGTCAACGCAATCGCCCGCGCCATCGTGAAGAAGAAGTAAGGAAGGGAGGATCAATGACTACGACAACTAATGCCAAGCCTGCCTCCCAAGGCGGCGCGACATTCCTAGACATCTCCGGCTCCCGCAAGATGACCAATAACATCGCCACCGTAGTGGTTTGGGGCGCAATGATCTTGGCCATGGTCCCGCTGGTTTGGGTTTTGTGGGAACTCATCGCCCGCGGCAGCGGCGTCATCCTCAACGCTGAGTGGTGGACCGCCTCCCAGCGCGGCATCATGAATAGCTCCGCCGGCGGCGGCGCTGCCCACGCAATCGTGGGTACCTTCGTCCAGACCATCCTGGCTTCTATCATTTCCATTCCGATTGGTATCTTTACCGCCATCTACCTGGTGGAGTACTCCAAGGGTGGTTGGCTCGGCCGCATCACCACCTTCATGGTGGACATCCTGTCCGGTGTGCCGTCCATCGTTGCGGCCCTGTTCGTCTTCGCCATGTGGATCACCCTCTTCGGATTCGGTCGCTCCGGCTTCGCCGTGGCACTGTCCTTGGTGCTGCTGATGATTCCAATTGTGGTGCGCAATACCGAAGAGATGCTGCGCGTGGTTCCGATGGACCTACGTGAGGCGTCCTACGCGCTCGGTGTGCCGAAGTGGAAGACCATCGCCCGCATCGTCTTGCCTACCGCACTGTCTGGCATCGTTACCGGCATCATGCTGGCGATTGCCCGCGTGATGGGTGAGTCCTCCCCAGTGCTGGTCTTGGTTGGTTCCTCCTCCGTCATCAACTGGGATGCCTTCAAGGGATCGCAGTCCTCGCTCCCGCTGATGATGCTGGATATGTACAAGGCCGGTGCACAGCCCGCCGTGCTGGACAAGCTCTGGGGCGCAGCCTTGACGCTGGTTATCCTCATCGCCGTCCTCAATATCGCGGCCCGCATCGTGTCCGCAAAGTTCTCGGTTAAGAAGTAAACGCCGTAACACTCGATTCCGCCATACACTCGCTAGAGGAGAAACTCCCAAATGTCTAAGCTCGCGCTCAATGACGTGAACATCTTTTACGGCGACTTCCACGCCGTGCAGAACGTGAACATGCAGATCCCGGCCCAGGCTGTGACCGCATTCATCGGACCTTCCGGCTGTGGTAAGTCTACCGTGCTGCGCACCATTAACCGCATGCACGAGGTAATCCCTGGTGCCTCCGTGAAGGGTGAAATCCTGCTCGATGGCACCAATATCTACGGCCCGAAGGTGGACCCGGTATCCGTGCGCAACACCATCGGCATGGTTTTCCAAAAGGCTAACCCGTTCCCCACCATGTCCATCGAAGACAACGTGGTGGCAGGCCTGAAGCTCTCCGGCGAAAAGAACAAGAAGAAGCTCAAGGAAGTCGCGGAGAAGTCCTTGCGCGGCGCCAATCTGTGGGACGAGGTCAAGGACCGCCTAGATAAGCCGGGCGGCGGCCTTTCCGGTGGTCAGCAGCAGCGTCTGTGCATCGCCCGCGCCATCGCTGTGGAGCCAGAGGTACTGCTCATGGACGAGCCTTGTTCCGCACTGGATCCGATTTCCACCCTTGCCGTGGAGGACCTCATCCACGAGCTGAAGGAAAACTTCACCATCGTCATCGTGACCCACAACATGCAGCAGGCAGCTCGCGTGTCCGATAAGACCGGCTTCTTCTCCCTCGAAGCAACCGGCAAGCCGGGCCACTTGGTGGAGTTCGATGACACCACCAAGATCTTCGAGAATCCCTCCCAGAAGGAGACCGAGGATTATATCTCCGGCCGCTTTGGCTAAAGATTAGATAGATTGTCCGAGAAAAGGGGGCCGGTTCGCATGAACCGGCCCCCTTTCTTAGGCTTTGATTTTTTAGCGACGGAACTGTCGCTCTAGTTCGGCCATACGGGCCTCGAACTCGGCATCCTGTTTGTCTTCTTCTAGCTTCTTGGCATAGTCGTGGGGTAGCAGGCCAGTGGTCAAATAAATAATGTGACCGGCAACCGAAACGCAGTGATCGGCGTAGCGCTCGTAGTAGCGCGTAATCTGCGAGGTCTCTACTGCCTCGCGCACGGTGCCTTCCCATTCGCGTTGGGTCAAGATACGCAGGATATGGGAGTTAATGTCATCCACTGCATCGTCGTCGGTGCGGAGATTGACGGATAAATCAGCGTCGGGGGTGACGAGAATATCGTGTAGCACCGAGCCCATCTCTTCAGTGAGGCGGTACATTTCCTCGAAGTAGCCCATATAATTTGCTGGAACCACGGATTCGGGGTGGCGCCGGCGCGCAGAATCCGCGATGTGCTGAGCAAGTCTGCCCATGCGGTAAAGATCCTCCACGATATAGATGGAGGAGACTACCTGGCGGAGATCCTGAGCCATGGGGTTTTCCAAAGCCAAGAGCTTCACGGCGCGCTCAGAACACCGAGCACGGATCTCATCTAGCTCCTCGGTCATGGTGAGGGCGTCTTCCGCGGAATCTAAGACGCCTTGGAGCAATGCCTGCGAAGCCTTATCCAAGATGGTGCGCACGGTATCGCACATCACGATGAGGTCATGGGAGAAGTTATCTAAGTGTTCCCTGTAGGCGGCACGCATGCCAAAGATAATAGCGAAAATTTTTCGCTTTTGCGCAACTTAAGCAGTGGTTAAATGCGCGATTCCTGTATGTCTTTAGCTGCTCTTATGTTGCTGTCAGGTTATCCGCCCGAATTCATAATGTCCGCAGCAACGGGAACGCAATCGTCCTCGGGATCGTCGAGCCATCCATCGGGCAAAGCCACCTTGGAAGGCGAACCTTGGCGGCCGCGGGCGCCGTCGGCGTCGGCAGCCAGGGCGTCGGAATCCGCCCAGGGGGCCAGTAATTCCCGCAATGCCTTGAGGGAATCGACCTTGGCCAACCCCGCACGCACTTGGCCGCCGACAGGGAACCCGCGCAGATACCAGCCGATGTGTTTGCGGATATCGCGGGAGGCGTTGTTCTCGCCATCGTGCTCCGCTAGTAGCTCTGCGTGGCGGAGAATGACGTGGGTGACCTCACCGAGGGTGGGCTCTGCCGGGATGGACTCGCCGCGAAGGGCTGCGCCGAGCTCCGCAAAAAGCCACGGGCGGCCAAGGCAGCCGCGGCCCACCTGCACGCCGTCGCACCCGGTCTGCTCCATCATGCGGCGTGCATCCTCCGCGCGGAAGATATCGCCATTTCCCAAGACTGGGACTCCTGTGTCCGCCAAATGTTCCTTTAGGCGGGCAATTTCATCCCACCGTGCCTCGCCGGAGTAGCGCTGGGCGGCGGTGCGGCCGTGGAGGGTAACAGCGGCAGCGCCAGATTCGACAGCAATTCGTCCGGCATCAAGATGCGTATGGTGCTCATCGTCAATGCCCACGCGCATCTTCACGGTAACGGGGATAGTGGTACCTTCGGTGGCCTTGACGGCGGCGGAAACGATATTGCCAAAGAGGCGCCGCTTATAAGGCAGTGCGGAACCACCGCCACGCCGGGTTACCTTGGGAACTGGGCAACCAAAGTTCATATCGATGTGGTCTGCCAGGTTTTCGTCCACGATCATCTTCGCGGCCTTGTAGGTGTATTCCGGATCTACCGTATAGATCTGCAGGGAGCGGGGATCTTCCTGCGGCGCAAAGGTGGTCATGTGCAGCGTCTTTTCATTGCGCTCTACCAATGCGCGCGCGGTGACCATCTCGCAGACATAGAGACCCGAAACAGTGCCGGTGCGTGCCAGCTCCTGCTCGCGGCACAACGTGCGGAAGGCAACGTTGGTTACCCCCGCCATCGGGGCGAGGATGACGGGGGAGGAGAGATCATAGTGTCCAATGCGCAAATTCACGCCCCAATTGTGCTAGTTGACGGGCCAAAATAGCAACTGGTGCCACAGTGGCGGCATCACCCATTTCCGTTTTATGGGGTGGGCGTCACACTAAAGCAGTGGAAATCTTGCAAAGATTCGCTAATGTGGTCTGTGTAACTAATTAGAATGGCCGTTATTTTGGCTGGCCCTTTAATGAAGGAGGATTACCCTTGTCCGAAAGAATCGCGTATGCCCCATTTCAGAAACTCGTCGTTTCTGCAGAAGAGGCTGCTCAGCACGTAAACCACGGTGATCGCGTGGGTATTTCTGGCTTTACCGGAGCTGGCTACCCTAAGGGCCTGCCTACCGCCATTGCAGAGAAGGCTAAAGCTCTGCATGAAAAGGGGGAGGAATTTAAGATCGATGTATTCTCCGGTGCTTCCACCGCCCCGGATTGCGATGGCGTCCTAGCGGAGGCTGAGGCGATTCGCTTCCGCTCGCCTTATAACTCCGACCCCACCTTGCGCAAGCAGTTCAATGACGGCACTGCGCTCTACCAGGATATTCACCTCTCCCACTCTGGCCAGCAGGTAGAGGAGGGCTTCTACGGTGACTTCCAAGTAGCCATCATTGAGGCTGTGCGTATTACCGAGGAGGGCCACGTTGTCCCCTCTTCCGCAGTGGGCAATAACCTCGAATACATCGAGGCCGCAGATAAGATCATTATTGAGATCAACGAGTGGCAGTCCATCAACCTTGAGGGCATGCACGATATCTACCGCATTGAAAAGCTGCCGAACCGCCAGCCTATCCCTATCACCAAGCCGGGCGATCGCATCGGCACCACCTACATGGAGGTCCCAGAGGACAAGGTGGTAGCCGTGGTTAAGACCGAAGCCCCGGACCGCAACGCACCATTCAAGGAGCCGGACGAGATCTCCGAGAAGATCGCGGCCAACTTCATCGAGTTCCTCGAGGGCGAGGTCGCCGCCGGCCGCCTCAAGTATGACAAATTCATCATGCAGTCCGGCGTGGGCAACGTCCCGAACGCCGTGATGGCCGGCCTTTTGGATTCCAAGTTTGAAAATATCCAGGCTTATACCGAGGTCATCCAGGACGGCATGCTCGATCTTATCGATGCCGGCAAGATGACCATGGCTTCCGCCACCTCGTTTGCCCTGTCCCCGAAGTATGCAGAGAAGATGAATGCGGAAGCGGAGCGCTACCGCAAGCACATTATTCTGCGCCCACAGCAGGTCTCCAACCATCCAGAGGTCATCCGCCGCGTCGGCCTGATTTCTTCCAACGGCATGATCGAGGCCGATATTTACGGCAATATCAACTCCACCAACGTTTCCGGTTCCCGCATCATGAACGGCACTGGCGGCTCTGGTGACTTCACCCGCAACGCCTATATTTCCACCTTCGTATCGCCGTCCGTGGCAAAGGACGGTGCCATTTCCGCGCTGGTTCCTTTCGTATCCCACACGGACCACACCGAGCACGACACCATGGTCATCATTACTGAGTACGGCGTTGCTGACCTGCGCGGGCTGGCTCCAAAGGAGCGCGTGGAGAAGGTCATCTCTGTGGCGCACCCTGACTACCGTCCGCTGTTGGAGGACTACTTCAATCGTGCGAAGCAAAACAAGTTCCAGCACACCCCGCACGATTTGAAGACCGCCTTTGATTTCCAGGTTCGCTTCATGGAGAAGGGCGATATGCGCGGCTAATACAGCCTCGCACTGGCAGGCGCTCAGCGGCAGGCTGGGCGCCTCTCGCTTGCCGACGCCCCCTAATTAGGACTTGCAAAGACCGCACGCTAAAATGTAGCGACGTTGGGCCTTTAGCTCAGTTGGTAGAGCTACGGACTTTTAATCCGCAGGTCGTGGGTTCGATCCCCACAGGGCCCACAGCAGGAGCCACCTTTTAGGTGGCTCCTTTTAGTTTTTCACCATCTTCTTGATGGCGCGCATAGCCTCTTCCAGCTTCTCCGTGGCTACTTCGCCGTCTTCGGCGGCGGCTCCGGCCACGCAGTGCTCAATGTGATCTTCTAGGAGCGCGAGCGAGACATTTTCCAGCGCAGACTTCACGGCCGAAATCTGGGTGATGATGTCGATGCAGTACTGGTCTTCTTCCATCATGCGGTGTATCCCACGCGTTTGACCTTCGATGCGTTTAAGTCTGGCGAGGTAGCGATCTTTGCTCTTAGAATCTGCGTTATATCCGTGCACGTGGGGTTCGTGGCAAGAGCAGGTTTGATGCTGGTCAGACATGGTTCCGAATCTTTCTGGGGGAGCGATTTTGTAACTTGGTGAGGTCTCCAGTATATTTCTAGAGGTCGCCTTAGCGCGACAGGCCCCCATCGTCTAGCGGCCTAGGACACTGCCCTTTCACGGCAGCGGCACGGGTTCGAATCCCGTTGGGGGTACCAACACGAAAGTTGTTGGTACGAATTTAATATTCGATTGGCCTTGTGGCGCAGTTGGTTAGCGCGCCGCCCTGTCACGGCGGAGGTCGCGGGTTCAAGTCCCGTCAAGGTCGCAGATGAGCAGTAATCGTTTCTACGGTTGCTGCTTTTTATTTTGTTACGCTGGCGCTAACTAAAGAATTTCTACTGGGAAGAAACCTTCCTCGTCTACGCAGATTCAGAGGAGGAGGCGCAGCACAAGGTTGCTGATCGAGCTCACGAGCAAGAGTATGAAGAGCTGAAGTTGCGCCACATTGTTGATGTCGCTCCGGCCCTTTATGGCTATGTGGACCGAGATTGTGACCTCTACTCGCGGCACTTTGCTGCAATGGAAGACTATGAGCGTTTTGAGATGAAATTGGGAGGAAGAGATCCGCTTCAGGCTCCCAAATAGTCTTGTGACGTGCTGATTTGGTGAGTGTTGGGAGTCTTCTGTAAAGTAACTATCCGTGCCAGAGAGCACGCATAATTTAAAATGGCCTTGTGGCGCAGTTGGTTAGCGCGCCGCCCTGTCACGGCGGAGGTCGCGGGTTCAAGTCCCGTCAAGGTCGCCGAAACCTCCGGGTTTCTGGCCAGATAGCTCAGTCGGTAGAGCACACGCCTGAAAAGTGTGGGGTCGCCAGTTCGATCCTGGCTCTGGCCACAATAATGGCTCCTCGTAAGAGGGGCCATTTTTGCTTAGTATGGTTCCATGGAACACACTATTGCGGCTTAAACGACAGAATGTGTTGTTTTGCGGCGTGTCGGGCTAAACGACATTTTG
>ERZ1464652.173-NODE-173-length-11625-cov-30.025065_pt1 | contig 11625 bp, 10 predicted proteins | sample MGYA00563980_ERZ1464652 | MGnify/ENA primary metagenome ERZ1464652 (study PRJEB39283, sample SAMN07833576) | human skin metagenome | isolation source: Scalp | host: Homo sapiens | place: India: Bengaluru | collected 2015-07-04 ...
TGTTCATCCAGCCGCTGCGTCCCTTCACAGTCCGCTCCGGTGAGTGGGCGCCGGTGTGTGTTATATCGTACCGGCCCAGAAGGGTGGGGTGGGGGTGCGGCGTGCATCGGGAGGGCTCCTCGAGAGGTGGGCTCGTCGTCGGGCACTCGCCGTGCGGCCCCTCGGGGACGCGCAGGCACCGCCGCGCTGAGCGTGCCCGCCCGGCGGGCTCAGCGCGGCCGACGAAGGAGGAGCCGCAGGTGTCGCATCCCGGCCATCGTCGCCCGGGCGCCGACGCGCGGTCAACACCGGGACGGCCCAGGACCGGGGCGGGGCCGGGTGTGGCGGACGTCGCGCACGCGGGCGCGCCACGGCCGATGCTGCGCCAGTAGGCTTGAGGCCATGGCATCCCACTACGACGTCGTCGTCCTCGGTGCAGGTCCCGGTGGTTACGTGGCCGCGATCCGTGCAGCCCAGCTGGGTCTGTCGGTCGCGGTCGTGGAGGAGAAGTACTGGGGTGGGGTGTGCCTCAACGTGGGCTGCATCCCGTCCAAGGCGCTCCTGCGCAACGCCGAGCTCGCGCACATCTTCCAGCACGACGCGAAGACCTTCGGCATCTCCGGAGAGGTCAGCTTCGACTTCGGCGCGGCGTTCGACCGCTCGCGCACCGTCGCGGAGGGGCGCGTCAAGGGCGTCCACTTCCTCATGAAGAAGAACAAGATCACCGAGTACGACGGCCGCGGCACGTTCCGCGACGCGCACACGCTCGACGTGAAGCTCGCCGACGGCTCGACCGACCAGGTGACGTTCGACAACGTCATCATCGCGACCGGCTCGAAGGTGCGACTGCTCCCGGGCGTCGAGCTGTCCGAGAACGTCGTCACGTACGAGAAGCAGATCCTCACGCGCGACCTGCCCCGCTCCATCGCCATCGTCGGCGCCGGCGCGATCGGCATGGAGTTCGCCTACGTCCTCAAGAACTACGGCGTGGACGTGACGATCATCGAGTTCCTCGACCGCGCGCTGCCCAACGAGGACGCCGACGTGTCGAAGGAGATCGCCAAGCAGTACAAGAAGCTCGGCGTCAACCTGCTCACCTCGACCGCCGTCCAGACGGTCAAGGACAACGGCGCCGACGGCGTCACCGTCAGCTACAAGGGCGTCAAGGACGACAAGCCGGGCGAGATCGTCGTCGACAAGGTCCTCATGGCCGTCGGCTTCGCGCCCAACGTCGAGGGCTTCGGCCTGGAGAACACCGGCGTCCAGCTCACCGAGCGCGGCGCCATCGCGATCGACGACGTCATGCGCACCAACGTCGAGCACATCTACGCCATCGGCGACGTCACCGCCAAGCTCATGCTCGCGCACGTCGCGGAGGCGCAGGGCGTCGTCGCGGCCGAGACCATCGGCGGCGCCGAGACGCTCACGCTCGGCGACTACCGCATGATGCCGCGCGCGACGTTCTGCCAGCCGCAGGTCGCGAGCTTCGGCCTCACCGAGCAGCAGGCGCGCGACGAGGGCTACCAGGTCAAGGTCGCGTCCTTCCCGTTCATGGCGAACGGCAAGGCGCACGGCCTCGGCGACCCGGTCGGCTTCGTCAAGCTCATCTCCGACGAGACCTACGGCGAGCTCCTCGGCGGCCACCTCATCGGCCCCGACGTCTCCGAGATGCTGCCCGAGCTCACGCTCGCGCAGAAGTGGGACCTCACGGTCAACGAGGTGGCGCGCAACGTGCACACCCACCCGACGCTGTCCGAGGCCGTCCAGGAGTCGATCCACGGCCTCGCGGGGCACATGATCAACTTCTGACCCGTCAGACGCGGTCGCCCGCGCGGGCGACCACCCGAGCCGAGGCCCGAACCTGCTGTTCCAGGTCCGGGCCTCGTGCTGTCCGGCGGGCGTGCGCCCGCCTGGGAACGAACGTGCCCCCGCGCCCCCTCGCAGGGAGGCGGACGGTCCGCCGGGCGACCCGCCGGTGCGGCTAGGCGAGCGTCCGCGTCACGTGCTCGAGCCAGCGGGCGACGGTGGCCAGCTCGTCGGGGGTGAAGCCCTCGGTGAGGCGGTCGTTCAGCTCGGCGAGCGCGGCGCGCACGTCGTCGAGCGCTGCGGTGCCGGTGGGCGTGAGGTCCAGGCGGACGCTGCGCCGGTCGTCGGGGTCGGGGCGACGGCGCACGAGGTCCGCGCGCTCCATGCGGGCGAGCAGTCCGCTGGTGCCGGCGGGGGAGGCCTGCAGCGCGGCCGTCACCTCGCCGATCGTCGCGCCGGGGTGGGTGGCGAGGTGCAGCAGCACGCCGGCGGCGGCGGCCCCGAGTCCCGGGCCGCCGTCCCCGGTCGTGCGCGCGCTGCCGCGGCGCGCGATCCAGCGCCGCATCTGGCGCTCCGCCGCGGTGGTGAGGAACACCAGCCGCGGCGGGCGGCCCGTCATCGTCGCGGCTTCCTGGCGGGGAAGTGGACGTTCCCGTCCTGCCGCGACGGGGCGGCCGCGGCGCGCGCGTCGAGCCAGGCGAGGAGCTCGGGCCAGAGCGTGTCCCGCAGCCCGCGGCGGAAGAAGCCCAGGTGGCCGATCGCCTCCACGCCGCCGTCGGCGGGGCTCCACGTGCGGCGCTCGACGTGGGCGGCCGTGAGGCGGTCGGTGATCGCGTCGATCTGCGCAGGGGTGGCCCACGGGTCGTCGGTGAACCCGACGGCGAGGACGTCGCCCGTGACGCGTGCCGCGTCCGCGGCGGCGTGCATGGTCGGGTCGTCGAAGAAGTAGCCCGGCATGGTCGACCATCGGCTCCACTCGAGCATCGCGGCGGCGGGCATGTCCTCCCCGAGGCTCAGACGACGGCCGGGGACGTGGCCGAGCACCCGGGCCGTCGCGGGACCGAGAGCCCGCAGGATCAGTCGGACGCGCGCTCGCTCGGCGCGGTCGGGGATCGCGGACGTCGCGGCGACGTGGGGCGCGACCGTCACGAACCCGGCCAGGCCCCGTGAACCCTTGCCGAGCGCGAGCGCGTGCCCGCCGATGCTGTGCCCGACGGCGAGCTGTGGCACGTCGCCGAACCGCGGGCGGGCCCACGCGGCGACCGCGGGGACGCCGTCGGACATCCAGTCGCGCATGCGCAGGCCGCGGTGGTCGCGGGGGCTGCCCGACCGGCCCGTGCCGCGGTAGTCGTACGTGACGGCGACGTACCCGTGGGTGGCGAGGAACTCCGCGAACCCCGTGTACAGACGCTCGAGGACCGCCGTCGCGGGGTGGATCACCACGACACTGCGGGGCGACTCCTCGGCGGGCTTGCGCACCGTGCCGACGACCCAGCCGCTCGCCGGGATCTGGATCCGTAGCTCCTCGGAGCCCACCGTCGCCGGGCTGTCGATTCGCATGCGAAGTACCTTAGCGGGCTCCGTGGGTGAGGTCGTGCCTGCGCTGACGCGGCGCGAGCGAGAGGTGCACGAGCAGCTCGGGGCCGCGCTCTGCGGGCCGTCGTGCTCGCGTACCGCGTGGGCCCGGTCTCGGCGGACCAGCACTCGGGTCGTCGGCGCACAGGCGGGCGCGCTGCGAGTGCGCGCGGACGCCCCCATGCTGGACGTTCCGCCGAACGACGACAGGGGAGTTGCTCATGTCCGACCAGACCACGCCGCAGGACCCCACGACGCAGGAGCCGCAGCCGGAGCAGCCCGCCGACCAGCTCCAGCCGCCGGGACGCGCGGGCGACATGTCGCAGGAGCCGGACCACGGGGAGACCACCTACCGGGGGTCGGGCCGGCTCGACGGGAAGCGGGCGCTGATCACCGGCGGAGACTCGGGCATCGGCCGGGCGGTCGCCATCGCTTTCGCGCGCGAGGGCGCGGACGTCGCGATCTCGTACCTCCCGGAAGAGGAGGAGGACGCCCGCACGACGGCCCGGTGGATCGAGGACGCGGGCCGCACGGCCGTGCTGCTGCCGGGCGACATCCGCGACGAGGAGTTCTGCCGGCAGCTCGTCGCGGACGCCGTCGCGGGCCTCGGTGGGCTCGACGTGCTGGTGAACAACGCCGCGTACCAGATGGCGCAGGACGAGGGACTGCGAGGGATCACGACCGAGCAGCTCGACCGGGTCCTCAAGACGAACGTCTACGCGCTGTTCTGGATCACGCAGGCGGCGCTCGACCACCTGCCCAGCGGCGGCGCGATCATCAACACGACCTCCGTCCAGGCGTTCGACCCGAGCCCTCCGCTGCTCGACTACGCCAGCACCAAGGCGGCGATCCTCAACTTCACCAAGGGGCTGGCGCAGCAGCTCGCGCCCGAGGGCATCCGCGTCAACGCCGTGGCGCCCGGGCCGATCTGGACGCCGCTCATCCCGGCCACGATGCCGGAGGAGAAGGTCGAGCAGTTCGGTGCCGACACGCCGCTCGGCCGTGCCGGCCAGCCGGCCGAGCTCGCGCCGGCGTACGTGTTCTTCGCCTCGCAGGAGTCGAGCTACATCACCGGCGACCGCATCGGCGTGACCGGCGGTCGGCTGCTCTGACGGGTTCTCCCGTCCCCGGCGCGACCAGGCGGCGGCCACCCCACCCGGGGTGCGCCGCCGTCGTCGTGCCCGGGAGAAGATGGTCCCCGGGGGACACCGACCGAGAAGGAGACCCATGCCCGCGCCCACGACGCCCACCCGCGAGTTCGTCACCGGCCTGCCGAAGGCCGAGCTGCACCTGCACCTGGAGGGCACGCTCGAGCCCGACCTCAAGCTGCGCCTCGCGCAGCGCAACGGCATCGACATCGGCCAGTCGACGGTCGAGGAGGTGCGCGCGACGTACGCGTTCGACTCCCTGACGAGCTTCCTCGCCGTGTACTACCCGGCGATGGAGGTGCTGCAGACCGCGGACGACTTCTACGAGCTCGCCGACGCCTACCTCGCCCGCGCGGCGGCGGACGGCGTGAAGCACGCCGAGATGTTCTTCGACCCGCAGGCGCACACGTCGCGGGGCGTGCCGTTCGAGGCGGTCGTCACCGGGTACCACCGCGCCGCGGCCGAGGCGCCGAGCAAGCACGGCATCGACGCGCACCTCATCCTGTGCTTCCTGCGCGACCACTCCGCCCAGAGCGCGGCCGAGACGCTCGAGGCGTCGGTGCCGTTCCGCGACAAGATCCTGGGCGTCGGGCTCGACTCCGACGAGCGCGACAACCCGCCGCAGAAGTTCGCGGACGTGTTCGCGCGCGCCCGCGAGCTCGGGTACCGGCTGACGATGCACTGCGACATCGACCAGGTCGGCAGCATCGACAACATCCGGACCGTGCTCGACGAGATCGGCGTGGACCGGGTGGACCACGGCACGAACGTCGTGGAGGACCCGGCGCTCGTCGACGTCGTGCGCGAGCGTGGGCTGGGCCTCACGACGTGCCCGATCTCGAACTCGTTCGTCACCGACGACATGAAGGCGACCGAGATCGCCGGCCTGCTGCGCTCGGGCGTGCGCGTCACCGTGAACTCCGACGACCCGGCGTACTTCGGCGGCTACGTCGCGGAGAACTACGTCGCGCTCGCGGAGGCGGCGGGCCTCACGACGCAGGAGGTCGTGCAGCTCGCGAGGAACTCGTTCGAGGCGTCGTGGCTCGGCGACTCGCAGCGCGCGGCCTACCTCGCCGAGATCGACCGGTACGTCGCGGCGTTCGACGCGACCGCCGTCTGACCCGGCCACCCGCCCCGCCGAGGTAGAGCCTTGGTCCGCCGAGGTAGAGGCGTGGTCACGACCACGCCTCTACCTCGCGGGACCGGGGCTCTACCTCGGGCGGCCGAGGCTCTGTCTCGCGGTTCTGGGCGCTCGTCCCGCGCGGACGTACCGGGGAGTAACGTGTCGGGGACGGCCGCCGCCGTCGGTTCGGCGGCGAGCACCCCCGCAGGGGGTGAATAATCTCCGGGTGCCGCACGTTGGCACGCACGGGACCCGCGCGCGCGGAACGGCCGTCCGCGGCCCCGCACGCGGGCCCTGCCCGCAGGGGCACCACGACCACCGGCTTGGCGAGAGGGCGACCAGAGCTCATGAAGGATGTGCTGTACGTCGACGGCGGGACCCCGCTGGACGGGACGATCACCGTGCGCGGCGCGAAGAACTTCGTGTCCAAGGCGATGGTGGCGTCGTTGCTGGGGGAGTCGCCGAGCGTGCTGCGCAACGTGCCGCAGATCCGCGACGTCGGCGTCGTGACGGGGCTGCTGGAGCTGCACGGCGTCACCGTGAAGTCCGACCCGGACGCGGGGATCCTCGACCTGGACCCGTCGAACGTCGAGTCGGCGCACGTCGCGGACATCGACGCGCACGCGGGCTCGAGCCGCATTCCGATCCTGTTCTGCGGCCCGCTGCTGCACCGTCTCGGTGAGGCGTTCATCCCGGACCTGGGCGGCTGCCGGATCGGCGACCGGCCGATCAACTACCACCTGGACATCCTGCGCCAGTTCGGCGCGGTGGTGGACAAGCGGGAGAACGGCATCCACATCCGTGCGCCGCGCCGCCTCCAGGGCACGAAGATCGCGCTGCCGTACCCGTCGGTGGGCGCGACCGAGCAGCTCCTGCTGACCGCGGTGCGCGCCGAGGGCATCACGGAGCTCGCGAACGCCGCGATCGAGCCCGAGATCATGGACCTCATCGCGGTGCTCCAGAAGATGGGCGCGATCATCTCGGTCGACACCGACCGCGTGATCCGCATCGAGGGCGTCGACCGCCTCGACGGCTACACGCACACCGCGCTCGGCGACCGCATCGAGGCGGCCTCGTGGGCGTCGGCCGCGCTGGCGACTGGCGGCGACATCACGGTCAAGGGCGCGACGCAGCCCGAGATGATGATGTTCCTCAACACGTTCCGGAAGGTCGGCGGCCGGTTCGACGTCCAGGACGACGGCATCCGGTTCTGGCACCCGGGCGGCGACCTGTCGCCGATCGTGCTCGAGACGGACGTGCACCCGGGCTTCATGACGGACTGGCAGCAGCCGCTCGTCGTGGCCCTCACCCAGGCCAAGGGCCTGTCGATCGTGCACGAGACGGTCTACGAGAACCGCTTCGGCTTCACGGACGCGCTGCGCGGCATGGGCGCGACCATCCAGGTCTACAAGGAGTGCCTGGGCGGGCGCGACTGCCGGTTCGGGCAGCGCAACTTCCACCACTCCGCGGTCATCTCGGGCCCGACGCCGCTCACCGCGGCCGACATTGAGGTGCCCGACCTGCGCGGCGGCTTCTCCCACCTCATCGCCGCGCTCGCCGCGAAGGGCACGTCGACCGTGCGCGGCATCAGCCTCATCGACCGCGGCTACGAGAACTTCCAGGACAAGCTGGTCGCGCTCGGCGCGGACGTCCGTCGGGACTGAGCCGTCCACGGGTGCCCGGGGCACCCACCTCATGACGACTGTCACGGCCTCGCACGCGGTCCGCGTGCGAGGCTGTTCGTCGTGATCACCCGACCGCGCACGTTCCTCGACGTGTGGAGCCGTCGGACCGGCCCCGAACGGTTCGACTCCTACACCCGATGGTCGCTCTACTTCCTCTCGGGGACCGAGCCCTTCATCGCGCTCGCCCTCATCGGGAGCGACCGGACGTTCGACCCGTCGGTGGCGCGGTTCTGGCTGGCGCTCGTCCTCGTGCACACGGTCGTCTGCATCCTCACGCTGCGCGCCGGGATCGGGCACTTCCTCGGCGGACGCCGCGTCCACCCGGTGCTGCTCGTCCTCCTCGGGGTCCTCTCGCTCGCGGTCGCCGCGCTCGCCGTCGGCACGTTCCCCGTGGACGGCGTCGACGACGTCGCCGCGAGCAGCCGCTACTACGGGCTGCTCCTGGGCCTCGGCTACGGGGTGCTGGCGCTCGTCCCCCTGCTCACGTTCCGGCGGGTCGCGCTCGTCGCGCTGGTCCTCGCCGTCGTCACCGGGTGCTCCGTGTGGATGGGCACCGGGCCCGTGACGGCGCGGACGGCGGGCGTAGCGGTGGGCCTCGGCCTCTCGGTCCTGGTCATGCTGCTCGGCGTCTTCGGCTCGTACCGCGCCTCGGTCTGGATGCTCGGCGTCGTGTGGGAGCAGGAGCGCACGCGCGTGCTCCACGCCCGCCTCGCCGTCGCGGAGGAGCGGCTGCGGTTCTCGCGCGACCTGCACGACGTCTTCGGGCGCACTCTGTCCGTGGTCGCCGTGAAGAGCGAGCTCGCGGCGGAGCTCGCGGCCCGCGGCCGCCCCGGCGCCGAGGAGCAGATGCTCGAGGTCCGCCGCATCGCGCAGGACGCGCTGCGCGAGGTGCGCGCCGTCGTCGCGGGCTACCGCACGGCCGACCTCGGCGCCGAGCTGGCCGGGGCGCGGTCCGTCCTGCGGTCCGCCGGGATCGAGACGACCGTGCACGGCGACGAGACCCCCGTGGGCGAGGACGCGCAGGAGGCGCTCGCGTGGGCGGTCCGGGAGGCCGTGACGAACGTCGTGCGGCACTCGACCGCGCGCACCTGCACCATCACGGTCCACCGCGACGGGGCGTCGAGCGTCGTGGAGGTCGTCAACGACGGCGTCCCGACGGCGCCGCGCACCGGCGGCGGGTCGGGCCTCGTCGGGCTCCGCGAACGCCTGGAGGGCGCCGGCGGTCGCCTCGAGACGTGGGTCGACGACGGGCGGTTCGGGCTCGTGGCCCGCGTGCCCGACGCCGCCCGTCCCCACCGCACGTCCCCGTCCCCGCTCCCCGAGAGGACCACCCCGGCGTGATCCGCATCCTCCTCGCCGACGACGAGAACCTCATCCGCGACGCCGTCGCGTCGCTCCTCGCGCTCGAGGACGACCTCGAGATCGTGGCGCAGGCGGCGTCCGGCCCCGAGGCCGTCGCGGCCGCGCTCAAGCTCCGGCCCGACGTCGCCGTGCTCGACCTCCAGATGCCGGGCCTCGACGGCGTCGAGGTCGCGCAGCGGCTCGCCGGCGTGCTGCCGTCGTGCGGCGTCGTCATCGTCACGAGCCACGGCCGCCCGGGCTACCTCAAGCGCGCGCTCGAGGCGGGCGCGCGGGGCTTCCTGCCGAAGACCGTCTCGGCGCGCGTCCTCGCGGACGTCGTGCGCCAGGTGCGCGACGGCGGCCGCTACGTGGACCCGGAGCTCGCCGCGGAGGCGATCGCCGCGGGCGCGAGCCCGCTCACGCCGCGCGAGGCCGACGTGCTCGAGCTCGCGGCCGACGGCGCCCCCGTCGAGGAGATCGCGACGCGCGCCCACCTCGCGCCCGGCACCGTGCGCAACTACCTCTCGTCCGCGGCGGCCAAGCTGGGCGCCGCGAACCGGCACGAGGCCGCGCACGCCGCGCGGCGGCACGGCTGGATCTGAGGGCGGGCTCCGCCCGGTAGGCTCGGTGACCGTGCCGAGCCAGCCCCAGACCCCGCGCGCGTACAAGACCCTGGCGTTCCTGCTGCGCTCGATCCTGTTCGCGATCACCCGACGCGACTGGCGGGGCGCCGAGAACCTGCCCGACGGCGGGTTCATCGCCGCCGCGAACCACGTCACCGAGGTCGACCCGGTGACGCTCGCCCACTTCCTCTACGACCAGGGCCGCGCCCCCAAGATCACGGCGAAGGCGTCGCTCTGGAAGGTGCCCGTGCTCGGCGGCCTCCTCACCCGCACCGGGATGATCCCCGTGCACCGCGGCACCGCGGGCGCCGCGCAGTCGCTCGTGGACTCCACCGCGCGGCTCGACGAGGGCGAGTGCGTCGTGTTCTTCCCCGAGGGCACGCTCACGCGCGACCCGGACGGCTGGCCCATGGTGGGCAAGACGGGCGTCGCGCGCCTCGCGCTCACGAGCCGGGCGCCCGTCGTCCCCATCGCCCAGTGGGGCGCGCACCGGCTCCTCGCGCCGTACGGCAAGGTGTTCAAGCCGATCCCGCCCAAGCAGGTCGCGGTCCACGCCGGGCCACCCGTCGACCTCTCCGACCTCTACGACCGCCCGCAGGACACCGCGACGCTGCGCGAGGCGACCGAGCGCATCATGGCCGCGATCACGAGCCAGCTCGAGGAGATCCGCGGCGAGCAGGCGCCCGCCGAGCGGTTCGACCTGCGCCGTCGGCCCGGGACGGAGGACCGCGCGTGAGCGCCGAGCGCATCGCCGCCGCCGTCCTCGGGTCGGGCAGCTGGGGCACCACGTTCGCCGCCGTCCTGGCCGACGCCGGGTGCGAGGTGCGCCTCTGGGGCCGCGACGCCGAGGTTGCCGACCAGGTGAACGCCTCGCGCCGCAACGAGAAGCGGCTGCCGGGCATCGACCTCCCCGCGGGGATCCGCGCCACGACCGACGCGGCCGAGGCGCTCGCGGGCGCCGGGCTCGTCGTCGTCGCGGTGCCCTCCCAGGTCGCGCGCGAGACGCTCACCGAGCTCCGCCCGCACGTGGCGCCCGACGCGGTCGCGGTGTCCCTCATGAAGGGCGTCGAGCTGAGCACCGACCGGCGCATGAGCGAGGTCGTCGCGGAGTCGCTCGGGCTGGCTCCCGAGCGCGTCGCCGTGGTCTCGGGGCCGAACCTCGCGCGGGAGATCGCGCACCGGCAGCCGACGGCGACCGTCGTGTCGTGCGCCGACGACGACGTGGCCCGCTACGTGGCGCGCGCGTGCTCGTCGTCGTACTTCCGCCCGTACACCAACCGGGACGTGGTCGGCGTCGAGCTGTGCGGCGCGGTGAAGAACGTCATCGCGCTCGCCGTGGGCATCGCCCAGGGCCGCGGGTTCGGCTACAACACGACCGCCACCGTCATCACCCGTGGTCTGGTCGAGATCACGCGCCTCGGGCTCGCGCTCGGGGCGGACGCGGAGACGTTCCCCGGGCTCGCGGGCATGGGCGACCTCGTCGCGACGTGCTCGTCGCCGCTCTCGCGCAACCACACGCTCGGCAAGCACATCGGCCAGGGCCTGAGCCTCGACGACGCGATCGCCGCGACCGGCGGCACGGCGGAGGGCGTGAAGTCGTGCCGCTCGGTGCTCGAGCTCGCGCGCAAGGTCGGTGTCGACATGCCCATCACGGCCGGGGTCGTGGCGGTGCTCCACGAGGGCATGCCCGTCGACGAGATGGCGCGCGGCCTGCTGTCCCGGCCGCAGAAGGCCGAGGGCGTCTCGGCGGAGCGCTGAGGCCCTCGGCCTCCGGGGGGGCGGACCGTCAGCCGTCGTCGCGGACGTCGACGACGACGCGGGTCGGGTCCTCGAGCGAGAACACCCGGAACGGGCGCTGCTCGTCGTCGACCCCGACGAACGCCTGCGTGTACCCCTCGAACACGCCGCGCAGCAGGACCTCCTCGACCTCGCCGTCGTCCCCGGCCCGGACGGGATTCGGGCCCGCGTACTCCTCGACCCCGGTGTCCATGGGGTATCCCGAGCCGGAGATCATGACCTGCAGGTAGGCGTCGCCGTCGACGGCGACGACGTCGCCCTTGCCGTCGTCGACCGGCTGGTCGACGTACTCGACCCGCCACCCGGGCGTGCCGGTGCCGCCGAGCTCGAAGACGACCCGGTCGAACCCGTCGTGGTGCCCGACCCGGACGTCCGTCACCGTGAGCGCGGCGTCCGCGGACGGGTCCTGCGTGTCCGGCTCGGTGTTCGCGGGGAACGGCAGCGGTGCCTCCGTCGCGTCGTCCGACGGCGTGGACGCCCCCGCGGTCGTCGCGGCGGCGGGCGCCGGGGGGGCGCGGGGCGACGGCGTGGGGCGGGGCGCGGCGCGG
>ERZ1464652.182-NODE-182-length-11351-cov-10.221140_pt1 | contig 11351 bp, 9 predicted proteins | sample MGYA00563980_ERZ1464652 | MGnify/ENA primary metagenome ERZ1464652 (study PRJEB39283, sample SAMN07833576) | human skin metagenome | isolation source: Scalp | host: Homo sapiens | place: India: Bengaluru | collected 2015-07-04 ...
CCCACCCGCACCATCCCGCAAGGCGAATCAGAACAGCTCGATGGTGGGCCGACGGAAGTGATCCCACCGCAACGTCTGAGCTTCGAGACGAAGTTAGATTTGCCGCAGGCCGAGGCTGCTCCAAAGCCAGAGCCGCAAGCTTTTTCTCGCCCCCAAGCACAAGCGTCTTCGGCGGCCGAGCCCCCACTCGAACCATTTGCACCTGCAGCCGCATCTGCACCCACACCGGTGCCGGCTTCCGTTCCCGAACAGCCGGTGCAGAGCGCACATGAAGAACCCGCCGAGCGTCCGCTGACCAACCGCAATCCGCTTTCGCTAGTGCTTTTCTTACTAGTGGTCACGATTGCCGTTGGAGCGGTAGCTATCGGCGGGTGGTGGTTCGGGTCCTCGCTCTACGGCACGACACCGAACCTGTGGATTTAGTTACGCAGCATCTCCGCAATGAGGAAGGACAGTTCCAGCGACTGCTGCGTATTCAGGCGCGGATCCACGGCCGACTCATAGCGGCCCGGAAGATCCACATCAGTGATGTCCTCGGCGCCGCCAAGGCACTCGGTAACATCCTCACCGGTGAACTCGAGATGTACACCGCCCGGATGGGTGCCCAGCTCACGGTGTACTTCGAAAAAGCCCTGCACCTCATCCACGATCTTGTCAAAGTGCCGAGTCTTGTAACCGTTCGATGCGGTAAAGGTATTGCCATGCATCGGATCGGACTGCCATACCACCTTGTGTCCGGAGTCTTCTACCGCCTTTACAATGGCCGGTAAAGCGGTGCGCACCTTATCGTGGCCCATACGCGAGATCATGGTCAGGCGCCCTGGCTCGCGATGCGGGTCAAGCCTTTCCGCGTATTCCACGGCCTGCTCTGGAGTAACTCCCGGCCCCAGCTTGATTCCCACAGGATTGCCGATCATCGCCGCAAAATTGACATGGAAGTCTTCGATACCGCGGGTGCGTTCACCAATCCATACCTGGTGTGCGGAGAGGTCGTAAAGCTTAGTATCGCCGTTATTGTCTTGGCCTAGGCGCAGCATGGACCGTTCGTAATCCTTCAGCAAGGCCTCATGCGAGCAGTAAATATCGGCCGAGCGCAGGGTGTCATCATGCACGCCACAGGCATTCATGAAGTTCAGGCCATTTTCGATCTCACGGGCCAGGTCCTGGTAGCGGGCACCGGCGCGGGATTTCCTTACAAACTCACGGTTCCACTCGTGGAGGCGGTAGAGATCCGCAGTTCCAGAGGAGGTCAAGGAGCGAACCAGGTTCATCGCTGCCGAAGAATTGGCGTACGCCCGGATCATGCGGGCCGGATCGTGGCGGCGTGCTTCCTTGGTTGGCTCCACGCCGTTGACGATGTCACCGCGGTAATTCAGCAGGCCATTGGAATCCGTATCGGAAGATCGCGGCTTAGCATACTGGCCAGCAATTCGTCCCAACTTAACCACGGGTACAGAGGCACCATAAGTCAAAACCACGGCCATCTGCAGCAATGTTTTTACATTGCCGCGGATATGGGGCTCGGTATTGGACTCAAAAGTTTCCGCACAATCGCCGCCCTGCAGCAAAAAGGCATTGCCTAGGGCAACGTCTGCCAGCTTCTTTTTGAGCGCTTCGATCTCTGGTGCAACCACGATGGGCGGTACGGATTCGAGAATCTTGCGCACGTTATTGGCCTGGGCGGTATCCCAGCTGGGCTGCTGTTTTGCGTCACGCTTGATGACGTCTTGGAAGACTTCCTCGATGCCCTCTGGCAAAGGAGGGAGGTCCGGGAGAACGCCTTGCGGAATATCTACTGTCCAACTCACACTGCTATTTAACCACTAATAGCCTATCGCGCGTTAGTTAAATTCTAGATATTAATTCTATTGCCTTTAGAGAGCGGAAGCACTTGGGCGCAGGCGCGGAACTTGGCGAGGTTATGGCGGGCGTCGACAAGCGCATCGTGATTCCCCTTGGGCACTGCGGGCAGGCTCGGGCGGCCTGCAAACTCCCAATACTGCTTAAGCTCGCGGGTGTAGCGCGGCAGGCGCTTTGGCAAACCGGCCATATCTCCCCACAACTGTGCCAACACCACGTGATCATAGGCACCGACCCAAGCCCACAGCTCTACCGGAGTCGAGCTCTGCGTCAGGAAATCTAGGACCTCCGAGCGGATTGTATCCAAAGGCTTCCACACTGAATCGCGCGGGCTCGGCAGCTTATCCAATACATTATCCTTCACCCAGGAATTGGCCTTGGCGGGATCAAAATCCGTGGACACAGCGTAATATTCGCTGCCATTCTCACCGACGATGCCGATGGAGACCAATTCAATGGTCTGTCCATCCTCAATAAATTCGGTGTCATAGAAGTAGCGCACGTCTCCCAAGCCTAGCGCCGCCTAGTACACGGCAATAAATTGGCCCGTTAAAGCGACGGTTGTACACTTCTGGCGTGAAGAAGTCTCTGTGGTTTACTGCTCTGCCCTTATGCCTTTCCGCTCTCGTGACCCTTTGGTGGCTCACGGACCCGCCCGAACATGACTCGGTCCTCTTATCCGCCTACTACCACATTGACCATGACTTTTACCGCGAAGGAGGTCCTGGTTTTGGCAGCGACCTCTACGCCAAGGACTATCTCGTAGGCAGCAATCGCGACGTCTCCCTCCCCTTTACTTACCCGCCGTTCGCGGCGTTGCTCTTTACCCCACTGAGCTGGCTCCCGCTTACCGCCGCAAGCGTCCTTGTATCCGTCGCCTCTTTTGCCGCACTCTGGGCCTGCGTAGCGCTCATCCTTCGCTCCATCAAATGCTCCGGATGGGCAGCTTGGGCACTACTGGCTGCCATGCTCACCGAACCTATTACGGAGACCTTCAGCTTCGGCCAAGTAAATATCCTGCTCTCCGCCCTCGTGGTGGTAGACATCCTCTGGCTCCGCCCAGGCCGCGGACGAGGCGTGCTTACCGGCATCGCCATGGCTATCAAGCTCACCCCCGCAGTATTTCTTGCTGTGTTCTTTGTCCGCCGCGAGTGGCGCGCGTTTTTCAGCTCACTCGGCGCCTTCTTCGCAGCCGGACTAATCGCCTTTGCCTGCAATCCGCACAGCTCGATTCAGTACTGGAGCGAGACATTGCGCGATTCCAACCGCATTGGTGGGTTGGCTTATAGCTCCAATCAGTCACTGCGTGGCTTCTTTAGCCGCCTTGCCCCCGAGCACGCAGAAAAGCTATGGCTCATAGCCGTTCTCGTCGTCATTGCCATCGTGTGGTTTGTCATGGAGCGACTCTCCAATGGAAACCAGTCCGTTCTCATGCTGCTGGCTGCATCAGTATCACTGCTTTGCTCGCCGGTGTCCTGGTCGCACCATTTCACTTGGCTGGTACTGGCTGGCGTCCTTCTTGCAGCCCAACGCCGGTGGAAGCTCGCCGCACTAACGTGGCTGGCCCTTTTGGCTCGCGGACATTGGCTCGTTCCCCACACCAATAACCAAGAGCTGGATTGGGCATGGTGGCAACACATCGTGGGCAACGACTACGTCATCGTTACCGCTCTGCTGGTTCTTTGCTCGCTACCATTGGCTCTACGGCGGGCCGGCGCTTATCAATCCGCGGTGGAACCAGCGTCCAGCCGAGGATAGGGACCTTCCCGAGCGCCCACAGTGCCACCGATGCAGCCGCCGAATAGAAAAAACACATCGCTATCCAGAACCACGTATTTTCCATCGGCCACTGTCCTGCCAAGCTAACGACATAATCGCGGTGGGCCATGAAGAAGCCGTACCCCACCGTCATGCCGATTGGGTGGGCCAAATAAATAGGCAAGGTATGGCGCCCCACAAACTTCACAAACGCAGAAACCGCCGGAATATGACTGATGAGGACTGCCCCTACAATGCCAGCCGGGGTTTCGAGCGTCTGTTCCGCAAAGCGGATCAACAGGTCTAGATCCCCCCTGCCAAGGAAATCGCCCCCAGGCAACGGCCAATGCACCGTCACTTCCCTTTCTAGGGCATCCCACGTCTTCCGGATGAACACTCCCGCGAAGTAGCTCGCGATCGCCGCGCAGTAAACCCACAGAGAACCCATGCGGAAGCTGCCTTTGAAGGGGGCTTCGGCGGCATCGGCAAATCGGGTAATAGGCCCACGCAGATAGGCGGCTCCGACGAAAATAGGCAAAAACATAATCGCCTTGCCTATGAAGAAATAATGGTCCTGCCACGCGATGAACAACAGTGGTGTAAAGCTCAAGGCCAAACCCGCCCATGCGCGAAGCTTGCGCACACTCCACAAAAAGATATTGAAGATGATAAGCGCATGGATAAACCACGCCATGGTGTGACCCAAAAGCAGGTTATAAAAAAGATCCGTGAACTGCAGGTAGGGATCCCCAAACACCCAGTGGTATTCAATGCGCTTGGTCCACAGCTCAACGGTCATCCACACCGTATAAGGAACGAGGAAAAACCACAGGCGGCGAGTAAATAACTCGCTAAAGGAATAGCGAAAAATTTTGGTAGAGAAATAGCCGGATACGAGGAAGAACAAGGGCAGGCGGAGAGGATCCAGCCACGTATTCAGGTCAGCCAACCACGTTAGCTCACCTTCCGGAACCACCAGCGTCACGTGCAAAAGCACTACGCCGATGATGGATACGCCTTTAGCAGTATCTGGCCAAGCTAAGCGGGCCGTGGGAATAGTGATTACCTCCCCTTGTATTCAGCGCCGGCGGGGTAACCATGACCGGCTTTGAGTGAAGCCTTCACATCGGAGGCGTACACATCAACATAAGGCTTATCGCTCAACTCGGCCAAATTACGCATCACAAAATCCGTGAAGGCACGGATAGTGTCATGCTCCACCGGATTCATGCCGCGCTCCTTTGCCCAGTCATGCGGCAAGATAGGATCACCTACCCGCACCCCGACCTTAAAGGGGCGCGGGATCCACGAGCCAATGGGATTAGCTTTGCGGGAATTGATCATCGCAATGGGAAATACCAGCTGGTTGGTCTCCATTGCAATGCGCGCCATACCGGTACGGCCTTTGTAAATGCGTCCGTCTGGCGACCGGGTGCCTTCTGGATAAATGCCAAAGAGATCGCCGCGAGACAAAATACCCTCTGCGGTCTCCACAATGGCGTCGCCGGCGTCTTCGCTATCGCGCTCAATGGGCACTTGGCCCACCGAGGTAAAAAACCATTTCTGTAACCCACCGACTAGCCCGGGGGTAGTAAAGTACTCGGACTTAGCCGGAAAGGTAATTTGGCGGGGGCACACCAGCGGAAAGAAGAAGGAATCCATAACGGCCTGGTGGTTTGACACCAAAATCGCGGGCCCTTCAGAAGGGATTTTTTCTATTCCCTCAGTCCATGGGCGATTCCATACGCGCAGGGCGGGTCCGAAAAAGATGTGCTTAAAAGCCCAGTACCACTTGTTTTTCATCGCCAGGTCGTCCTTTGCTTGTTCTAACGGCCACTGCGGGCCAAATCGGCTACGCCAATCATACCCGCTGCGGAACCCAATTCTGCGGTGGCAACACGTGCGAGGGGGCGGTGCCCTGCCCCGACAATATCCTGCCCCATCGCTTGGACAGCGTCCTTAAGGTACAAGTCTGCATCTTGTGATACACCGCCGCCCAGCACGATAAGCTCGGGATCGAGTACATCGGCAACGATGGACAAGCCCTGACCCAACCACCGGCTGAATTCTTCCATCACCGCTACCGCAAGGGGATCGCCACGGCGCGCCGCCTGGGTAATCTCCTTACCCGTTGGATCAGTAGGCAACGCAGTTTCATAGCTAGCACGCAAATCCGCACAGGTATCCGGCAATGCCGTACCGGAAGCATAGCGCTCCAAACAGCCCCGCTTACCACACGAGCACTGCCGCCCATTGGGCACCACGACGATATGCCCAAACTCTGGCGCGGTTCCAAATGCACCGCGGTAAATCGTGTCGTGCGTCATCAGCGTGGCCCCAATTCCGGTACCCACTGCAAAGAAAACCCAATCCTCGGCGCCCCGGCACGCGCGAAAGCACTACTCTGCACATCCTGCTGAAGTGGCATCATGCGCGAAGCGCACATGCATACCAAGCTTTTGTGATAGTGATTCCCTCACGTTGGCGTGCCGCCACGGTAGATGCGGGGCAAAGCGCACCACTTCACAGCTAGGATCGAGAAAGCCTGCTAAAGCTAAGCCAACAGCGTCGACCTCATAATCAGCGCGTAGCTCATCGACGATGCCCACAATGTCAGCTTCCAGCTGCTCGGCGTCCATCGACGTGGGGATTGTGCGACTGGCGAGGATTTTCCCCTCCCGAGTGATCACTCCACCGCGCACGTTGGTGCCACCGACGTCGAAGCCGATAGTCAGATCGGCGGAGTTGTTCTCAAGCATGCATAACAGAATATACCGACAACCGGGCTAGGGTCACATCAAGACATCAGCCGACGCAAACGCTGCCCCATAATCTGCCATGCCCAATTCTCCTCCACATGGCGGCGGCCCGCTTGCCCCATCTGTTGTCTACGGTGCGGATCACCTAGCAAGGCCTTCAACGCTTGAGCCAGTTCTTCCACAGAAGAGCCCTTGACGACGACCCCGGTCTCCCCCGTCACCGTCTCAGGCGCTCCGCCAGAATCGCCAGCGATGACTGGCACACCGCACGCTTGCGCTTCCAAATAGACAATGCCGAGCCCTTCCACATCTAGTCCACCGCCGCGAGTACGGGCGGGCATGGCAAAGACGTCAGCTGCGTGCAGCGCCGTATCGATACTTTCGGCCTCTTGGATCACTGCATCCGGACAATACATATCCGCTAACTCCACTAATGCAGCCCGGTAGCGGCCCCTCCCGATGAGAAGCAGCTGCGCATCCGGAAACTCCTCGCGCACTAGGGGCATGGCGCGCAAAAGCTGATCCTGCCCCTTGCGCGGTACAAAGCGCGAAATGCACACGATGGTCGGCCCATCGACTCCGAATTCCGCCTTTGCGGCGGCGCGTTGCTCTGGCGTGGCCGGAGAAAAGTTCTCCACGCTCACCCCAGAGGGCAGGTGCTCCCAGCGAGGATGAGGACCGAATGGTCCGCGCAAGCGGCGCAAGGTGTAGCCGGAGATATAGGTAATAACGTCAGCGTAGTCACCAATGCGTCGCAGACATTGTCTGGCAACGGGCACCATCGACCACCCCACCTCGTGTCCGTGCGTCGTTGCCACAACACGGGTGGCTCCTGCCTCTTTGGCCGCCTTGCCCATCAGAGCAAGAGGCGCGGCTGCCCCGAACCAAACGATATCAATATTTTCGGCGCGGATAATCTCCTGCATACGGCGCACCGTTGCTGGAGTTGGCAACATCACGCGACGGGGCCAACGGATCACCTTATAATTCGCCGCAGCATCAAATTTCGCCGGCGACTCCTGCGTAGAAGCAAAGACCACGACATCGCGCGGGTCCAAGGTAGCTACAAAATCACGCAGGTAAGATTGAATTCCGCCGATTTTGGGAGGAAAGTCATTGGTTACCAGCAGAATACGAGCCACTTAGTAACGCGCCGTTCCGGTAATCGGCATAGACTTAAGCGGCACTACTTGGACAGGTACGCCATAGGTAGAGGCGTGCACGACTTGACCGTTACCGATGTACATGCCCACGTGAGTAACGCCTGGGTAGTATCCCACGATATCGCCCGGCTGGAGATCTTCCAGTGGTACCGAAGTACCGCCGGCAATCTGTGCCTGCGAAGTGCGCGGAATAGACTTTCCAATCTGCTGATAAGCCCAAAACATCAAACCAGAACAGTCAAATTGATCTGGGCCTGCTGCGCCCCAGCCATAGGGCGCACCTAGTTTAGACAGCGCGGCCGAAGCTGCTCCGTCGGCAACATCACCTAAGTCCACTTTTGGCTTGTCAGAGCCGCCAAACTGGCTCTCCCATGCCTTGCGCTGCTGCTCATCAAGGGCATCGACCTGCTTCTCGATGTCCTTTTGCTGCTTTTCTAGCTCCTCCTTTTCCTTCAGGACGACCTCGCGCTGCTCTTCTAAAGCCTTCTTTTCTTCGCGTACCTTGTCCGCAGCAGCCGCGGCTTTGTGCTTTTCATCTTCTGCCATGGTCGCGGCGTTCGCTTTAGCATCAAGAGTACGTTGGGCCTTACGTGACAGCGCACCGAGGTAGCCCATGCGCTCTACAGCATCCGAAGGATCTTCTGCCGCCAGCGCTCCCGACACAGCGGAGCGGGAATCACCGCGATAGCGAGACTGCGCGATGCCATTGACCTTCTCTTGCTGTGCGGAAACATCGCCCTTAGCATCGTCCGCACGAGATTGCGCGTCGGCCGCCGCACGTTCAGAGTCCGAAACCTCAGCCTGCTTGTCTTCAAGCTTGATTTCTAGCTCTTTAACTTCCTCATTCTTGGCGGAAACTTTGCGCGCGACCTCACCTACGCGCTCGACCAATGCATCCACATCGTCAGTGGTGGACTCTTGGCGCGGGGCGACCTCTTGGGCAACTACCTGAGAAATTCCAGACACAGACGTAACAGCAAGAGCTGATACCAGCGCAGCTGCAGGAAGTACTCGTTTAGACACGTATGGACCCTTAGATTAAGAAAATTTGAAAATCGTACTTACTATAGCGGGTTTTACCCGCTAATGCACGACAAAGCCCTCCCCACGAAGGGGAGGGCAATATCCACCGCTTCTTAGAAGCGAACGGCCGAGTGGATCGGCATGTAGTTCAGGTCGCGCTCCTGAACTGGGACGCCAGAATTTAGGGCGTCAATAATGGTTCCGTGGCCGGTGTAGATACCGACGTGGGAAGCGCCACCGTAGTAGGCGACGATGTCACCCGGCTGCAGCTGGTCCAGCGGTACTGGGGTACCAGCGGAAGCCTGCGCCTGAGAGGTACGCGGGATCTGCTTGCCGGCCTGAGCATAAGCCCAGCTGGTTAGACCGGAGCAGTCGAAGGCGTTCGGACCAGCAGCGCCGTAAACATACGGGGAGCCGATAACGGAGCGAGCTGCTGCGAGCGCCTTCTGGCCGACGGTCTGCTGTGCTGGAGCGGCCGGCTTGTGACCGGCTGCTGCGTAGTTGGTGTGCTGCTGGTTGGAAACCTTGCCCAAGGACGGTACGTAGCGGTCAATGTTTGGGACCTGGTCAATGTTCGGGACATTTTCCAGACCTGCTACCTCAAAACGGTAGTCGGTATTAGGTACGACAACCTCAGCTGCCTGTGCGACGCCTGGTGCGACGACGGCTGCGGTTGCAGCGAGTGCTGCAGTAGATGCAATACGACGGGTATTAACAGTGCCCTGACGACGGTGCTGTGCCACGAGTAAAACTCCAAATCTTCCTGCGCGCCTACCTCCTTCCAAAAAGAGGAAGCTCTGACCCTGGGGGACAAGCGTTCGTTGGAAAACCCTTCCTTTAGGATTTCCTCCCATCGGCCGCTCAGTAGGAAGGGCCAGTTGCGGCGCTGGAATTCGTCTGTACTGCTTGAGCCCCTGTGCGGGCGGTAACTCAATGTCTCGAATAGGTTACGAAATCATCACAAGCAATGTCCATTCGCAACACCAGATCAACCCTTGTTATCGCTTCGTTATCTTCCTTTGACCTAACCGATACTTAACGCTTACAAAATCAACATTGGTTTAGACATCAAGAGACGTTTACAGTCGCCACCAGCCCAAACGCGACCGCGCACCAAAATATCCGCCGATGAGCCCGCCAACTAAATAGGAGCTTAACAATTTAGATAAAACTAAATTGTGACTTTCACCACCTAGCCATAAGGTTCGCCTCTACTCCCCCACTAATTAACTTCTTTCACCGGCAAACTGAACCGTTCGCTACGATGCAATGCTTGATGGAGTAGGGCTGCCCGTGTAGCGAAAGGCTGAGGCAGGCATTTAGCCAGCCTTCTAAATAGGTTTCGAACTAGCGCAAAGCAAAAGGCTAAACATAAAGATGCACTTCCCCTTCGGCTTCCCCTAAGGCAAAATGTGCGCCCCACCGAGGAAACAACCGCACATTAGCTATGGAGTGCCACCTTCGGACCTTCCAAGGCCTTGAAAATGGCGTTCTACGTTGCTTCTGCTCTTTTTGATCGACGCCAGCACTGAGTTGCCGATCGGATTACGCTATGCAACTCAATTTCCAGAGATACAAGACCGATTAAGCGATGCATTAACGCTCTGAAAGCTCACATAGCCTACGAACAATGCACAGAAGAAACGCAAGACCCGCCCTCGCTCCCCTAAAGGGAACCAGAGCGGGTCTTTGAGCGTGTTTCGAGTTAAGCCTCATGAAAAGGGCTTAAATACGGCCGTTTTCCTCGTCCTCACGCCGGTTGGCCTCGTTAAGGCGACGGAACATCTCCGCCTCCTCATCGTGGTTATCCGTGTGGATTTCGTGGACTCGATGCATGATTGCCGCATCATCGGGACTGAAAGCACCCTGGGTCTCAGAATCGGCAAAGCCAAGCTGGTTGAGCTGCTTCGGAACCTGAGCACCTGCGTACTCAAGCGGAACCGGGTGGCCTTCCGCATCAACCGGCCCAAGCGGCTGATGGACCTCAATAAAGGCGCCATTCGGCATCTGCTTGATAACGCCCGTCTCGATACCGTGCTCCAGTACCTCGCGGTCCGAGCGCTGCAGACCAACGCAAATGCGGTAGGTCATGAAGTATGCAATCGGAGGCAAGATAATCAAGCCGATACGACCAACCCAGGTCATTGCGTTGAGCGAAATCTGGAAGAAGTGCGCTACGTGGTCGTTACCACCGGACAGGGTGACCAGCAGGAAGAATACGATGGCAGCCGCACCAATAGCAGAGCGGGTAGGAACATCGCGCGGACGCTGCAGCAAGTTGTGGTGTGCATCGTCGCCGGTGAACTTCTTCTCCAAGAATGGGTACGCCATAAGCAGTACGACCATCAGACCACACAGCAGGGCAACCCAGAATGCGGAAGGAATGGTGTAGTTGCCGATGTAGAGCTCCCACGCTGGCATGACGCGGGCGACACCATCAGTCCACAGCATGTAAATATCGGGCTGGGAGCCAGCGGAAACCTGCGACGGGTTGTATGGTCCAAGCGTCCAGATGGCGTTGATGGTTAGCAGACCAGACATCAAAGCAAGTACGCCGGCAACCATCATGCCCATACCGATTGCCTTAGTAGCGAAGACAGGCATAATGCGCACGCCGACGACGTTGTTTTCAGCGCGGCCTGGTCCAGGGAACTGAGTGTGCTTCTGGAACCAGACCATGATGAGGTGGGCTGCAATCAGACCAAGGATGATCCGCGGAATGACAATCACGTGCAGGATCGGTCTATTAAATCGATAATCACGCTGCAGACGAGACCTTACGTCGTAA